>Ga0209573_1000448_pt1 | contig 89344 bp, 77 predicted proteins | sample TNRBio252014_DNA_FD_185870 | JGI IMG/M metagenome (GOLD analysis project Ga0209573, IMG submission 185870) | Wastewater treatment Type I Accumulibacter community from EBPR Bioreactor in Madison, WI, USA - TNR Reactor_6/25/2014_ DNA (SPAdes)... | ecosystem: Engineered > Bioreactor > EBPR >... | reverse complement strand
GCGCCCAGGCCGAGGATGACGAGGACATTCACCGGCATCTCGGCGATGGGAAGGTAGATATCCATCGGCCGTGGGGTCCCCGGCTGAGACGGCTGGCGAGATGATCCTGGTCGGCGCGAACGCCGAGCCGACCATATCTGGGCGGCGCCGGCGGTTCAAAACAAAACGGGCGTCTGCGCGGCGCGCGGACGACGCCGGGCGCACCCGGCGAGCCCATCATGGGCAGATGTCGTCACCTTCTTCGCGGGGGTCGGTGCCGGGCCAGTGCCGATGAATTCGGCTATCACTTTGATATTGGCTGATTTCAGCGAGAAACCTCGGCAAAACGTCGTCATATGTCGTCCGAAGTCGTCAAAATCGCCCGCAAGTCCCTGTCTCAGCTGCAGAACATAACGGGAACAGGATACCGGCTCCCGCCGTCGCAGTCAACCGGCAAGTCCGGCGATGCGGCCTTCCCAGCCCCGAGGGCGCCCGCTCGATCGCAGCTCCGCCCCGCCCCGAGGATCGCCTCCGCCTTCGGCCTCCGCGACCGCCACGCCGTTCCGGTCTTGTCGTCTGCGCGCATGCAACGCTCCCTGCCGAACGCGCCGAGACCCCGGCCCCCTCACCCTCCCGCTGTCGCGGGCCCCTCCCTCTCCCGCAAGCAGGAGAGGGAAAAAAGCGCGCCGTCGCTTCCTCCTTCCCCTCGCCCGCGCGAGCGGGAGAGGGAGGGACCCGGCGCGCAGCGACGGGAGGGTGAGGGCGCCGGAGCCCCATCCCCCGCTCAGTCGCAGCTCAGCCCATGCGCCCCGAGGATCTGCTCGATCTGCTCCGCCTCCGGAAGCTGCATCCGCCGCGCATCCGCCAGTGCCAGACACAGTAACCCACCGGCCTCCGCCCGATCGGAGTCGGAGTTACGACCGAGAAGCGATAGCGCCAAGTTTGCGCGGCCGACAAGCAGGCTGCGCACGTCGCCCAGCCGATCGTAGACCGGCAGTTGCTCCTCCCGGCGGATGCGCAGCGCCTCGTCCAGCTGCCCCTGCGCCTGCAGGATGTCGGCGATCTTCCCCATCGTCACCGCGCGCTCGCGCACGTCGCCCAGCCGCTCGTAGACCGGCAGTTCCTCCTCCCGGCGGATGCGCAGCGCCTCGTCCAGCCGACCCCGCGCCTGCAGGATGTCGGCGATCCGACCCATCGTCAGCGCACGCCAGCGCACGTCGCCGAGCCGCTCGAAGACCGGCAGCTGCTCCTCCCGCCGGATGCGCAGCGCCTCGTTCAGCTGACCCCGCGCCTGCAGGATGTCGGCGATCCTTCCCATCGTCACCGCGCGCGAGCGCACGTCGCCCAGCCGATCGTAAACCGGCAGTTCCTCCTCCCGGCGGATGCGCAGCGCCTCGTCCAGCTGACCCCGCGCCTGCAGGATGTCGGCGATCTTGCCGGCAGCTACAGCCTCGTGTCTTACGTCGCCAAGGCGCTCAAACATCGATCTGACCTCACCGTAACTCCACAGCGCCTCGTCCAGCTGACCCCGCGCCTGCAGGATGTCGGCGATCTGACCCATCGTCACCGCGCGCTCGCGCACGTCGCCCAGCCGCTCGTAGACCGGCAGTTCCTCCTCCCGGCGGATGCGCAGCGCCTCGTCCAGCTGACCCCGCGCCTGCAGGATGTCGGCGATCTTCCCCATCGTCATCGCGCGCGCGCGCGTCGCCCACGTCCTCGAAGCTTGCGAGCGCCTGTCCCAGTGCGGTTTCGGCCAGGTCCAGTTCTCCCGTCGTCATCAGCCGAGAGGCGTGCGCATGAAGCAGTTGGGCGCGGGCGCACGGATCCCCGCCCTCGCGCGCCAGCCCCTGCCGCAGCAATCGCTCCTGCGTCTCGCTCTCGCCTAGCCGCTCGGCGTAGTCGGCGCCGCACCGCAGGAGGTGCAGGTCCGCCGCCGCCCCCTGCCGGCCGAGCGCCTCCACCGCCGCCTCGACGAGATCGAGGGCGGCTCGGGCGTCGAGCGCGGCAACGAACAAAAACCACGCGCCGGCGCCCGCTGCCGAATTGATGATGTCCGCCGCCACCTGGCCGGCGAGCGCCAGCCGCGCGACTTCGAGGCTGCGGCTGTCGGAAGGCAAGTCGCCGTCGTCGTCTTTCCAGGCAAGATACAGAGGCCCTGTCGCCGCCTTCGCCAGCGTGGTCGCCTCGCCGTCGCCGAGGGGTTCGACGAGCGGGCGGGCGAGCGGGTTGACCATCGCGTCGACTGCCTCGTCGGCACTCACGTAGAGATCGACCAGCCCCAGCCCCTCCAGCCGGCCGAGCGCCACTGCGGGATCGGCGACGCCGAGCGCGGATCCGGCGGCGTGCAGCGCCGGCCGCGGCACCGGCAGCGAGAACAGCGTCGCCGCGCGAAGCTGCGCCGCCTCCGGCGCGGTCAGCATCGCGCGATAGGTCTTCAGCGAGACGCGTTCGAAGAATTCGATCGCGGCACTCGCCTCCGCCGGCACCTCGCCGGTGGCGAGGTAGCCCTCCACGGCGGCGACCGCCCCCTCGGCCGCGTCCGCCTCGCCGGCGAGGAGCGGGCGGGAGAGAATTTCCTGCAGGCCCGGATTGCCGCCGGCCGCTGCCTTGATCCGCTGGGCGAGCACGGCCAGCCACGCGGGATCGACCGTGCCGCCGGCTGGCTTCGCCTTCGCCGCCAGCACCGTCGCGGCGTGCATCTGCTTGTCCCGCTGCACGGCATCCATCGGCGGCAGCGGCACGAGCAGCAGCCGATCGGCCAGGTCGCCGCCGCGGCCGTCGCCGAGGGTGAACGTGTAGCGGCTGGTCAGCAGCAGCCGCGATTCGGTCGTATCGGCCTCGGCGAACGCGGTGATGATCGCCGCGAGCGTGGCGGTATGGGCGGGCCGCACCGGCGTCGCCGCTTCGCCCGGCTGCGGGTTGGCCAGGATCTTCTCGAGGTCGTCGATGATCAGCAGGATCGGCCGCGCCTTGGTCTCGCCGTCCTCGCAGCGGAAGGGGCCTTCCAGCATCTCCTGCAGCGCGCCGGCGAGCGCCCGGTCGTCGTTCATCACCACGTCGCGCCATTCTTGTCTCACCTGCAGAGCGAGGCGCGGCGGCAGCGCCCGCAGCAGCGCGTCGAACACCGCGAGCGCGTCGTAGCGCTCGAACAGCACCACCGCCTCGTGGTGCGGCATCCGGCTGGCGACGCGGGCGGCGAGGCTCGACTTGCCGAGGTTTCCCATCCCGTGCACCAGCACGCCGGCCGCCTCCCGGTCGTGGAAGGCGCGAAGGATCCGCTGCGCCTGCCGCCGCCTGCCGACGAACTCCGCCGCCGAGGCCACCGGCACCCGGCTGTTCGCCTTGTCGAGGAACTCGCGGTGGCCGGCCCCCTTGCGGAGTGGGCGCTTCGGCTTGCCCGGGGCGGAAAGCGGGCCGCCGCCGGCCGGGCCGAGGTAGACCCGTGCCAGGTGCCAATGCAGTCCCTGATGCCTGTTCGCCAGGTGTTTTTGCAGCAGCGCACGACGGGCCTGCGCCGCGGCATGGGCGACGGAGCAGGCCCGGGCGAGATGCGCGTAGAAGGTCTCGGCGAAAGCGATCGCGTCGGCGTCGTAGACCGAACCGTCCCAACCCAGCGCGTTGGCGACGCCGGCGCGGATCAGCGCCTGGGTGAAGGCGGACGCCGCGGGGCCGTGCTCGGCGGTGCGGCATGCAGACAGGAAGATCAGTGCCGGCTGCTGCCCCTCGTCGCCGAGCACCGCGGCGAGATCGCCGACGGAGGTCGGCGCGCCGCCGCCGGCCGGCGTCTCGAGGATGATCACCGGTGTGCCCCCGGCGATGGTGCCGTGGCAGGAGAGGTGCAGCGCCTCCGGCCGGTTCTCCTGCGCCAGCGTCTGGCCGAGGAACTCCAACGCGCCGCTCTCCTCGACCATCAGGTTGAGGTCGAGCCGCTGCGTCGCTTGCAGGATCGCCGATTCTTCCTGCTCGTAGTTGAGAGTGCCTTCACCGTCCACGTCGGCGGCCATGAAGACGAGCGACAGGTCGCGATGGGCGGCAGGGCGGGGCGCCGTCGGCCTGCCGAGGCGGCGTTCGACCCGGAAGAGACGCTCGCGGTCGCCGGCGAGAAAGAGGCTGTTCGGCGCCAGAAGCTCCCAGGGCACGTCGAGCAACGCCCGGCCGCGGCTGTCGGGCGTGCCTCCGACGGCGATCTCGAAGGCGATCTCGCCGGTGCCGCCCAGGCAGCGGGTGAGCCAGGCGTCGCCCTCGTCGAGGAAATCCGCCATCTCCCGGCCGATCGGCGGCAGCGCATCCGGGTCGGGGCGGCGGGGGTTCAGCGCGTTGTCGTAGCGGCTGGCCCAGTCGCGCAGCCGATCGAGGTTGGCGTCGGTCAACGGCCGGCGGGTGCTGGCGCCATCATCGCCGGTGTCGAGGCAGAACAGATCGTCGCCGCGCAGTTCGACCCTCAATCCGATCATCGTCCCCCCCAGGGATTTTGCGGCTCGCCAGCCCGTCAGCGAGAGAATGCCGGCCCGCGCCGCCCGCTGCAACCGCCCGCGGCGATGAGACGCGTCGGCTGCCGGCCGAGCCGGGCTGCCTGCGGCGCCCGAGGTCGGCAGGGCAGGGGGGGCGGCCGCCACCGCCCCGCGCGTCGGGCCGTTCGTTGCGGCGAACTCGCGCTAGGCTGGCATCGGCCGCGCCTATATGGTGGGCGCCGAGTCCATTGCATCCCGAAGGTGACTGCCATGCCCGACGACGTCCGCACCCGCACGTTCGACAAGGCGAAGCTGCCGAGCCGGCACGTGACGCAAGGCCCCGAGCGGGCGCCGCACCGCTCTTATTATTATGCGATGGGCCTGGGGCAGGCGGACATCGACCGGCCGTTCGTCGGCGTCGCCACCTGCTGGAACGAGGCCGCACCCTGCAACATCTCGCTGGCGCGCCAGGCGCAGCCGGTGAAGCTGGGAGTGAAATCCGCGGGCGGCACGCCGCGCGAGTTCACCACCATCACCGTCACCGACGGCATCGCCATGGGCCACGCCGGGATGAAGTCCTCGCTGGTCTCCCGCGACGTGATCGCCGATTCGATCGAACTCACCGTGCGCGGCCACTGCTACGACGCGCTGGTCGGCCTCGCCGGCTGCGACAAGTCGCTGCCCGGCATGATGATGGCGATGGTCCGCCTCAACGTCCCCTCGGTGTTCGTCTACGGCGGCTCGATCCTGCCCGGCCGCTTCCACGGCAGAGACGTGACGGTGCAGGACGTGTTCGAGGCGGTCGGCAACCACTCCGCCGGCAAGATGTCGGACGCGGAGCTGCACGAACTCGAATGCGTCGCCTGCCCGTCGGCCGGCTCCTGCGGCGGGCAGTTCACCGCCAACACCATGGCCTGCGTCGCCGAGGCGATCGGCCTCGCTTTGCCCGGTTCCTCCGGCGCGCCGGCGCCCTACGAGTCGCGCGATGCGCTGTGCGAGGCCTCGGGCCGCGCGGTGATGGACCTGCTGGCGGGGCGCATCCGCCCGCGCGACATCGTCACGCGCAAGTCGCTGGAGAATGCGGCCACAGTCGTCGCCGCCTCGGGCGGCTCGACCAACGCCGGCCTGCACCTGCCGGCGCTCGCCAACGAGGCCGGGATCGACTTCGATCTCGACGACGTCTGCGCCATCTTCCGCCGCACCCCCTACATCGCCGACCTGAAACCGGCCGGCCGCTACGTCGCCAAGGACCTGTACGAGGTCGGCGGCGTGCCGGCGCTGCTGAAGGCGCTGCTGGACGGCGGGTTTCTGCACGGCGACTGCCTGACGGTCACCGGGCGGACGATCGCCGAGAACCTGGCCGACGTGGTGGTGCCCTCCGGCCAGGACGTGATCCTGCCGACCTCGGCACCGCTGTCCACCACCGGCGGCGTCGTCGGCCTGAAGGGCTCGCTCGCACCGCAAGGCGCCATCGTCAAGATCGCCGGCCTGACCGAGCTGAAGTTCCGCGGCCCCGCCCGCTGCTTCGATTCCGAGGAGGCGTGCTTCGAGGCGGTCAGCCGGCGCGAGTACCACGAGGGCGACGTGCTGGTGATCCGCTACGAGGGCCCGCGCGGCGGCCCCGGCATGCGCGAGATGCTGTCGACCACCGCGGCGCTGTACGGCCAGGGGACGGGCGGCAAGGTGGCGCTGATCACCGACGGCCGCTTCTCCGGCGCCACACGCGGCTTCTGCGTCGGCCACGTCGGCCCGGAGGCGGCGGTCGGCGGGCCGATCGCACTCGTCCGCGACGGCGAGATGATCGCGCTCGATGCTGAGGCCGGGACGATCGAGCTGGAAGTCCCCGCCGAAGAGCTCGCGCGGCGCCGCGAGGCTTGGCGGCCGGTCGCCCACGATTTCCAGTCGGGCGCGATCTGGCGCTACGCCCAGACCGTCGGCGACGCCAACCTCGGCGCGGTGACGCATCCCGGCGCCAAGGCGGAGACGCACGTCTACGCGGATATCTGACGCCGCGGAGGAGTCTCAGAAGAGGACGTCGTCCAGGAGACCGACCCCGTCGCCCTCGGCCGACGCGGCAGGCGCATGCCCGGCGCCGGATACCGCCACTCCGGAAGAGGCGCCGGCGTGCCCACCGGCCGAGGCCACGACCGCGTGATGGATCGCGCGCTCGCTCGCCATCGTGTACTGCTCGTGCATGAAGAAGCGCATGCGCTCTTCGACGACGCGCGTGTCCTCGGGCCTGGCGACGTTCGATCTGCCGAGCTTCGCCAGTGCGTTTCGAGCACTCTGCAGCATGCTGCGGACGTCATTGCGGATGGTGAAGCCGTCGGCCGTCTCCCGAAGCGTCGCCTCCACCTGTCGGCCTTCCCCGGCCAGCGTGGCGAGCGCTCCGCTCAGCTGTGTGCCGCTCTCGCGAAACACCGCCGCGGCGCGCGCCATCTCCAGTTCCAGGGTGGCGATCCGGTCGCCGCTCTGCATCCGGCGCCCGCGATCGAACGCCTCGGCCGCACCCGCGATCTCCTGCAACACCTCGGTCAGCGCTCCCACGTCGCTTGCGATCTGGCGGGCGTTGGTGCGCAATTCCTGGGCGACGACGGCGAGCGCCCGTCCCTCGGCGCCGAGACGGCCGCACTTCAGCGTCGTGTTCAGCCCGATGAGGCGTATGTTCGCCTCCACGTCATGGATCGAGGCGATCTGCTGCAGTAACCGGTGCAGGGTTTCCGTCACGAGATCGATGCCGTGATCGACGGCCGATCGGGCGGCCTGGCACTTCCGAATGACGACGCCCGTCGATTTCAGGTTGGTCTCCAGGTCCTCCAGGAACGAGCCGTGGGTCAGGTCGTCGGCGCCGAAGGCGTCGCTGCCGTGCTGGACGATCGAGGTGGCGTCCTGCGCCAGCCGCTTCAGCAAGGTCGTGATCCGGCCCGCCTCGCTGTCGAATTCCCGGGCCGCGTGCGCCATCTGCGCCGATTGCAGGTGACACACCCGGGCCGCGACCGACTGCTTCTCGGCGTCCGACAGTCCCGCGTACCAGGCTTTCGCGTCGGCGGACGGTGAGCTTTCCGGAGCCGACCCGCACCGCAGTGCGTCGAGAGCGGCGCAGATATGCTCGACACGCTGGCGGGTGATGTCGCCCACCTGCAGCGCCATCACGACGACGGAGATCGCGCCGCCGATCTCCTTGGACCGTCTGCCGATCGCCATCGTCGCGTCGGCGGCCTGCTTCCGGTGGCGATCGACCGCGCACAGGCTGGCTTCCAACTGCTGCGCCACGGAGACGAGCGCCTCGCGGTGCGAAGCCTCGAAGGTGGCCTGCGTCGCCGACGCCGTTCCCAGCAGAGAAGCCAGCGTTTCGCAGGCGCGGGAACAGTCGGCGACCGCTTCGTCCGCGCGTTTCGCCAGCCGCATGATCTCCTTGGTGAAGACGGAGAAATCCTCGCCGTCGCCCCGCATGCCGGCCGCCGTGATCTGTGCGTTCACCGCCAGGGACTTGATCGCGCCGACCGTCCGCTGGAAGCGGCTGATGCATGCGGCCGCCGTCTTGTTCAGGTCCACCAGCCGGGACAACACCGCGCGCTCGTCGGCGAGCGTGTCGGCCATCGCGGCGACCTCGCGGGCGATTTCGCCGAGCCGGGCGGCGGCGTCCGCGAGTTGCGGCGTGTTCAGCGCGTGCGGCAGCGAATCGAAGATCCCCGCGAGCCGGCCGAACGTGTCCACGGCTGCGCCCAACCGGTCGCCGACCGCGAGGAACCCACGGTCGGCGTCCTCGAACAATCCCTTCAACGGCTGCGTCACCGCCCGCAGGCCGGCCACGAACTGATCATCGAGCATGATGGCATTCACCTGTTGGCGGCGGAGCGAGCTAGCTCGGCTGCCGGGCACGCAGAATTTCCGAGGGAATTTGCCCCATCGAGACGACCTTGTCGGCGGCACCCCGCTCGATCGCTTCCTTCGGCATGCCGAAGACGACGCAGGTCTCCTCGTCCTGGGCGATCGTCAGCGCTCCGGCCCGTTTCATCTCCAGGAGCCCGCGCGCGCCGTCGTCGCCCATTCCGGTCATGATGATGCCCACCGCGTTGCCGCCCGCCCAGTGTGCGGCGGATCGGAACAGGACATCCACCGACGGACGGTGCCTGGAGACCAGGGGTCCATCCTTGATCGTCACGTGATAGGTGGCGCCGCTCCGCTGCAGCAGCATGTGCCGATTGCCGGGTGCGATGAGCGCCAGGCCGGGCAGCACGGCGTCGCCGTCCTGCGCCTCCCGGACCTCGATCTCGCACAATCCATTCAACCTTTTCGCGAATGCGGCCGTGAACTTCTCCGGCATGTGCTGAACGATGACGATGCCCGGCGAAACGACGGGCAGCGCCCCCAGGACCTCCCGCAGGGATTCCGTCCCGCCCGTCGACGCACCGATACAGACGACCTTCTCGGTGGTGCGGGCCATCGCCCGCGAGAGCACGGGCGGCGGCATGATGACGTCGGCGGTCAGCTTCGGCTCGACGCTGCGGGATGCGACGGCCCGGCCCGACGCGTTCAGCTTGGCGCGGGCCGCACCCTTGACGGCGTCGCGGATGCGAACCTGCGACTCCATGAGGAACTGCTTGGTGTCGACGCGCGGCTTGGCGATGACGTCGATCGCTCCCGCTTCCATGGCCTGCACCAGCGTTTCCGATCCGTGCTCCATCAGCGACGAGCAGATCACCACCGGTATCGGCCGCTGGGCCATGATTTTTCGCAGGAAGGTGATGCCGTCCATCTTCGGCATCTCCACGTCGAGAATGATCACATCGGGGATTTCCTGCTGTATCCGACTGGCGGCGACGAACGGGTCGGACGCGGTGGCCATCACCTCGATCTCCGACGTATCGGTCAGGATGTCGGTCAGCACCCGACGCACGGCTGCGGAGTCGTCGACGATCAGGACGCGGATCTTGCCGCCGCGCCTAGCCATGTCTCTGCCCCTTGACGTCGCGCCGGAATACCGTCGTCGTGGATTGCCGCTCCAATCCTTCCGTGTTGGCGGCGAGGCACTCCGAATGACCGAGGAACAGGTATCCGCCCGGCCGCAGATGCCGGCTCAGCCGCTCGACGACCGCCTGCTGATTGGCACGCTCGAAGTAGATGAGAACGTTGCGGCAGAAGATGATGTCGACGTCCTGGTCGACCGGGTAGCGCGCATCCATGAGGTTCAGCCGCATGAAGTGGACGCTGCGGCGCAACTCCGGGACGATCCGCGCCTCGCGCCGCGATGGATTGCACGACCGCATGACGTACCGGTACTGCAAATCTGCGGGAACAGGCGCCATCATCTCCTCCGGATAGATCGCGCTGACCGCCTGCTCGAGCACCTCCATGCAAATGTCCGTGCCGAGCACGGCGAAGCGAAACTTCGTACCGGCGGCGATTTCCGACAACACCATGGCCAGCGTGTATGGCTCGGCACCGTTCGAACAGGCGGCGCTCCAAACCTTCAGGGGGCGATTGTCCCATTCTCCCCGCTGCGCCAATAGCCTGGGAACCGCCTCCCGCCGCATGAAGTCGAAATGCTCCGGCTCCCTGAAAAAATCTGTCTTGTTGGTGGTGACGGCGTCGATCAGATGGACCAGCTCGCTTTCCAGCTGGTTCCGCGCGAAGAGTTCGTGGCAGTAGGCATCCAGCCCCGGCAAGCCGAGGCTACGGACGCGCTTGCGGAGGCGGCTTTCGAGCATCGTCCGCTTCGCCGCAGGCAGCCGGATGCCCACCCGACCTTCCAAGAGCTCGGCGAGGGTCTGGTAGTCCCCCTCCGTCAGCTCGTCGTTGGAGATGCCGGGCGATGTCCCTTCCGTGGCTGCCGTCGGCTGCCGGTAGCCTTGCCGGACAGGGTGTTTCGGACTTTGCGTCGTCATGGACATCGCCTCGCTTCCGTTGCCGAGCCCCGCGCCGTCGACGGCTCAGTGCCGCTGGAATTCAGCGTCCAGGCTGTCGCCCGGGACATCCAGGTCGAGGGTGAAACCACCGTTCCCGCGACCACTGCCATTGCCGAGACCGGCGCTGTGCGGCCGGCTCGGGGCGTGCTTCGTCGGTGTCGCCGCAACCGAAGCGGGCGCGCGCCGTTGTGATATTCGCGCCGGAGCGTGGGCGGCGGCGGGCTTGCGCTGCGCCGGGGCGGCCGCGGCCGTGTTCTCGTCGGTGCGGAAGAAGGCGATGGTGCTCTGCAACTGCTCGGCCTGCGCCGCCAGTTCGTCCGAGGTTCCGGACACCTGCTCGGACGCGCTGGCGTTCTGCTGGGTGACCTGATCCAACTGCTGGATCGCCTGGTTGATCTGGTCGGCCCCCACGTCCTGCTCACGGCAGGCGGCGGTGATTTCCTCGACTAGTCCGGCCGTCTTCTTGATGTCGGGCACGAGGCGCTCGAGCATCTCGCCCGCCTGGCGCGCCGTCTTCACCGTGTCCGAGGACAGGGTGCTGATCTCGGCGGCGGCGGTCTGGCTGCGCTCGGCCAGCTTGCGCACCTCCGATGCCACCACCGCGAAGCCCTTGCCGTGCTCGCCGGCGCGTGCCGCCTCGACCGCCGCGTTCAGGGCCAACAGATCGGTCTGCCGGGCGATTTCCTGGACGATGGTGATCTTCTCGGCGATGGTCTGCATCGCCTGGACGGCCCGGTCGACCGCCTCGCCGCTCGCCTGCGCGTCCTTCGCCGACTGCCGCGCTATCTTCTCCGTCTGGCCCGCATTTTCGGCGTTCTGCTTGATATTGGACGCCATCTGTTCCATCGACGACGACGCCTCTTCGGCTGACGACGCCTGCTCGGTCGCGCCCTGTGAGAGCTGCTCGGCACTCGCCGACAGTTCCTGGCTGCCCGCGGAAACGTTTGCTACCGCCGTCGAGACTTCGCCGACGACGGAGCGGAGACGGCTCACCATCGCGTTGAGGTGCCCGACCAGATCGGCGATTTCATCGCGCGAGGTCACCGTGGCGGTCCGCGTCAGATCACCGGAGGAGACCGCCTGGGCGAGATCGCCGGCGCGGGACAGGCCGCGGCTGATCGAAAGGGCGATCCAGAAGGCAGCGACGACCGCGACGGCAAGCGAGCCCAGGACGATCGACACCAGCAACAGCCTGGCGTTGTCGGCGTCCGCCGCCGATTGGGCGACAGCTTCGTCCATCTGCGACTGATTCATGGCTAGGTAATCGTCGAGGGCGGGGCCGATCTCGCGATTGATTTTGCGGCTGTCGCCCAGCGAGAGTTGCAGCGCCTGCACCTTGCCGCCCTGCCGGTTGATGGCGATCGCCTGATCCTGGACCTTCAGCCACCGTTCGAACGGCTCGTTGAGCTGATCGAACGACCAAGTGACGCCCGTCTCCGACACGTCACGTCGCAGAGCGTCCTTGGCGCGCCTCAGTCCATCGAGATTATTTGCCAGTGCCTTGGCCCGGCTATCCAACTCCTGCATTGACTCGGAAAGGATGAACTCTTTCATGTCATTGCGAGCACGCTCGATCTGGGACCGCAGGCGTTCCACCGACAACAGGATGCCGGTCCGATCTTGCGTTCCCGCCCGGCTTCCGAGCTCCTGGTCAAGCCGATCGAGGTTTAAAAGCACTGCGCTGATTGCCTCTTTGCCGTCGGTGTTTAATACATCGAGAGCGTGATTGCTTGAGTTCAGCTTCGAAAATGTGCGGATCTTCTCGTGAACCTCCGCATGACGGTCTGCAAGAGTCTTGACCTTGTCAAGGCTCTGGCGTCCGCGCTCCGATGCTAATTGGTACACCTCGTTGTAAAGATCGTTGAATTTATTCCTAGCAGACACCAGCTCCACACCAAATTTCTCTATTTCTTCATCGGTCTGCGCAAGTATAAGGTTTTTTTCTGCACGGATAGTATTAAGAACAGAACTTTTCATTTCTACGGATATTACTCCGCGTTTTGCCTTGATGTTGACAAGCTCATCGAGAGTGTTGTCTAGCCTCTCGATCTGGACGTATGCAAAACCGCCGGCGATCGCGGACAGAATGATCACAAGGCCGAATGCCATCGCCAGCTTGAGCTTGATGGACAACTTCATTGGCTTTCTCCGAGTGCTTCCGCCGTAAGGGTTCGGCGCTGTGGGGCTGTTGAGGCTTGATGCTGAAGTCAGGCCGCCAGAGTGGCGCCCGGCGGTGTATCACCGAGCGCGAGTTCGTCCGTGGCGAACAACCGGGCGAGGTCGAACACGATGACGAAGGCGTCGCCGCGCCGGCCAATCCCGGTGATGTATTCCGAGCGCCAATGCATCCCGATTGCGGGCGGGGGCTCCAATTGGTCAGTCTCGAGCTCGATGACTTCCAACACTCGATCGGCGACCAAACCGAGGACGACATTCCGATCCCCTGTCGCCATCTCCAGCACCAGGATGCGGGTGCTGCAGGTGACTTCTCCGGGCGAAAGACCGAGCTTCACCCGCAGATCGATCACGGGGACGCTGCGCCCACGGACGTCGGTGATGCCGAGCAAGTAGCCGGGGGCGTGCGGCAGCCGGGTCACGGGCCGCATGTCCAGGATCTCCCGTACGTTTTCGACGGGGACCCCGAACAACTCCCGGTCGAGGCCGAGTGTGACGCACTGTGTCAGGTTCGCCATGGCATCGTCTTTCATTCTCGCCGTTGCGGGGTCGGCGTCGTCAGTGCCGTTGGAAATCGGCGTCCAGGCTGTCTTCGGCCGGGGCCATGTCGAGAGCGAAGCCACCCCCGCCGTTGCTCTTGCGCGCCGGGACACCCCTTCCCGGGATTTCCCGTTCGACCCCGGCTTTGGGCCTCGTGGTCGGACGCGGCGTCGCTGCGGGCTGGCGGTTCGACGACGGAGCGTGTCCCCGCAAAGTCTGAACGTTCCCGGGCAGCGGCGTGGCGACGCTCGAAGCCGAACCGGCGCGCGTGCGCGCCTGCTCGTCCGTGCGGAAGAAGGCGATGGTGCTCTGCAGTTGTTCTGCCTGCGCCGCCAGTTCCTCCGATGTCGCCGACATCTGCTCCGAGGCGCTGGCGTTCTGCTGCGTCACCTGGTCGAGTTGCTGGATCGCCAGGTTGATCTGCTCGGATCCGACATCCTGCTCGCGGCACGCCGCGGTGATCTCCTCGACCAGTTCGGCCGTCTTCTTAATGTCCGGGACCAGCCGAGCGAGCATCTCGCCCGCCTGGCGAGCCGTCTTCACCGTGTCCGACGACAGGGTGCTGATTTCGGTGGCTGCCGCCTGGCTGCGCTCGGCGAGCTTCCGCACTTCCGATGCGACCACCGCGAAACCCTTGCCGTGCTCGCCAGCGCGCGCCGCCTCGACCGCCGCGTTCAGTGCCAGCAGATCGGTCTGCCGGGCGATCTCCTGGACGATGGTAATCTTCTCGGCGATCGTCTGCATCGCGTCGACGGCGCGGCTGACGGCATCGCCGCTCACCTGTGCGTCCTTCGCCGACTGCCGGGCGATCTTTTCGGTCTGACTGGCGTTTTCGGCGTTCTGCTTGATGTTCGAGGCCATCTCTTCCATCGACGAGGAAGCCTCCTCGGCCGACGACGCCTGCTCCGTCGCCCCCTGCGACAACTGCTCGGCACTCGACGAGAGCTGCTGACTGCCGGATGAGACGTTCTGGGCGGCGGTCGCGGCGTCGCCGACGATGCCGCGCAGCTTTTCCAGCATGGTCTCGAGCGCGATGCCGAGCGTGTCCTTGTCCGACAGGCGCGTCGCTTGCACCGTCAGGTTCCCGGCGGCAATCTCATCAGCGACCTTGGCCGATGCGTTCAGACTCGCGGTCATGCCGGTGAGGGCGTCGATCAGGTCCTTGATCTCGTCGTTGCTCTTGGCGGTAATGCGCTGGCTGAGGTCACCGACGGCCACCGCATTGGCAAGGCCGACGGCCCGTCCGAGGCCACGACTGATCGTCAGCGAGATCCATGCGGCAGCGGCGACACCGATAATCAGCGACGCGAGTAGCACCGAGATCAGCAGCAACTGGGCGTTTTGAACGTCATCGCTCGCGGTTTTCTGTACGCTGGCCATGAGCGCCCGCGTCGCCTCGATGTACTGATCGACCAGGCCCATCACTTCGGCGGCTGCCTTGCGACCGTCGTCGCGCGACAAAGCAGTCGCCTGGATGTCGCCTCCCTCACGGGTGATGTCGACGATGCGCTCCTGAACCTTGAGCCAGCGATCGAACTGTTCGCTGAACTGGCCGAAGGACCCGGCGGCGCCGGCGTCCGAGGTGGTCTGGCGCAGCGCATCTTTCTGGCGTCGCAACGCCTCGGACTCGCCCGCCAGCACCTTCCACTGGCGATCCATCTCGTCCATGCTGTCGACCAGGATCAAAGCCCCGGTGTGTCCCCACAGCCGCTCGGTCGCCGCGCGCAGCCGCTCGGTCGCCGCAAAGGCCTGATCACGCTCCGATGATCCGCCATCGAACGCTATCTCCGCGGAAAGACGGTCGAGGGCGGCGATAACCTGGTCGAGCGCGGGCTTGCCTTCGCTGTTCAACAGATCGTGAGCGCGGGTGTACGAATTCAACTTGGCGAATGCGCTGATCTTTTCCTGGATCGCGACCTGCCGATCGAGCGCCGATTGCAACTCGTCCAGCAGATGCTTGCCTTTTTCCGTAACCGAAAGCGAATACATCGTATCCCGCATGCGGCGGATCGGCTCGCGTTCCTTGGCGATCTCCTCCCGGTATTTCTCGATCTCCTCGGTCGTACTGGCAAGGATCATGTTCTTCTCGTCCCGGATCATCTCCAGGACGTGAACCTTGATCTCCTCCCCCAATTCCAACTTGGTCGCCGCGCTCTTGAGCATGACGTTGACCGTCTCATCGAGAGCGGACAGTTTGATGTACGCTACGCTGCCCGCGAGCATCGACAGCGCGATGACCACGCCGAACGCCGAGACGAGCTTGAGCTTGATGGAAAATCTCATGTCCACACTTCCTTAGAATTCCGTGACCGCTGGAGTCCCTTGCCCCGTCGTCAGGCGGTCTCAGCTGAAAATTCGTTCGATATCGGGAACGACGATGAAGTCGTCGTTTCGCTTGCCGATGCCGCGGACGAACTCGGGTCGCCAGCGCATGCCGATCCTGGGCGCGTCCTCCATCGAGGCGGCAGCGATCTCGGTGACCTCGTAGACCTTGTCGGCGAGGATACCGACTGACATCGGCTGTCCGTCGCGCTCGATCTCGATGACGACGACCCGGCTGTCGATCGAAGGCGGTGTCACCTCCATGCCGAACGGCAGTCGCAAGTCCGCGAGCGGCACCACCCGGCCGCGAACGTTGATGATGCCGCTCACGAACGGCCGGGCGCCGGGCACGTCGGTGACCGGCACGTGATCGAGGATTTCGCGGACCAAGCCGGCATCGAGGGCGAACACCTCCCCGCCGAGCCCGAGCGTGAGGACTTGCATCGAACCGCTGTCGGGTGCGCTCATTACGCTGCCTCCTGATCCGCTGTCTTCAGGCGTTCCCGCGACTGGCCGGCCTCGACCAGATGCGGCACATCGAGAATGAGGGCGACCGCGCCATCGCCGAGGATGGTCGCACCGGAAAAGGTCTCGACGTCCGCGTGCAGCCGGGAGAGCGACTTGATCACCGTCTGGTGGCTGCCGATGATCTGATCGACGACCAGACCGACACGCAGATCGCCGGCGGAGACGATGACGACCTTCTGGTAGCGGTCGGGCGGTGCCACCGCGCCGAAGAGTTCGCGAAGCCGCAGGAACGGCACCAGGTCGCCGCGGATGTTCATGAAGCTGCGGTGCTGGGAGCGGCACTCGTCCGACTTCGAGAGTTCGACACATTCCTCGACCGCCGACAGGGGGATCGCGTACCGGCCGTTGCCGACACGGACGAGCAGTCCGTCGATGATGGCCAGCGTGAGCGGCAACCGGATCGTCACGTCGGTTCCTCGACCCGGCGCCGTCGTGATGTCGATCGCGCCGCGCAGTGCGTCGATGGCCCGCTTGACCACGTCCATCCCGACGCCGCGGCCGGAGACGGCCGAGACTTCGCGGGCGGTGGAGAATCCTGCGTGAAACAGGAGCTGGTACAGCTCCGGGTCCGCCATCGGCGCGCCGGGCGGGATCAGCCCCTGCTCCTCGGCCTTGGCGCGGATCCGGTCTCGATCGAGGCCTTGGCCGTCGTCGGCGACGGTGATGAGTACTTCCGCGCCGGCGTAACGGGCGGCGAGGCGGATCACGCCCGCCGACGACTTTCCGGCGGCAGTCCGCTGTTCCGGCGACTCGAGGCCGTGATCGATGGCGTTGCGGATCAAGTGAACCAGCGGATCGGCGAGCCTGTCGATCATCGTCTTGTCGAGCTCGGTCTCCTCGCCGACGGAAACGAGTTCCACCTGCTTGCCGAGGTCGCGGGACAGGTCGTGCACGAGACGCCGGAAACGCCCGAAGAGCGAGCCGATCGGCACCATGCGGATGCCCATGGCGGTATCGCGCAGACCGGCGGTCAACCGCTCGATCTCCTCGGCGACGGACTTGATGTTCACGTCCTCGGACAAGCCCGCCAACTGCGTCAACCGCGCCTGCGAGATGACCAGTTCGCCCACCCGATCCATCAATTCGTCCAGCCGCTCCGCCTGCACCCGGAGACTGCCGTCCCGGTCCGACACACGCCGGCCGTCGCCCTGGCGTTTCCCCTGTTCGGGAGATGCGTCCCGGCGGCTCGGGAGGTTGGTCGCAGGGTGTTCGGCGTTGCCACACGGCGGCGCGACTGCAGGGACGGCCGCAGACGATCTCGGGTCACCGCCGTCGCCGACCATTGCGTCGACGGAGGTGTCGGTCCCATCCAGACGGTCCAGCTCGATGCCGTCGAACACGAAGATGAAGACGTCCTCGATCGCCGAGCGCGGGTGAACCGTCGTCAGCACCGCCTCCCAGCCGAGATAGCAGGCCGCCGTCTCCATCTCCTCCAGCGAAGGAATGCCGTCGGTCGAAGCGGTGACGGAGCAGTCGCCCAGCGAGCGCAACTCGTCCAGCAGCAGCAAGGGATTGGTGCCGTTCACCAGCGCGTCTTTGCCCAGGCGGAAGCGCAGCCGCCAAGTGACCGCCTCGGGGACGGCGCCCGCGGACCTGTCGGCGGCCGGCCCGGAACCGCTCCCCGATCCCTCGTCGACGGTGCCGTCGGACATCTTCGGGCCGCCGTCGGTGGAGCCGACCGCGACACGCAGGTCGTCGAGGATCGCCGTCTCGACGCTGGTGGCGGCCTCCTCCGGACGCTCGATCAGGACACGGATGTGATCCTTGGCGGCGAGCGCCGCCCGGACCAGCTCTCGGCTCGGGAGAACCAGACCTCTGCGCACCCGATCGAACGCCGTCTCGAAGCCATGCGTGAAGCCGGCCACGCGCTCGAAGCCGAACATCGATCCGGAACCTTTGATCGTATGCAGCGCCCGGAACGCCGTATCGACGAGATCACGATCGTCGGGAGCCTGCTCCAGGTCGAGCAGAGCCTGTTCCAGCTGCTCCAGGAGATCCTGGGCTTCCTGCCGAAACGTCTCGGAACAATCGGGTGCGCTCATGAGCCGAGAACCTTCTTCACGACAGCCAGGAGCTGCGCCTGCTGAAAGGGTTTGGTGATCCAGCCGGTGGCGCCGGCCGCCTTGGCCTGCTGCTTCATGCCCGGGTCGGACTCGGTGGTCAGGAAGACGATAGGAACGCCATTGTAGGCCGAAAGCTTTCGCAGCTCGCGAATGAAGCAGAGCCCGTCCATGACCGGCATATTGAGGTCGGTCACCACCATGTTGACCGGTGATTTCCGGGCTTTCGTCAGTCCTTCGGCGCCGTTCTCCGCTTCGACGACTTGGTATCCCGCCGAAGACAGCGTGATCTTGACCATCTGTCGCATGCTGGCCGAGTCGTCGACCGTCAGAATGGTTTTCATTTCCCCTCACTCGCCTTTCCGCTCCAGAAAGCGTGTTCGGCCGTCATCCGTTCGGCTGTCGGCGGCATGAAGCCGCCGCGCACCAGCGTATCCAGCAGCGCCCCGTCGGCAGGGGAGGACAAGGCGATCGATTTCCCCCAGTCCGCCGCCGTCCGGCGCGCGGCGAGCAGCAGCTACACGAAACTCACGTCGACCTCGGTCGCCCCCGACACGTCCACGGTGACGGCTGCGCTTTCGCTCAGTTCACGGCGCAAGGCAGCGTGTATCGACTCGGCCTCGGTGAGCGTCAGCGTGCCGGCCAGGCGAAGAACCCGGGTCTCGATATCGCGGTGGTCCATCCTCGCTCCTGATGCCTCGCTCTCGCCTTGCGCGAGCGTCCGACAGAGATACGACCGTAGGAGCTAAAGGCTGGTTAACGCCGATCCGCGATGCAGATCGGCACGTCGGGGGGGGCGCGAGCCCTTCCCCGCCGGACCGTGAGGGCCGCCTCGAAAAACCGTGAGAAATCCTCGTGATGATCCCTGGTTGTCGACCGCGACCCGGAAACCCTCTACCATGCGGATCGAGAGGGGTTTGGCGACCGGTCCGGAAACGAGGGGCATCCCCGTCCGGAGCGGCCGATCGCGCCGGGTTCGCAATTCACAGGGAAAGGATTGAGTGATGAACGCGCGTGAAGACGTGGCAGGCAAGGATCTCGAAGCATTGCGGCTGGAGATGCAGCAGATGCGTAACGACTTTTCGTCGATGGCCCGGACCTTGAAAGACATCGCCGGCGATGCGGGAACGGACGCGTACGCGCGGATGCGCGAAGGCGCGGAGCAGGCCCGGGTGCGCGCCGAACATGCCGCGGAGACGGTGACGCATTCGATCGAAGAGCGCCCGTTCACCAGCGTGCTGGTGGCGTTCGCCATCGGCCTGCTGATGGGCCTCGTGTTCGGTCGGGCGCGGTAACGCCGCCGTGGGGCCGGCAAATTCCCTGGGAAGCCGGCTCTCGGCGATAGCGGCGCGGCTAGGGGTATCCCTGGCCTTCGCCGTCGTCGCGCTGCTGCTGGTGTCGACCGGCTTCGGCGTGCTGGTGGCGGCGTTGTGGCTCTGGTTGGCGACGCAGTTGCCGCCGGCCGGGGCGGCGGCCGTCACCGCGCTCGCCGTGTTCGTGCTCGCGGCCGTGGTCGCGATGATCGGCCGTGGAATCGCCCGCCCGCCGGCCCGCCCGCGGGTGCCGCCCGCGGCGATCGGCGGGTCGCTGCCGGGTGCGGCGGCGGCGTCGCTGCTGGGCGGTGAACTGGGTGTCGCGGGCGGCGAGTGGGTGCGCGCCAACCTGCCGCGGGTCCTGCTGGGCGCCGTCGCCGCCGGCTTCGTCCTCGGCTTCAGCCCGCGTCTGCGCAAGGCGCTGTTGCGCCTGCTTTAGGCGACGGCCTCGGGAGCCGGCTCAGGCGCCGGTCCAGCGGGGCGTCAGGTCGTGCTCGATGCCGAACTGGTCGAGCGTCCGCCCGACCGTCTGCAGGACGATCTCGTCCACCGTGCGCGGCCGGGTATAGAACGCCGGCAGCGGCGGCATGATGATCGCACCCGCCTCCGCCGCCTGCAGCAGCAGGCGCAGATGGCCCGCGTGCAGCGGCGTCTCGCGGAACACCACGACCAGCGGGCGCCGCTCCTTCAGCGTCACGTCGGCGGCGCGGATCAGCAGGTTCTGCGAGAACGCGTTGGCGATGCCGGACAGCGTCTTCACCGAGCACGGCACCACGACCATGCCGCGGGTGCGGAACGAGCCGCTGGAGACGGCTGCCGCGAGGTCGCGATTGCTGTGCACCACGTCCGCCAGCGCACGCAGCTCCTCGAGCGCCATGTCCGTCTCGATCGCCAGCGTGCGGGCCGCCATCTCGCTGACGATCAGGTGCGTCGGCTGCCCCAGCCGCCGCAACGCCCGCAGCAGTTCGACGGCGTAGGTGACGCCGGTGGCGCCACTGATGCCGACGACGAGCGGCAGGGGGGCGGGGGGCTGTTCGATGGTCACGGCGCGATCATAGGGGCGGACGCAGGTGGAGACCATCCCCGCGTTCGGCCGCGCGCCGCCGTTGTCCGCGGCCGCCGGCGAGGCTACAACTCCTCCATGACGAGATCATCGCTGTCCTGGGCCCTGTGCCTCGCCCTCGCGCCGTCGCTCGCCGGTTGCGGCGCGACCGATGCGTATGTGTACAAATACAAAGAGTTCGACCGGAACGAGAAAGGGTTCAACAGGCCCATCACCGATCGGACCGAGGTGACGATCTGCTACAACGGCGTCGGCACGTCGGATGGGCGCATCGCCGCGATGGCGCAGGAGGAATGCGGCAAGTTCGGCAAGATCGCCCGCGCGCAAGGCGAAGGCTTCGGTGCCTGCCCGCTGTTCGTTCCGATCGAAGCGCATTTCGCCTGCCTCCCCGTCGCGGTCGAGGAGGGCGGGAAGACCGCAGAGCCCTCCGAGGATGACGCGGCATCGGACTTTTTCCCTGCCCCGCCGAAGTGACGGCGGGGGAAACCCATCGAGGTTCCGCGTCGTTGGTCGTTGTGGTCGGAGTGCGTCGATGCGCGCTCCGACGGAATCGGCCAGGACAAGGAGCGGACGATGGCGAAGGTACGATTTGCGCGAGCCGAATGGACCGGCAACCTCACCGCCGGCAAGGGTCGGATCGAGCTGGAGAGCGGGGAGTTCAACGGCAGCTATGATTTTTCCTCGCGTTTCGAGGGCGGTAGCGGCACCAACCCGGAGGAGCTGATCGCCGCCGCGCACGCCGGCTGCTTCTCCATGGCGCTGGCGCACGGCCTGACCAGTGCCGGGCATGCGCCGGAGCGGATCACCACGACCGCCAAGGTGCATGTCGAGAAGCAGGCCGGGGCGTTCGTCATCCCGCTGATCGAGCTGGAAACCGAAGGCGACGTGCCGGGGATCGACGAGGAGACGTTCCGCCAGCAGGCGCAGACGGCGAAGAACGGCTGTCCGGTCTCGAAAGCACTCGCCGGGCCCGAGATCAGGCTGGTGGCCCGGTTCGTCGGTGCACAACGATCGGCGGCCGAGTGAGCCCGATCACTTTCCGAGCGGGCCAATCTCTGTAGGCTTCTGCTTGTCGGAGGGGCCCCCCACCTCTGGCAGCCCTTAACGGGACGGGCCGGGCCTCACAAGGCCCGGCTCAGTCCGGTAGGGGAGCCGCTCCCGGCGACTGCCGGAAGGTCTAGAGGTAAGGCGACAGCAACCATGCGCTGCCGTCGCGCAGCCGGGCCCCGAGCGAACGGTTCTCCACCTCCGCACGGGACAGCCTTCGTGCGGCCGCGATCTTCCGATCGACGACGTGGTCGAGCTCGGCGGCGAACCCCGCCTCGTAGCATTCGAGGTCGAATTCGAAGTTGAGTCGGAAGCTGCGCGAATCCCAGTTCGCCGAGCCGAACAAGCTCCACACGCCATCCACCGTCATCAGCTTGGTGTGATCGAACGGCGGCGGTGTCAGCCAGATGCGGCAGCCACGCGCAAGGAACGCGAGCAACCTCGCCCCCGTCGCCCATTGCATCAGCCGCAGGTTGCTTCGCTCCGGCAGCACGATGTCGACGCGGACGCCGCGCATGGCCGCCAGCTGCAACGCCGTCGCCAGCGTCGTATCCGGAAGGAAATAGGGCGTGACGATGCGGATGCGGGTCCGGGCGACCGACAGGGCGGCGAGGATCGCCCAGTGGATGCGCTCGAACGCCTCGTCCGGCCCGGAGGCGATGCCACGCGCCGGTATCGGGCCATCCTCCGGCAGCGCGGGAAACCACGCGTCACCGGCCAGGACCTCGCCGGTGACGAACGCCCAGTCGCAGGCGAACGTCTCGGCCAGGTGCGCCACCACCGGCCCGGACAGGCGGAAGTGCACATCCTGGATCGCCGCCGGGCCGCTGGTGGCGCAATGGCCGGCGCGGATGTTCATCCCGCCGGTGAAGGCGCAGCACCCGTCGGTCACCAGGATTTTCCGGTGGTTGCGCAGGTTGGCGTAGTGGATCGACAGCGGCAGCAGGCTCGGCAGGAACTCGCCGGCCGGCAGCGCGGCCGTCCGCAACGCGGCGATGATCGACGGGAACGAGTAGCGCGCACCGACGCCGTCCACCAGCACGCGCACGGCGACGCCGCGGGCCTGCGCCCGGCCCAGCGCCTGGACGAAGCGGACGCCGACGGAGTCATGGTCGAAGATGTAGGTGAGAAGGCCGATACTGGCCCGCGCGCCCTCGATCGCGTCCAGCATCGCCGCATAGGCCCGCTCGCCGCCTTCCAGCATCGCGATCGTGTTGCCGGGCAATACACGGGTGCCGGTGATCCGGTCCGCCAGCCGGGCGACCGGCTGGATATGGCCGGCGCAGGCCGGCGAGCCGCGCGGTGCGCCGGTGGCTCCGGCCTCGGTCCGGGCGCGGTTGCGGGCGGAGGGGCGGCGTGCCCGCAGACTGCTGGCTCTCCGGCGGATGCGATTGATGCCGAACATGCCGTAGAGAGCCGGTCCGACGAAAGGGACGAGCCAGACCAGACCCACCCAGCCGATCGCCGCGCGAACGTCGCGCTTGTGCAGGACGACGTGGGCGGAGGTCGAGGCTGCAAGGCCGATGTCCGCTGCCGCCAGCAGGGCCGGCCATAGCGTCGTCAGAAGTTCGGTCATCTCGCCTGCGTCCCGCTCGGTCCCGGCTGCGGCGCCAGGCCTGTTACGCCCGAAACGCGCCGTGCCGGCGATTCCTCACGCTAACACGGTCGTCCATGCGGATCAGCAGAGCCCGAACGTTCGGCGATCGGTGCGGGCGATCCCCGGCGCTTCCCCGGTATCGACAAACCGACTATGGTCCGTGTCGTTTTCGCCCATTCGGCCGGGGATCGTTTCCCGGCGCTGTTGCAGGAGAGACGTTTCGTGCCCGACGTCCGCATCTTTCGACCGAGCAAGACGGCGATGCAGTCCGGCCGCGGCAAGACCGAGCGCTGGATGGTGCAGTTCGAGCGCGACGCACCGCAGGTCGCCGATCCGCTGATGGGCTGGATGGGCTCGAGGGACACGCGGCCGCAACTCCGGCTGATGTTCGACAGCCGAGACGAGGCGGTGGCGTTCGCCGAACGCAACAATTTGACGTATGCTGTTCAGGAGCCGCACGCGCACGCGATGCGCCCGAAAAGCTACGCCGAAAACTTCCGCGCCTGACCGTCTGCATCCGACGGATGCGCCCGTAGCTCAGCGGATAGAGCAACCGCCTTCTAAGCGGTAGGTCGCAGGTTCGATTCCTGCCGGGCGCGCCATTGGATCACCTGCTCGATGGGCACTGCCGGTCGGTTTCATCTCAGCCGAGAACGAAGTTCGCGTGTAATCGCCGAAGGGAGGCGTGGCCTGCCGGCACCCGCCGAGCCGCTCCCGCGTGCGCTTGCGGGTGAAGGAGATGTGTGCTTGCCCCTCGATCGGGTCGCGCATTCAGTGCGGCCCGCGTCGTTCGAGATCGAGGAAAGCGCGGCGCTGATACAACCAGAGAGTGCATCAGAGGGTTGTGGCTAGCGGATGACCAAGCCCTGGCTGGTCGGCAGTTCGAGGACGTGGTAGCCGCGAGCGGCGAACCAGGCGCGTTCGGCGTCCCGCTGTGCCCGATAGCCGCTGTAGCCGAAATCGTCGAGGACGATCACGGCACCGGGTGCCAGTCGACTGAAGAAAAACTCCAGGGCGCCGATCTCCGGCGCCACCGCGTTCATGTCGATGTGCAGAAATGCGACCCGCTCCGGCGCGCCGGCGTGCAGAATATCCGGCACCGAGCCCTTGATGACATGGACGTTCGGCAGGTCGGCGAAGCGGTCGCGGGTGCGCTCGTAGAGATCGCCGCCCAACTCGGGCATCCGGGTGTGGGTGCTACCCTCCGGATACTCGAACAGATCATAGAGCCAGTATTGCCGCTTCTCGGCGCCGAAACCGATCGCATCGCAGACGATGCGGGCGGACGTGCCGCGATAGCAGCCGCATTCGACGAAGTCGCCTTCCAGCCGCTGGCCGTTGCGCGCCGCCCAGCAGAGCACCGCTGTCCGCCACACGATGCCCTTCTCGACGTCGTCGCCGGCGTGCCTCTCGACCGAGGCCATGAACGCGTCGTCGTCGAGGAACGACAGATTCTTGCCGTAGGTGATCAGGTTGTCGCCGGTGAAGATCCCCCGGCGCCATTCGGAGGCGATGCCGCCGAACGCCGCATTGATTCCCCGGACGAACGTTTGTCGGTCCGTCAATCCGAAAAACAGATGGCTCAGGTAATTGAGCCGGGACGGTTGCCCTTCGGCCATGCTGTTTCGCTCTCGCCCACCACGGAGGTTCGAACAAAAACTGTAGCCCGGAATGAGAAGGGTGTCCAGGCATGCCCCACGCAGGGCTAAATACACCCGAACGGGCGACTGGGACGAGCAAAGCGGAGCTTGTAAGGAGCGGCGAGGGGGGTGACCCCTCGCCGCGAAGCGTCGTGTCGAGCCGCTGTTTACCAGCGATAGCCCATACCGAGGCCGCCGTTCACAATTCCCTGAGTGATTTCGTTGCGGAAATTGTGGTCGTAGCCGACCTTGCTGTAGAGGAACATGTTCTTCGTCAGGTCGACGTCGAGACCGACCACCGGGCCGAGGACGACACCATCCTGGGTGCCCTTGCCGAAGATGTACCCGACTTCCGGGCCGATCGACGGATGCCATGCGCCCAGGTTCCACTGGTGGCGGATACCGGCGACGCCGCGACCGCCCCAGCCGTCGTTCTGGCTGGTGCCGACGGTGTTGAAGCCGGCGCCGGCCACGTCCGCGACCCAATTCGGCGTGATCGCGTACTTGATCGAAACCTCGGGGCCGACGAGCAGGCTCTGCTTAGTCGGATTGCCCGGATCGCTCTCGCGCAGGTTCCAGCCCACCCACGGACCCAGGGTCGCAGCCCACTTGAGCGGCGGCGGCGGGGGCGGCGGGGGTGCGACGACCGGAGTCGGCGCCGGAGCCGGAGCCGGCTTGGCGGCGACGGCCACCGGCATCTCGATGGAGACGCGGCGATTCTGTGCCTCGCGGACGCCGTCCTTGGTGGGAACCAGAAGGTCGGTCTGGCCCTTGCCGATGGTGACGATGTTACCGGCGGGAACGCCGAGCCTGACGAGTTCGGCCTTGACCGCATCGGCACGACGCACCGACAGGCCCATGTTGTACACGGCCGAGCCGGACGTGTCGGTGTGGCCGGTGGCGACGATCCGCGCCGAGCCGGTCTTCTTGAAGTCGTCCGCCGCGTTGGCGATGATCTTCTTCGCCTCGGGCGTGAGGACCGACTTGTTCCAGTCGAAGAAGACGAGATACTTCTTCATCTCCGACGTGGAGGAGGTTGCAGGCGCAGCCGGCCGGGTGGGCGAGGCTTGCGCGAGGAGCGCATCCGCTCCGGTGATCCCCTGCGCGAAGCTGGTGGCCGGCAGCAGGAGAACGCTGGCGATTGGGATAGCATACCGACGCATGTTGAATCCTCTTGCTTGGAAGGGGTTCGCGCTTGCCGCCCGCATGGCTGCACACGCGCCTATCATTAGCAGCAACGTTGCCGCGTCCCTCTTTTATGCGCCCTGTCTGGCGAAAAACAACTCGCGGTCGCATAGAAACAGCACAACGAGGGCCGAAGCGTGGCACATCTGCCACAATGGGGTGTTGCGGCGGAATGGCGCGGCCGAAAAGGGTCGGCTTTCGACCGCCGCCGCGAGTGCCGAAACAACGGCCGCGCATTCAGCGTGTCGGAAAAGCGATGACCTGCGCCGGAGCGTACGGCGCGCCCGCGGGCCGGGACGCCGGTCGCGAAGGGAACTCGAGAATCGCCGCCTCTCCGCCGCCGGCGGCGGCCATACGGGCTTCGATCGGCGGGTCGGCGGGAATCGTCCGGTAGTCGGTCCGGTAGATCGCCCAGTCGTCGGCCCCCTCCGGCAGCGTCCAGGTGAAGGTGATCTGCAGGCCGCCGACGCCGGGCTCCGCCCGCGAGCGGATGAATTCGCGAAAGCGCTCCTCGATGGAGGCTTCCAGTTCGCCATGGGGTGCGTCGCGCATCGACATGAACATGCGCGTCAGTTCGGAGAAAAACTCACGTTCCGCTGGAGAGGGGCTCGTCATTGTCGCGGCTCCATCAAGACGGCGGGAGTCTACCTGCGCATTCCCTTGTGACACGTTAACCGGTCCCGCCGGCGTCCTCGGCGAAGCGCACACCATACCAACGCCCGTCACGGCGAAAGGTGCAGCCGAAGCCGCGTCACCTGAGCGATTGGTACCCGACTGGCAGTCTGGATCTATGAGCTGCATCACACTCGAAGGCTGAACCGCCCCGAGCGCGGGCGAATCATTCTGCCGGAAGTCCCGCGACCGGCTCAGGGTCCGTGCAGCACCGCGCAGATGAACGCCGACGCGGCCACGCCGGCCACGTCGGCGAGGAGGCCCACCACCACGGCGTGCCGCATCCGGCGGACGCCGACGGCGCCGAAATAGACGGCGAGCACGTAGAACGTCGTCTCGGTCGAGCCCTGGATGGTGCTCACGAGATAGCCGGTATAGCTGTCGGGGCCGATCGCCGGATCGTTCAGCACCGTGGCGAGGTAGGCGAAAGCCCCGGAGCCGGACAGCGCCCGCAGCAGCCCCATCAGCACCGCCTCGACCGGCAATCCCAGTGGCGCCGTCAACGCGCCCAGCGGACGGATCAGCAGATCGAGCGCACCGCTGGCGCGAAACATGCCGACGGCGACGAGGATCGCCAACAGGTAGGGGATGATGCGGACGGCGACGGTGAAGCCGTCGCGCGCGCCCTCGACGAACGCCTCGTAGACGCGCACGCCGCGCAAGGCACCGAACGCCAGCAACCCCACCACCAGACCGGGGATGATCCACGCGGCGACGACGTCGCCCCAGGCGATGGTGGCGGGCACCAGCAGGACAACGCCGAGCAGCGCCAGCGCCGACGCCCAGGCCGGATAGCCGTGCCCGGCCGCCGCGTCCGCCGCATCGTCGGTGCCGGCCGTGTCGGTTGCGTCTTCGGCCTGCGTCCCCGGTGCCGCCGGGGCGTCGGGCGCCGAGATCGGCCACCACCGCTGCAGGGTCTTGGCCAGCGTGATCCCGATCGCCGTCGAGACGATGGTGGCGAACAGCGTCGTCGGCAGAATGCCGGCCGGGTCGGCCGAGCCCGCGGCGGCGCGCAGTGCGATCACCGAGGTCGGCAGCAGCGTCACGCTGGAGGTGTTGATGACGAGGAACAGCACCATCGCATTGCTGGCGCAGCCCTTGACCGGATTCAGTCGCTCCAGATGCTGCATCGCGCGGATGCCGAACGGCGTGGCGGCGTTGCCGAGGCCGAGCACGTTGGCTGCGATATTGAGAATCATCGCACCCATCGCCGGATGTTCCGGCGGCACCGTCGGGAACAGCCGCTGAAGCAACGGCCGGAGCAGCCGGGCCATGACCCGCAGCAGACCGCCGGCCTCGGCGACCTTCATCACGCCGAGGAACAGCGCCATCACCCCGACAAGTCCCAGCGCCAGCGTGACCGCGCCACCCGCATCCTCGATCATCGCCGTCGACAGCGACGCCATCGAATCGGCGCCGCCCATCTGCCGGACGGCGGCGACGGCGAAGGCAGTTCCCAGGATCGCCAGAAAGATCGCGTTCATCGCCGCGCTCGGGGCGGTTCGCGACGCGCTCGGTGGCGGCGGGAGATCAGTCCTGGTCGACGAACGCGAGGACGCGAATGAGCTGGAACAGCCGTTTGCGCACGAGCGGATCGGGGATGCGGAAGTAGTTGTGCATCAGCTCGAATGCCTCGCGGGAGTTCATCGGATTGACTTCGAACGTCGCCGCGGGCGCGTCCGCCAGTCCGGCCATGCCCAGGCTGGCGGGCATCGAGGTCGGAATCAGGTCCGGCAGCGTGACCCCTTCGAAGAAGAAGGCCACCTCCACCCCCAGCGCCTTGGCGATCTTGAACAGGTTGCTGGCACCGACGCGATTGGTGCCGCTCTCGTATTTCTGGATCTGTTGGAAGGTCACGCCGATCGACTGGCCAAGCTTCGTCTGGCTGATCCGCAGCCCGACGCGCCGGCCGCGGATGCGTGTGCCCACGTGCCTGTCGATCGGATCCGGACCCTCTTCCGCAACGGGCTTCCTCATGAGATCAAGGGTACGTGAAGTTGTAAGACGTGTCGAGACTCACACTGCGGCTGCGCCCGGCCTGTAGTTTCAACCTGCACACCTCGCCTCCCGGCGCGTTCGCTCGCGGCATTGGTGGGGCGGGGGGTCAATCGTGGCCGTTGCCGCGGCTCCCACCTCGTGACAGCATCATGACGGTCGTCCCGGCCCGGCGGGCTTTTCCGGCGGGACAGACACGCCGACGAACCGAAGGCGGCGGCGCGAACAGGAGTCGAACAGGGCGATGACCAGCATCTGCATCGACCGAATCGATCATCTCGTGCTGACGGTCGCCGACATCGAAGCGACCGTCGACTTCTACGAACGCGTTCTCGGATTCCGCGGCGTGACGTACGGCAACGGCAGGCGGGCGCTGGCGTTCGGCCGGCAGAAGCTCAACCTGCATCCGGCAGCGGCGCCGATCCCACCGCACGCCGTTCGCCCGTGCCCGGGTGCGGCCGACTTCTGCTTCGTCGCACGGGACACGATCGAAGGCGTACTGGCCCATCTGGCCGTGTGCGGCGTGCCGATCATCGAAGGGCCGGTGCGGCGGACCGGTGCCCTCGGCCCGATGACCACCGTCTACCTGCGCGACCCGGACGCCAATCTGGTCGAAATCGCCGTCTACGACTGACTCGGACCTCCGCCCGTCAGCGGGGGACCCGTGGCCGGCCGGCGAACAGCCGCGGGTATTCGATCTTCGGGCATCGATCCATGACGACCTCGAGGCCGGCGGCGGCGGCGGTCCGGGCGGCCGCATCATCACGCACGCCCAATTGCATCCAGACGAATCGGATGCCGAGTCGGTCCTTCTCGGCGATCACCTCGTCGACCACGCCGCCGGCGGCGGCGCTGTTGCGGAAGACGTCGATGAACTGTACGGGCTGGGCGATGTCGGCTAGGCGCGCACGCACCGTCTCGCCGTTGATCGACCCGCCCGCCTCGTTGGGATTGACCGGGATGCAGCGGTAGCCGTGCGCTTGCAGGAACGCCATCACGTAGTTGGAGGCCCGGACCGGGTTGGACGACGCGCCGACGACGGCGACGGTGCCCGTTTCCTCGAACATCCGGCGCAGCAGGTCGTCCGGGTAGACGAGGCGGTCACGCGTCATCGCCCGGTCCATTCGGGCATCGGCCGCTTGCCGACGAATGCGTCGATCCCGGCTTGCGCGTCCGCCGTGGCCATGTTGCAGGTCATGGTCTCGCTGGCGAGTTGGTACGCCTCTTCGATGCCGACCTCCAGTTGCTTGTAGAACAGTCGCTTTCCAAGCGCGATCGCCGCCGGCGACTTGGCCGCGACCGACGCCGCCAGTTCGGCCGTGGCGGCGTCGAGCGCGTCGGCCGGCACCACGCGGTTGACGAGGCCCCAGTGCAGCGCTTTCGCCGCATCGATGAAGCCGCCGGTCAGCAGCATCTCCATCGCCGGCTTGCGCGGCAGATTGCGCGTCAGCGCCACCATCGGCGTGGAGCAGAACAGCCCGAGGTTCACCCCGGAAACGGCGAAGCGCGCCGTCTCCACCGCCACCGCGAGATCGCAGGTGGCGACCAGTTGGCAGCCGGCCGCCGTCGCCACGCCGTGCACCCTGGCGATCACCGGCTGGGGCAGGCGCGCGATCGCCAGCATCACGTCGGCGCAGCGGCGGAACAGCGCGCGCATCGCCTCGGGAGACGGATCGGCGCGCATCTCCTCCAGGTCGTGGCCGGCGCAGAACGCCTTGCCGGCGGCGGCGAGCACGACGGCGCGGACGTTCGAGTCGCCCTCGATCAGCGCGAGTTCCCTCTGCAGTTCGGAGAGCAACTCCACCGAGAGCGCGTTGAACTTGTTCGGCCGGGACAGCGTGAGGGTCGCGATGCCGCGGTCGTCGTGGCGCAGCAGGACGCGCTCCCCGGCGGTCGGGTGGGTGATTGCCGTCACGTCCATCTGCTGTCTCCTTGCTGCGCCCGGGATGGGCTCTTCACGTCTGCGAACATCGTTGCTATGCCTTGGACATCATGTCTGGTCGTCCGCCGCGGCGGGCAAGGGCGGACGGGCCATCGCGGGTAGAAGGAGCGGGATCGTGACGGCGAAGATCGGCATCGCGGAGTTCGACGCGATCATCCGCGAAGACCTGCCCTGGGCATACGAGATCGGCATGCACACGGACATCATCGAGCCGGGCCGGGCGGTGCTGCGGCTGCCGTTCCGCGCGTCGATGTTGCGGCCGGGCGGCGTCGTCTCCGGCCCGACGATCATGACGCTGGCCGACGCCTGCATGTATGCGGTCGTGCTCTCGGCGATCGGCGAGGTCAAGCTGGCGGTGACCACCAGCTTCAGCATCAACTTCCTCTATGGAGCGCGGCCCGTCGATCTTCTGGCGGAAGGCAGCATGCTGCGGCTGGGCAAGCGGCTGGCGGTGATGCAGGTGCATGTTCATTGCGAGGGATGTGACGAGCCGGTCGCGCACGCGACGGGGACGTACTCGATCCCGCCGCCGAAGACACCGTAGCGCCGGGGTGCTTCAGGCGTTGGCGACGACCGTCATCGGCGTATCGCTGACGGCGCCGAATTCCCGGTCCGCCTCCTGCACCTTCTGCGCCGCGGCGTGCATGAACGGCATGTAGAGGCGGTCGCGGCCGACGATATGCGCCGTCAGCCAGTTCTTCAGAAACGCCAGGACTTCACGGCCGTGGATCGATTCCGCATTTCGACGATAGCGGTCGCGGATGTCGTGCACTTGCGCGCGCAACGTGCCGTGCGTCCGCAGATGCGCATCCAGTTCCGGGTAGGCGGAGGCCCGCATCAGCGTCTCCTCGCGGGCGAAGTGATAGTCCGTGTAATCGAGCAGCGCGTCGAGGACCCGGCTCACGGTGGCTTTCGGCTCGCCGCCCCGGATCGCATCGTCGAGTTGGTTGATCAGGCTGATCAGCACCTTGTGATCGGTGTCCAGGGAATTGACCCCGACGGTGAACTCGGGCGTCCAGTGAATGAGCGGCATCGACAGCGTCCTAACTCTGCAGGTATGCCGGGCATACGAAAGGCGCTGGCAATTCCGTCGCACCGGTCCCGCCGCAAGAAAAGCACCAATCTTCATCGCAAACAACACTTTGAATGCGGAATTTATGCGACTCCAACACGTTCGCGACTGATGGATGTCCCGAGCCTCGTTCCGTCGCCCGGTGATGCCTGCGCGCGTTATCCGTTGACACGGGGCGGTCCTATGGCATAGTTCGCGGCTTTCCGAGCCGGCGACGGCCCGTAAATGGGATCTGTTGCTCGCCGCGTTTCATCCGAGGACAGTGCATGAAGACTTATTCCGCCCGGCCGGCGGACGTAACTCAAGGTTGGTATGTCATCGACGCCGAAGGCTGTGTCCTCGGTCGGCTGGCCGCGCTCGTCGCCATGCGCCTGCGCGGCAAGCACAAGGCGATGTACACGCCACACATCGACTGCGGCGACAACATCATCGTCGTCAACGCCGAGAAGGTGCGGCTGACCGGTCGCAAACGCGAAAACAAGATTTTCTATTGGCACACCGGCCATCCCGGCGGCATCAAGCAGCGGACGATGGCGCAGATCCTCGACGGTCGTTATCCGGAGCGGGTGATCGAAAAGGCGGTGGAGCGCATGGTGCCCCGCGGCCCGCTCGGGCGCGAGCAGATGAAGAAGCTGCGCGTCTACAAGGGGCCGGAGCATCCGCACACGGCACAGCAGCCGGATGCCATCGACCTCGCCCTCCTCAATCCCAAGAACAAGCGTTAGCAGGCAGGTTATGGCCAGTCCGATCACCACTCTCGAGGACCTGAAGCAGATCGCCGAACCGGATGCGATGGCGGCGCCGCCGCAACCGCAGCTCGACCGATACGGACGCGCGTACGCGACCGGCAAGCGGAAGAACGCGATCGCCAGGGTCTGGATCAAGCCGGGCCGCGGCGAGATCAAGGTCAATGGCCGCGACGTCTCCACCTTCTTCGCCCGGCCGACGCTGCGCATGGTGATCAACCAGCCGTTCGTCATCACCGACCGTGCCGAGCAGTACGACGTGATGTGCACCGTCACCGGTGGCGGACTTTCCGGCCAGGCCGGCGCGCTGCGGCACGGCATCAGCCGTGCGCTGACCCGATTCGAGCCGGCGCTTCGCTCGGCGCTGAAGTCGGGCGGCTTCCTCACCCGCGACTCCCGCGTCGTCGAACGCAAGAAGTACGGCCGCGCGAAGGCTCGCCGCAGCTTCCAGTTCTCCAAGCGCTAGCATCCGGCTGACCGGCCGGCTCTCGAAGCCCTCTCCCGCAAGCGGGAGAGGGAGGGGCCCGCGCAGCGGGAGGGTGAGGGCTGGCGACCCCCCAGGAGCATGATGCGATGACCTCAGGCGTTCCCACCGACACTCACATCCGCGTCGCCGTCGTCGGCGCCAGCGGGTACACCGGCGCGGAACTGGTGCGGCTGTTGGTCGCGCATCCCGCCGCGCAAATCGTCGCCATGACCGCGGACCGCAAGGCGGGCCAGGAGTTCGGCGCGGTGTTTCCGCATCTCGCCGGCGCCGCCCGGTCGTTCCAGCTGCCGGCGCTGCAGCCGATGGAGGCGGTGGACTGGGCGGGCGTCGACGTCGCCTTCTTCGGCCTGCCGCACGGCGCGGCGCAGCCGGTGGCGGCGGCGATGCCGGGTCACGTGCGGATGATCGACCTGTCGCCGGACTTCCGCTTCCGCGACACCTCCGTCTACGCCGCCACCTACGGCCAGTCGCACGCCGCACCGGCGATGCAGGCCGAGGCGGTCTACGGCCTGACCGAGCATGCACGCGCGAAGATCGCCGCGGCACGGCTGGTGGGCTGCCCCGGCTGCTATCCGACCGCATCGTTGCTGGCGCTGCTGCCGCCGGTCGAAGCCGGGCTGATCGATGCGGATGACATCGTCATCGATGCCAAGTCCGGCGTCTCCGGCGCCGGCCGCGCCGCCAAGGAGGGCTCGCTGTACGCCGAGGTGGCGGAAGGCGTCCAGGCGTACGGTGTCGCCTCGCACCGGCACGCGCCGGAGATCGAGGAGCAGGTCTCGGCCGCCGCCGGCCACCCGGTGGTGCTCAACTTCACGCCACACCTGATGCCGATGACCCGCGGCATTCTCGCCAGCATCTACGTGCGCCTGACCGGCGGAGCCACCGCCGACGACGTGCGCGCGGCGCTGGCGGCGCGCTACGACGAAGAGCCGTTCGTCCGTGTGCTGGAAGCGGGCGCGGCGCCGGCGACGCGGCACGTGCGCGGCTCCAACCACTGCCTGATCGGCGTGTTCGCCGACCGGGTGCGCGGCCGGGCGATCATCCTGTCGGTCATCGACAATCTGGTGAAGGGCGCCTCTGGCCAAGCGATCCAGAACATGAACGTGGTCTGCGGCCTGGACGAGACCACCGGGCTCGCGCAGCAGCCGCTTTTCCCGTAGGCGACCCCGCGGAGCCCGCGTCGGCGCCGAATTACTTCGGCAGGGCGACCGGGTACAGCACCGCCACCATCGCCACCGTGACGATCAGCGACAGCAGCAGCAGCGGCAGGCCGACCTTGACGAAATCGCCGAAGCGGTAGCGGCCCGGTTCCAGCACCAGGGTGTTGACCGGCGACGAGACCGGCGTGACGAACGCGCACGAACACGAGATGGCGACGGTGATCGCCAGCGCGTGCGGCGATACCCCCAGCGCCTGGGCGGCGTCGATCGCCACCGGTGCGATCAGCACCGCCGTCGCCGTGTTGGAGACGAACAGCCCGACCAGCGACGTCAGCACGAACAGCACGCTCAACATGGCGTACGGCCCGGCGTCGCCCAGCGCGTCGGTCAGGCCGGCCGCCATCGCCGCGGTCACGCCGGTCTTCTCCAGCGCCGTCGCCAGAGGCAGCATTCCGGCGATCAGCACCAGCGTCGACCAGCCGACCGTGCGGTAGACCGTCTTGGCGGCGACACAGCCGGTGACGACCACGGCCAGCGCCGCCAGCATGACGGCGATGACGTTGGGCAGCAGGCCGAAGGTCATCGTCGCCGTCATCACTGCGAGGATGGCGAGTGCCAGCGGCGCCTTCCTCCGCGCCGGAACGACGGACCCCAGCTCGTGGGGAAGGCGCAGCACGACGAACTCGCCCGGTTCCTCGCGCAGGCGGGCGATCAACGGCCACCCGCCGGCGACCAGGATCACGTCGCCGAACCGCAGGGGGGTGTCGATCAGGTTGCCTTCCAGCAGCTTGCCGCGATGCTTGATCGCCAGCACGGTCAGGCCGCGCCGTTTGCGGAACTGCGCCTCGCGCAGCGTCTTGCCGATCAGCGGCGCGTCCGGGGCGCACATGACTTCGGCGACACCCAGCTCCTGTTGCGCGGCGGATTTCAGACGATTGTCGAACGGCACCTCGTGAAGGCCCTCGGCCTTGCGGAAGCGATCGAGGGCGTCGGGCTCGCCGGTCACCGCCAGCAGATCGCCGCTGCGCATGACGGCTTCGGCCAGCGCCGGCATCACCCGGAGGTCGCTGCCGCGCCGCCGGACAATGGCGAACAACGTGGCGCCGTAGCGGGTGCGCACCTCCGCCTCGGCGACGGTGCGGCCGTTCAACGGCGAGTGTGGCTGGATTCGCAGCGACCGCACCTGATCCGCGAGGCCGTAGCCCGCCACCAACTCGGCAATGGAAACGCCGACGGTCTCCGCCTGCGGTTCGGGCCGGTCGAGCTGGCGTCTGCCCAGCGTCAGCATGTAGAGGATGGCGATCGCGAGAATGACGATGCCGATCGGCGTGAGTTCGAAGAAGCCGATGGGCGGCAGTCCGCGATCGGCGAGCGCCGCACTCACCACGAGGTTGGGCGGGGTCGCGATCAGCGTCATCAGGCCGCTGATCAGTGCCGCGACCGAAAGCGGCATCATCAGCCGGCTGCGGCTGAAACCGGTTCGCGCCACGAGGCCGAGAACGATCGGCACGAAGATGGCGACGATGCCGGTCGAGCTCATGAAGGCGCCCATCGAGGCCACCACCAGCATCAGCAGCGCCACCAACTTGCGCTCGCTGCCCTGGCCGACCTTGACGAGCCAGCGGCCGAGCGCCTCGGCGACGCCGGTCGCCACCACCGCCTCGCCGACGACGAAAAGCCCACCGATCATCAGCACCGAAGGGTCGCTGAAGCCGGCGATCGCCTCGCCCGCGGTGATGATCCCCGAGACCGCGAGCGCCAGGAGCACGGCGAGGCCGACGCCGTCGACCCGCACCCTGCCGCTGGCGAAGGCGACGATCGCCGTTCCCAGGATCGCAAGCACGATCCAGCCGTCCGGGCTCATCCGTCGCGCCTCCTTCCCAGGGGGTCCCCCGCTCCTCGTAAGCCGTCGGCGGGAAGAGGCCAAGCGGTTTGTGGCAGGCCGGGGCTGCGGCCCGCCCTCGGGCGAGGGAACTGACGCACTCTGATGAAGGGCCGCCGCCCGGCCGATCGGCCGGACGGCGGGGAAGGCCTATTCGGCGGCCGAAGCCACCGCCGCCACCGGCTCGGAGACTTCGTCGACCAAATAGACGAGCGAGCGGTACGGGCGCCCGGCGTGCATGGCGAGGCCGATCTCGCAGGTGCGGCTGTTGGAGTAGCCGGCGGTGCAGTCGTCGGGGAGTTGCGCCTTCAGCGTGCGCAGTGCGTGCGCGTTCAGCTCCGGCGTGGTGAAGCCCTTGTCGCCGGCCCAGCCGCAGCACTCGATGTTCTCCGGCACGATCACCCGCTCGACGCACGCCTTCGCCACCGCCTGCATCTTCGGCCCCAGGCCCATCTTCTTCGCCGAGCACGGGATGTGCAGGGCGACCGTTCCCGGACGCTTGCGAATGGCGAGCCGTTCCAGCAGGTGGTCGTGGATGAACTCCGAGATGTCGAGCGGACGCAATTTCTCGGGCAGCGTCCGACGCAGCCGGTAGGAGCAGGGGCTGGTGTCGGAGACGATCGGCAGGTCGCCGTCGCCGCTGACCTCGCGCAGTGCTTCGCCCACCTCCGCCGACTTGCGATTGGCGACTTCGATCAGCCCCTTGCTTTCGAACGGCTGGCCGCAGCACAGGTTGGCGAGGCCCTTCGGGTAGATGACGTGGTAGCCGGCCTTCTCCAGCAGCGCCGCCGTCTCGTTGGGCAGTTCGCGGGTGCCGTGGTCGTCGCACGACGGGCCCATGCTGCGCGACGCACAGCTCGGCAGGTAGACCACCTGCGGGCGCCGGTCGTTCGGCGTTTCGCGTGGCGTGAAGCTGACGCCGCCGGGCAGGCTGCGTGACCACGCGGGGATGCGATTGCCGCTGAGCCTGCGCACCGCACCGGTCGCCTTTTCCAGCGTGCCGGCGCCTACCGTCCGCTGCACCATGTCGACCAGCCGGAAGCTCTGCCGCGTCGCCCACATCGCCGTGTCGTAGTGGTCGGCGACGAAGCCGGCGACGCGGCGTGACGCGTCGTTGCGACGACCCGCCCGCAGCGTCTTGGTGAGGATGCCGGTCTCGATGCCCACCGGGCACGCCGTCGCGCACAGCCCGCACGCGGCACAGGTGTCGATACCTTGATAATCATAGAGGGCGGCCAGCGAGACCTTCTCCGCCTCGGCCCCGATGGCGGCCAGCCGGCTGATCTCGCGGATGCCGACGATGCGCTGGCGCGGCGTCAGCGTCATGCCTTGCGACGGGCACATCCGCTCGCAGAAGCCGCACTCCATGCAGCTGTCGACGGTCGGATCGGCGGGCGGAAGCGGCTTGAGGTGCTTCAGGTGGACGTCGGGATCGTCGTTGAGGATGACGCCGGGGTTGAGCAACTCCTCGGGATCGAGGATCGCCTTGATCTCCTGCATCAGCGCGTAGCCTTGCGCGCCCCACTCCAGCTCGACGAACGGCGCCATGTTGCGCCCGGTGCCGTGCTCGGCCTTCAGCGAGCCGTCGTAGGTGTCGACCACCAGATGGACGATCGCGTCCATGAATCGCCGGTAGCGGTCCAGCTCGGCCGGGCGTCCCAGGTCCGGTGTGATGACGAAGTGCAGATTGCCTTCGAGCGCGTGGCCGAAGATGATCGCCTCGCCGTAGCCGTACTCGGCGAACAGCCGCTGCAGGTCGACGGTGGCTTCCGCCAGCCGGGCGATCGGGAAGGCCACGTCCTCGATGATCACCGTCGTGCCGGTCGGCCGCATGCCGCCGATCGACGGGAACAGGCCTTTGCGGATGTTCCACAGCCGCTCGTATTCGGCGGGTACATCGGTGAACGCCACCGGGTTCAGCATCTCCAGGCCTGCCAGCGACGCACTCACCTGTTCGATGTTGTAGGCCAGCAGATCGGGGGTCTCGGCGCGAATCTCGACCAGCAGCGCCGTCGCGTCCGGGCCCAGTTCCCGGATATAGCTCGGCATGCCCGCCTTGTTCTCGACCGAGCGCAGGCTGGCCCGGTCCATCATCTCGACCGCCGAGACCGGCGTGCTCTTCATCCGGATGACCGCGCGGCTGGCGACCTCGATGTCGGGGAACAGCAGCAGCGCGCTGGCCTTGTCGGCGTATTCGGGCACGGTGCGATAGGTGATCTGCGACAGGAAGCCGAGCGTGCCTTCCGAGCCGATCATCAGATGCTGCAGGATGTCGATCGGGTCGGTGAAGTCGACCAGCGCGTTCAGGCTGTAGCCGGTGGTGTTCTTGATGGCGAACTTGCGACGAATGCGCTCGGCCAGTGGTTCGTCGGCGCGGGTCCGCTGCCCCAGTTCATCCAGGCGGCGCAGCAGCGTCGCGTGGCTGCGGGCGAAGGCCGCCCGGCTCGCTTCGTCGGCGGTGTCCAGCAGCGCGCCGTCGGCCAGGATCAGCCGCATCGACTGCACGGTCTTGTAGCTGTTCTGCGCGGTGCCGCAGCACATGCCGCTGGCGTTGTTGGCGGCGATGCCGCCGACCTTGCACGCGTTGATCGAGGCCGGGTCGGGGCCGATCTTGCGGCCGAACGGGGCCAGCCGGCGGTTGGCGTCGCTGCCCATGACGCCTGCGCCCAGCCGGATGCTGCCGGCGTCGGCGGCGACCTCGATCCCTCCCCAGCCGTCGCCCAGCACGCACAGGACTGAGTCCGAAACCGCTTGTCCGGACAGGCTGGTTCCGGCGGCCCTAAAAGTCACCGGGGCCATGTAGCGACGGCATTCGGCGAGGAGGCCGCGGACCTCCGCCTCGCTCTCAACGATGACGACGATGCGCGGGATCAGGCGGTAGAAGCTGGCGTCGGTGCCGTAGGCGAGAGTCCGCAGCGGGTCACGGATGATCCGTGCTTCCGGGACGATGCGTTGAAGCACGCGGGCCAGTGTGTCGTAGTCGGCGGCCTCGCGCGGGGCGAGGGTGGTGTCGGCGATCTGCAGCATGAGCGAGCGTCCTTCCTCTCGACCGGTCGAATGGAAGGACGGGTTGATCCGTCCTTCCGCGCACACGCCTGGGCGTCGTCAGTGCGCCGCGACGACAGGGACCATCCACGGCAACCAGTACGCCTGGATGTAGGTGATGACGCCGATCAACGCCGCAAATAGCAGGCTGTGCTTGACAGTGAAGCGGAACAGGTCGGACTCCTTGCCTACGAGGCCCACCGCGGCGCAGGCGACGGCGATCGACTGCGGCGAGATCATCTTGCCGGTGACGCCGCCGGTGGTGTTGGCGGCGACCGTCAGGACGGGGTTCACCCCGATCTGGTTGGCGGTGACCGCCTGCAGGTTGGCGAAAAGCGCATTGCTCGATGTATCCGAGCCGGTGAGGAACACGCCCAGCCAGCCGAGGAACGGTGAAAAGAACGGGAACAGCGCGCCGGTCGCGGCGAAGGCGAGGCCGAGGGTGGAAGACAGGCCCGAATAGTTGGCGATAAAGGCGAAGCCCAGCACGAGGCCGATGGTGAAGATCGGCTTCAGCAGGCTGGTCACGGTCTCGGCGAAGGTCTCGACGAACATCTTCGGCTTCACCTTCAGGATGAAGGCGGAGATGACGGCGGCAAGCAGGATCGATGTGCCGGTGGCGGCGATGATGTCGAACTTGTAGACGGCGGCGTAAGGTGTCGGCTTGCCGACGATCGGCACGTCGCGGATGACGAGCGTGTCGAGGCCGGGGATATGCCAGGACAGCGTCCACGCTTCGAACATCCCTTTCGGCGCGAACAATGCCTTGAACTCAGGCAGCGTCCAGATCGTGACCATGATCGTCAGCACGATGAACGGCGACCAGGCCTTGATGATTTCGCCGACGGAATAGGTGCGGCCGCTGTCGCCGGGCATGGCCTGTGCGCCCACGCCCTGGAACGAGAACATCCGCACCGGCTGCCAGAACTTGAGGAACAGCGACAGGCAGACGAGGCTGAACAGCGCGGAGGTGATGTCCGGCAGCTCATACGCCCAGAAGTTGGAGGTGAAATACTGGCAGACAGCGAACGACAGGCCTGCCACCAGGAGCCCCGGGAAGGTCTCGCGGACGCCCTTGGTGCCGTCCATGATGAACACCAGCCAGAACGGCACGATCAGCGACAGCAGCGGCAACTGCCGGCCGGCCATCTGGCCGATCAGGAACGGATCGATGCCGGTGACCTTGCCGGCGACGGTGATCGGGATGCCGAGCGCGCCGAACGCCACCGGGGCGGTGTTGGCGATCAGGCAGAGGCCTGCGGCATAGAGTGGGTTGAAACCGAGGCCCACCAGCAGCGCCGCGGTGATCGCCACCGGCGCGCCGAAGCCGGCCGCCCCTTCGAGGAAGGCGCCGAAGCAGAAGCCGACGAGCACCATCTGCAGCCGCTGGTCGGCGGTGATCGTCAGCACCGATGCGCGGATGACCTCGAATTGCCCGGTCTTGACCGTCAGCTTATAGAGGAACACCGCGGCGATGATGATCCACGAGATCGGCCAGAGGCCGTAGAGAAAGCCGTACCCGGTGGCCGCCAAAGCCATCGAGACGGGCATGCCGTAAACGGCGACGGCGATCAGCACGGCGAGCGCCACGGTGACGATGGCGGCGACGTGCCCCTTCATCCGCAGGATCGCCAGGGCGACGAAAAAGAAGACGATCGGGATCAGCGCGACCGCGGCGGACAACCAAAGGTTGCCCCCGAGCGGTGCGTAGACTTGAGTCCATGTGGGCATCGGCATTTTCCTCCCAGGTGTGCTCGTGGACGAGCTTTACTCGGCTGCGGCGGTCTATAGGCGAGCAGGCGAAACGCCTGTGCCGACGGGCGCGGAGGCCGGCGGGCATCGCCGGCGGCGGGAGGAACGGACGACGATGCACACCGGCCCGCCCGTGACGGCACAGTCACGTCGGACGGAGATCGGGATTCGAAGTCGTTGCTTTGCCATACGCCTCTCCCGTTTATGCAGGGATCGGCAGCGTACCGGACGCTGGCGCGCCGGTGCCGTTTCCGTCCCCGATTTTCTTGTTCCCGGCGTCTCGTCCTGCCGTCTTTCGCCGCAGGTGGGCCGAGTGTAACAGTTCTACGACGGGTAACAGACGAAGCGAGCTCGGTCAAGTGGTAAGCCTATCTTACCAGTTTTCCTGGCGAGGAATTCGTGTACAGTGAATGGAAAGCGGTCGCAACAGGCCGCGGCGCACGCGCCGGCTCTCATGCGGCGCAGATGGGCGTTGAAGCGGTTGGCTAAAATGTCATACCACTTTTCGCGTCTTTAGTGTGCTCGGCGGGATCGGCCCGGCCCGGTTGGGGAGACGGCGGATGACCTTTTCGAAGGTGAAGCAGGAGCGGCTTTCCGATGCCATCGTCCGGCAGTTGGAGAGCCTGATCCTGGAGGGCGTGCTGCAGCCGGGCGAACGCCTGCCGCCCGAACGTGAGTTGGCGCAGCAACTGGACGTCTCGCGCCCGTCGGTGCGGGAGGCGCTGCAGCGCCTGGAGTCTTCCGGCCTCGTCGAAACGCGGCATGGCGGCGGCACCTACGTCCGCAATGCCTTCGCCGAGGCGATCACCGATCCCCTCGTCGATCTGTTTCATCGTCACCCGGAAGCGGCGGTGGACTTCGTCGAGTTCCGCTACACGCTGGACGGCATCGTCGCCTACTACGCAGCACTCCGCGGGACGGACGAGGACCGCGAGATCCTGACGCAACGCTTCCAGGCGATCGAAGCCGTGCATGGCAAGGACGATTTCGCGGAGGAGGCAGAGCGCGACGCGGAGTTCCACGTGGCGATCGCCGAGGCGTCGCATAACGTCGTCTTGCTGCACGTGGTGCGAAATCTGCTCGAACTGCTGCGCCGGGACATCGTCTTCAATCGCACGCTGCTGTACAGCCGGAAGGATGCCCGCGACCTGCTGATGGATCAGCATCGCGCGATCTACCAGAGCATCATGAATCGCGACGCCGAGGGCGCTCGGTCGGCGGCGCAGGCGCACATGCGTCACGTCGAACAGGCGCTGCGCGAGGAGCGGGTGACGGAAGCCCGCGCGCACGTCGCCCGGCGCCGCCTGGCCCGCTACACCGCCGTCAAGGATGCCGCGGGCGAACCTTCCACGTCCTGAGGACGCGCGCCCGGCCGGCCGCGCGGGCCGCTGGCCGCACCGACAACCGTACCCACGATCATCGAATCCCCACCAGGTTCCACGGCAGGATCCTTCGAGGATTGATCCTTCCGCCTCCTGCCGATGGGTACGGTTCCCCCTGCAGGCCAGAGCAGCCGCGCCGCGGATCCGCGCACCGTACGGCTGGCGGCGAACGTTACACAAATGTCCAATATATTTCGCTTGATGTAACAATGAAGGTAGGTATTGTTCCCTCGATGGGGCGCAGAGAATTCGGTTGGTAGTTTTTGCACATACAATCGGGGGTATCATTCGATAGCTCTAGAGTTGTGCTTAGATGAGTGTCATTTGCGAAAACTGTTATACTTGCAGTTCACCCCCTCGAGATAGCCTGCTGGTTGAAGTCTGCTGCGACTTCAACGTCCCGCCACCACAGAATTGCCACAAATGTGCACTCGGTCGTCGACCCGAGCAGGGCGCCGACACACGAGCAAGACGTGTTGCGACGGCCAGGCCCGGCGGACGGCTTCGACCCTTGCCCCGGCCATTCGATCGGCGAGTTCGGCTCGGGAGCTCCGGCTTCGCCGGTGAATCGCGCTCGGCTCGTTCCACACCGAAAGCCCGCACGAGCAGCCCGTCGCGAGCGGGCGTGCACTGCATCCGCCTGCGCGCCTCACGAGCAAGTCCCCGAGGCTGCGCGATTTTTCCCGTCCTGGATTCCGAAACTGCAAATGCGAGGAAGGTGCGAACAAAACGCAATACAAATCCACCTGTGCGGGATGCACGGCAATGGTGGGTATCCCTTAAAGGGCCATAAAGTCGGATCACGCCATAGATTTGACAAAAATTAGGAAGAATAACGTGCTGCCCGCTGGGATGCCGTGGACATGAAAGTTCAGAATTTTCAGCGAACACTGCTAAAGCGGCGACCTTAGGTCGCCAGCAGGCTAAGACTGTAGTTGAACAACCGAAAAGTAGAGCGGCGGATGGCCATCCGTCGAGGGCTTGAGCTTGCCCGCGGAGCATCGGCCTAACCGCCTTTCTATCAAAAAACAAAACTGTGTGGAGAGAGAGCAATGGCGAGTTTCAGTGGCACCTTCGGTGCCGATACCCTGATGGGTGGGGTCGGCAACGACATCTTGGACAGCGGGGCGGGCGACGACACGCTCGCGGGTGGAGACGGTGGCGACACTCTCCTGGCAGGCGCTGGAAACGACATCCTGGACGGCGGTACCGGTGCCGACAGCATGGATGGTGGCACCGGTAACGATTTCTTCCGAGTGGACAACAGCGGCGACGTGGTCGTCGACAGTGGAGGTGGAATCGACACCGTCGAGAGCAGTGCGTCGATCACGCTCGGCCTCGGGATCGAGGTGTTGACGCTGACCGGCACGGGCAATGTCAGCGGCGTGGGAAACACGTCCTCCAACACGATCACCGGCACGAGCGGCGCAAATTATCTCTCGGGGGCTTCCGGCAACGATACGCTGATCGCCTACGCCGGGAACGACATCCTGGATGGTGGCACCGGCATCGATCGAATGGATGGGGGAACCGGCGACGACCTCTACCGTGTGGATACAGTCGGCGACGTCCTCATCGAGGCGTTCGGCGCCGGCAACGACACCGTCGAGAGTTCGGTCTCGGTGACGCTCGCCAGCAACATCGAGGTGCTGAAGTTCACCACCACCGCCAACGTCGGCGGCACCGGCAACGATCTCGCCAACACCATCATCGGCAATGAAGCCATCAACAACTTTTCGGGAATGAGCGGCAACGACACGCTGATCGGTGCGGGCGGCAACGATTACCTCACCGGCGGTCTCGGCAATGACAGCATCGACGGCGGGTCTGGCACTGCCGACGTCGCGGTATTCACGGGCGCCAGGGCCGGCTACAGCATCGCCGTCGCCGGCGATGGCACGGTGACCGTCACGGACATCAACGGAGCCGACGGCAACGAAGGCGTCGATGTTCTTCGCGGCACCGAGACCCTTCGGTTCTCGGACGGCTCACAGACATCCGCCAACTTCGCGCCCAACGCGGCCGCCGACAAGTCTTTCGCCTTGCTGGAGGATGCCGCGGCGACGTCGCTCGGGATCGCCGCGCCGACGGATGCCGATGCGGATCAGTTGACCATCCGGGTCACGGCGGTGCCGCAGGGCGGCCTGGGTACGGTCCGACTGGCAGACATCGACGGCGGTGGTGTCGTCGTTCTCGGCCAGATATTGACCTCGGCCCAGCTCACACGCCTAGTCTTCACGCCGAACGCCAACGCGGCCGGTACCGGGACCTTCGCCTATAGGGTGACCGATCCTTCCCTCGCCGCGGATACCCAGACCGTGACGTTCACGGTCGCCCCGGTCGCCGACGCCCCGACACTGACGCTCGCCGACTCGACCGGGGTGGTGAACGGAGCGATCGCCTTGCACATCACCGCGGTGCTGACCGACGGCTCGGAGACGCTGTCGCTGGCCGTATCGGGCCTTCCCGTGGGCGCGCGCCTCAGTGACGGCGTCCATACCTTCACGGCGGCGGCCGGCAACGTCGACGTCGACATCACCGGCTGGACATTATCCGATCTGAGCCTGACTCCGCCGGCCGGCAGCGACATCGACTTCACGTTCGAAGTGACGGCCACCTCGACCGATTCCGGCGCGCAGGCGTCCGCGTCGGGGTCGGTCAATGTCACGGTCAATACGGTGGGCGGAAACACCTTGATGTTGTCGTCGCTGAACGGGACCAACGGCTTCCGCCTCGACGGGTCCGGCCTGTGCGCGTTTTCCGGCATGTCCGTCGCGTCCGCCGGGGACGTCAACGGCGACGGTTTCGACGACCTCCTGGTCGGCGCCCCCTGGGCCTATTCGAGCACCTCCATGACCGGCGAGAGCTATCTGGTCTTCGGCAAGGCCGGGGGGTGGACCTCCGGTGTCTCGGCGCCGTCGCTGAATGGCACCAACGGCTTCGCGATCGGCGGTGCAGCCGCCTACGACGCCGCCGGCTGGTCCGTCGCATCCGCGGGGGATGTCAACGGCGACGGCCTCGACGACTTCGTCATCGGCGCCCCGGCCGCGGCGAACTACTCGGGGGCGAGCTACCTGATCTTCGGCAAGGCCGGTGGCTGGGCGCCCGACTTCTCGGTCTCGACGCTGAACGGCGTCAACGGCTTCCGCCTTTCCGCAGGCGCGGTGGCCGACCAGCTCGGCTGGTCCGTCGCCTCCGCCGGCGACATCAATGGCGACGGCTTCGACGACCTGATCGTCGGTGCGCCGTCCGCCGACTTCGGCGGCGCCGCCTACGTCGTTTTCGGCAAGGGCGCAGGCTGGGCCGCCAACCTGAATATCACGAGCTTGAACGGCAGCAATGGCTTCCGCCTGACGGGTCCGGGCTCCGCCGACTATGCCGCAGCGTCGGTGGCATCGGCGGGCGACGTCAACGGCGACGGCTACGACGACATGATCGTCGGCGTGGACGGAGCCGACCTCAACGGCGGGACGTCCGGCGCTGCTTACGTCGTTTTCGGCAAGGCTGGCGGATGGGCGGCCAGCACCAGCCTCGGCAATATGAACGGCAGCAACGGCTTCCGCCTCGAGGGTGTCGCGGCGGGGGATCAGGCCGGCCATTGCGTCGCATCGGCGGGGGACATCAACGGCGACGGCTACGGCGATCTGATCATCGGCGCGCCCTACGCCGACAGCGGCGGCCTGTCGTCGGGTGCGAGTTACGTAGTCTTCGGCAAGGCCGGCGGTTGGGCAGCGAGCCTCGACCTGGCCGACCTCAACGGCGGCAACGGCTTCCGCATCGTCGGCGCCGAGGCCGGAGACTGGTCCGGTCGGTCCGTCGCATCGGCCGGAGACATCAACGGCGATGGTTACGACGACCTGATCATCGGCGCCGGCCGTGCCGATTCGGGCGGCATGAGCTCGGGTACCGCCTACGTCGTATTCGGTCACGCCGGCGGGTGGGCGGCTTCGCTCGACCTCGGCACCGTCGACGGCAGCCAGGGCTTCCGCCTGATCGGCGCGGGTGCGGGCGACGGCGCCGGACTTGCGGTCGCGTCGGCCGGGGACATCAACGGCGACGGCTTCGACGACATGCTGGTCGGTTCACCCTATGCCGGCGCCGACGACCAGTCGGGATCGACATACGTCCTGTTCGGCCGCGCCTTCAACTACGCCGTCACGCATCTCGGGACGTCATCCGACGACGTTCTCGATGGTACGACCGCCGAGGAGCGGTTCGTCGGTGGCCTCGGCGACGACACGATGTACGGCGGCGGCGGTGCCGACGCGTTCCAGGGCGGCGGCGGTAACGACACCTTCGTCCTCGGCGCCGGCCTGCAGCGCGAGGCCGACGGCGGGTCGGGCTCGGACACGGTCAGTCTCGGTGCGGCACAGGCGATGTTCGACTTCCGGGCGATCGACAACGGCCGTTTCATCGATGTGGAGAAGCTCGACTTCGCCGGCGGCCAGGCGAACACGGTGACCATGAGCACGCTGGATATGCTGAACATGGTGGGTGCGGGGAAAGAACTCACGATCGACGGCGACACCAACGACAGTTTCACCCTGATCGGCAACTGGACGCTGGTCGGCGTGGTCGACGGTCATTTCGAGTACGCGCTCGACCAACAGTCCACCGGACCCGCCGGCCATCCCACGGTATGGGTCGATACCGATCTCGTCTTCACGCTGCTTCACTGAAGAGGCGTAGACGGATCCGGCGTCGCAGGACGCGCGCTTCGGCGCCGTGTCTGCGACGTCACTGGAGCGGAAAGCGCACGGGCCGGGACGCCCGTGCCCGTTCGCCGGAAGACAGACAAAGCGCCCCTGAATTCGCTACGCGAAATTTATTTCCCGTAGCCGATATCCACAGCCGCGATGCCCAATTGTTTGGGCATAGAAGACGGCGTGGACAATAACGAGGAGTGGATAGGACATGAAACGCTATATAAAACCCTGTAAACTCTGGGTACTATCAAGTCTCGCGGCTCTCACGCTTTTGCTGGCACTCACCGGTGCCGGTTTTGCGCAGTCAGAAACTCCGTTCCAGAATTTCGAAACCTGGCAACAGTCTGGTTTCCACGGGATGGGTGCCAGAAGCTTTAATGAACAAGGTTGGGCCGCCTTCGAATCCTCAGGCGCCAACCTTGCTCGGGTGTTCGTATCGATGTTCCTGACACCGGGTACGGATACCTACGCGATCAAGTCATCGGTATACCCGATGATGGACAGCATAGTGGCGCAGGCAAACCGCCGGAACTTCAAGATCGCGGTTACCTTCCATACAGCCGCAAAAGCGCCGCTGATGCAGTTCTGGGTGAACGAGCAGATGCAGGCCAGCATCGTCGCCGTGATCCGCGCGTTTGCCGCCCGCTATGCGGGTAACGATGCCTTCGCCGGCTTCGACATCATCAACGAGCCGGGCCCGATCATCATCGAGCCGAAGAGCGCGCGCGACCCTGCGTGGCAGGCGTTGGCCACCCGGATCATCAACGCGATCCGATCGGAGGATCCCACCCGTGTCATCATCTTCGAATGGGCACGTTGGGACGCGGACTACACGGATCTGCCGCCGATCCCGTTCAAAGGCGTCGTCTACAGCTCTCACTGGTATATGCCCAACAACCTAACCCACCAGGGTGTCTACCCCGAGTACTCCGACGTCATCCCCTATCCGACTCCCGCCGATAACCGCTTCGGGCCGTACAACCGGGCGATCATGAAGCAGTATCTGCAGCCGATCCGCGACTTTCAGGTGCGGTACAATGTGCCGATCTACTTCGGAGAGTTCAGCTGCGCCCGCTGGGCTCCCGGCAAGTCGTCGTACAACTTCGCTGCCGATGCCGTGTCCATCTTCAACGAGTTCAAGTGGAATTGGACGTTCTTTACATTCCGCGGCTATCGCGGATGGGACGCCGAGTTGGCGCGCGGCAGCGACACCGACATCCGGTCGGCGAATACAGACCTGATGCGCTACCTGAAGACTCAGATGCTCACGCTCAATCGCTGACATCGGCTCATGCGCCGGGCGCCCTGGCTCGACGCCCTCGGCTCGGACACGGTCGGCCTCGTGCGGCACAGGCGGTGTTCGAGCTTCGGGCGACCGGCAAAGGCAGGAACAAGGACAGCTCTACCGTCGCAGGCCGCGCGCTGCCGGTGCCGCGCCTGCGACGTCACGAGAGTGGACGGGGAACGGACCAGGGCGGCCGAACTCGTTCAGCGGATGACAGGAAAACGCCCCAAAATTGCCACGCGCAGATCATCTGCTGTGGTCAAGGTCCGCATCCGCGGTGTCCAGGCTTCCGGACACAAAAGACGGCACGGACAATGATCAGGAGTGAAGAGAGAATGAAAAGCTATCTGCGAAGCTGTAAGCTTCGGATACGATCATCTGCTGCTGCGTTGGCTTTGGCTCTGGCGCTCGTCAGTGGGGGTTCCGCGCAGGCGGCAAGTTACTTCCAGCACTTCGAAACCTGGCAGCAGGGCGGTTTCCATGGGCTGGGCGCCAGCAGCATGAATGAAGAAGGCTGGGCGGCGTTCGAAGCGACAGGCGCCAACCTGGCGCGAGTGTTCGTGTCGATGTTCCTGAACAAAGCTACGAGTACCTACGCGATCGAGCCATCTGTATACCCAATGATAGACAGCATCATTGCGCAGGCAAAACGCCGAAACTTCAAAATCGCGATCACCTTCCATACAGCCGGCAAAGCGCCGCTGATGCAGTTCTGGGTGAACAAGCAGATGCAGGACAGCATCGTCAGCGAGATCGGCAAGTTTGCTGCCCACTATGCGGGTAACGACGCCCTCGCCGGCTACGATATCATCAACGAGCCTGGCCCGATGATCATCGAGCCCAGGAGCGCACGCGACCCCGCATGGCAGGCGCTGGCCACCCGGATCATCAACGCCATCCGGTCGAAGGATCCGACCCGCGTCATCATCTTCGAATGGGCACGCTGGGACGCGGACTACAAGAATCTGCCGACGATCCCGTTCGAAGGCATCGTCTACAGCTCTCACTGGTACATGCCCAACAACCTAACCCACCAGGGTGTAAAGGCGACGTTCCCCGATATCATTCCCTATCCGACTCCGGCCGGCAATCGCTTTGGCCCGTACAACCGCGCGATCATGAAGCAGTATCTGCAGCCGATCCGCGACTTTCAGGTGCGGCACAATGTGCCGATCTATTTCGGGGAGTTCAGCTGCGTTCGCTGGGCTCCCGGCAAGTCGTCCTATAACTTCAACACCGATGCCATATCCATCTTCAACGAGTTCAAGTGGAATTGGACGTTCTTTTCATACCGAGGCTACCGCGGATGGGATGCCGAGTTGGCCCGCGGCAGCACCACCGACATTCGAACGACGAATACCGACATGATGCGCTACCTGAAAAACCAAATGCTCACGCTCAATCGCTGACGCCATCGCCCGCGTCGACCGCGCGGGCGAATGCCTTCGAACAGCCGCCCCTTCGGCGGCGGGATGTGATGCGACGGCCGCTTCGGCGGCCCTCGTCCCTCGCCCCCGGCAAGCCGCGCGAGGTCGACGGTCCGCGCGCGTCGGTGTTCTGCCGGCGGTTCCCCCGCGGCGGAACGGAAACGGAGCCGAGGCGCCCGAACCCGCTCGGACGGAAAACAGGAAAAAGCCCCAAAATTGCCACGCGCAGGTCATCTCCCGTGGTCAAAATCTACAGCAGAGAAGCCAGAGTTTTCCGGAAACTGTGGACGGCAAGGAAATCAACGGGGAGGGGACAACATGGGAAGCTATCCTATAATCTCTAGCATAAAAGTATTTGCTGCCGCATCAGCGCTGGTATTGGTGCTCGTCTTTAGTGGTTCGACACAGGCAGCGACTGCATTTCAGAACTTCGCAACTTGGCAGCAGGCGGGTTATCATGGCATGAATGTCATCGATATGAATGAAGAAGGCTGGGCGGACTTCAAATCGACAGGTGCAAACCTCGCCCGAGTGTTCGTATCGATTGAGCGGCGAGCCGGTACCAATTCGTACGTAATGGAGCCGTCGGTCTACACTATGATGGACCGGATAATCGACCAGGCAAATCGCCGAGGTTTCAAGATCGTCGTCACCTTCAATCCTCGCCCAAAATCTTCTTACATGGAGTACTGGCTCAACAGGGCGATGCAGGACAGCATCGTCGCCGAGATCGGCAAGTTTGCCGCGCGCTATGCGGGTAACGACGCCTTTGCCGGCTACGACATCATCAACGAGCCGGGGCCGATCAACATCCAGCCGAAGAGCGCCCGCGACCCGGCATGGCAGGCGCTGGCAACCCGGATCATCAACGCGATCCGATCGGTGGATCCCACCCGTGTCATCATCTTCGAATGGGCACGCTGGGACGCGGACTACAAGAATCTGCCGACGATCCCGTTCAAAGGGGTCGTCTACAGCTCTCACTGGTATATGCCGCTCAATCTCACCCACCAGGGTGTCTATCCCCAGTTCGCCGAAACCATTCCCTATCCAACCCCCGCCGGTAACCGGTTCGGTCCGTACAATCGCGCCATCATGAAGCAGTATCTGCAGCCGATCCGTAACTTCCAGCTGTTGCACAAGGTGCCGATCTACTTCGGAGAGTTCAGCTGCGCACGCTGGGCTCCCGGCAAGTCATCGTACAATTTCGACACCGATGCCGTGTCCATCTTCAACGAGTTCAAGTGGAGCTGGTCATTCCATTCGTTCCGCGGCTATCGCGGCTGGGACGCCGAGCTGGCGCGCGGCAGCGTCGATGATGTGCGATCGATGAACACTGGTCTGATGCGCTACCTGAAAAACCAGATGCTCACGCTCAATCGCTGACGTCGGTTCCGGCACAACGAATGCACGAGCGAACGTCGAGACGAGTCCCGAGGCCGGCGCTGATGCGCCGCCCTGCCGGGCTGGCAAAGCCCTGCTATGGCTGCGCTGCCGCCGAGGCGGGTGAGGTGCGTCTGCTTGCTTGGAGATTTTGTCGCAGGCGGGATCGAAGATAGAGCGATCCCGCCGTTCGGCCGCGATGCGGCCTCAGAAGCCTTCGCGTTCGAGGCGCTTGCGCTCCAGCTTCCGCGCACGCCGGACGGCTTCCGCCTTCTCCCGGGCGCGGCGCTCGGACGGCTTCTCGTAAGCCCGGCGCAGCTTCATTTCACGGAAGATTCCCTCGCGCTGCATCTTCTTCTTCAGCGCCTTGAGGGCTTGGTCGACGTTGTTGTCGCGGACGATGACTTGCACGGCGGCGGCGCTCTCTCTCCAATTTCCAGGCAGGGCGATAGGTTGGGGGAAAAATGTGTAGCACAAGCCCCGGCGCCTGTGAAGCACCGTCCTCGAGCGGGATCGTCCGGCAGGGGGAACGGCCGAGGCTTGCATCCTTCGCCTTCGCCGCGCGTTACTCTGGGGAAGCTGCTCGGCCGGCCGGGTCGCCCGGAGTCGGCGTGGGCAGCGCCTCGCACCGATCCTCGAGCATAGACAGGACGCCCCGATGGCCGATGATCCGCTGTGGTACAAGGACGCGATCATTTACCAGTTGCACGTCAAGGCGTTCCTGGACGCCAACGGCGACGGGATCGGCGATTTCGCCGGGCTGGCGCAGAAGCTGGACTATTTGTGCGACCTCGGCGTCACCGCGGTGTGGCTGCTGCCGTTCTTTCCCTCACCGCTGCGGGACGACGGCTACGACATCGCCGACTACAAGGACGTCAACGCCGCCTATGGCACCATCCGCGACGTCCGCCACTTCGTCCGCGAGGCGCACCGGCGCGGACTGAAGGTGATCATCGAACTCGTGATCAACCATACCTCCGACCAGCATCCGTGGTTTCAGCGAGCACGCCGGTCGCCACCGGGCTCGACGGCGCGCGACTACTACGTGTGGAGCGACAGCGACCACAAGTACGCCGGCACGCGTATCATCTTCTGCGACACCGAGCCGTCCAACTGGGCGTGGGACCCGGTGGCGAAGGCGTATTATTGGCACCGCTTCTTCTCGCACCAGCCGGACCTCAACTTCGACAACCCGCGCATCTTCGTCGAGGTGACGCGCGTCATGCGCTTCTGGCTGGAGATGGGGGTCGACGGGCTGCGACTCGACGCGGTGCCCTACCTGATCGAGCGCGAGAATACCAACAACGAGAACCTGCCCGAAACGCACATCGTGCTGAAGCGGCTGCGGCAGTGGCTGGACGATCATTACCCGGATCGCATGTTTCTCGCCGAGGCGAATCAGTGGCCGGAGGACGTCCGCCCGTACTTCGGCGACGGTGACGAGTGTCACATGGCCTTTCACTTCCCGCTGATGCCGCGGATGTACATGGCGCTGGCCCGCGAGGACCGCTATCCGATCACCGATATCATGCGGCAGACGCCGGATATTCCGGACAACTGCCAGTGGGCGATATTCCTGCGCAACCACGACGAACTGACGCTGGAGATGGTGACCGACCGGGAGCGGGACTATCTGTGGCAGTTCTACGCGGCCGAGACGCGCGCGCGCATCAACCTCGGCATCCGCCGCCGGCTGGCGCCGCTGCTGAGCGGCGATCGGCGCAAGATCGAGCTGCTGAACAGCCTGCTTATGAGCATGCCGGGGACGCCGATCATCTATTACGGCGACGAGATCGGCATGGGCGACAACATCTTCCTCGGCGACCGCAACGGCGTCCGCACGCCGATGCAGTGGTCGCCGGACCGCAACGGCGGCTTCTCGCGCGCCGATCCGGAGCGGCTCTACCTGCCGCCGATCATGGATTCGATCTACGGCTACGAGGCGGTCAACGTCGAGTCGCAGCTGCGCGCCTCGGCCTCGCTGCTCAACTGGATGCGCCGGCTGATCGCCGCGCGCAAGAACCACCCGGCGCTCGGCCGCGGCACGCTCACCTTCCTCTATCCGCGCAACCGCAAGGTGCTGGCGTACCTGCGCTGCGACGGCACGCAGACGATCCTCTGCGTCGCCAACATGAGTGCGGCGCCGCAGGCGGCCGGGCTGGATCTCTCCGGCAGCCGCGGCCGGGTGCCGATCGAACTGCTGGGCCGCAGCGCCTTTCCGCCGGTCGGCGAGTTGCCGTACTTCATCACGCTGCCGGGTTATGGCTTCTATTGGTTCGTCCTCGCCGAACAGGCCGATGCGCCGAATTGGCACGAGCCGTACGGTGTGCCGCTGCCGGAGTTCAGCACCCTGGTGCTGAGCCGTGGCTGGAACAGCCTCGCCGAGGGCGCCCAGGCGGCGGTGCTCTGCCAGGCGATCCTGCCGGAATTCCTGCCTAACCAGCGCTGGTTCGCCGCCAAGGGCAGCCGCATCGAACGGGTCGAGATCGTCGACTCCGCCGAATATGTCTGCGGCCGCGCCGGTTTCCTGATCGCGTGTGTCGAGACGGTGATCGCCGGCGGGGCGCGGCAGCGCTATCTGCTGCCGCTGGCGATCGCCTGGGAGACCGCCACGGACGAGCCGTTCGGCCGGTTGCAGGCGGCGACGCTGGCGCGGGCGCGGATCGCCGGCAACATCGGCGCCATCCACGACGCGATGGTCAGCGCCGAATTCGCCCGCTCGGTTCTGATCGGCGTCCGCGACGGCATCGACCTGCCCACGCACCGCGGCGGGCGCATCGCCTTCCGCCGGACCAACGCGTTCCCCGGCGACCTCGCCATCGACGACCTCGCCGTCGACCGGCTCGGGCGCGAGCAGAGCAACACCTCGATCCTGGTCGGCGAGACCGTCATCCTCAAGGCGCTGCGGCGGATCGAGCCCGGCATCCATCCGGAGCTGGAGATCGGCCGCTTCCTCACTGACGTCGCCGGCTTCGCCAACTCGCCGCCGCTGCTGGGCTCGGTCGAGCTGATCGACGCCGATGGTGAACCGACGGCGCTGTTCGTGCTGCAGGGATTCGTGCGCAATCAGGGCGACGGCTGGGGCTTCACGCTGGATTACCTCGACCGGGTCGTAGGCCAGCTCGAGTTTCTGCCGGCGGGCGTCGATGCGGACTATGTCGAACTGCACGTCGTCTATCTGGTGCTGGCGGAAACGCTGGGGCGGCGCGTAGCCGAACTGCATCGGGCGTTCGCGCTGCCGGTCGACGATCCCGCCTTCCGGCCGGAACCTTTGGAGGCGGCGGACGTGGCTGGATGGTCGGACAGCGTCCTCGGCCAGGCGCACGCCACGCGCGACGCTTTGCAGGCGGTTTTGAAAGGGACGCCGGCGGAGGCGCTGGCCGGCGACGTCGAGAGCCTGCTCGCGCGCTGGCCTGAGATCGAGGCGGCGATCGCCCGGGTCCGGGATCAGGTCTACCCGATCATGAAGACGCGGATCCACGGCGACCTGCACCTGGGCCAGGTGGTCGTGGTGCGCGAGGACTTCCACATTCTCGACTTCGAGGGGGAGCCGTTGCGCCCGATGGCCGAACGCCGCGCCAAGCACTGTGCGCTGAAGGATGTCGCCGGGATGCTGCGCTCGTTCGACTACGCCGCGCAGACGGCGCTGCACCGCCGCCCCGAGGTTCGGCCGGGAGCGGCCGACACGTTGCGCGCTGCGCTCGATGCGTGGCACAGGCTCACGGTCGAGCGCTTCCTCGACGGGTACCACCAGGCGATTGCCGGCTGCGCGTCGGTCCCGGCGGAGGTGGAACCGTTCAGCGAACTGCTCGCGCTGTTCCTGCTGGAGAAGGTCCTCTACGAGATCCGCTACGAGGCAGCCAACCGCCCGGATTGGCTGCCGATTCCGGTGCGCGGCGCGCTGGCGCTCCTCGGCCCGCCCACGCAGCCTGAGGCCGCCGGCTGAACCGGCGGCGTTCAGGCCTTATCGTCTCCAAATCGTGATGGTTTCCGGAGAAACAACGATAGATTGCGCCCGCTTACGCGGATATGACCTGATGATCGGTGGAAGCCGCGTCATAGCCTGAACTCACGGATCGCCGACGCCCAGGGATTCCGCGGACCGGCCGTGTGGACGAGGCTAAACCTTCCTGCAGTCGCGAGAGGGACGGGCGGAATGGCCGAGCTTTCGACTTCACGGAGACTCAGCCCCCGCTGGGCGCCCCTGGTGGAGCGCGCCTACGAGATCGCCGGGTTGGCGTCCGACGTGGTCGCCCCGTCGCTCGACGTCGTCGTCCGGGTATGGCTGGCACAATCGCTGTTCACGTCGGGCATGGTTCAGACGATGGACTGGTCGGCGACGGTCTTCCGTTATGCGGCCGAGCCGCCGATCCCTGGAATTCCTCCGGGATTGCTGGCGACCGTCGGCACCGGCTTCGCATTGATCTGTCCATTGCTGCTGATCGGCGGCCTCGCGACCCGGGCGGCGGCGGTCCTGCCGCTGCTGTGGCTCGTGTTTCTGCAGATCACCGAGATGCCGCTGGATACGCAGCTCTACGAGATGCTGCTGCTGGGTCTGCTGGTCGTTCGTGGCGCGGGGCCGCTGTCCATCGATCATGTCCTGGCGCCGCATCTTCCGGGCTCGGCGATCCCTTTCGCCGCATCCCTGTCCCGCATCGGCCCGGCGCTGACCCGCTACGCCCAGCCGGCCTACCTGCTGCTGGCGAGGCTCACGATCGGAGGCCTGTTGCTGCGGGCCACGGGTCCGTGGTTCGGGCCCGGCCTCACCACGTCGCTGATCGCCGTGCTGGTGACGGTGGCGTCGGTCGCTTTCGCCGCGGGGTTGGGCACACGGGTGGCGGCGCTCGCCCTGCTGCTCGCCGTCCCCATCCTGCCCGCCGCGACCATGGGCATGGACAGCCGGGTGCTGCTGACCCTGCTGCTCGCCGGGTTCGTGCTGCGCGGCGGTGGCGCGCTGGCTCTCGACCGCCTCGTCGACGCCCGCCTCCGGCGCCTGTTTCCGAGCCTGGGCTCGCACGCGGACGCGCACCAGCGTTGGCTCGACGGAGCGCCGAGGGTGGAGATCGTCGGCGCCGGGTTCGGCGGGATCGCCGCGGCGCGTGCGCTCAAGCACGCCTGGGCACAGGTGACGATCGTCGATCGGCGCGACTATCACCTGTTCCAGCCGCTTCTGTACCAGGTGGCCACGGCCAGCCTGTCGCCGGCGGAGATCGCGACGCCGATCCGCTCGCTGGTGCGCGGACAGGCGAACTGCCGGGTGCTGATGGCGCGCGTCGGCGGCATCGACCTGGAGCGCCGGGAGGTTCTGGCCGGCGACCGGCGGATCCCCTTCGACTGCCTGCTGCTCGCCACCGGCGCGCGGCCCAGCTACTTCGGCAAGGACGCGTGGGAGGCGCACGCGCCCGGGCTGAAGAAAATCGACGACGCGACGGCGATCCGCGGGCGCATCCTCTCCGCCTTCGAACGCGCCGAGGCCTCCGACGATCCGGAGGAGCGGCGGCGCCTGCTGACGTTCGTGCTGGTCGGCGGCGGTCCGACCGGGGTGGAACTGGCCGGTGCCATCGCCGAGTTGGCGAGGCACGGAATGCGTGCGGAGTTCCGCACTGTCGAGCCGGCGAGTGCCCGGGTGGTGCTCGTGCAGTCGGCCGCGAGGCTGCTGCCGGCGATGCCCAAGGCGCTGTCGGCCGCCGCACGCCGCTCGCTGGAGGCGCTCGGCGTCGAGGTGCTGACCGGTGCGAAGGTGGAGACGATCGACGACCAGGGTGCGCGCGTCGGCGACATGCGGATCGAGGCCGCGACCGTGCTGTGGGCGGCCGGCGTGATGGCCTCGCCTGCCGGCAAGTGGCTGGGCGCCGCCCGGGACAACAGCGGCCGCGTCGTCGTCGGCCCGGACCACGCCGTTCCCGGCCTCACCGGGGTCTACGCGCTGGGGGACACCGCCGCGTGCCCGGGCGAGGACGGCAAGCCGCTTCCCGGCCTCGCCGCCATCGCCAAGCAGCAAGGGCAATACGTGGCACAGCGTATCCGCGCCGAGATCGAGAGACGACCGTTGCCCGGCCCGTTCCGCTACCGCGACTGGGGCTCGATGGCGACGATCGGCCGCAAGGCGGCGGTCGCCGATCTGTGGGGCGCGCGCCTGAGCGGCACCGTCGCCTAGTGGCTGTGGGGCATCGCCACGTCTCGTTCCTGGTCGATGCGCACAGCCGCATCGCCGTCATGCTGGACTGGTTCTGGTCGTATCTCACCTTCGGCCGCAGAATGCGGCTGATCACCGGCAACGAATGCGGCGTCGACTAACCCGTTTCCGGCTTGCGGAGGCCGAACTTTTTGTGACACTTGGGTTCATCGGGTTCGCGCACGCTGCGACCGACGCCGAGACGGGAGAGCGGACAGGATGGCTCGACGAAACTGGCTGATCGGTCTCGCCGCGGGCCTGTGGGTGATGTCGGCCGCGAGCGTCGGAGCCACGGCGGAGCGTGCGGGCGCCGCGCGCGAAGACGTCAACCAAGCCACCGTCGCAGTGATGTCGGGGGGCGTGAACGGCACCTACATCCGCATCGCCAGTGACATGGCGGCCGTGCTCGACCGGGGCGACGCGCTGCGGATCCTGCCGATCGTCGGCAAGGGCTCGGTGCAGAACGTCACCGATCTCCTCTATCTGCGCGGCGTCGACGTCGCCATCGTCCAGTCCGACGTGCTCGGGTTCCTTCGCAAGGAGAAAATGCACGGCGGCCTCGAGGAGCGGCTTCGCTACATCACCAAGCTCTACAACGAGGAGGTGCACGTTCTCGCCGCCAGGGACGTGGCGCAGATGCAGGACCTCGCCGGCAAGCGCGTCAACGTCGACGTCGCCGGCAGTGGCACGGCGATGACGGCATCGATCCTGTTCGATGCCCTGGACATCCGCGTGGACCCCACCAACTACGATCAGGCGCTGGCGCTGGAGAAGCTCAAGGGCGGCGAGATCGCGGCGATGGTGTTCATCGCCGGCAAGCCCACCGACCTGTTCCGCCGGATCCCGCCGAACAGCGGCCTGCACTTCGTATCGGTGCCGTTCACCCGCGACCTGCTGCAAATCTATCTGCCGTCGTCGCTGAGCCATGCCGATTACCCGGCGCTGGTTCCCGAAGATCAACCGGCGGACACGGTGGCGGTCGGCGCGGTGTTGGCCGTCTACAACTGGAACCGGCAGGGCGAGCGGTACAAACGCGTGGCGGCCTTCGTCGATGCGTTGTTCGACGGCTTCGGCGAATTCCTCAAGCCGCCGCGGCACCCGAAGTGGCAGGAGGTGAACCTCGCGGCCGAGCTTCCCGGCTGGACGCGATTTACGCCGGCGGAGGAATGGCTGCAGCGCCGCCCTTCGACCGCGGGCGTCGGTTACGATCTGTCGCTGCGGAATTCGTTCGAAGAGTTCCTGAAATTCATGAACGAAACCGGGGGGCGGTCGGATCGTCCGGCCGATGCGCGAACCCGGGAAGCGCTGTTCGCCCGCTTCCTGGAGTGGCGGAACCGCCAAGCGTCGCCGGCTGCGTCGCCGGGCCCCGCGTTACCCGCCGACACGCTCTCCCCCTCGCCGTCACCCCGCCCGGCTGCGGCCCCGCGGTGATATAGATTAGCGCAGGGCGCGGCCGAGAATTTCCCTCGCCCGGGCATCGCCGTCCGCGGCCTCGCGCTGTAATCGGCGCAGCAGTTCCTCCGTTCCGGTGTTGGCTGAAGCGTCGCCCAGGTCCGCCGCCTTTCGATACCAGTCCAGCGCCGCGAGCGGATCCGGTGACGCTCCTCGGATCGCACGACGATCGAGGGTGTTCGGATCGTACGTCTTCGCCATCGCCGCCGCGGCCGCGGCGCTGCCCGCCTCCGCGGCCCGCTGATAGAACAGGCGCGCGGAGACCACATCGGATCGTGCGAAGTAATCGTCGCCGCGGGCGATCAGCAGCCCAGGGTCGAGGGCAGCCGCCCCTGCAGCCGTGGCAAACTGGCCGGACTCCTCCGCGAAGGCGACGTTGCCGGTTTGATCCTGTTCATCGACGAGCGCCGCATCGGCGGAGGCGGCACGATCCGCCGGCTCCCCCGGTGTGATTTCCCTGATGGAAGCCGCGGGCAGCGCCGCCGCCGGCACGGCTCGCGCGCCTGCGGAACTCTCGGGTGGCTCGACCAGCGGACTGTGGACGCCGTACCCGGCCGGGATCGCCCGGGCCAGCTTCGCGCGCGCGGACTCCTCCTCCTGCCATGCCCAGACGAGGAGGCCGATGCATGTCAGCAGCAGCATCGACGCGCCGCCGAGCAGCGCCACCTGGCGCTTCGCCGGTCGTGGCGCGCGAGGCGGAACCATTCGGCCGGGCGGCGGCATCGTCCGGCCCTGCACCCCGAATAGTCCACCCCCATCGGCGGGCGCCCGTGATCCACCTTCCCCAGACCGCGGAGAATCACCTTTTCCTGCGGACACGTGGCCATGCACTCCAGCCATCCGAGTGCTTCCCGCAATCATATCTCTTCCCCCTTGTGCCGAAGTCGCCTCGCACAATCGGGAAGGGCGAGAATCCCGCCGTGCGATGTAACACTACGGCGACATTAACATGAGCAAGCGCCGTTCCGTGAGTCTGCATCGTACGGGCGGCAACAGCTTCTTCTCAGAAGTCAAGTTACGTGACGTCGACACTTGTCGATGCGCGATGTCGAAACTCTCTCCATCACTTGCAAGAGTGCAGGTCCATTCCGGTGGCGGAGGCGGGCGGTAGCGCCACGAGGCAAGGGCACGATGCGGCGCGCGGCGAAGGCGATGGGCGGGCCGCCCTCAAGTCGAGGGGACCGGAACGTAAGCCAGCCGCCGCTGTGCCGAGGCGACGCCATGGCCGGCGAAGATCTGCTTCGAGGCCTCGAACAGCACCACGCCTGCGAAGCTGGGGAACCAGCGCTGGCCGACCTCTTCCCACGCGCCGGCGGACGACAGCAGCATGCGCGATCGGACCGGCGGAATGTAGAGCGCCGCCGCCGACTGGTAGGGCGTGAACAACGTGTCCCGCAACGTCCGGGAGAGCTGCGCCGGCGTATAGGGCCGTCCATGGCCGAAGGGCGTGCGCTCGAACTGCGCCCACAGGCCGCGCCGGTTCGGCACGATGACGATCAGCTTGCCGCCGTCCGCCAGCACCCGCCAGATCTCGCGCATCATCGGCCGGGTGTGTTCCGCGCATTCCAGAGCGTGCACGAGCAGGAGGCGGTCCACCGACCGGTCGGCCAGCGGCAGCGCCGTCTCCTCCGCGAGCGCGGTCAGACAGGGGGCATCGACCGGCCAGCGCAACACGCCCTGGGCAGCCGGCATCATCGCCAGCACACGGCGTGCCTCGGCGCGGAAGACGCCGAGAAAGGGTGCGGCATATCCAAGGCCGACGACATCCATGCCGCGGAGGTCGGGCCACAAGGCGCGCAGGCGCCGTCCGATCATCCGCCGCGCGACGCGGCCCAGGCTGGACGCGTAAAAGTCGCGCAGGTCGACCGCATCGGTCCACATGACCGACAAATCTAGCAGGCTGTCGAACGCGACGCCACGCGCCCGCGTGAGCATCGTCGCGACGGCTCAGACCCCGGAGTCCGAAGCACGCCGGGACGGTGGAGGCCCGGTCGATAGAAGGCGGCTAGGGGCCCGGCCGGCTCAGGACGGGTCGCCCACGTAGGGGTTGCGGGTCCGCCGTACGGTGAGGCGCAGGGGAATGCCGGCGAGCCCGAAGCTTTCGCGCAGGCCGTTGGCCAGATAGCGGAGATACGCTTCCGGCAGCTCTTCCGGGCGGTTGGAGAACAAAAGGAATGTCGGCGGGCGGGCCTTGGTCTGTGTCATGTAGCGGAGTTTGACCGGCCGGCCGTGCGCCGACGGGGGCGCGTGCTTTTCGGTCATGTCCGCCAGCCAGCGGTTGAGCCGCGGCGTTCCCAGCTTGCGGTTCCACAGCTCGTAGGCGGCGAGCACCGCCGGCAGCAGGCTGCCGAGGCCCTCGCCGGTGGCGGCGGAGAGGAACACCGGGCGCAAGCCGCGCGCCTGCGGCAGCGAGTCTTCCAGCCGCCGGGTGATCGAGCCGGTCACCCGGCCGCGGTCGGGGATCATGTCCCACTTGTTGACCGCGAGCACCGGTGCGCGGCCTTCTTCCACCACCAGTTCGGCGATGGAGAGGTCTTGTTTGTCCAGGCCGACGGTGGCGTCCACCAAAATCACCACGACATGCGCGAAGCGGATCGCCCGCTGCGTGTCGATGCCGGCGAGGTGCTCCAGGCGGTCGTCGATCCGCGCGCGGCGCCGCAGCCCGGCGGTATCGAACATGCGCAGGGTCTTGCCGCGGAAGGTCCAGTCGACGGCGATGGCGTCGCGGGTGATGCCGGCCTCCGGGCCGGTGACCAGCCGTTCGTCGCCGACCAGCCGGTTGATCAGCGTCGACTTGCCGACGTTCGGCCGCCCGACCACGGCGAGCTGCAGCGGCCCGTGGTCCGCCTCGACCTCCGCGCCTGGGACCGCGTCGTCGCCGGTGCCGGTCATCGCCGCGGTGTCGTCGCCGGCCGCCGCCTCGTCGCGGGCGGCCGCTCCGTCGATCAGCGGCTGCAGCGCGTCGTACAGCATCGCGAGGCCCTCGCCGTGCTCGGCGGAGAGCGGGATCGCCGGCCCGAGGCCCAGGATGTGCGCTTCGCCCAGCCCGGATTCCGCGGCGCGGCCCTCGCATTTGTTGGCGACGAACAGGATCGGCCGGCCGCTTCGGCGCAGCAGCGCCGCCAGCTCGCGATCGATCGGCGTGACGCCGGCGCGGGCATCGATGACGAACAGCGCCGCCTCGGCACAGGACAGCGCGCGGACCGTCTGCGCTTGGACTCGTGACGCCAAATCGCCGCCGTGCGAGGTCTCGAAGCCGGCGGTATCGACGATGCGGAAGCGCAGGTCGCCCAGCTTCGCGTCGCCCTCGCGCCGGTCGCGGGTCACGCCCGGCGTATCGTCGACGATGGCGGCGCGCCGGCCCACCAGCCGGTTGAACAGCGTCGACTTGCCGACATTCGGCCGGCCGACGATGGCGATGGTGACGGTCATCGCCGGCTGGCGAGCCGGCCGGGGAGGAGGGGAGAGGCCATCGGGCTCAGCGGTACGCGGCCAGCGTGCCGTCGTCGTCCAGCAGGAAGACGGCGCCTTCGGCGACGACGGGTGCGACGCTGAAGCGGTCGGCCATCTTGTTTGACGAAATGATCCGCCCATCCTGCGCGGCCACGGTCATGATCTTGCCGTTCGTGCCGGCGAGCAGCAGTCCATCGCGAACGAGAACCGGGCCGGCCCAGAAAATCGGGTCCTTGCGCTTCTTCTCGTCATCGAAGGTCGGCAACTGCGTCACCCAGAGAATGCGGCCGGTCTCGAACGACAGGCAGACGAGTTGCCCGTCGTTGGCGATCAGATAGACTTGGCGGCCGGCGATCCACGGGCTCTGCTGCCCGCCCAGCTCGCGATCCCACAACCGTTGGCCGGTCCGCACGTCGAAGGCGCCGAGGATGCCGCCGGCGCTGATGGCGACGACCCGGCCGCCGCTGATCGCCGGGCGGGCGCGGATTTGCGCCAGCGACGAGAGTTCGTCGGTCCGACGCGCCGGTGCCAGCGAGTCCGCCCACAGCGAGCGGCCGTTGTCGCCGCGCAGCGCCACCAGTTCGCCGGACGAGAACGGCGCCACGACCACGCCGCCGGCCGCGGCCGGGCTCGGTCCGCCGAGCAGCCGTGCCAGTTCCCCCAGCGCCTGGTACGGAGGCCAGATATCGCTGCCGTCCGCCGCGCTCAAGGCGCGAAGCTGGTTCTCGACGGTGATGAAGAACAGGCGCCCATCGGCGACGGTGGGTGGCGCGTGCACCGGCATGTCGACCGAGCGGCGCCAGAGACGCTTGCCGCTGGCGGCGTCGAGCGCGATCACCTTGCCGAACCCCGTTGTCACGAACAGCCGGCCGTCGTCCCAGGCGAGGCCGCCGGGCGCCGCGTCGTCGTCGTCCTCGTTCTGGACGAGATCGACCTCCCACTGCCTGCGGCCGGTGCGCATGTCGAACGCGGAGACGACGTTCTCGGTGTCCACGGTGAACACCCGTCCGCCGGCGACGACCGGGCTCGGCATCACCGGTCGCGAGGATGCGACGCCTGCACCGATGCCGGCTTCCCACCGCGGCCGGCCGATCGCGGCGGCCTCCAGCACCTGCATGTCGTGGGCGGCGTTGCCACCCGCCTGCGGCCACTCGGCGTTGGTGACGGGCGACGCCAGCAGGATCGGCTCGGCGGCGGCCAGCGGATCGGCGCTGACGCCGCGCTGATGTTCGAGCACGGAGACGCGCTTGCCGGGAAGCGGCGGCCCGTCGCTTTCGCCGAACCATGTTCCGCAGCCGCCGGCCAGCAACGCTGCCAGCGCGACCAAACGCCAATGACGCCGCATGCTTTTCGCTCCGATCGTCTGCATTTGCCGAGGCTCAGCTCGGGCCGAGTTGTGCGAGAAACTGCTTTGCCCGCTCGCGCATGTCCGCCGGCACCTGCGCGTCCGACGCCAGCGCGGTCAGCCCGCTGCGCGCCTCGACCCCCCTGCCGGCGCGCCAGTCCAGCAGTGCGCTCAGCTCCCGGGCTGTGTACCGCCAGGGGTTGGCATCGGTGAGCAGCGGTTTCAGCTTGGCGGCGAGCGCGTCGGCGTCGAGCGGCAGCGCTTCGGCCTCGAGTGCGACCTGCGTCTCCAGGACGACGGCGAGATCCCGCCACATCGGCTCGCCGCCGCGCTGTACGTCCTGATAGAGTGCGCGCGCTCCCTGCCGGTCACCGGCCTGTTGCCGCAACGCCGCCTGGCGCAACTGCGCCAGCACGGCGTACCCCGACGGCGCGTCCTTCGCCAGCGCCGCCAGCGCCTGCTCCGCCGCCGGGCGATCGCGCTCCGCGAGTTGCAGGGCCGCCGTATAGCGCGCCGCCGCATCCCGCTGGGCGCTGGCGACACGGTACTTCCAAGCCTGGAAGCCGGCGACGACGAGCACCATCCCCAGAACCCCGGCGACGACGAAGTTGCCCCAGCGCTTCCAGAGCTTCGCATAGCGCTCGCGGCGGAGGTCCTCGTCGATCTCGCGGAGCAGGCTGTCCTGGGAAATGTCGTTCATGCGCCGGTCTCGGTCCGCCCGTTGCCTCACGCCCCTCGGGCGAAGCCGGCACCATACGCGCTCGCGGCGGCGGAGACAAAGACGGGAAACACCGGCGCGCCGGTCAAACTCGCGTGCGCCGCCCGGACGGGCCTGCCGATGCCGGGGTTCGGCCGGCGCGGCCGGGCCTGTGCAGGCGCCGGCTCGGTCGTCAGGCGCGTTCGTCCAGGCGGCGGACGAGCCTCGCGATGGCGGGATCTTCCAGCCCGGTCGTGGCCAGCCAGTCGAGGACCGGCTTCGCTTCGGCCGGCGATCCGCTGGCGAGGGCCGCCCCGAGCACCAGTCGGGCGTCCGCCGGTTCGCGCTGCACTCGCCAGTTGTCGAGGGCCAGCACGAGGGCGGCGCCGGGGTCGTCGGCCAGCGACAGGGCGAAGCGCGCCTCCTCGCGCTGATGAGCGAAGTCGCCGCGCGCCCGGTTGGCGGCGAAGCGCTCGCGCAGGCGGGCGGAATGCTCCTCCCAGCCCGGATCGCCGAGTTTCCGTTCGGCGATGGCGAGCCTGAGCAGGAGCATGTCGGTGCGGGTCTCGCCGTCGAGAAGGCGGCGGGCGTCCGCGGGCCGGTCCTGATCCAGCAGGAAGTCGGCGTAGGCGGCGAGCAGCCAGCCGTCGCGCCGGCCGAGGGCGATCGCCTTGCGGAAGTGATCCTCGGCGGCGCGCGGCTCGCCGGCGCGGACGGCACTCTCAGCCAATACGCTCAGCACCCACAGCCGAATCTCCGGAGGCATGTCGATGTTCGCGGCGGCCAGCGCCTGCAGCCGGTCGTGACCGGTCCGCGCCTGGCCCGTGAGGCTGGCGACGTCCGCCTGGCAGGTCAGGGCGATGATGACAGGCGCCAGGCGAAACAGCCGGCTGCAGGCCTCGGCCGCCCGGTCGTATCGTCCCTGTACCCGCTCGAGCGTGGCCAGAGTCAGCCACGCCTGGGCATGGCCGGGGTCGCGCCGGATCACCGCCAGGAGATCGGTCGCGGCGGCGTCGAAGTCGTGCCGGTACTGGGCGAAGGTCGCGCGCAACACCAGGGCGGCCACCGGTGGGTCGTCGGCCTGCAGCCATCGCCGCATCACCCCCTCGGCACGGCCGTAGAACCGGGGATCGGATTCGCTGCGGGCGAGCGCGATGTACCGCTCGGCCAGGCGCACGGCGAGCGCGAGATCGTCCGGCCGGCGGTCCAGTTGCGCTCGCAGTGTCCGCAGTTCGGCGCGTTCGCCGATGACCGCGCGCGGCAGACGCTCGAGCACGAGGGCGTCGTCGGCCGGGAGATACGGCTCCGCCGCGAGCGGGGAGACCCACGCCATCGCCGCAAGCCACAGCCCGGCCAGGCCCCGGCGGATGCCTCGCAGATTCCGTGCGGTCCGGGCCATCGGCGCGCTCCCTTCCCTCATGCGCATGGGTTGGAGGCGGGTCGCCCCGTGGCCCATGCGCTGCGTCGATCGCCCGCGTCAGTCGCAGGTGGTGCCCCGCTGTTCGCTGCAGTCGATGTGCCGGGTGTTGCGGCCGGCGTAGGCGGTCGGCAGGAACGGGAACTCCTTGGCGATGCCGTCGACGGTGACGTCCAGCCGGTTGCCGGCGGTCGCCCCGTAGCCGGGACCGTCGCTGGTGCCGGCGCCGGGCGCCCCTTTGACGAAGTTCACGCCGTCGCCGACGCGGGCGTTGGCGAAGTCCGGCCCGCCGACGACGCGGATGGCGATGTCGGTGACGTCGTCGTTCGGCCGACGGCCGTTGGGGAAGCCCGCGGCATCGCCCGCGAGGCCGCCCAGACGCTTCTGATTTTCGGCGCGGGTCGGCGGGACCCGCACGTCGAGCCTGAGCAGTTCCGCGCACGGGCTGCCACAGGCCTGGCCGGCGAGCGCCTGGCCCGGATACTTCAGGAACAGGCTCATCAGGTCGGGGCGCGGCGTGGACGGCACCGAGAGCCCGAAAATCAGGTTGAGCGCGGTGGCGATCGAGGGCGCCTGGTAGAATCTCTGGAACGTCGATTCGTTTTCGGGCGGGCTGGCGTTCCAGCCGTCCTTGGCGGGCGTATCGATGATCAGCTCGTTGATCAGCGGATTGGCCAGCCGCGACGCCTGCGTCCCGTCCTCCCGATCGACCGACGCGTACATGCCGAACACCGGATTTTGCGTCTGGAGAGGTCCGAGGCCGTCGCTGGTGATGCGCCTGACCGGCACCTCGATGGCGATGGTGTTGACGTTGAATCCGCTGAAGCGGTTGATGCCGAACGGATTGACCCGGTCGTTCTGGTCCTCCTGGGCGGTCATCGCCGGCGGCGAACGGCGCAGATTGACCGTGTCGAACACCGCGCCGAGATCGATGTAGAAGGTCTCCGCGCGCTGCCCGGCGAACACCCGGACGCCGCTGGCGCCGTCGGTGTAGATGCCTTGCGAGGCGAGGTCTTCGTAGTCGGGCATCGTCGCCGGGCCGACGTTCGACGGCACCGAAATCAGCTTTCTGCCCTCGAACAGCTGTCGCCGCTGCCCGTCGCGCACTTCGGTCACGGTGTAGGTCTGGCGGCGGGTGATCCCTTCGGAGCCGTCGCCGTCCAGGGACGTGATCCCCGGCAGAATGGACACCGCCGGGTTGCCGACGTAGACCACGGGGAAATTCAGCGAGCCGGCGATCGGCCGGCTCTCGTTCTCGAAATTGAACTCGTAGACGACATCGTCGGCGACGCCGTCGCGATCGTTGTCGATGCTGATCTTGTAGACCAGGCGCTGGCCGAACTCGAAGTAGTTGGGTCCGTCGTCGGGGTCCTGGCCGGGAATGACGTTGAGGATGAAGGTGGCCTTTCGCTGTCCGACCGGCGCGGACGCGCTGGCCTCGTCGTAGGAGACGAAGGCGTAGGTATCGGTGTTGTCCGCCCGCGGAGCGCCCGCGACCCACGGCGCTTCCCGGTGACTCGCGGCCTGGGCCATGGTGGTCAGCGCGGTCGTCGCCATTGCGGCGATGGTGAGCGTCGCCCCGAAACGCTTGATGCCGTTCATTGCTCCCTCCCGTGGTGCTCGCGCCTTCACGGTCCTGGTGCCGGGAAGGCCGCGGTGCCGGGTGCGTGCTCCCGCACCGCACCGATCGCGCGCATGCGCCATCAGCGGCATCTACGGACCTGTCGAAGGGCGCAGATGCAGCGGCGACGAGAATTTGCGTAGAGGAGTGGGGGGCCGGTTCGCAGGGGACGCGGGGGCCGCGCCGGCGAGGCGGTCGGCTCAGGCGGCCTCGCCCAGGTCGCCGCTGATGTAGACGACGGCGCCGCCGTCGCTGACGATGTCCGGATGGTCCGATCCGGCGGCGGCCAGGACGTAGTCGCCGGGAGCGCAGCAGACGTCGCCGATCCGCAGATCGCCTTCGAGCAGCAGGCACTCCTCGGCGGCCGTGTGGTCGTGCGCCGGAAGACGGGCGCCGGGAGCGAGCCGCAGCAGGAACGACTGCCGGCGCGCCCCCTGGTCACGGTGCAGCGGCAACCAGCGGACGCCGGGTGCGAACCGGCGCCACCGCCGCTCGCCGGCGCGCACCAGCACCATCCCCGCAGCGTCCTCCGCCGTGGCGTGATCGATCGAGTGCTGCAGCGCCTCCCAGACACGGGCGGGCGGCTCGATGGCGATCTGGCCCTGCTCGAGCGGTGCCAGCCGCGCCTGCCACTCGGCGACGAGTGCCTGCAGCGCCTCGTCGTGCTCCAAGGCTTCGGCGAACGCCGGACGCCGGTCGGTCTCGAGCGTCCCGAGAACGTGTTCGGCGGCCAGCAATTCGCGTTCTTCGTCGGTCATCCGTCCAGACAGTCCTTCAGTTTCAGCAATCCGCGTCGCACCCAGCTCTTGACGGTGCCCAGCGGACTGCCCACGGCGACAGCGATCTCTTCATGACTCTTACCGTAATAGTAGGCCAAAAGGATGCAGCGTCGCTGCTCCTCCGGCAACGTCGCCAGACATAGGCGCAGACGATCGTTGCTGCGAATCGCCAGCCAGAGACGATCGGCGTCGACGACTTCGATGGGATCGGGTTCCGCCTCCGCGTCCGCGTCGACGAGCGGCGCCTTGGCGCGGGCGCGCAGCAGGTCGATGGCGCAGTTGCGGACGATGGCGGCGAGCCAAGCGGTCGCTGCGCCGCGCTCGGGTCGGTAGCGGTCCGCCTTGCGCCAGATCAGCAGGTAGGCTTCCTGCAGAACATCCTCGGCGAGATCGGACGAGCGGAGCATGCGGATGGCGATGGCGAACAGCCTGGGCGACGTCACCCGGTAGAGTTCGGCGAATGCCCGGCGGTCACCGTCCGCCACCTGCTGCAGCAGGCCCGCCAGATCGACCTCCTGGCCCACCCCCGCCCTCCACACCGATGAGGCACTCGCGTGCGGCCGGACTATACCGGCTCGGGAGGTCGTGCACAGTCTCCCGACCGGGCGACGCAAAAAGTTCACTTGACTAACCCAAACAGGCTATCCACGGTTAGCCCTATATGGGGTATCGAATCATGGCTGCGACGCCGCGGCGATTCGCGGTCGATCGCGGGGCCGGACGATCCGGTGCTCTGAGGCTTCCGCGCAGGCGATCCCCTGTCTTGCGCCCTCGGCGCAGGCGACGGGGCCCCGCCCCCTCGGCGCGGGACTCAGCCGTCGCCGAGCGGAGACGGCTCGATCACCGCCATCGCCCCCTGGGCGATGGCGCACAGCGTCGTCGAGCCGTCGGTGGCGATCGCCAGCACGTCGGCCCGACAGACGATCAGCCGTCGTCCCGGTCGGACCACCGTCGCACAGGCGAGAATCGCCGTGCCCCGGCCCGGCGCGAGAAGGTTGATCTTGTACTCGGCGCCGACGACGTTCGCCCCGCCCTCGACGAGCGTCGCCGCGGCGGCGCCCATGGCGCCTTCGGCGAGACCGCCGATCACGCCGCCGTGGAAGAAGCCGTCCTGCTGGCCGATGTCCTCACGGTAGGGCAGGAGATACTCCGCCAGCCCGGGCTCGACGCGGGCGAGTTCGACGCCGAGCACGGTCAGGTAGCGCTGCGCCGCCACGTAGCGGGCGACGAAGCTTCGGAACTCCGGGTTGCGTGGCTCGAAAGTCGTCATGGCCGTTCTTCCGCCTGAAAATGCGACGGTAGCGAAGCCGCTGCCCGCCGGCAAGGCGTGCCTGGGCGTGTCTGGGCGTGTCGCCGTCGTGACTGCGGACTTTCGCCGGGCTCGCGCTTATGTTGACTCCGAGGGGCCGGGACCGAAGGAGACGTGCCGCATGCCGAGCGTGTTCGTGGCGAAAAGCGAGAGCCTGCAGAGCTGGGCGTCGGACGTAGGCCTGACCGCACACGTCTACAAGCTGGGCCTGGGTGAGGAAGGCGACGAGGCCGGGCTGGCGGCGGCGCTCGATGCGCAAGCGCACGCCGGCCGCAGGGACTGGCAGGTGCTGGCCGTCCAGGAAGCGTCGGAGGGTGCGGAGGAAGAGGCGCTGGTGCGGCGCGCGGCCGGCAAGGAGACGCTCGTCGACCCGCTCTATTATCCGCAGATCCGCCGGGCGCCCGGAATCTTCAAGGTGAAGCTGCTGAACGTCGAGAACCACTACATGGTTCGCGAGGCGCTGGAGGGGCAGCAGATCAAGCGCATCAAGATCACGCCCGCGCACATCGCCGCCTACCTGCTGCGTCTGGCCACGGGTTGAGATCGACAGGTCGACTGCCGGACACCGCCGCACGTCCGAGCCGACGCCTGTCGCGAGAGCCGGTCTCCCCCGCCGAGAGCGTACTCGACGTGCCCGAACCGATCGAGCCTCGACGCCCCTACGCCTGGGATGGGCTGCCTTTCCTGAGGAGGCTGTTCGCCAGCTTGCGAAACAGGGCCGCGAGCGAGGCTATGGCATAGCCGGCGACGCTCGGGCGCCGGCGGGCACGGTGCATGTGCGCGGCGTTCATGATGCCGACCGATCCGAAATACGCGGGCGTGTTCATCGGCCTCTCCTGATCCCGTTGCATGCTCTGCCGGACGTCGATTCGTCGCGGCTCGCCCGGAATTGATGGCAGGGGCGGCGCCGGACGTCTGTGCGGGCGATCACGCTGGTGCGGAGGCTGGTGTGAAACCTTCGGCTTTTCGCCGGATCCATCCAGGGGTGTCGCATCGCCGTAACGATAAAGCACGAACTCTCTTCAGGACCGATCCATGCCCGAGGCTCCCGTCGTCGTCTGGTTTCGTCAGGATCTGCGGATCGCCGACCAGTCCGCCCTGTTCGCGGCAGCGCGGAGCGGCCGGCCGGTCGTGCCGCTCTACGTGCTGGACGACGGCTCGCCCGGCGCGTGGCGGATCGGCGGCGCGTCCCGCTGGTGGCTGCACGGGAGTTTGGAGTCGCTCGCAGCCGAACTGGCGCGCCTCGGCTCGCCCCTGATCCTCCGGCGCGGCGAAGCGGCGCAGACGGTGGGGCAGGTGGTCCGCGAATGCGGAGCGGGCGCCGTCTACGCGACGCGGCATGCCGAGCCGTTCTGGTGCGCAGCCGAAGACCGGCTACGCCTGCGGTTGTCGACCGAGGGCGTCACGCTGGAGATCGGCGACGGCACCACGCTGTTTCCGCCGGGCGGGATTTGTGGCCGCGACGGCCGCCCGCTGCGGGTGTTCACGCCGTTCTGGAAGGCATGCCTCGCCGCACCGGAGCCGCCACGCCCGCTGCCGGCCCCGGACGCCTTGCGGCCGCCGTCATGCCCGGTCGCGAGCGATGCGCTCGCAAGCTGGGGCCTTTTGCCGTCGACGCCCGACTGGGCGGGCGGCCTGCGGGAGACGTGGCGGCCGGGCGAGGCCGGGGCGCACGCCCGCCTGCACGATTTCGTCGAGGGCGACCTGCGACACTACCGCCAGGACCGCAATCGGCCGGAGCCGACGGGGACCTCGATGCTGTCTGCGCATCTTCACGCGGGCGAGGTGTCGGCGCGGCAGGTCTGGCACTGCGTCCAGGCCCGTGCACAGGCGGTGCCGCAGTTCGCATCGGGTGCCGAGAGCTGGCTGCGGGAACTCGGCTGGCGGGAGTTTTGCGCGCACGTCCTGGCGATGCGCCCGGAACTGCCGGAGCAGCCGCTGCAGCCGCGCTTCGCAGCCTTCCCCTGGAGGAACGATCCGAAAGCGCTGGCCGCATGGCAGCGCGGGCGCACCGGCTACCCGATCGTCGATGCCGGGATGCGTCAGCTCTGGCGGACCGGCTGGATGCACAACCGGGTGCGGATGATCACCGCTTCGTTCCTGGTCAAGCATCTGCTGGTGCCCTGGCAGCAGGGCGAAGCGTGGTTCTGGGATACGCTGGTCGACGCCGACCTCGCGAACAACGCCGGTGGCTGGCAGTGGGTCGCCGGCTGCGGCACCGACGCGGCGCCCTACTTCCGCATTTTCAACCCGGTGCTTCAGGGCGAGAAGTTCGATCCGGACGGCGCCTACGTGCGACGGTGGGTCCCGGAACTGGCGCGCGTGCCGGCGCCGTTGCTGCACAAGCCGTGGCAGGCCGCTCCGCTGGAGCTGGAAAGCGCCGGCGTCCGCCTCGGGCACGACTATCCGGCGCCGCTGGTCGATCACGCGCAGGCGAGGGCGCGAGCGCTCTCCGCATTCTCCGGGCTGCCTGGGGGTGCTGCGGACGTGCCGATGCCGCGCGCACGTTCGTCCGCCGGTTGATGCAATTCAGTCACAATTTTGCGTGGTCGGAGCCGTGGCCCGGCAAACGGCTTTAACTTGAGGGGGCTGCGATTTAAAGTATCGTTACTATCTTCTGTTAGACTGGCGTCAATGGTGATGGTGGCGGTTCGCCATCGTACGTGGAAGCCCGTAAGTCAGCGGTTCGGTCGGCGGTCAACATCATGCGCGCAGGCAAGGCCGCGAAGCGGCCGTATTGGGATCGGATCGTCGTCGGTGTCGTCACCGTCGGCGTCCTCGCCGTTGTCGGATGGGGCCTCAGCGTCGAGCTGCAGGCGTCCCCGGTGCAATCGCGGCTGTTCTCGAAGATCGCCAGCGGCTTCAACTATGCGGTCGAGCCGGGCTCGGACCCCGGCGTCCGTTTCCCGAAGGCGGGTCCATACGACGAACGGCTCGGATACGCGCGGATGCCGTCGTTCATCCGCTCGCTGGAAGACCAGGGCTTCATCGTCACACGCCAAGCGCGGCTCTCGCCCGATCTGGCCAACTTCATCGATTACGGTGGCTTCGCCATCTTTCCGGAGAAGGCGCGCACCGGCCTGACGCTGACCGATCGCAACGGCGAAGTCCTCTATCTCTCGCGCCATCCCGAGCAGATCTTCCCCGACTTCGCGTCGATTCCCCGGTCTGTCGTCGACGCGCTGCTGTTCGTCGAGAACCGCGAACTCCTCGACACGCGGTATCCGACCCGCAATCCCGCGGTCGAGTGGGACCGCTTCGCCGCAGCCGCCGCCAACACCGTCACCGGCAGCCTCGACTCCGGCGGCAAGCGCTTCGGCGGCTCGACGCTGGCGACGCAGCTCGAGAAGTATCGCCACTCGCCGGAAGGCCGGACGTCGGGCATCGAGGACAAGCTGCGGCAGATCACGACCGCCAGCGTGCGGGCGTACCTGGACGGGCCGGACACGACGCTCGCGCGCCAGCGGATCGTCGTCGACTACATCAACTCGACACCGCTCTCGGCGCGGGCCGGCTTCGGCGAGGTGATCGGCCTCGGCGACGGGCTCCTGGCCTGGTACGGCACCGGCCTCGACGAGGCGACCCGGCTGCTGAACGCACCGGCTTCCAACGGAACGGATCGCCTACGCGCGGCGGTGGTCTACAAACAGGTCCTCAGCCTGCTGCTGGCGCAGCGCCGACCCTCTCATTATCTGCTGCAAGGTCACGCCGATCTCGAGGAGCTGTGCGCCAATTACCTTCGGCTGATGGCGGCCGACGGCGTGATTTCCGAAGAGCTCCGCGACCTGGCGATCGCGACCCCGTTGCAGTTCCGCCGCGATCCCCCCGTCTCCCCGGCGATCTCGTTCATCGAGCAGAAGGCGACCAACGCCATGCGCGCGCAGCTTCTGTCGCTGTTGCGCGTGCCGCAGTTCTACGAGCTCGACCGGCTGGATCTCCAGGCGCGGGCTTCGTTGGATTCCGCGACGCAACGCAGGGTCATCGCCCGGCTGCGGACGCTGTCCGACGAAGCCGAGGCGGGGCGGCTGGGCCTCGTCGGCGAGCGACTGCTGTCCAAGGGCCAAGCCGACGGCGTCGCCTACAGCGTGACGATCTACGAGCGCGGACCCGGCATGAACTACCTGCGCGTGCAGGCCGACAACCTCGACCGGCCGCTCGATCTCAACGAGGGCGGCAAGTTCGACCTCGGCTCGACCGCCAAGCTGCGCACGCTGACGACCTACCTCGAGATTGTCGCCGACCTGCACCAGCGGTACGCCCACGCACCGCGGGCCGAGCTCGCGAGACTGGTCGAGGACGCGCCCGATCCGATGACGAAGTGGGCGGCCACATATCTCACCGGAACTTCCGACCGGACGCTGCAGCCGATGATCGACGCGGCGATGCAGCGCAAGTATTCGGCCAGTCCCGGCGAGGCCTTCTTCACCGGGCGCGGCATGCACGCCTTCGGAAACTTCGACCGCAAGAACGACGGGCGTATCATGCCGGTGGCCGAGGCGTTGCGCTATTCGGTCAATCTCGTCTTCATCCGCATGATGCGCGACATCATCCGCTTCTATCAGGCGGACGGGCCGGAGCCGGTGAAGGCGATCCTGGCCGATCCTGCGCATCCGGCGCGGCGCGACTATCTGGAGCGCTTCGCCGACATGGAAGGCCGGGTCTACCTCGACCGCTTCTATCGCCGCTACCGCGGGCGCACCGCCGACGAGGCGTTGAGCTTGCTCGCCGGCCGGACGTACCCGCTGCCGCACCGCATCGCCACCGTCTTCCGCTCCGTCCGCCCGGAGGCGGACTACGCCGAGTTCCGCACGTTCATCAAGAAGCGGCTGCCGGACGCCGCGCTGGACGAAGGCGATTTGCTGAAGCTCTACAACTCTTACGGGCCGGACAAGTTCAACCTGCACGACCGGGGCTACATCGCCCGCGTGCACCCGCTCGAACTGTGGCTGGTGAACTACCTGCAGCAACGGCCGAAGGCGCCGCGGAGCGAGGTCGTCGCCGCCAGCGCCGACCAGCGGCAGGAAGTCTACAGCTGGCTGTTCAAGTCCAAGCGCAAGGGAGCGGCGGACTCGCGCATCCGCATCATGGCGGAGGACGAGGCGTTCGCGCGCCTGCACCGCGCGTGGGTGCGGGTCGGCTATCCGTTCGGCAGCCTGGTTCCGTCGTACGCCACGTCGATCGGCAGTTCCGCAGATAGGCCGGCCGCGCTGGCCGAACTGGTCGGCATCATCCTCAACGACGGGGTGCGCCAGCCGACCGCGCGGATCGAGTCGCTGGATTTCGCCGAGGGGACTCCCTACGAGACGCACATGGTGCGCCCGCCGGAGGACGGGGAGCGAATCTTCCCGGCCGAAGTCGCGGTCGCACTGCGGCGTGCACTCGTGGACGTCGTCGCCAACGGCACGGCCAAGCGGGCATCGGGCGCGTTCGTCGATGCCGCCGGCAAGCCGATCGTCGTCGGCGGCAAGACCGGCACCGGCGACGAAGCGTTTGGCAACAGTCCGTTGCGGGAGAAGGAAGTCGGCCGGGCCGCGGCGTTCGCGTTCTTCATCGGCGATCGGTTCTTCGGGGTGATGACGGCGCATGTTCCCGGCGACGTGGCACGGCAGTACAAGTTCACCAGCGCGCTGCCGACGCAGGTCCTGAAGGTGCTGGCACCGGCGCTGCAGCCGCTGATCCTGGGACCGCCGCCGGCACCGGGCGGGACGCAGGTCATCGCCAAGATCGACAGCAAGGTGCACTGAGCCCGACGGGAGAACGATTGTCCATCATGCGAATATCGATGGCCACGGCGACGCGGACCATCGCCGCGCCGCCCGTTTCGTCTCGTTCGGCAGACGGCCTCCGGCGGCTGGTGACGGGCGCGCTCGCAGGCCTCCTGTTGCTGGTCGCGGCCGGCACCGGCAGGGCGGCGCAGACCGGCGACATCATCGGCGAGATGCACGAGTACTTCACCTGGAGCCAGGACGAGGATCTGCTCGACATCGCCCGCGCCGACGAACTGGGGCTGATCGAGCTGATGGTCGCCAATCCCGGTGTCGATCCATGGCTGCCGCAGCGCGGGTTGCATCTGGTCCTGCCGACCATGCACATCCTGCCAGATGCGCCGCGCAAGGGGATCGTCATCAACACGGCCGAGATGCGGCTCTATTATTACGACGCGGAGGACGGTTATCTGTCGTTTCCGCTGGGTGTCGGTCGCGACGGCTACCTGACGCCGTTGGGCACGACCAAGATCGTGCGCAAGAAGGACCACCCGTCCTGGTACCTGACGCCCTCCGAAATCCGCGACCACCCGGAGCTGCCGAAAGTGATACCGCCCGGCGAGGACAACCCGCTCGGCGAGTACGCGATGTATCTCGGCTGGCCGACATATCTGATCCATGGCACCAACACGCCGTGGGGCATCGGCCGGCGGACCAGCCGCGGCTGCATCCGCATGTATCCGGAAGACATCGAGTGGCTGTTCCAGCGGGTGCCGATCGGCACGCAGGTGACGGTCGTCGACCAGCCGGTGAAGCTGGGTTGGAAGGACGACGAACTGTACATCGAAGTGCAGCCGTCGACGTTGCAGATCGACACCATGGAAGAGACGAGCAAGTCGCCGGCGCCGCCGGATCCGGTCCCTCTGGCGCAGGAGGCGGACCGGATCCTCGCCAAAGCCGGAGACGCCGCCATGCGGCTCGACTGGCCGGTGATCGAGCGGACGCTGACCGATCGTCAGGGCTATCCCGTCCGCATCACGCTACCGCAGACGCAGAGCGCGCAGGCGGCTCCGCCCGCGGTGCCTTGACCTTCGCGCGGCGGCCGCCGGTCCGGGCGCCGGGCGGCGCCACCCCCCGGCCATGACACGGCCGCGCCTGCTGGTGGTGGCGCACGCCCCTTCGCCGAACACCCGCGTGCTGCTCGAGGCGGTGATGGCCGGAGCTGCGGAGATGGACGGCGTCGAAACCGTCACCCGGCCTGCGCTGCAGGCGGAGTTCGCCGACGTGATCGCGGCCCGCGCGCTGATCCTGGGAACGCCCGAGAACCTCGGCTACATGAGCGGCGCGCTGAAGGACTTCTTCGACCGCGTCTACTATCCGTGCCTGGAGCACACCCAGGGCATGCCCTTCGCCATGTGGATTCGGGCGGGCAGCGACGGCACCGGCACGCGCCGCGCCATCGAGAGCATCGCCACGGGGCTTCGCTGGCGCGCGGTGCAGCCGCCGCTGATCTGCCGCGGCGAGTTCCGGCCGGCGTTCATCGACGACTGCCGGGAACTCGGGATGGCGATGGCCGCCAGCCTGGAGGCCGGCATCATCTGAACCGCTCGTCATTCGATGCGGGCATCATCCGAATCGGGCATCATCTGAATGTCGCAATCGCACGCTGCGCACCGTGCGATAGTCTGAAATGACAGCCTCGACCGCCAGGGAGGCGTGCGCCGCGTGGCCGCGCCCAGAGCAAGAGGAGAACGGAACGATGAAGATCGGCGTGATCGGTGCGGGCCTGGTCGGTTCCACCGCAGCCTATACGATGATGCTGAACGCGGTGGGCAGCGAGATCGTGCTGGTCGACCTGAACCGCAAGGCCGCCGAGGCGCAGGCGACCGACATCGTCCACGGCGTGCCGTTCGGCAGCCCGGTCTGGGTGCACGCCGGCGACTACGCCGACCTGGTCGACGCCGCCGTCGTGGTCATCGCCGCCGGCGTGGCGCAGAAGCCGGGCGAGACGCGGCTGCAACTCCTCGACCGCAACGCCGCGGTGTTCAAGGCGATCGTCCCGAACATCCTGGCGGTGGCGCCGGACGTGACCCTGGTGATCGCCACCAACCCGGTCGACATCATGACCTTCGTCGCCACCCGCGTCTCGGGGCTGCCGCCGGCGCGGGTCATCGGCTCGGGCACGATCCTCGATACCGCCCGCTTCCGCAGCCTGCTGGCGTCGCACCTGGAGGTCGCACCGCAATCCGTGCACGGTCACGTGCTCGGCGAGCACGGCGACACCGAAGTGCTGGTGTGGTCGAGCGTCGATGTCGCGGGGCTGCCGGTGGAGGACTATGCGGCACAGGTCGGCCGGCCGATCACCGCCGCCGTCAAGGCCGCCATCGACGATGGCGTGCGCAACGCCGCCTACAAGATCATCGATGGCAAAGGCGCCACGTATTATGGCATCGGCGCCGGCCTGTCGCGGCTGGTGCGCGCGATTCTCGGCAACGAACACCGGGTGATGACGGTCTCGACGATCAATGCGGAGGTGGAAGGCGTCGAGAGCGTGGCGCTGTCGCTGCCGCGCGTCGTGGCCCGGTGCGGTATCGTCCTCGACCTGATCCCGAAGCTCGACGAGGCCGAGCACGCGGCACTGCGGCATAGCGCCCTGACATTGAAGGCCGCCGCCGACGCGATCTCGCTGTGAGCGGGAGGCCCGGCGGCTTGGGGCGCGATCAGACTTGCGCGAAACCCGCGCCGGGCGATTAATAGCGTCGGACCTGGAGCAGGAGGGAGGCCGATGATCGATTTGCTGCCGGAGACGAAAGGCAATCTCATCGCCGTCAGGATGTCGGGGACGGTCACCGAGGACGAGCAGGACAAACACTTCGCGATCGCCGAGCAGATCCTCGACAGGGAGAAGATCGAGAACCTTTTCCTCGACTGGGAGACGCTGGACGGCTGGGCGAAAGGCGCCCGGTCGGCGGGGACTTGGTTCGGTATGCATCATCGGGCTTTGGTCGGTCGCGTCGCCATCCTCGCCGCGGAAAAGTGGGACGACGAGGTGCTGCGGGTCACCGACGTCTTCAAAACCGCGACCGTGCGCCGCTTCCCGCCGTCGGAGCGGACCGCGGCGCTGGAGTGGGTCCGGGAAGTCTGAACCAGGGCCCGCCGGTGCCCGAGGCTACGCCGACGCCTCGCCTCGACGGGCGACGGCGACGGCCCGGGCGGCGGCCACGCCAACCAGGTGCGCTCGATACTTGGCGCTCGCGTGCATGTCCGCCAGCAGGCCATCCGGCAGCGTCGCGATCCGCGGCGGCGTCTCCGGGGCGAAATCCTCCTCCAGCGCCTCTTCCATGCCGAGGTGGCGGAAAACGCACGGCCCCGCACCGGTGACGGCGACACGCACCCCGGACGGCGTCCGGGCGACAAAGACGCCCGCGAGCGCATACCGGGACGCCGGCTGGCGCAGCTTGACGTAGCCGGCCTGGTAGGGGACGGGGAACGATACCTCGACCACCAGTTCGTCGGGCGCCAGCAGCGTCTCGAACATGCCGCGGAAGAACGCGTCCGCCTCGATCCGCCTCCGATCGGTCACCACCGTGGCGCCCAGGCCGACCAGGGCGGCGGGGTAGTCGGCCGCGGGATCGTTGCAGGCGACCGACCCCCCCAGCGTGCCGCGATTGCGGACCTGCGGATCGCCGATGACGCCGGCGAGGGACGCCAGCGCCGGGATCGACCGGCGCACGTCCGATGAGCGCATGACCGTGTCATGGGTCAGCAGACCGCCCAGGATCAGGTCGGTCCCCTCCAGCCGGACGTGGCGCATCGCCTCGATGCCGGTGATGTCGACCAGCAGGCGGGGGCTCGCCAGCCGCTGCTTGAGCGAGGGGATCATCGTCATGCCGCCGGCGATGAACGTGCCGTCTCCGTCCGTGCCGACGGCGGCGATCGCCTCGGCGACGCTGCGCGCGCTCAGATAGTCGAAGTCGTACATCGCGGGCTCCGGAGGCTGCTCAGGCGGGACCGGCGGCGGTGTCGGCCGCCATCGGCAAGGGCATGGGCAACGCCTCGGCCGCGGCGCGGATCGCGCGGACGATCCCCTGATAGCCGGTGCAGCGGCACAGGTTGCCGTCCAGCCAGTCGCGGATGCCGGCGTCGTCGACCGCCTCGCCCCGCTGCAGCAGATCGAGCGCGCTCATCACCATGCCCGGAGTGCAGAACCCGCACTGCAGCGCGTGCGCCTCGCGGAACGCGCGCTGCAGCGGATGGAGCTGCTTGCCCAAGGCAAGTCCCTCGATGGTGAGCACCGATCGCCCGGCCGCCTGCACCGCCAGCATCGAGCATGCCTTGACGCTGCGGCCGTCGACAAGGACGACGCAGGCGCCGCACTGGCTGGTGTCGCAGCCGACGTGCGTGCCGGTGAGCTGCAGGCGGTCGCGGAGAAAGTCGACGAGCAGCATCCGCGCTTCGACCGTCTCCTCGACCGGCACTCCGTTGACCGTCATCCGGACGGTGATCATCGTCGATGTCCCTTGCTGTGCCGGGGGCGGTGGGCCGGCTACAGCCGGCTGAACACCAACAGGATCAGGGCGACCAGCGCGATCAGCCCCGGCACCCAGATCATCGGCCGAAGGCCGGTGCGCGTCACGCGGACCACCGGCAGCGATTCGTCCGCGAGCGCGGGCGGCGACGGCTCGACCACACGGGCGAAGCGCTCGAAAAAATCATCGGCGAACTTGTGCGCGGCGGCATCGATCAGGCGCGAGCCGATCTGCGCCAGCTTGCCGCCGATGGTGGCCTCGACGCGGTAGCGCAGCAGCGTGCCCGATCCTTCCGGCAGCAGACGAACATCGGCGAACCCCGATGCGAACCCCGCGGCGCCGCCTTGCCCCTCGCCTTCGATGCGGTAGCCGTTCGGGGGGTCGCGATCACGCAGCGTGACCTTGCCGCGAAACCGGGCGTCGACCGGGCCCACCTTGGCGCGCACCTCCGCCTTCAGCGTCTCGCAGCCCTGCCATTCCAGCGCCTCGCAGCCCGGAATGCTGGAGCGCAGCGTCTTCAGATCGTTGAGGGCGGCCCAGACCGCCTCGCGGGGCGCTGCGAGATACCGTTCAGCGGTCATCTGCATGGGAGCGTCTTCTCCAGCGGCCGACGGGTGCCCGACAGGAGCGGGATCATAGCGAGTGGTCAGGCGAGGGGACAAGCGGTGCTGCGAACCGCCGATCAGACGCGCGGCCGGGAGTGATTGAACGCGGGGCCGGACGGGGCGATATCCCGGAAGTGACCTGCACGGGACAAAACTTCGAGGAGACCGAGACCCATGCCACGACCGGATGCCGACATGCTCGGGAAGGATGCCATCGCGCAGGCGAACCGCGCGAGCCTTCTGCGATTTGCGACCATGCTCGCGCTGATCGTCCTGGTGACGTCGACATCGCCAGCGGGCCTCGCGCCCGCGGTCTTCGCTTCGATGACGTTGTGTACGGCGATGATGCTGCTGCTCCTGGCGGCCTTCGTTCGCGAAAGGATCTGGAGCGATCACCTGACACGCTGGGACGAGGCCGCGGCGATGATGGGTCTCAGCCTGCTGGCCGGGCTGTTCGTCGATCCCGGAGCGGTGCAGCAGCACCTGGAACATCTTACGGGAGAGGCCGCACCCGTGCCGTCGCCGCCGTTGCCGTCGGGTGACTGACGGCAGATCGATCGACTAGATCGATCGATATAGCGAAAATTATTCGAGTGTATCGATCTGAGGATCCTCCTACATGAGTTCAGCCGATGACGGCATGAAAAATTTCAGGAGGGTCTGATGTTGACGGTTGGTGACGTGTTTCCGGCGTTCGATCTCAAAGCGGTCGTATCGAAGGATCCGAAGGTACCGTTCGAGCAAATCCATGACGGATCGAATGCAGGGAAGTGGAAGGTCGTATTCTTTTGGCCGAAGGATTTCACGTTCGTCTGCCCGACGGAAATCGCGGCGTTCGGCCGTCTGAACGCCGACTTCGAAGACCGGGACGCCGTCGTTTACGGTGTTTCGACGGATAGCGAGTTCGTGCACCTTGCGTGGCGGCAGAATCACGCCGATCTCCATGATCTGCCGTTCCCGATGCTGGCAGATATCAAGCGGGAGCTGAGTGCGGCGCTCGGCATCCTCGACAAGTCGGAAGGTGTGTGCTTGCGTGCGACATTCGTCGTCGATCCGGAAAACGTGATTCGCTTCGTCTCGGTCAACGATCTCAGTGTCGGCCGCAATCCGCAGGAAGTCTTGCGCGTGCTCGACGCCCTGCAGACCGATGAGCTGTGCCCCTGCAATTGGCAGAAGGGCGAAGAGGTTCTCAAGGTCGCGTGAAGCGTCACGATGGGAATGGGTGCCGGCCTTCGGGTCGGCGCCCACGACTTGAAATGGATCTGGAGCACGAACCGATGTCGATCGAATCCCTGAAGGCGGCACTTCCCGAGTACGCCAAGGATCTGAAGCTCAATCTCTCCAGCCTCGCCGCCGAGACGGCGCTGACGGAGCAGCAACGCGCGGGCGCGTTCGTCGCGTCGGCGTTGGCCTCCCGCAGTGCGGTGGTGATCGAGGCGGTCGTGGGCGAGTTTGCACCGAAGTTGTCCCCGGCGGCGCTGGAGGCGGCGAAAGCGGCGGCGGCGATCATGGCGATGAACAACATCTACTATCGTTTTGTTCATCTGGTGTCCGCGCCCGACTACAAGACATTGCCGGCGAAGCTGCGGATGAACATCCTGGCGAAACCGGGCGTCGAGAAGGTGGACTTCGAGTTATGGTCGCTCGCGGTCTCGGCCATCAACGGCTGCGGCATGTGCCTGGATGCGCACGAGCGCGAGGTGCGCAAGGCGGGCCTCGGCGCCGAGGCGGTGCAGGCGGCGGTACGGATCGCCTCGGTCGTGCATGCGGTGGCGGCGACGCTGGACGGAGAGGCCGCCATTCCGCATGCGGCGGCGTTCGCGGCGTAGACGAAAAGGTCGGGCGACGGTGCCGGCCGGAACGACGGTTAGGAAGCGAAGACGATGAAGTTGCAAGGCAATACCATTCTGTGGATCGTCGTCGGCATCGTTCTTATCGGGCTGTTCAGCCAGATGCGCCCGGGCACGGAGCGCGCGCCGGATTCGCAGATGGCGTTTTCGGACTTTCTCTCCAGCGTCGAGCAGGGGCAAATCCGCTCGGTGAATATCCGCGGGCCGGAGGTGCTCGGCACGACGCAGGAGGGAATGGCGTTCCGCACCTACGTGCCGGACGGCGCCGACGTGGTCACGCCGCTCACCGAAAAAGGCGTCCGCGTCCAGGCTTCGCCGTTGCCGCAGCCCAGCTTCCTGATGTCGCTGCTGATCTCCTCCTTCCCGGTGCTGCTGCTGATCGGCGTGTGGGTCTACTTCATGCGCCGGATGCAGGGCGGAGGGCCGGGCGGCGTGCTCGGCTTCGGCAAGAGCCGTGCCCGGCTGATGCAGCAGGATCAGCGGCGCATCACCTTCGGCGACGTGGCCGGCATCGACGAGGCGAAGCAGGAGCTGGAGGAAATCGTCGAGTTCCTGAAGGATCCGCAGAAGTTTCAGCGCCTCGGCGGCAAGATTCCCAAAGGCTGCCTGCTGATCGGTCCTCCGGGAACGGGTAAGACTCTGCTCGCCCGCGCCATCGCCGGCGAGGCGAACGTGCCGTTCTTCACCATCTCGGGTTCGGACTTCGTCGAGATGTTCGTCGGCGTCGGTGCTTCGCGCGTCCGCGACATGTTCGAGCAGGCGAAGAAGAATGCGCCCTGCATCGTCTTCATCGACGAGATCGACGCGGTCGGCCGGCATCGCGGCACCGGAATGGGCGGCGGCCACGACGAGCGCGAGCAGACGCTCAATCAGCTTCTCGTCGAGATGGACGGCTTCGAAGCCAACGAGGGCGTGATCCTGATCGCCGCGACCAACCGGCCCGATGTGCTCGACCCGGCATTGCTGCGGCCCGGCCGCTTCGACCGCCAGGTGATCGTGCCGAACCCGGACATCCTGGGCCGTGAGCAAATCCTCAAGGTGCACCTGCGCAAGGTGCCGATGGCGCCCAACGTCGAGGCCAAGGTCATCGCCCGCGGCACGCCCGGCTTCTCCGGCGCCGACCTCGCCAATCTGGTGAACGAGGCGGCGCTGCTGGCGGCACGCGCCAATCGGCGGCTGGTGACGATGGCGGATCTGGAAGCGGCCAAGGACAAGGTGATGATGGGCGCGGAGCGGCGCTCGATGGTGATGACCGAGGAGGAAAAGCAGCTCACCGCCTATCACGAAGCCGGGCACGCGCTGGTCGGCATGTTCGTCGCCGGCAACGATCCGCTGCACAAAGTGACGATCATTCCACGCGGCCGGGCGCTCGGCGTGACGATGAACCTGCCGGAGCGCGACCGCTACACCTTCCGCAAGGGCGAGATCGAAGCCCGGCTGGCGATGATGTTCGGCGGTCGCGTCGCCGAACAACTGGTCTTCGGCCACGCCAACGTCACCACCGGGGCGGCCAACGACATCCAGCAGGCGACCGATATGGCCCGCCGCATGGTCACGGAGTGGGGGATGAGCGAGTCGCTGGGCCGGCTGCGCTACAGCGACAACGAAGAGGAAATCTTCCTCGGACGATCCATCGGCCGCACCCGCAACGTCTCCGAGGACACCGCCCGGCTGATCGACGCGGAGGTGCGCCGCATCATCGAGTCGGCGGAAGCGAAGGCACGCTCCGTACTGTCCGACCAGATGGACCATCTCCACGCCATTGCGCGCGCGCTGCTGGAGTACGAGACCTTGTCCGGAGACGACGCGAAGCGGATCCTCAAGGGAGAAGTCCTCGACCGCAGCGACCGCTCGGATTCGGAGGGCCAGCCGGGCCGCCGTGGATCGGTCCCCGTCGGCGGCGGCAGCGCGGGCTTGCGACCAGGCCCGGCCGGAGGCGGCATCCCGGGCCTGCAGCCGCAGGGGTAGGCGGGCGGGGGAGGGGCGGCATACGGGCGCTGCCGCCCGGGCCGGGCCGGCGACAAACCCCGGTCTCGGCCCGGCCTGGGAAGCCGCGGCGATCTGGCTGACGAGGGTCTTGCGCGGCCCAGAAAAATCGCACGTCCTTCGCCCTGCAATTGGAGCCGGTCCGTTTCGATCCCGTGGCGTCACTCCGCAAGCCACCGGCTTGCAATGCGACAGAAATTCGCGCAAACCAACGGTCCGAGAAGCGGAGGCTTCAACCCGCGTTGAAGGGACGGGATGACAACGCGTGACTTCGCCGGCAGGCGTCGCCTGCTTCGTGCCGCCGTGCTAGCCGGAGCGGGCGCCGCCACCCTTCCGCGCTTCGTCGCGGCGCAATCGGATCGCCCCGGCCTGATCGGTGCCAAGGACATCGCCGAGGCGGGCTTCGTCTACGGCCTGCCGATCGTGATGAACTACGCGGTGATGTACGAGTTCGCCATCGACCGCGGCAATCCGCAGTTCAAGGCGCCGTTCAACCAGCTGTGGAACGACGCGCAGGTGTTCACCTGGAAGGACACCGCCGTGGTCACGCCGAACAGCGACACGCCATACTCGCTGTGCTGGATGGACCTGCGCGCCGAGCCGATGGTGCTCTCGGTGCCGACGGTCGACCCGAAGCGCTACTTCTCGGTCCAGATCGTCGACGGCAACACCTACAACGTCGGCTATATCGGCAGCCGCACCACCGGCAACGCAGCCTGCAGCACCGTCGTCGCCGGGCCCGGCTGGACGGGGGCCACGCCGCCGGGCGTGCAGCAGGTGATTCGGTCGACGACGCAGTTCGCCCTCGCCGTCTTCCGCACCCAGCTGTTCAGCCCGGACGACATGCCGAATGTCCAGGCGGTGCAGGCGGGCTACAAGGCACAGCCGCTGTCGGCCTTCCTCGCTCGGCCGGCGCCGCCGCCGGCGCCCGCGATCACCTGGCCGGCGATCAACGCCGATCTCGCCAAGCGGCGCTTCTTCGACTACCTGGACTTCGTGTTGCCGTTCAATCCTCCGCTGCCGAACGAGGCGGAGATCCGCGCGCAGCTGGCGAGCATCGGCGTCGGCGCCGGCCCGGCCGCCACCGCCGGCGGCGATTCGCTGCTCGACCGCATCGAAGTAGACCTGGGGATGTGGGAAGGCGAGCGGAAGGTCGAAGCAGCGGTAACCAATGCCGGCGTCGCGATGAACGGCTGGCGGGTCACCGACATTGCCGGCAGCCCCGAGGCCTACAACGGCGACTGGCTGTTGCGCGCGGCAGTGGCGATGGCGGGCATCTACGCCAACGACACCGTCGAGGCGGCCTATCCCTTCACCCGCACCGACGCCGACGGGAACCCGATCGACTGCAGCAAGGCGAAGTACACGATCACCTTCCCGTCGGAGCAGTTGCCGCCGGTCGACGCCTTCTGGTCGGTGACGATGTACGACGGCAAGACGCAGCTCCTGATCGAGAACCCGATCAACCGCTACCTCGTCAACGCACCGATGCTGCCGGCGATGAAGCGGGGTGCCGACGGCTCGCTGACGGTCTACGTGCAGAACCAGTCCCCCGGGCCGGAGCGGGAGAGCAACTGGCTGCCGGCGCCGAACGGGCCGGTCTACCTGGTGATGCGGCTCTACTGGCCGAAGACGCAGCCACCGTCGCTGCTCCCCATCGGCCACGGAACGTGGCAGCCGCCGCCGGTCGTGCCTGTCTCCTGAGGTCGGCGGAATCACGGTGTGTGGTGCCAGTGGGTGCGAGCCTGCAAGATGGCCACTCCGATCCCAAACTCTGGCTGCATGGATTTTGCCGATGAAACCGGAAATCGTCGAGCCGACTCAGCGAGGCGGCGAACACGGCCATGACCGCGCCGCCCGCTTGAAAGCGCGGGCGATCGAAGAGCTCGAGCGCTTCGTCGTGCTGTTTCTTTATCTATGGATAATTTTGGGGCTGTTCGCGCTGCATGAACGGATCGTCTTACGGCAGGAGGACATCAACTTCACTGCACAGGGCTTTGCCCTGATCAATGCGCTGGTGCTGGCAAAGGTCATGCTGGTGGCCGAAAGCATAAACTTCGGCCGTTGGCTGAACCGACGGCCGCTGATCTACGCGATCCTGTATGATGCGTTCCTGTTCGCCGTGTTGTTTATCGTTTTTCACGTCGTCGAGGATTTGGTGATCGGCCTCATCCACGGCCAATCGGTCCGGGCGAGCATTCCGGTCATCGGTGGCGGGGGGGTGGTCGGAGTACTGTGTGTCGCCGTGATCCTCTTCGTCTCGCTGATCCCGTACTTTGCAGTCAAGAAGCTGAACTTTGCGCTCGGACCGGGTCGGCTCAAGGCGCTGTTGCTTGCAGACAGGGTCCCGGCGGCTGAACGCTGAACAGGAGAACGGGTAACCTCCTTCCGCCGTCGAACCGCATTGGATCGGTTGCGATGCCGCCGGACTGATGCGTCAGAATCGTCGGGCGGCATCGCCTCTCGATGTTTCCGTATCGCGGACGCGGCCGACGAGGAGCAGGCGTCTACGAAGAGATGTCGAACAGATCGGCGCCGTTGGCCCCTTGCTTCCCGGCCCTGCGATCTCAGGGGCAGACGTCCGGCGCGCCGAAGGCCGCCGACTGAGGTTTGGGAAAGTAGCGGCGCTGAAAATACAGGGCGACGTTGACCAGGCCGATCAACACCGGCACCTCGACCAGCGGGCCGACGACCGCGGCAAAGGCCTCGCCGGAGTTGATGCCGAACACCGACACCGCGACGGCGATGGCCAACTCGAAGTTGTTGCTGGCCGCCGTGAACGCCAAGGTGGTGGTCTTGCTGTAATCGGCGCCGATCTTCCGTCCTATCCAGAACGAGACGAAGAACATCACCAGGAAGTAGACCACGAGCGGGATGGCGATGCGCACCACATCCAGGGGAATGCGCACGATCTCCTCGCCCTTCAGGGAGAACATGACAAAGATGGTGAACAGGAGTGCGATCAGCGTCAGCGGGCTGATCCTCGGCACGAACCGCTCATGATACCAGACCTTGCCCCTGGCCCGCACGAGTGCGAAGCGGGTGATGATGCCGGCGAGGAAGGGAATGCCGAGATAGATGAATACGCTGGTGGCGATCTGGCCGATGCTGATGTCGACTTTGAAAGTCTGCAGGCCCAGCCAGCCGGGGACCAAGGTCAGAAACACATAGGCGTAGAGGGAAAAGAACAATACCTGAAAGACGGAGTTGAAGGCGACCAGCCCTGCCGCATACTCGGTATCTCCCTTGGCCAACTCGTTCCAGACGATGACCATGGCGATACACCTGGCGAGGCCGATCAGGATCAGCCCGGCCATGAACTCGGGATAATCGCTCAGGAACACCACCGCCAGCACGAACATCAGCACCGGACCGATCAGCCAGTTCTGCACCAGCGACAGGGCGAGCACCCGGACGTTGCGAAACACGTCCCCGAGTTCCTCGTAGCGGACCTTGGCGAGGGGCGGATACATCATCAGGATCAGGCCGATGGCGATCGGAATGTTGGTGGTGCCGTTCTGGAACCGGTTCCAGAAATCACCGATGCCGGGGCTCAGGTAGCCGACCGCCACGCCGGCGAACATCGCGAGGAAGATCCACAAGGTCAGAAAGCGGTCGAGAAAGCTCAGCCTTTTGGTCGGCGACGCCATAGCCTTATTCACCTTCTTGTCGTGGGTGGCCGATCTTCAGGAGTGACGGCGCGTTCCGATCGACCGTGCCCGCCGGCCGGCGCGTCCGGCGCTGAACGCTCTGAACCGCCCCACCCCAGGCGCTGGAGGATGCACTCGGCGTTGGTGCTGCGCGCCGAATTCCCGGTGCGGAGGAAGAGAACGTCGTAAACCTCTACGCCGTCCGGCATGGCGCGCCTCACGGTCTAGGTTCGAGAGCGGACGGCGCTAGGACATCCGCCGGCCGGCCGCATCGACCACGGCCTCGCCGTCTTCCTTGACGAAGGCGCCCTGCTGTGGGTTCGGCAGAATCTCCAGCACCGCTTCGGACGGGCGGCACAGCCGGACGCCGAGGGAAGTGACGACGAGCGGCCGGTTGATCAGGATCGGCTGCTCGATCATCAGGTCGATCAGCGCGTCGTCGGTGAACTTCGGGTCGTCGAGGCCGAGTTCGTCGTAGGGCGTGCCCTTGCGCCGCAGCAGATCGCGCGGCGTCATGCCGGCGCGGGCGAGCAGATCGACCAGTTCGGCCCGGCTGGGCGGCGTCTTCAGGTATTCGACGACGCGGGGTTCCTCACCCGAGTTCCTGATCATCGCAAGGACATTCCGCGACGTCCCGCACTTCGGATTGTGATAGATCGTGATCGTCACGCGAGCCTCCTCCACTGGTGTATCCGCAGATTTCCGGGTGTCCCTGGCAGCACTCCTCGGTCAGGAACGCGACCAGCCGCCGCGTCCCCTCGATGTCGACCGCGTAGAAGATATGCCGCTCCACCCGCCGGGAGCGCAGCAGCCCCGCCCGCTCCAGGTGGGCCAGATGATGCGACAGGCTGGACGGCGGCACGGCGACGCGTCGCGCGATCTCGCCCGCCGGCAGGCCGTTCGGGCCTTCACGCACCAGCAGCCGGAACACCGCCAAGCGGTGCTCCTGCGCCAGAGCGGACAATGCTTCGACAGCAAGCTTCGCTTCCATTGTTCGACCATAGTAAAATTGTGCAAGCGCGTCAACAGTCCGGCTCGACCTGTCGCGTGCCCCTGCCGATGCGATGACGAACTTTGTTGTGGCGGTATTCGCAAATGCGCCGGCGCGCCGATGGCCTGCCAACCCGACGACAATCGCCGGCAGGCTGGCCAGCAGGCAGAACTAGCGAATGCCCGCCAGTAACGTCTGTGCGTGATGGGTCGACGCCGCCGGGAGAGGACTGTAACCGAGGCGGACGGCGGTTCCCTGGCCCTCGGTGAGCCCCCGGCCGACGAACTCCTTCAGCGCGGTGCCTTTCCGCGGGTTCGGGTAGTTCTCGTGCAGCAACATCCAGGTCGAAGTGATGATCCGATAGGACCCCGCACCCTGCGGGTCCGCCGGGTAGGCTGGCAGGTCGGTCGGTATGTCGGGGCCTGCGGTGGCGATCGTCGCACGCCCCGCCTCCTCGGTCGGGTAAACGTAGTCGAGACCAGCGAAGCGCGATCCGTCGCACGTGGAGGTGCCGCATCGCCACGCCCAACGGATTACGGGTGCTGCACCAATTCGCAGTAAGGCCCGGACGGCCGAGCGTGTGGCGTTCACAGGTCGAGGGACAATCCGAAGGACCAGCCGATGACGTCCTCGCCGGCGATCAGGGAAGCGCGGGCGCTCACGCCTGAAACCCCGTCGACGATCTCCCGGTCGACGAGAGCGATGCCGCTGCCGACCTCGAAGAAATAGTCGAAGTCCAGCGCGTCCTTCAGATCTCCCGGAAGGTACGTGGCTCCCGCGAAGGCGATCCAGCGTGTCTCCCGGCCGGCGAGGGTGAGCGGCGTCGGCCCGTCGAGTTCGGTTCGGGCGGTGAAGACGCCGAACACGTCGGACGTTTCGAGGACGGAGTCCGACGCGTTGAAATTGCGCGCGTAGAAGGCGTTGTAACGAACATCCCCGGTGAACTCGATGTCCTCGTCGAGCGGCCCCGCCACCTTCCCCTGAAGCGCGCCGCCGAGGAGCACGGTGTCGATGCTCAAATCGTCGATCAGACCC
>Ga0209573_1000447_pt1 | contig 89463 bp, 76 predicted proteins | sample TNRBio252014_DNA_FD_185870 | JGI IMG/M metagenome (GOLD analysis project Ga0209573, IMG submission 185870) | Wastewater treatment Type I Accumulibacter community from EBPR Bioreactor in Madison, WI, USA - TNR Reactor_6/25/2014_ DNA (SPAdes)... | ecosystem: Engineered > Bioreactor > EBPR >... | reverse complement strand
GCGACCTTAGTACGCGGGAACCACCCGATCCCATCCCGAACTCGACCGTGAAACCGCGTCACGCCTATGATCGTGCGAGAGCTACTCGCGCTAAAGTCGGTCATCGCCAGGCTCCTATTCCAAACCCAATCTCTCGAAAAAGATTGGGTTTTTTATTATCTGATCTTTAGATTTCGGTAATTTATAGCAAGTCATGGAAGGCTTTCTTCAAACAGGCGTGTCCGCGTTAGTAGCTGCAAAATTCAAAGAGATTAGTTCGTATTCTGCGATGACTTGCGCGCCCAGCAGGATGATGATGCTACCGGCTTCTAAAGTCAGCCACGCAATAACGGGACCGGTTAACGAGCCATAAATTACATTGACTATCGAGAGATTAGTAAAATACCAGACCAGCGTCTCGGCCACGCCGCGCCAGGACACATGTTCCAGCAAATGATGCGAGAGCTGCGAGACACCGAAGACGAACACCAGATCGAAGAACAGTTCGACCGGCGTGACTTCGTATTTTGGTTCGAGGTTGGGATGAGGAGAAAAGATTTTCATGAGGTCTCTCGAATGGCGTCACAGCACTTGAAGCCCCTAAAGGGTTAGGATCGCGCCGTTGCTTGTTCCTCTGGGAGGATTTCATCAAGGAGTGACCATGATCTTGATCGCCTTGCGCTGGTCCATCGCCCGGTAGCCATCCGGAATGCCATCAAGGCCGACGCTCCAGTCGAAGACGCGGCCCGGTTCGATCCGGACGTCGAAAATATCCGGCAACAATTCTTCGATATACGCCCGCACTGGTGCGGGGCCGCCACCGACGCTCACGTTTTTGTAGAAGGCGGGTAAGGCGTCGGGAATGGCTTCGTAATGGGGGACGCCGACTCGACCTATCGCGTCGCCCGGACGGGTGATGGCGACGGCGGTGCGCATGGCCTGGTCGGTACCGACGCATTCCGAGCACCGAATGCGCGCCAAAGCCGCTGGTCAAGGCACACACCCGCTCGATGGCTTCCTGGTCACGCTCCCGGACGATGTGGGTAGCCCCGAAGGCTTCGACCAGGGCGATCCGGTCGGGATGGCGGCTGAGGAGGAGGATGGTTTCCGCGCCTAGCCGCTTGGCGGCGATCACCCCGCACAGACCGACCGCGCCGTCGCCAATCACCGCCGCCGCTTTACCGGGGCCTACCTTCGCGGTGACTGCCGCATGATGCCCCGTGCCCAAGACATCGGTCAGGGTCAGCAAGGACGGTAGCAGCGCGGAATCTTCGCCCGCCGGCAAGACGACCAAGGTGCCATCGGCCCACGGGATGCGGACGGCTTCAGCCTACGCTCCGGCGACGCTGGAGCCAAAAAACCGCCATGCACGCAGGCCATATGCAGGCTCTCGTGGCAGAAGGCGCAGGTGCCATCGGAATAGGCGAAGGGCATGACGACCAGATCGCCGACTTTCACGGCGCGGACCTCGGACCCGACCGCTTCCACGACGCCGATGGCTTCGTGTCCCATCCGCAGGCCACCTTCGGGAAACGCTTGGAAGCCCCGATAAGGAGGGTGTTGCCACAGATGCAGGTACGAGCGACGCGGATGAGAGCCTCGTTGGCTTGATCAAACCGGCATCCGGGGCCTGCTCGATTCGCACTTCGCCGCTGCCATACATCACGGTTGCACGCATGGTGATGACCTTCCTCATTCAATAAATGGATGCCCCACCGGTTCGAGGATGGCCTTGACCGAACCGGCAACGTTCAGCGCCTCGATTCCGGCGTCGATGCGGCCTAGCTTGACGAGGCCGGACGCATAGCCGGCCTCTTGGTAAAAAATCGCTAGATTTCTCCACGGTGCGTATTAGGCGATATCGCCGACTGCGGGATCGGTGCCGGCCGGCGCGTCGTTGCATCAGCAATCGAGTTTTGGTATCGAGTCCGCCGTGGCGCAATATCTCGTCGAACGCCCAATTGTCGAAAAGCTCGACCAATTAGGGATCGGTGACTTTCAGCGTGGATTGGTGATTCGGAAATAACTCGTCATGATGGCGTTGGGCCGCTTCAGTGATGGCCATCGCGGGTCTCCTGGTTGATGATCCTGAGTATTTCGGTATCCGAGCAAGCGCTAGCCCTTTAACTCGACCCCTTTTAGCCAGCCCGTCACACGATTCATGGTGTCTCTTTCCTGGTCCACTTCCATCACAAAGCCATCACGCAGCCGCGCCTTCGGTGCATGGCTGGCGAGGACCGATTGGCTGTTGCCGAGTCCGTAGCCGCCGTGGGTGACGAAAGGAATCAGGGCTTTGCTGGACAGATCGTTCCCGGACAAGAAGGATCGAATCACCGGCGGCGCCGTCTGCCCCCAGATGGGAAAGCCCAGAAACACCGTGTCATAGTCCGCCATGCTGGATACCGTGGCCTCCAAGACGGGTTGGTAGCCGCTGTCGCGCTCCCGCTGCGCCTGTTCGACCGTCTCCAGGTAATCTTCGAGATAGGGCGCGGTGGGCCGAATTTCGAACAGATCCGCGCCCAGTGCGCGGCGGATCAGGCCAGCCACAACACGGGTAGTACCGGCGCGAAATTCTTTCGGGTACGCCCCTCGGGGTAGTCGTTGCATGGCTCACCTCCTTCTCCTAGTCTAGAGAGTCTTGGCGTCCACTTCTTTCAGCCTACCGCAAACAGGTGTGCTCAGCCCCAGTTCTAGAATATCATCGCAAGCCCGCCCATATCGGCCGCAAGGTGGCGCACTGTTGGCGCTCAGACCCGATCCGGTTTATCGGGCAGCCAGGTCCTCTAATAACAGCTGAAGTTCCACCGCATACTGATAATGCAGCTCAGGATCGGTCGCTAGCGCAGGGTCGCGCGAGCCAGCCAGAATAGCTTGTAACTTAGCGATCAGCAGTTTACCGATAGCGGGAATGTTGGGATTGGTCGCGACCTGATTCAATCTGGCGGAGAGCGCGTGAGTGTTACTCGCTTGGATGGTTTGGCGGACCTGCGCGCACAGCTGGGCGCCAGGGTTATCGTTCTCTCCGCCCGCTTTTCGATACGCCAAGTACTTTTGCATCGCTTGGCGTCGCGCCCGATCCGCTACCTCCGGATTTTGAACCGTTTGCCCAAAATCATGCAAACCACGCTGGATAGTCCAGTTGCGAGCGGTATAGCTATCGGGCAGATTGCAGGTGCTGGCGCGGTATAATTCCTGGCGCGCCTCATCGTGTCGGTGAAGCTGAATCAAAACGTTCGCCAATTTGTTGCGAGCCGCTTCTTCCGCGAGACTGTCTCTCACCTGCGCGCAGAGTTCCGCCAGACGGCGGTAGGTTTCAGCCGCTTCTTCCAGTTGTTCGGACATCTGATACAGATGGCCCAGTTCGGCCAGAATTTCGGTGATTCCCTCCCGGTTGCGTTGCTGCTCGCGCAGATAGAGCGCTTGTTGGCAGGCGTGCAGGGCGGCCTTTATTGCTCCGCTCAATTTTTGGGCCGAGGCCAGTTGTTGCCAAGCGCGCGCGGCACCCTCCGGCTCGCCCAGTCCTTCGAACATTCGCCGCGCGCTGTCGCACAGCGCTACCGCTTCAGGGTACTGGCCTTGCCGCTGGCGGACCAGGCCCAACTGCAGCATGTTGGCGGCAATGACCGGCTCCATAGCCCTCGGCCCGGCATGGGCGATCGCTGCTTCATAAGCCGCCGCCGCTTCGGGCAAGCGCTGCAAGTAAAGCAGACAATCACCCATTTCGGCGTCAGTCACGGCGGCCATCCGGCTGGCGTTGACATTGTTGGCGTCAGCCAGTGTTTGGAATCGCTGGCGGGCGGTGGAAAATTCATGTACCGCCGATTGGGCGGCTCCAGCCAATTTGAGCAGTTTCCCTAATTGAAAATGGGCGCGGCCCAAATCGTAATCCGCGCCGACGTAAGCGTCTGGACCGCCTTCCTGGCTGTGGTGCAGCAAGCGTCGGGCGGCCTGAAAAGCGTCTTCCAGCAAGCCGTTATCACGTAGTCGTTCGACGCGCAGTTGCTCAATTTCAAAGCGCACCCGGCTCCATCCAGACAAAGCTTGGCTGGAGCGCTCGCGAGCGGCGATGATTTCAGTCAGTGCCGTTGGAACGCCCAGATTGGCGGTTAGCTGCTCCAATCGACTGGCCAAGCGGGCATTTCGCTCCGGGCTGAAATGCTGTTGGTGATCGCGCAGTAAAGCCATCAAATTAGGGAGTTCAAGCCGTAGTAGCCGAGTGGTGCGGGGCTTGTCCTTGAAATACTGTTGGTAGAGTACTTCCAGCAAGAGTTCCATGCCGCTGCACCAGCGCTCTCGCAAGATCAGCCGCTGGCTGCTGGAAATCTGGGCCGCCAGATAATGGGAGAGGGCGGTATCGAAGCGTAGATGGCCGTAGCCCTGATCCTCCACCAGCTTTAAAGCCAGTAAGCGATTTACAAAAGTATCGAGCTGTTGGGTATTCAGCAGTAGCGCCTTACCCAAAGCGATACGATTGGCCCCTTCTTTGAAAAAAGCAATGATCGCCAAGTGCTCTCGATCCTGGGGCGGCAATTGGCGTAAGCCAAGTTCCAGACTCAGGAACAGTGGCCATTGTCGGTCATCGTTATGGCGGGATAGCAGTTCGGCGCGAAGAGGGCGCAACAAGGCCAGCGCCGCGCCCACCCCCTGAGCGGCGATTTCGTGAGCGATCCGTTGCAGAGCCGCCGGATGGCCGCCGGCCAGCCCAACCAGATCACACAGTTGACGAAAGCTGTTGCCGCTATCGGCGGCTGGGGGGATTTGTCGGGCGGCGATCAGACTCTGGCGGACCAAGCAAATCGCGTCGTGCTCATCCATCGGGCCTAAGGTGATTTCCTTCCAGGGCTGGGCGAAGGGTGGGGGACCTAAACGGCCCAATCCCAACAGACGCCATTCCGAGGATTGCGCTAATAGCTCCGTCCACAGTTTTTGAAAGGCCTCTTCGTAGGTCGAAGGCCAACGCTCCAATTGGTCGAGGACGATCAGGGTTGGCTGGTTGCCCAGTGTTTGCTGGAGGTAATGCAGCGCCTGCCACAGGTTGGCATATCGATCCACTGACCAATGTTTCCCTTGAGGGAGTAATTGTCGGCCTAGCGCTTCCAACAACACGTCAGGATCGCTGGCGTCGTCGCGATTGAGGTAGGCGATGTGGGGAAAACGGCCGCAACGCATCAGCCAGCTGGCGAGAGCGACCGCGGCGGTGGTTTTGCCGCTACCGCTGAGGCCGCGCACAAATAAGGTCGATTGGTCTTGGAGCAGTCGTTCCATGATCAGCAAAGCCCGGCTGCGCCCGATGAAACCGGCCGGCGGTGGTGGAGGAAACCGCTCGGGCATTTCTCCCCAAGTCCGCTTGAGTAAGCGGCGCCACAGTTCCAGGGGAGGGCGCAAGCAAAGACGAGGATCCTGTTCGCCGAGATATAAGTTGCAGCAAAACCAGTCGAGCAGATGGATGTTGCCACCTAAGCCCGGCGCGCGATAGCTGTCGCCTGTTAGTCGGCGCTGGCCCGCCAGCAGCGCGCGGCTGATTCGAGCGCTATGCAGTAATTCCTCATAAAACCCGCTCCAGAAGCGCTGTTGGGTTTCCGCTGGGGTATCCGGATGCACCGTCACCACCGCCGCGATTCCGGCGGCGAGCAAAGAAGGCGCCAGGCTGGCGGCGGCCAATGATCCCGATAGGTTGTTCGAGCGGCAGGATAGGGCGACCAGTCGGACGCGATAGGTTGCCAAAACCGAGGCCAGCGCCGAGGCCGTGATGAAATCCGCGTCGCGATAAATCCGCGTCGGCGTGGTGTGAGTGGCTTCGAATCCGACCAGAATCTGATTGTTACCAGGATCGTTGCGCAAATAAGCGTCCAGATGCAACGCCACGAAGGGCCGTCCGCTAGCCCAGGCCTCGTTTAACTTTTTCTCCAGCGCCGCCAGTGTGGCGGAACCGAGCAGCTGTGGCTCCATCAAGCCGCCCAGATGCTGCAAGGCTTCTAGTAAAGGCAGCGTGTTACGGCGATGATCGGGGTGACCGGTCGGTTCAGTGTCGGGTCGGGGGCTGATGGCGAGAACCCGCAACGGTGGCGCGCTGGGAAGAAAAGCCGCGCCACCGCCGGGAAGCCGACGCAAGAATTGCGTGGGTTGCTTGGCCTGGATCAAAAAGCCGGCGGAATCGTGCAAGAGTTCCCACGGTAGCCCAAGCAGCGCCGCGGCGGCGGGATTGGCCGCGCCGGTGCGGATTAGCAGGCGGCGTTCGTGGGAATGCGATAAATTGCTCCAGGCGGCTAGGATCTCGCGTGGGCCTGAAGCGCTAAATAGCGCCTTATGGAGTGAAGAGCCCCATTTTGCCCATAGGGCTTCGGTGCGACGGGCAAATTCGCTAAGGGTATCTGTTGGCCAGTAAGGATAATTTTGCAAATACCAGTGCTGGACCGCGCTAGAGGGGGGAGCGGGTAGCCGACCGCTGACCGTGCGAACGTCGGCCGCCAGATTGAGTTTGGGACGGCGGTTGAGGTGGAGTGTCCAGCGCCAGGAATCCGCCGGTGATGACTCATTACGGCTGAAATTTAGCTCTAATTCCGCCAGTGGTGGGGGAGTACGGCTGCTTGGAGCCTCTGCGGGTGGGGGTTCGCCTAACGCAGCCAGCAGCGCCGGCAAAACCGACCCCAAACCATCCGAGAGCAATTCAATCGGCGCGCTGCGAGGCGTAGGGCCGAACCAGTGCGCTGGGATCGCGCTGTCCACGCCCGGCAGTAATAATGGTATCACGCGATAACTGTCAGCCCGTCGTCGTTCGACCTCTTGAGCGAGTTCAACTTCACGGCGCAACCAGGGTGGATCCCCCGTGCTCAATCCGAGCACCACGATCACCTGCCGCGCTTGTTCGATTGCCCACCGGATCTCCGGCGCCAACCGGTCGCCGCCACGCAAGTTACGCGAGTCGTGCCAGACGCTCAACCGGCAGGTTTCCAACGCCAATGCCAAATCCTGGGCGAAAGCCGCATCGGGCTGGGCGTGACAGATGAAAATGGAGGGGGCAGCCATCAAACCAGGTTTCCTGACAAGCAATAGAGTTTCATAACCATAAATAGCTTAACGTAAAAATACCCTAAAAGGGTTCTTGAAATCCCAGCGGCGATCCCTATTTAAAAGTCAACCTGAAGTGGCGTTCAACCCAACGCCGCAATCAAGATTCGAGGAGGACTGATTATGACTCTGATGCGTTATGAACCCTTAAATTTATTGAATCAGTTACAGCGGGAAGTCAACCGTCTGTTTGAAACCAGTCGGTTTGGGGACGAAGAGAGCGGGCATATCTTGGCGGATTGGATGCCGGCGGTCGATATCAAAGAGGAGCCTGGACAATTTGTCATTCATGCCGACCTGCCGGGCGTCGACATCAAGGATATCGAAATCACACTGGAGAACGGTGTGCTGGCCTTGAAGGGGCAGCGCACGGGCGAGCAGCAAGAGGAGACCGAACAGTATCGCCGGATCGAGCGAGTACGCGGTACTTTTCTACGGCGCTTTTCCCTGCCCGATGTAGCCGATGCCGACAAGGTGAGCGCCAAATGCAAGGATGGCGTCTTGGAGGTGGTGGTGCCAAAACGCGAGGCCGCCAAGCCGCGTCGGATTGCCATCGAAAGCTGATCCAGCGGAACTGACGCGCGTTGAGAATCCGCGCTCCAGAAAAGTGGAGCGGGCGTGGGTTCATAACCCGCGCCCGTGATGGACTATTGGCATTGGATCAACTCGTTTCGCGCACGATTTCGCTCAGTCCAACTTGCCGGAGGACGTCGTTGATCAGTTGACGAATTTGGTTCACGGTATCCAACGCCAGCGCCTGTTCGGCTAAGCGGCGGGCCTGCGCGCGGGTAACGCTGCGAATCGCCCATTTTACCCGTGGCAGGCTAGCTGGGCTGGCGTTGAGGCTGGCCGCTCCCATGCCCAATAGCAGCACGGCGGCCCCAGGATCAGTCGCCATCTCTCCGGACACGTTTACCGGCCGGCCCGCGTGCTGGCCCCCTGCTAGGACGTGGGCGATCATCTTCAGCATGGCGGGGTGCAGGTTGTCATACAGCCGGGCTACCCGGGCGTTGTCACGGTCAACCGCCAGCAGATACTGGGTCAAGTCGTTGGTGCCCACCGACAGAAAATCGACTTGTCCAGCCAGTTGGGCCGCTTGCCAGGCGGCGGAAGGTACTTCGATCATCACCCCGACTTGGGGACGTTCGGCCGGCTGACCATCCTCCGCCAAGTCCCGATAAGCCTGATCGAGCAAGCGCAACGCTTCATCGATTTCTTGTGCCGTAGTGATCATCGGAAACAAAATCCGCAGATTGCCCAAGCCGGCGTTGGCTCGGAGCAGAGCCCGCAACTGGGTTAGGAAAATACCCGGTTGATCCAGGCTGAACCGGATGCCGCGCCAGCCGAGGAACGGATTAGCCTCGTTGATCGTGAAGTAGGGCAGCGATTTGTCGCCGCCGATGTCCAGAGTGCGGATCACCACCGGCTGTGGGAAAAATGCGGCTAGAACTTGGCGATAAAGCGCGAACTGCTCCTCCTCGGTGGGGAAGGATTCGCGGATCATGAAGGCGAATTCAGTGCGATACAGACCGAGCCCATCGGCGCCGCAAGCGCTGGCGGAGGGAATATCGGACAGTAGGCCCGCCTTGGTATATAGCGGCAGGCGATAACCGTCCAGTGTTTCGGCTGGCAGATCGCGCAGTTTGCCCAGCCCAGCAATCAACTCCGCTTCGGTGGCGAGCCGTTGCTGATACTCCGCGCGCACCGCTGAATCCGGGTTGACGAAGACCCGGCCCTCATACCCATCGACGATGATGTCTTGGCCCTCGAACCGGCTGATGGGCTGGTCGCCCAGATTCATGACCGCCGGAATACCCATCGCCCGCGCCAGGATGGCGACGTGAGACGAGGTGGAACCGCGCAGGCAGACGATAGCGGCTAGCCGTTCAGGTGGCACCGCCGCCAGTTGGCCGACACTCATTTCTTGGGCGAGCAACACACAGCGATCAGGCAAAGCCGCCAGTATTTGGGCTGCGCCGCCGCGCAGATGCCCCAAGACCCGCCGACCTAGATCGCGAATGTCCTTTGCGCGGGCGCGCAGGTAAGAATCGTCGGTCTGCTCTAACAAACGGGCGCGAGCCAGCACGGCGGCGGACCAGGCGGCGGGCCCCCACGAACCAGCCCGAATACGAGCGCTGGTCTCGTCCAGCAGGCTATCGCTGTGCAACAGCATCCGATGGGCGGCGAACAAGGCTTGTTCGGTCGGCGGCGCTAAAGGAGCCAGTTGCTCGCTGGCCAGCCGCAACTCTTCATCGATGGCGGCGATGGCGGCCCGAAAGCTGGTTTCCTCGGCGACGGGGTCGCTCGTCGGTCGATCCGGCACATCATCGAGGTCCGTCAGCTGGTATGGAATGGTGATGGTGCCGATAGCGACCCCTTGCGCGCCGGCCAAGCCCAATAAGGGGCGAGTGCCGAACGCGCGCGGGTTGAGTAAATCCTGAGCGCCGCCGCTGAGATCAGCCCGGCGGAGAATACCGATCAGCCGCGCGGCGATGGTAACCAGGAAATCCCTTTCTTCCGTCTCGAATTGACGGATACGGGCGTCCTGGATGACGAGAACGCCTAGCGTCTGGCGATCTTGAATCAACGGTACGCCCATAAAGGCGTGGCAGCTCTCCTCACCGGCGTTGGGCGTTATTTGAAAACGAGGATGGCGACGGGCGTCTTGCAGGCTCAATGGTTCCTGACGTTCCGCAACCAGGCCGACCAACCCTTGCTGATAGCTCAGGCGCGCCTGCCCGATCGCCGCCGGATTCAACCCGGCGGTAGCCACAAGCACCCATTCACGGTGATCATGACCGGCTAGATAAATAGTGCAGGCACTTACCCGCAGGGTATCCCGAATTTGACTGACCGCTATCGCCAGCGCGCTCGGTAAATCCGGCGCGGCGTTGGCTTGCTGGACAATGTGGCGCGGCGTTTCAAGCATTGGACGCGGCTTGGATATTAGTAATGGGAAAAGCGTTTTGAGCGGGCTGTAGTGAGTCCAAAACACACGATCACGACGACCACGAAGAAGTTAGAATATACTGCCTTTACGATTCACCAGAAAGGACTGCAATGATTGCCGCGTCGAAAACAGCCTCGCCCATCGTGCCCGCGGACGCTGCGCGCTTGCTACGGTGGGCCACATATGCTTCGGTGATCACCGCTTCGGTTTTGATCGCTGGCAAGCTGGCGGCGGCGCTGCTCACCGGCTCGGTCAGCGTGCTGGCTTCCCTGGTGGATTCGATGATGGATGTGGCGGCATCGGTGATTAATTTATGGGCGGTGCATTATTCCTTGCAGCCGCCGGATCGCGATCACCGCTTCGGCCACGGCAAGGCCGAACCCTTGGCGGGGCTGGCTCAGGCGGCGTTCGTTGCTGGCTCGGCGGTATTCCTGATCTTGCACGCGGTGGACCGCTTGCTGCACCCGCAACCTTTGAACGATACCCTCATCGGGGTTGGCGTGCTGGTATTCGCTATCATGGCAACGGGCGTTTTGTTAATGTTTCAACGCCACGTTATCCGCCGTACGCAGTCTACCGCGATCAGCGCCGACGCCATGCATTACGCCACCGACCTGCTGACTAACGCGGCAACCTTGATGGCGCTTGGATTGGCCATGCTAGGGTGGCCGATGATGGATCCCCTCTTCGCCATCGGTATCGCGGTGTATATTTTGTATAGTTCAGGGAACATTGCTTATAATTCGATACAATTATTGATGGATCATGAGTTACCCGCCGAAGTGCATGCTCAGATCAAGGAGATCGCGCGCGCGCATTCGCAAGTACGTGGCGTTCATGAGCTGCGTACCCGCCGTTCCGGGCAGACCTATTTTATTCAATTACACCTGATGCTGGATGACGCCTTACCTTTGGTCGTGGCGCACCGCGTGGGTGATGAGGTTGAGGCGGCGATAAAGGAGCACTTTCCGAACGCCGATGTGTTGATACACCAAGACCCAAGCAGCGAACCGCCGCCGCAGCCGCTGCCCAGCTGAGAGTTGACGATAAGACAAGCGAGGGCGATTTTTGGGTCGTGTTTCGAGTGGAAAACGAAATTGATAGATCAAATTTGATAGCGTGTTAAGGTCAATCAACAGTAAATCACAGTAAGGGATTCCAGAGAGTCTTACCCATGTCAGCCAACATCCTATCCGCTCACCCCGTGGTCTTGAGTATCGACGACGACTTAACGACCAATCTATTGGTGAGCGCCGCGTTGGAACAGGCTGGATTTCGGGTCGAGCAGGCCGAAAACGGCCGCGTTGGGCTGGAGAAGTTTGATCGGATCCATCCCGATGTGGTGTTGATGGATGTGATGATGCCTGAGATGGACGGTTTCGCGGCCAGCGCCGAATTGCGGCGCCGGCCGGGCGGAGCGCAAGTCCCGATTCTTATGATGACCGGCCTGGACGATCATGAGTCAATCGACCGGGCGTTTGATGTCGGCGCGACCGACTTTATTACCAAACCGATCAACTACCCGCTGCTCGGTTATCGGGTGCGCTATCTGCTCCGGGCCAGTGCGGCGGTGAACGACTTGCTGGAAAGTGAACGGCGGTTGGCCACCGCTCAACGGATCGCCCGACTGGGGCATTGGGATTGGCGTCCCAATCAAGACATGCTCCATCTTTCGGAAGAGGTTTGCCAGATCGTCGGTTTGAATCCCACCCAACGGAAAGTACCGTTGCAGGTGCTGCTGGGCCATGTGCTTGAGAAAGAGCAGGCCCGGGTTCGGGCCTGGTTCGAGGAAATTCGCGAACAAGGGCGATCCGATGGCGTCAACCACTGGATTCTAAATGCTGATTCGGAGCTGCGTTATGTTCGGCAACAGGTCGAGGCGGTTTTTGATGAATCCCAGCAAATTGTTCGTTTGCACGGCACCTTACAAGACATTACCGAATTACAGCGGGCCGAGGAGCGCATCCGGCATTTAGCGTTTATCGACGGTCTCACCCAGTTGCCCAATCGGGAACTGTTCAAGGATCGCTTAAACGAAGCGCTCAAGTTGGCCAAGCGCTATGCCCGACGGGTGGGGCTGCTGTTTCTGGATCTGGATAACTTCAAACGGATCAACGACACGCTCGGTCACAACGTGGGCGATCTGTTGCTCCAGGCGACAGCGGAGCGCTTGAAACAGAGCCTGCGCGACAGCGATACGATCTCTCGCGCCTGGACCGATGAAGAAGGCGAAACCATCGCGCGGCTCGGCGGCGACGAATTCACCGTGTTGCTGCCGGAAGTCCGGCGCAGCGAGGATGTCGCCATGGTGGCCGAACACATTCAGGCCAATCTAGCGCAACCGCTCTTGCTGGCCGGGCATGAAGTTTTGGTGACGCCCAGCATCGGTATCGCCGTTTATCCAGAGGATGGCGAGGATGCGGGGGTCTTATTGCGCAACGCGGATATGGCCATGTATCTGGCCAAGCGGCAGGGCCGAAATCTCTACCGGTTTTACGATCCGACTTTAAACGAGGCAGCCCTCCGGCGATTGACCATGGAGAGCCAGTTGCGCAAAGCCATTGAGCAAAACGATCTCTCAATTCACTATCAGCCGCAACTGGATTTGCCGAGCGGTCGTCTCAGCGGCGTCGAGGCTTTATTGCGCTGGCAGAACGCGATTCTGGGCATGGTGTCGCCGGCGGATTTTATCCCGCTCGCGGAAGAGACTGGCCTCATCGTTCCGATCGGTGAATGGGTCCTGCGCACCGCCTGCCAGCAGGCCAAGAACTGGCAGAATGCCGGGATTGCGTTGCCGCGGATGGCGGTCAATATCTCCGTTTTGCAATTCGTGCAACCGGGGTTTCCTGGATTGGTGGCGCGGATTTTAGAGGAGACCGGTCTGGAATCGGGCGCTCTGGAGCTCGAAATTACCGAAAGCTTGTTAATGAAAGATCCCGAAGGGGCCACCTGCGTCCTCCAAGCACTCAAGACTCTTGGCGTACAACTCGCCATCGATGATTTTGGCACTGGCTATTCGAGCTTCAGCCGCCTCAAACAATTGCCGCTCGACCGCCTGAAGATCGACAGGGCGTTCATCCGCGAAGTCAACAACCGACCCGATGATGCAGCGATCGCGACCGCCGTTATTGCCATGGCTGACAGCATGGGATTGCGAGTTATCGCTGAGGGAGTGGAGAACGAGGCCCAGTTACGCTTTCTCAAATCCAAGCACTGCGATGAAGTGCAGGGTTACTACCTGAGCCGGCCGCTGCCCGTCAGCGAAGTCACCCAGTTGTTTCACAGCTACCAGAACGGCGTGATCGATGACTCCGTGCTGGCGGGTGAACAACGGATTTTGCTGGTGGTCGATGCGGATAAGGATAGTGTTTCGGCGATCAGCACGGCGCTCGCGCCGGAGGGGTATCGGGTGCTCATCGCCTCGGACGTCCAAACAGCGCTCGACGCCTTGGCCAGCCATGATATCGGCGTAATGGCGGCCGATTGGCAATTGGAAGCGGGCAATCACCAATTTTTCCGCCGGGTGCGCGAGCTATACCCGCGGACGCTACGAATCGCGATGGGTCACGGCTGTGAAGTGCAAGACTTGATCGATCTGATTAACGAGGGCGCCATCTACAAGTTCCTGCGAAGGCCTGTATCGTTTCCACTGCTGCGCGAAATTCTGCGCAAGGCGTTCCTGATCCGCGAGCGTGGGGCAAACTAAGGCGGTGTTTGGAAAGAAGCCCCTATTTTAGAGGGGCCGATTACCTGGTGCTTGGATTCGGGTTCAGGGCGCGCTCAGTTCCGTCCCGGCCATGGGCGTGATGCCCTGACCGTTAGCCCCGGCAAATTCGAACGGTATCGAGACCAGTTCCATCCCGCTGTTGCGCTGGATCACGAAGTGCAGATGCGGGCCAGTGGAATAGCCAGTGTTGCCAGAGTTCGCCAGCCAGGCGCCGCGTTCGACCCGCTGTCCTGGAGCCACGCGCGCCGAATCGGGGTGTAGGTGGGCATAGACCGCCATCGTGCCGTCATCATGCAGAATGCGCACGGCATTAGCGCGAGTTTTATATTTAGGATCGGTGCCGCCATCGAAGAAATCGCTGGTCGCTTCCATCACCACCCCCGCGCGGGCCGCGCGAATCGGAGTACCGAGCGGCACGCTAATATCGACCGCATAGCGACTTTGCGGGTGCTGGTGGCTGAATGAACCCTCGAAGGCCTGACCAATGGGAAAGCGTTGGCCGGGCGCGAAGGGTGGCGCGTACGCCTGCTCTGGCCGATGCACCGCCGCCGGATCGCCCAACATGGCCCGCACCTGGTAACCGTAGCGCCAGCGCGTATTCATCGGTTTAAGAGTCACCACGGTGGTTTCCGTGCGCGCCGGCACGACCCGCCGTACTGGTAGCGGTGGTTCGGCGCGCATGTTTTCCATCCCCTGGCCTGTAATTTCGACTTCGACGGGACCGTAATAATCGTTGACTAGCGCCAGCACCGGCGAGTCGGGCGTCCCACGATTGCGCACGCTGATTTTGGCTGGCAATTCACTGGCTGGCAAAGGGCGGACTTCGACCGGAATATCGGCGGCGGGCGGTTTGTCGGTAAACACCCAGGCGCCGGAGGCATCCTTGTATTTATAGAGTTTTTTCGCCAGTGCTAGGGGTGGGGCCGCCAGACCCAACGTCACCGCCAGCAAAATCCAATGTGCTGGCCGGCAATACCATCGGGTTTTCATCGGTCTGGCCGGTACCCGGTTGGTTCAACCTTTAAAGTAATGAATGTGTATCCCTTCCTGATCACTTTTGGCGAGTTCCACCATCTTAGCGGCGACCGTCTCGGCGGGTACCGGGCGATAGGCGCTGAAGGGTCCCCAGGCGAACAACAGCCAAAACGGCGCCATTTGTTTGCTCCAGTCTTCGACCGGTCGCGGCTGGGCGCGTTCTCCCAACAGCAAGGAGGGTCGTAACAGGTGTACGGCTTTAAAGTGCAGCTCGCTGACCGCCGCTTCAGCCCGGCCTTTGATCCGATTATAAAATATCGGTGAGCTGGCGTCGGCCACCACGGCCGATACCAACACAAAGCAAGAGGCGCCGCGCACCGCCGCCAGTCTGGCCAATTCGGCGACGTAGATATGATCGACCTTGGCGAACGCTTCCGGGGAGCCAGCCGCCCGATGCGTGGTGCCCAGACAACAGAGCGCGACATCGACCTCGATCGGCCCAACTTGATTGCGGAGATGCTCGAAATCGACGATTTGAACGGTCAATTTAGGATGGGCCCGCGCCAGGGGTCGGCGGGTTAGAACCAACACCTGGCTGATATCGTCGTCCGCCAGCAACTGGCTCAAGCAGTAACCGCCAACCAAGCCGGTGGCGCCCGCCAATAACACCCGAGTTCCCGATTGCTGCCGAACACCCATCCGCCATGCCCCAACTATTTGAATCTGGAGAGCTAAATCACTATCCAACCCTGGGTGCTGGCTGTCAAGAATTTTGTACGATCAACCAGGCACCAACGGAAACAAGTCAAGCGGCGCTGGTCAGCCGTTCGTATTTGGCCTGCAATTGTTCCTCGGTTTCCGAATGTTCGGGATTGGGAAGGATGCAGTCCACCGGGCATACCTCAATACATTGCGGTGTATCGTAATGCCCCACGCATTGCGTGCAATGGCTGGGGTCGATCTCATAGACTTCCTCGCCTTGGGAAATCGCTTCGTTTGGACATTCCGGTTCGCACACGTCGCAGTTGATGCATTCATCGGTGATCATCAGTGCCATGACTAGTTCCTCTTCTGTTTGATGGTTGTGGCGCCTATTGGGAGGCAAATTTCGTTACCAGCGCCACCTCCACTTTAGGGTGAACAAAGGGCGCAATGTTCCCGCCGAGCTTGGCGACTTCCCGCACCAGGCTGGAGGAAATAAAGGAATATTGCTCGGCGGGGGTGAGAAAAACTGACTCGATTTCAGGGTAGAGCCGGCGATTCATGTTGGCTAACTGAAACTCGAATTCAAAATCTGAAATAGCTCGTAACCCGCGCAAGATGACGTGAGCGCCGATATTTTTAGCATGGTTCACCAATAGAATATCGAACCCGCAAATCTCGACGGTGGGCAGATGCGCCAAGGTTTCTCGCGCCAGTTCGACCCGTTCCGTCAAGGAGAACAAGGGCTGCTTGTTGGGGTTGGCGGCGACGCTGACGATCACGCGGTCGAACAGGCGAGTGCTGCGTTCCACCAGATCGATATGGCCTTTGGTAATGGGATCGAAGGTGCCGGGATAAATGGCGACGACAGGCATGAAATTTCCTGGCGGATATTAAAAGATAGCTTGATTATCGGAAATGCCGTACCGCAAGACAACTATTCACTTATTAAGGTTTTCAGCCAGGGTGGACATAGAGGCCAAGGACAGTGTTTCGCGTCGAATTAGCCGGTAAGCCACCGCTCCGGCGATCTTCTCCCGATAGGGCGTCCAGTTAGCGGGCAAAGCGAATGGCCGCCACTCGCTTTCGGTTTCCAGATAAATCCAAGCAACCGGCGCTAACCAGCCACCTTGTTCGAGTGCCGCGCAAACCGGTTCGAGCAGCTTTTGCCCGAAGGGTGGATCGAGCAGCACAATTTCAAACGGCGTGGCGGGTTGACGTAACCAGGCTAGCGCCTCCGCGGTGTGGACGCGCGCGTTATCTGCCTGTAGCCGATCCAGGTTTCCGCGTAACCCCGCCGCCGCCGCCAGATGGTGTTCGATAAAAACCGCCTCGGCCGCCCCGCGCGACAGCGCTTCAATCCCAAGCGCGCCGCTGCCGGCGAATAAATCCAGGCAACGCGCGCCGGGCAAGACCGGAGCTAGCCAGTTGAACAGGGTTTCCCTCACCCGGTCGGCGGTCGGGCGCAACTGTGGCAGGTCCGGGAATCGCAAGCGCCGGCCACGCCACTGACCGGCGATTACCCGGATTTGATTGGCGTGTTTGCTGGGTCGGTTCACGAGCCGGTCGGCTGGGCCGAACCGCTGGGAGCCGTTGGGCCGGTTGGTGGCATCGACGCGGCCGGCGCGGTTTGGGCTGGCTGTCCGCCGCCGACGATCACCGTGATTAACTGGTCTGGCCGCACATGCCGTTGCCAAGCGGCCTTGGCCTGCTCCAGGGTGATGCCGTTCATGGTGGGAATATAGTTTTGTAAATAATCCAGCGGCAACCCATGGAATGCGATGAGCCCCAAAGCACCGGCCAGCTTGCTATTACCGGCCAGATCGAGCGCGAAACCGCCGGTAATGTTCTGGCGCGCTTCTTCCAATACCGGCGCGCTAGGTCCGTTGGCGGTGAATTCGCGTAAGGTGGTTTGGGCGACTTGGAGGGCGGTATCCGCCTGATCATTGCGGGTTTGCAGGTTGATAAGGAATGGGCCTGCCTGGCGCGTGGGGAAAAAGGTACTGTAAGCGCCGTAGGCGAGGCCGCGTTTTTCCCGGATTTCCTGTGATAGCTGCGAGACCAAACCGTTGCCGCCCAACACATGGTTGCCCAGATAGAGCGCGTAATAATCCGGATCGGTGCGGCTGACGCCGATCTGGCCGATCAGGATATGGGTTTGGCTGGAGGGATGCGGAATGCGAATGGTCTGGCTGGTCGAAACTAGCGGGGCGGGCGGCGGTAGGGGGATCGCTTCCCCTTTGGCCAATCCGCCAATCAGGGCCTTGGCCAGTTGCTCGGCCGCGGGTCGCTCCAGGTCGCCGACGATGGCGATTACCGCATTAGCGGACGTGTAATAGCGCTGGTGAAAACCTTGGATATCGGCGCGAGTGATGCCCTTCAAACTGGCGGTCGTGCCTTCGGGCGGCGAACCGTAGGGATGGCCGCCATACAAGGCTTTGAAAAAAGCATCCTGCGCGATGGCGCCTGGCGACTGTGCGCGTTCTTGCAATCCGGTCAGCATTTGCTGGCGAACGCGCTCCACGGCGTCCGGCGCAAAACTGGGTTCCTTCAGCAATCGGGCGACGGTTTCGACCGCTGGTTGCAGATAGCGTGAATCCACCAGGCTGCGCAGCGAAATCACCGCTGAATCGCGCCGCGAGCTGACGCCAAGTCGAGCGCCCACCCGATCAAGGCGGTCGGCGATGATATCGGCTGACCAGTCGCCAGCGCCTTCTTCCAACAAAGCGGCGGTCAACATCGCCAAACCTGGCCGCGCGCCATCATGGATCGAGCCGGCGTTAAATAAAATTTGCGCGTCCACCATTGGCAGCTCGCGCGCGGGAATGAAATAAACCGGTACGTTGTTGTCAGTGCGCCAATTTTGAATCGCCGGCACGGCGGCGGCAACCGCCGATGCCAAGAGGAGAACAGCGGCGAGAACGCCGGAGAAAAACAGGGTCGAAATGGGCATGTTGAGAACTATCCTGGCGCCTTCCCCACCGCTACCGCCAGCGGAGCAGGAAAGAGAGTACAAAAATTGAAAGGGAGCAGTGATTCTAACGGATCGCATGATCAACCGCCGCGCCCGGCGCGGTTGGCCGGCGGCCATCCAGCGGTAGCGGTTCCAAGGTCGCTACCGTCAGTCGGTCATCGGTGAGGTATTTACGCGCCACGGTGCGCACCTGTTCGGGAGTAACGGCTTGAATGCGTTGCACATAGTCATCGAGTTTGCGCCAACCCAAGCCGATCGTCTCCAGGCTTCCCATGCGCATCCCTTGATAAAACATGGAATCCTGTTGGTAGACCTCGCCGGCCACCACTTGCGCGACCACGCGCGCCAGTTCGTCCGCGCCGATGGGCTCCTCGCGCAAGCGCGCCACTTCGGCGCGTAAAGCCTGCTCCAAATCAGCGCTGGAACGGCCGGGGGCCGGATTGCCGACTAGAACGAACAGTTCCTCCAGTCGCGACGTGAGGCTGTAACCGGTGCCGGCGGCAGCGGCGACCTGACTGCCGCGCACTAGATTCCGGCTCAGGCGGGAACTGCCGCCACCATCGAGAATGCCATCCAATACATCCAGCGCGTAAGGTTCCCACTCTTCGTCCGCCGTTTTCAGCGTCGGGGCTTTATAGCCAAGCGTCACAAAGGGGACTTCCGCCGGGGTTTTGACCACGATGCGCCGCTCGCCCCGCTGGGGAATTTCCGCGGCGGGCCTGGGTGGATTGAGCGTGCTGGGCGCGAGCGGACCAAAATACTGGTCAGCCAAGGCGCGAACCTTGGCGGGATCGACATCACCGACCACCACCAGCGTGGCGTTATTGGGGGCGTACCATTGCTGGTACCAACGCTTTAAATCATCAATGGTGATAGCTTGGATGTCCTGCATCCAACCGATGATCGGATGGCGGTACGGACTGGTCATATAAGCGGCGGCGTTAAATTGTTCTTGGGTGAGCGCATCCGGTTGATCCTCGGTGCGTAACCGGCGTTCCTCAGCCACCACTTGCGCTTCCTTGGCGACATCTTCCGGCCTTAACAGCAAGTGGCGCATCCGGTCGGCTTCCAGCCGAAAACTGATTTCTAGCCGATCTTTTTCCAAGGTCTGAAAATAGGCGGTATAGTCCCGGCTGGTAAAGGCGTTTTCATCGCCGCCGTTAGCGGCGATCAGGCGGGAAAACTCACCACCCGGCACCGCCGGCGTGCCTTTGAACATCAGATGCTCCAGCAGGTGAGAAATGCCGGTCAGTCCAGTGGGTTCGTAGCTGGAGCCGACTTTGTACCAGATTTGCGAAACGACCACCGGCGCGCGGTGGTCTTCGCGCACCAGCACTTTCAAACCGTTGGCGAGGGTAAATTCATGGATTGGCGTCGCCGCGAAACTGGTGGGAGCAAGCGTCAGCCAGAGCGCTGCAATAACAATCCGACGGTTTGGCATGGGATCTCCGGGCGTGTCTGCTGTAAGGGGTAAAATCCGATGCTTTGGCAACCAAAGTTCGCCAGGGTTCAAATAGTGCGTATGCCGATGCGCTCGCTAGCATCGAACCACGGGAGGTGAGCGGCGTTTAATCCAAAGCATCGTAAGATTTTTTGTTTTTTGTCAAATCTGTTGATACGGCTATCATATTATGATGACAGATAGCGCTTGCGATTAGAAAGGTTCGACGGAAACGATTTTAATCATTGGGGATAAAAATGAGGTCCTGGATTGTTGGGGTGCTTATATTGATGGCGGCTGATGCGGGAGCGGAATTGAGAGTAAGACCCATTGATTGGGCGCAACCTGTCATTGGTTTTAAAATAGATAATTTTTACAAAATCGATGAGGCGGTCTATCGGTCGGAGCAGCCTAATAGCAAAGATATGAAGGCGCTTGAAGAGGCGGGTATTCGATCCGCCTTGAATCTCAGAGAGTATCACTCCGATGCGGATGAAGCGAAAGGAACCCATATCCAGTTATATCGAGTGGCGATGAATGCGGGAGAAATCTACGACACGTTGATCGCAAAAGCGCTTTACAGCATCGATCGTGCTAAAAAGCCGATACTGATTCACTGCTGGCATGGCAGTGACCGCACGGGAGCCGTAGTCGCGATGTACCGCATGGTCTTTCAGAATTGGCCAAGAGAAAAAGCGATTGATGAATTCAAAAATGGCGGATTTGGATATCATGAGTGGTGGTATCCTAATATCGAAAACTATCTTAAAACGGTCGATATCGAAAAAATGAAGAAAGCCATTGCTTCTTCTGGCCAATAGATTGAAAACGAGAGAAACTGTATTGCCTGTTGACAAAGGTCACTCTGCGCAGGCGTCATGGCGGGCGCTTTGAGTCCGCGCCTCCACGGCGGCGCCCCCGCCGTGACCGCGCCCACCTTTTTGGATCGCCCTGATGACTGATCGCAAACATCCCGCCGCCAATCCTTCAGCCACTCCCGAACACGCCGACCGCAAGAAATCTGGCTTATTCGAGGTCTTAAACCGGCCAATTCAGTTCCCTTTCCGTAAAGATCCCACGCCTGAAAGTTCGGTCGAGCCGAGCCAACCCAAACCGCCGCGCTTTGCGCGCTTGCGCGATCGGTTGCGGCGCACGCGCCTGGGTTTGTTGAGCGGTTTGGCGGGCTTGTTTGCTGGCCGCAAGCTGGATGAGGCGGTGTTGGAGGAACTGGAAAGCCGCCTGTTGCTGGCGGATGTCGGGATCGAGGTCACTAACCAACTGATGAAACGGTTAAGCGAACGGGTTTCGCGACAACAGTTGAAGGATATCCCCGCCTTGCTTGAAGCCTTGCGCGACGAGTTGCTGACGATTCTATCGCCTTGCCAACAGCCGTGGCGACCCACCGAATCCCAGCCTTATACCATTCTCATGGTCGGGGTCAATGGCGTCGGCAAGACCACCACCATCGGCAAGCTGGCGAAAAAACTCCAAAACGACGGTTTTTCGGTATTACTGGCCGCGGGCGACACCTTTCGGGCCGCCGCCATCGAGCAGTTGCAGGTCTGGGGAGAACGCAACCGGATTGCGGTGATCGCCCAGCAGAATGGGGCCGATTCCGCCTCGGTGATTTATGACGCCATTCAGGCCGGACGCGCCAGACAAGTCGATGTGGTGATCGCGGATACCGCCGGTCGTTTGCACACCCAGTCCAACCTGATGGAAGAACTCAAGAAGATCAAGCGTGTGATGGCCAAAGTGGACGAATCGGCCCCGCACGAAGTTTTGCTGGTGGTGGACGCCAGCACCGGCCAGAATGCATTGAATCAGGCGGTGCAGTTTCACGAGGCGGTCGGCGTGACCGGGTTGATTCTGACCAAGCTCGACGGCACTGCCAAGGGTGGCATCGTGTTCGCCATCGCGAGACGGCTTGGGTTGCCGATTCGTTTTATCGGCGTCGGTGAAAGTATCGAGGATTTGCGTGAGTTCGACGCCGCTGAATTCATCGTGGCCCTACTGGATGAAGCGCCGGATGGTTGATTAAAATACTATGAAACTTAGCGCAAGTTTGGCACTCTAAATACGAGAGTGCTAAAATTAACCTGAGCTTGAATTGGTAAGGAGGCGTAAATCACGATGACGACGGCGCTGGTTCCCCGTTTGCACAATTTTTTGGTGCCCATTGATAGTCTGGATAATTATATTCAGGCGGTCAACCAGGTGCCAATGTTGAGTACTGAGGAAGAGCAGGAACTGGCTCAGCGTTTGCGCTTGCATAATGACTTGGAAGCCGCGCAACGGCTGATCGTGGCCCATCTGCGCTTCGTGGTGCATATCGCGCGCGGGTATACTGGTTACGGCCTGCCGCTGGGCGACTTGGTGCAGGAAGGCAACGTCGGGTTGATGAAAGCGGTCAAGCGGTTCGATCCGGCCCACGGCGTGCGGCTGGTGTCGTTTGCGGTGCATTGGGTTCGCGCGGAGATTCATGAGTTTATTCTCCGTAACTGGCGAATCGTTAAAGTCGCCACCACCAAGGCGCAACGCAAGCTCTTCTTCAAGCTGCGCGGCGCTAAAAAGCGTCTTGGCTGGTTGAATGGCGAGGAGGTCAACACCGTCGCCCGTGAGCTCGGGGTGAGCCCCGATACCGTCTTGGAGATGGAATCGCGCCTGAACGGCTACGATGTCTCCTTCGACCCGGCTCCCGAAGCCGATAGCGACGACGACCATGAGACCTATAGCCCATCGGCCTATTTACGGGACGAGCAAGCCGATCCAGCCGATGCGTTGGAACGGGACGACTGGGAGGAGCAAGCGACCGGCCAACTCAGTGCGGCGCTGGAACGGTTGGACCCGCGCAGTCGCGACATCGTGCAGCGTCGCTGGCTGAACGAGGATAAGCCGACCCTGCACGAATTGGCCGCCGAATACAAGGTGTCCGCCGAACGGATCAGGCAGTTGGAAAACAACGCCATGAAGAAATTGCGGGCTGCTTGTTTGCCCGCGACCTGAGCGCGAGCGCTATTGTAAACTCCCGCCCTCGTGGCGGGCTTTTTTTGCGCGGTCGGTCAGGCGGTCTGTTTATAATTGGGCCATCCGACTTCACGGTAGCAGAGCACAGGCATGAAGCAGCCGGCGCATCAGTTTGCAAGTGACAACTATTCGGGAATCTGTCCCCAAGCACTGGATTATCTGCTGGCGGCTAATCAGGGGGATGTCCCTTCCTACGGCAACGACGACTGGACGCAACGGGCGGCTGACCAGTTCCGCGCGTTGTTTGAAACGGACTGCGACGTTTTTTTCGTGTTTAACGGCACCGCCGCCAATTCATTATCTTTGGCGGCGCTCTGTCAGTCGTATCACAGCGTGATCTGTCACGAAACCGCCCATATTGAGACCGACGAATGTGGCGGTCCTGAATTCGCTTCGAACGGTTCGAAGCTGCTGCTGGCCCAAGGCGAGCACGGCAAACTCAACCTAGCGGACGTGGAGCGGCTGATTACTCGGCGCTCCGATATCCACTATCCCAAACCCAAAGTGGTCAGCATCACGCAAGCGACCGAACTGGGCACGGTTTATTCGCTAGAGGAGTTGCATGCCCTGCGAGATCTGGCTGACCGTTATGCCCTAAAAATCCACATGGACGGCTCCCGTTTCGCCAATGCGTTGGCGTCGCTGGATAAATCGCCCGCGCAATTGACTTGGCAAGCCGGGGTAGACGTGCTGTGTCTGGGTGGAACCAAGAATGGCATGGCAATCGGCGAGGCCATCGTGTTCTTTGAGCGGGAGTTGGCGGCTGATTTCGCTTGGCGCTGCAAGCAGGCCGGTCAACTCGCCTCCAAGATGCGGTTCATCGCCGCGCCCTGGCTGGGGTTACTGGAAACGGGGGCTTGGTTAAGCAACGCCCGTCAAGCCAATGCCACGGCGGCCTATCTCGAACAGCGCTTGAGAGCGGTTCCCGGTCTGCGCCTGATGTTTCCGCGCCAAGCCAATTCCGTTTTCTTGGAATTGCCAGCGACGGCGATTGCGGCGCTGCGGGCCAAAGGCTGGATGTTCTACACCTTCATCGGCGTCGGCGGCGTTCGCTTGATGTGCTCTTGGAATACGCCGCGCCAGGCGGTCGATCAGTTCATGGATGATCTTGTCAGCGCGCTAGCCTGAGTTTTCAGCATGACGGCCCGCCTGCTCAAACGTGACGTACCTCTGCACCACTTGAATACGTTTGGATTGCCAGCCCGCGCCGCCTGGTTCGCCGCCATCACGACGCCAGCGCAACTGGCGGCGTTGATTGCCATGCCAGAATGGCGGTATTTGGAACGCTTTGTGCTGGGTGGCGGCAGTAATTTGATCCTGACTGGCGATTTTGACGGGTTGGTATTGCATGTGCGGATTTCTGGTCGGCAATTAATAGCCGACGAGGAAAATGCGTGGATCGTTCGCGCGGGAGCGGGGGAAAACTGGCACGATTTCGTGTGTTGGACGCTGGAACAGGGCTGGCCGGGGTTGGAGAATCTGGCGTTGATTCCCGGTACGGTCGGCGCGGCGCCAGTTCAAAATATCGGCGCTTATGGGCTGGAGATGGCGGAGCGATTTCAGGCGCTGGAGGCCGTTGATCTAACGACAGGCGAGAGAATCACGTTCGACCGGAGAGCCTGCCGGTTTGGCTACCGAGATAGCGTGTTCAAGCAGGAAGCGGGGGGACGCTATTTAATCACCGCTGTGACTTTTCGGTTGCCCAAGCCTTGGCAACCCTTGACGCGCTATGCCGATGTGGCCAGTGAACTGGAGACCAAACGGATCGCGCATCCGACCGCGCGGGATATTGCCGATGCGGTGATCGCGATTCGCAGCCGCAAACTGCCAGACCCGACGCGCATCGGTAATGTAGGCAGTTTTTTCAAGAATCCGATCGTGGATGGCGCGGTGTTTTTGCGCCTCGCCGCTGGATTTCCTGAGCTACCGCATTATCAGCAGGCCGATGGCAGGGTCAAACTCGCCGCGGGCTGGTTGATCGAGCGTTGCGGCTGGAAAGGGAAACAGCTCGGTCCGGTCGGCGTTTACGAGCAACAGGCGCTGGTGCTGGTCAATGGCGGCGGCGCGCGGGGCGAGGATGTGTTGCGGCTAGCAAACGCAATTCAGCAATCGGTTCAGGCGATGTTCGGAGTTACGCTAGAACCGGAACCGGTAATGTTGTGAGCGACGGAGTCGCCGGCAAATTGCAAGCGGCGGCGCTGCTATTTCAACACCGGCTCCAGGGTCGGCCACACATTTTCCAGAATCTTGGGTTGACCCTCGGCGCGCGGATGTAAGCCATCTTCTTGGGTGAGCGCTGGATCGCCCGCTATCCCTTCAAGCAGGAAGGGAATCAAGGGAATCGCATAGTGTTGCGCCAGTTCGGCAAATGTCGCGTGAAACTTTTGAGTGTAGGTGGGGCCATAATTTGGTGGAATCCGCATCTCAGCCAATAAGACCTTGGCGCCCGCCTGCTGGGCTAGTTCGATCATCCGCGCCAGATTGTGGCTCATGGCCATCGGCGGCTGTCCGCGCAAACCATCGTTGGCGCCCAGCTCCAAAATGACGATGGCGGGACGCTCGCGTTCCAGCGCCGCTGGTAAGCGGCTCAGGCCGCCGCTGGTGGTGTCGCCGCTGATGCTGGCGTTGACCACCCGATGCGGGAAACCGCGTTCCACTAGCCGGTCTTGCAGCCGCTTGACCCAGCCTTGTTCGGCGGAAATGCCGTAACCAGCGCTCAAGCTATCGCCCAGCACCAGAATCGTCGGGGTTTCGGCGCGGGCCGACAGGCTGAGCAAAACCGCCAACCAAGGCACTAACCTGAGTAAATAGCGTGAGTAATTCATCTTCATTATCGGAGAATTTGGCCATGCGGGTGGATCATGACCCGAAAATGGAAAATGGTATTAGCGTAACCGCCGCGCCGTCATTGGACAATCACAGCGGAGCAATCGTGCGGGTGGAGGCGTTGCGCAAGCAGGTGATCAGCCCGGAAGGCCCGCTGGTTATCCTCGACGATATCCACTTCACGATTGGTCGGGGCGAAAGCGTGGCGGTGGTCGGGGCTTCTGGTTCCGGCAAATCCACTCTCCTTAGCTTGCTGGCTGGATTAGACACGCCCAGCGCGGGCCGCGTGTGGCTGACCGGTATTGATCTAGGCCAACTGGATGAAGATGGCCGCGCTTTATTGCGGGCGCGACGGGTCGGCTTCGTATTTCAGTCCTTTCAACTGTTGATCGGACTAACCGCGCTGGAAAACGTCATGCTGCCGCTGGAACTCACTGGCCAGCCGGATGCCCGTCGCTCGGCGCTGGAGTTATTGGAGCGAGTCGGTCTCAAGGCGCGCGCCCGCCATTATCCGACCCAGCTATCCGGCGGTGAGCAGCAGCGGGTTGCCATCGCCCGCGCCTTCGCCGGTGATCCCGATGTGCTGTTCGCCGATGAGCCGACCGGCAATCTCGATCAGAAAACCGGCCATCGCATCGTCGATCTGTTATTCGCGCTCAACCGCGAGCAGGGTGCGACCTTGATTCTGGTGACGCACGACCCCGCGCTAGCCGCCTATTGCGACCGCGTGCTGGAACTGGACGATGGGCGATTAAAAGGTGAAACCCGCAAGGCGGAGAGTCGATAAAGCATGGCCGTTCCAGCGACAGATTCAGATCAAGCACCGATGGCTCACTGGCTGACCACCGGCCGCATGGCGTTGCGCGCGCTCGCCCGCGACTGGCAAGCCGGCGAATTGCGGGTGCTGGCGGTCGCGCTGCTGATCGCCGTCGCCAGCGTCGCCGCCGTCGGCTTTTTTACCGACCGCATCCAGCAGGCAATGGAGCTTAAGGCCAGCGAGTTGCTAGGCGCGGATTTAGTTGTGGCCGCGCCAACGCCACTGCAACCGCGGCTGACGGAAGAGGCGCGGCGGCGAAATTTGCAAACGGCGGAGACTTTGCATTTTCGCAGCGTAGTGGTCGCCGGCGATCTAACCCAACTGGCCGAAGTCAAAGCGGCTGGTCCCGGTTACCCCTTGCGTGGCGCCTTACAAGTCAGCGATCAACCTTTTGCGCCGCCCCGAGTCGTGACTAGCCTCCCGGAGCCGGGGCAGGTTTGGCTGGATGAACGATTGATTCAGACGCTCGGACTGCAAGTGGGCGATGCGGTGGAACTTGGTACCCGGAGTTTTCGGATCGGACAGGTCTTGGCTTACGAACCCGATCGGGCGGGCGATTTGTTCAGTATCGCCCCACGGCTGTTGATGAATTTGGCCGATATCCCTTCGACCGGTTTGATTCAGCCCGGCAGCCGGGTCGAATATCGACTGTTGCTGGCCGGCGAGCCGCCAGTGCTGGCGGCGTTCAAGACGGCGGCCAACCCGCTGCTGAAAATTGGCGAGAAGTTGCAAGGGGTCCGTGAAGCGCGTGGGGAACTGCGCCTGGCCCTGGAGCGGGCAGAGCGGTTTCTGCATTTGGCGGCGCTGGTCAGCGTGATTCTGGCCGGAGTCGGCGTGGCGATTGCGGCTCGCCGTTTCGCCGCCCGCCACTGGGACAGCGTGGCGATCATGCGCTGTGTCGGAGCTACTCAGCCGCTGATCGTTCGCTTGTTCATGTTGGAATTATTGACGTTGGCGGCCGTGGCGGGCGGAGCGGGCTTGCTTCTGGGCTATTTCGCGCAATACGGCTTGAGCGGTGTGTTAGGCCAGTTGGTCAGCCGCACCGAATTACCCGCGCCGTCTTGGCAACCGATCTGGCCCGCCTTGGCGACTGGGTTTGTCACCTTGCTCGGTTTCGGTTTGCCCCCGCTGTTACGGTTGCGGGAAGTCCCGCCGCTGCGGGTGTTGCGACGCGATCTTGGTCCGGTCAATCCGCGTCTGCTGGCTTTATACGGCCCCGCGCTATTGGCGACGGCTGCGTTGCTGGTCTGGCAAGCCGGTGAATTGCGGCTGGCGTTAATCGTTTGCGCCGGGGTCGTGGCGACGACCGTCGTGCTGTCGCTGGCGGCTTGGGGTTTAGTCAAGGCGCTAAATTTATTACGTGGACGCGTTGGGGTGGCGTGGCGGTTCGGGTTGGCGAATATCGCCCGGCGCGGCCCTGGTAGCGCGGTGCAAGTAGTGGCGCTGGGTTTGGGGTTGATGGCGCTGTTGGTGCTGACTCTGGTGCGCACCGACTTGTTGACCAGCTGGCGTTCCAGTCTGCCGGCCGATGCACCCAATCATTTTCTAATCAATATCCAGCCGGGTGAGGTGGAGCAGGTTCGGCAATTTCTGCGCGACCGGGGGTTGAGCAGCGTTGAACTCTATCCGATGGTGCGCGGGCGGCTGACGGCTATCAACGGCCGGGCGGTCGGCCCGGATGATTATAAAGAACCTCGCGCCAAGCGATTGGTGGAGCGGGAATTTAATCTCTCCCAAACCGAGCGGTTGCAAGCGGATAACCGTATCGTGGCCGGCCAGTGGTGGAGCGCTGGCGATCTTGGCCAGGGCATTGCCTCAGTGGAAGAGGGGCTAGCGAAAGAGCTAGGCATTGCCTTAAACGACACCCTGCGTTTCCAGATTGCTGGACAGGACCTGGAGGCCAAGGTCGCGAGTTTGCGCAGCGTGGAGTGGGATTCATTCCGGGTCAATTTTTTTGTGGTGTTTCCGACGGGTGCACTGGATGCTTATCCGGCGACCTGGATCACCAGTTTTCATCTGCCAGCCGGTCAAAAGCCGTTGTTAGCCGAATTAGTGCGGCAGCATCCATCGGTCACGGTGTTGGATGTCGAGGCGCTGATGGGCAAGGTACGCGAAATCATGGATCGGGTGATTGCCGCTGTGGAATATGTGTTCCTGTTCACCCTGGCAGCGGGATTGGTGGTGCTGTACGCGGCGATTCAAGCGACGCAGGATGAGCGGCGCTTCGAAAGCGCCGTGCTGCGTACCTTGGGCGCGGGGCGGGCAGTGGTGCGGGAAAGCCTGTTGGCGGAATTTGCCGTTTTGGGGTTGCTGGCCGGGGTGTTGGCCGCCGCCGCCGCCACCGTGCTGGGGTTCGTGCTGGCCCGTCAGGTATTTGATTTCCCGTACGCATTGAATCCGTGGATCTGGTTGCTGGGCGCGGGCGCGGGCATGGTGGGCGTGGGGCTGGCCGGGTTACTGGGTGCGCGCTCGGCCTTGCGCCAACCGCCGTGGCGGGCGTTGCGGGAATTGTAGCGCTGAAAAAAAGCCTCCCCACTGAACGTTAGGGAGGCGTAGGCGCTTGCTCGAAGTGCCCGAGTTAGCTGATGGTTGCGGAACTCCTTCCAGCGATTCCGCCATCGCCCACCAACGAAGGTTTTTCAACCAAGCCTTCCAGCTTGCCCACCGAGTAGGTGCAGAGAATGTCGCCAGTCACGTTGGCCATGGTCTCGAACATATCCAGGATGGGATTGATGCCGATGGCCAGGGCTACGATTACCGCGATTTGTGAAGGATCCAAGCCGATAGCGCCCAGGATGATGAACAACAGCATCAAGCTGCCGCCCGGTACGCCGCCAGTACCCACCGCCGCCAGCACGGTCGTGATGGTCATCAACGCCATGTCACCGAAGCCCAATTGGATGCCAAACATGTTGGCGGCCAGAATGGCGAACATCGGCAGATGGATACACACGCCATCCATGTTGATGGTCGCGCCCAGGGGGAGAGAAAAACTCGCCAGCTCGCGGTTGACGCCAAGATTCTGCTCGCAAACCCTAATCGAAACTGGCAAGGTCGCGGCGCTGGAGCGCGTGACGAAGGCCATAATCATGGCTTCGCGGATCTTGCTCAGAATCTGATAGGGATTTTCTCGCACCACCAGCGCGATCAAGAGCGGGTAGGCGACGAAGATCATGAACAAAATGCCCGCCGCGACGCCAAGCAAAACCGTGACATACGGGCCGATGATGACCGGACCATAGACCGAAAAAATCACCATCGACAAGAAAAACACGCCGATCGGCGAGTAATTCATCACGAAGCCGATGACTTTGTTCATTGCCAGCATGGCGGCGTCAAACAGATCGATCACCATGGTCATTTTGGCCTTGACCGCTGGATCGCTGGTGGCTTCCAGCACTAGCCGAACGCTGATGCCGAACAAGATCGCAAACACGATAATGGCCAGAAAGTTGCCGTTAGCGAGCGCGTTGAAGGGGTTCTGAAAGAAATCCAGCAACAGCTTTTCGAGAATATCGACCAATGATTTTGGGGCTGCCGACGCTGCCACGCTTTCCGCTTGCGAGCCAAATTGTTTGACGAGCTCTTTCCAGCCTTCCAGTGAAGCGCCGGAGCCTGGATTCACCAGCTTCGCTAAAGTAATACCGAGCACGGCAGCGAAGGCCATGGTGGCGAAATACCAGCCGATCACCTTGCCGCCGACCTTGCCCAGTTTCTGCAACGGCAGCGAGGCCGCGCCGCCCACCAGCGAGAAGAACACAATCGGCACCACGATCATCTTCAACATGCTGATGAACACTGTGCCGAAGGGCGAAGCGTAGCGCATCGCTTGCTGCACGCTGTCCTTCATGTCGAAAGCGACGGAGACATACCATAACAAGCCGCCAATAGCGGCGCCCGCCAGAAAGCCCACAATAATGCGCGTGACCAGCGAAACGCGCAGATAAGAACGCAAAAGACTCATCGATTTATCCTTGTTTAGGAACCCAATGTGAGGATGGAAACCCAGGGATCGCCTGGAAGTGCTGGAGAAGCCAGGGTGTTGGCTTAACCCGCACACAAATAGTGTAGTGGGTCTTGGCGAGATGGAAACAGCCTGATCGATAAAATGTGAGAGCCCGTTTTTTAGCCTCGGTAGTAACGCTGGGGCACAAAGGGCGTCTTGGCCACGGCGATGGGTACGGGCTTACCCCGCACCAGGGCGTTGAGCGGAGTACCAACTACCGCTAGGGCTGTTTCCACATAACCCATGGCCGCCGGACCGCCCAAGGTGGGGCCGAAGCCGCCGCTGGTGATTTTGCCGACCATGCGGCCGCTGGCGTCCACCACTTCAGCGCCGTCGCGCACCGGCATCTTGCCTTGAGGCAGGAAGCCAACCCGCTGGCGGGTCACGCCCTTTTCGATGTGCTCGAGAATCACTTCAGCGCCGGGATAGCCGCCAGGCCGCGCGCCGTCGCGGCGGCGCGACTTGGACAGGGACCATAGCAGGCTGCCCTCGACCGGCGTGGTGGTGGCGTCGATATCGTGACCGTACAGGCACAGCCCCGCTTCCAGGCGCAGCGAGTCCCGCGCGCCCAAACCAATCGGCGCGACTTCGGGTTGCGCCAAGAGCAAACGGGCGAGTGCCTCGGCTTTCTCGGCGGGCACCGAAATCTCGAAGCCATCTTCACCAGTGTAGCCGGAACGGCTGATGAAGCAGGGAGCGCCGACCAGCGTCACGAGGCCATGCGCCATGAAAATCATCTTGCCGGTTTCCGGGGCGAGTCGGGTCATCACCGCCGCCGCCGCCGGTCCTTGGATCGCCAGCAGCGCGCGATCAGCCAGCTCCTCGACTTGGCAGCGGCCGGACAGATGCGCCTTCATATGCGCGATATCCTGCTGCTTGCAGGCGGCGTTGACTACCACAAACAGCGAATCGCCGCCGCTGTTGGCCACCATCAGATCATCGAGAATGCCACCCTGGTCATTAGTGAACAGGGCATAGCGCTGGTTGCCGACCGGTAGGCCGATCATATCCATCGGTGCGAGCGTTTCCAGCGCTGCCGCCGCATCTGGGCCAGACAGGCGGACCTGGCCCATGTGCGACACGTCGAACAAGCCCGCCTGAGTGCGGGTGTGGTTGTGCTCCCTGATGATTCCGGACGGATATTGCACCGGCATTTGATAACCCGCGAAAGGCACGATCTTGGCGCCGAGTTCGACGTGCAGGTCATAAAGCGGGGTGCGGGAGAGGGGTTCATTCGTGCTCATGTTGGTTCCAGAGTGGTGGGGTTCAGCCAGCGCCGGGCTAGCATTCGATGATGTTGACGGCGAGGCCGCCACGGGCGGTTTCCTTGTATTTGGTCTTCATGTCCGCGCCGGTTTCGCGCATGGTCTTGATGACTTTATCAAGCGACACGAAATGCTTGCCATCGCCGCGCAGCGCCATCCGCGCGGCGTTGATCGCCTTGATCGAGGCCATCGCATTGCGTTCGATGCACGGCACCTGCACCAGGCCACCGACCGGATCGCAGGTGAGGCCGAGGTTATGTTCCATGCCAATTTCGGCGGCGTTCTCGACCTGCTGCACCGTGCCGCCGAGTACTTCGGCCAGCGCCCCAGCGGCCATCGAACAGGCCACGCCAACTTCGCCCTGACAGCCGACTTCCGCGCCGGAAATCGAGGCGTTTTCCTTATAAAGAATGCCGATGGCGGCGGCGGTGAGCAGGAAGCGCTCCACCCCATCGTCGCTGGCGTTCCACACGAAACGGGTGTAGTAGTGCAGCACCGCCGGGATGATGCCCGCCGCGCCGTTAGTCGGGGCCGTGACCACTCGTCCGCCAGTGGCGTTTTGCTCGTTCACCGCCAGCGCGTAGAGATTCACCCAATCCATCACCGTCAGCGGATCGCGCAGGTTGGCCTCTGGCTGACTCAACAGCGTTCGGTACAGATCGGCGGCCCGGCGGCGCACCTTAAGGCCGCCCGGCATGACGCCCTGTTTGCTGATGCCGGCCCGTACCCCCTCCTGCATCACCTCCCAGATCTTCAGCAAACCGGCGCGCGTTTCCGCTTCCGGCCGCCAGCTCTTTTCGTTTTCCAGCATGAGCTGGCTGATGGAAAGCTGGTGCGCCGCGCACAGGCGCAGCAGGTCGGCGCAATTCTTGAACGGGTAGGGCAAGGGCGTTTGATCTTCGACGATCCGGTCGGCTCCCGCCGCCGATTCATCGACCACGAAACCGCCGCCCACCGAGTAGTAGACTTTGCTGCTCAGCACGGCTCCCGCCGCATCGAAAGCGGTAAAGCGCATGCCGTTGGGGTGAAAGGGCAGCGACTCGCGCCGGTGCATGATCAGATGCTCTTTCTCGCGGAACGCGATCGCATGCTCGCCCAGTAGCTTGATGCAATGGGCCTCGCGCAGCGCTTTCAGTCGAGCGTCCACCGCTTCGGTATCCACGGTATCCGGCGCGTCGCCTTCCAAGCCCAGCAGCACGGCTTTGTCGGAGCCGTGGCCCTTGCCAGTCGCGCCGAGGGAGCCGTAAAGCTCCGCTTTAACCGCCCGCACCGATTCCAGTAAACCGGCCTGCTTCAGTCCCGTGGCGAAGGTCAAGGCCGCCCGCATCGGGCCAACCGTGTGGGAACTGGACGGCCCGATGCCGATCTTGAACAAATCGAAAACGCTTAGCGCCATGATCTCGCTCCGGTACATTCGGCCCGTTTGGCCGCGGGGGGTAGGCCTCGCCAGCACCAGCCGCGCTGAACGAGGGTTGGGGGTTTGCCCGTATGGATCGTTACTTGCCGTAGACCGGGAAGCGGGCGCACAGGGCGGTGACTTGCGCCTTGACCCGCTCGATTACCGCCGGGTTTTTGATGTCGTCCAGGATGTCACACATCCAGTGGGCGACCGCCTGCACCTCCGCTTCCTTAAAGCCGCGCGTGGTCGCCGCCGGCGTGCCGATGCGGATGCCGCTGGTCACGAAGGGCGATTGCGGATCGTTGGGCACCGCGTTCTTGTTGACGGTAATGCTCGCCGCGCCTAGCGCCGCGTCGGCGGCTTTGCCGGTCAGACCCTTGTCGATCAGACTGAGCAGGAATAGATGATCCTCGGTGCCGTTGGAGACCACCTGATAGCCGCGCTCCTGGAACACCGCCGCCATCGCCTTGGCGTTTTTCACCACCTGTTGCTGATAGGTTTTAAATTCCGGTTGCAGTGCTTCTTTCAGCGCCACGGCCTTGGCGGCGATGACGTGCATCAGCGGACCGCCCTGAATACCGGGGAACACCAGCGAATTGAATTTCTTCTCCAAGTCAGCATTGGCGCGGGCCAGGATCAGCCCGCCGCGTGGCCCGCGCAGGGTTTTATGGGTGGTCGTGGTAACCACATCGGCAATTGGCACCGGGTTCGGATAAAGACCCGCCGCCACCAGTCCCGCCACATGGGCCATGTCGACAAAAAAGTAAGCGCCCACCCGGTCGGCGATAGCCCGAAACCGCGCCCAGTCGATAATCAGCGAATAGGCCGAGAACCCCGCCACGATCATTTTTGGCCGGTGTTCCAGCGCCAGCGCCTCGACTTGCTCGTAGTCGATTTCGCCCGTATCGGATTTGATGCCGTACTGGATCGCGTTGTAGATCTTGCCGGAGAAATTGACCTTGGCGCCGTGGGTGAGATGGCCGCCGTGAGCCAGACTCATGCCCAGCACGGTGTCGTGCGGCTGGAGCAGGGCCATATAGACCGCCGCGTTGGCTTGCGAGCCGGAATGCGGCTGGACGTTGGCGTAATCGGCGCCAAACAATTGCTTGGCGCGATCGATGGCCAGCTGCTCGGCCACATCAACATGCTCGCAGCCGCCGTAGTAGCGCTTGCCGGGATAACCCTCGGCGTACTTGTTAGTGAGCACCGAACCCTGCGCTTCCAGCACGCGCGGGCTGGCGTAGTTCTCGGACGCAATCAGCTCAATGTGATCTTCTTGCCGCCGCTTTTCCGCTTCGATGGCGGCGAATAGTTCGTCGTCGAAGCCCTGAATTGTCATATCGCTACCAAACATCGCAAATCCTCTTGATTCAATAAGTTTCCGCGCTAGGCGGCCGAGTCGAGGCTGATATCGACCATCAGGTTGTTCGCCAAGTTCTCTAGCGCATGGCGCAAAACCGCATCGGTCAAACCCGCCGGGATGCGGAGCGTGGCGCGCATCTCGAACATGTCCTCGCCAGAGAACGAGCCGTTGAAAAAGGCGGTTTCCATTTCCTCGATATTGACCTTCCACCGCGCTAGGGTATCGGAGATATCGCGCACGATACCAGGCCGGTCTTGGCCAGTCAGTTCCAACTTCAGCGTTCGCCCGTCCGCTGCCGTTGCGGCGTCGCCAATGCCACGCTCAATCACGACCCGAAGGCCTTGTTGCTCCAAGGTCAGCAACGAGGCGATCAGCGCCTCGGCTTTGGCTTGCGGCACGTTCACGAGCAGCAAGCCGGCGAATTGGCCCGCTAGGCTCGCCATCCGCGAATCCAGCCAGTTACCGCCGCCCGCGGTGATCTTTTGCGAGATCGCGCTCACCAATCCCGGTTTATCCCGACCAATCAAGGTCAGGACGATGGAGTTCATCATGATGCGGCTCCTAAATCAGTGGCGTCAGGCGCCAGTGTAGTCACTGTGATCGTCTTCGTACGCGGAGATCGGCACGCAGGCGCACACCAGATGGCGGTCGCCATACACGTTGTCGATCCGACCAACCGGCGGAAAATATTTAGCGGCGCGCAAACTGGCGACCGGAAACACCGCCTGCTCCCGGCTGTACGGATGACCCCACTCGCCCGCTAATTCCAGCGCCGTGTGTGGCGCGTTCTTTAACGGGTTGTCGGCGGCGGGCATCGCGCCGGATTCGATGGCATGAATCTCCTCCCGAATGCGAATCATGGCGTCGCAGAAACGGTCGAGTTCCGATTTTGGTTCGCTCTCGGTCGGTTCGATCATCAGAGTGCCGGGGACCGGAAACGACATGGTGGGGGCGTGGAAACCGAAATCGACCAAGCGCTTGGCCACATCATCGACGGTGATGCCGCTGCGATCCTTTATTGCGCGCAAGTCGATGATGCACTCATGCGCCACTTGGCCGTGGCTGCCGGTGTACAGGATTGGGTAGTGTGGCGCGAGGCGGTGGGCGATATAGTTGGCATTGAGGATCGCTACTTCACTCGCTTGTTTGAGGCCTTCGCGACCCATCAGCGTGATATACGCCCAACTGATCGGCAGGATGCTGGCGCTGCCCCAGGCCGCCCCAGAGACGGCTCCCGCGGATTTTTGCGCCCCAAAATGATGACCGGGCAGGAACGGCGCGAGATGCGCCTTGACCGCGATGGGGCCGACGCCGGGACCACCGCCACCGTGTGGGATGCAGAAGGTCTTGTGCAGGTTGAGATGCGACACGTCCCCGCCGAACTGACCTGGCTGGCAAAGGCCCACCATGGCGTTCATGTTGGCCCCGTCGATGTAGACCTGGCCGCCGTGGGCGTGAACGATCTGGCAAATCTCGCGGACGGCTTCCTCGAACACGCCGTGGGTGGACGGGTAGGTAATCATGATCGCCGCCAGCTGGGTGGAATGCTTCTCGGCCTTGGCTTTCAGATCATTCAGATCAACATTGCCGTTGTGATCGCAAGCCACCACCACCACGGTCATGCCCGCCATCTGGGCGGTGGCCGGATTCGTGCCGTGGGCCGAGGCCGGAATCAAACAGATGTTGCGCGAGCCTTCGCCACGGCTGGCATGGTAGTTACGAATGGCCAGCATGCCGGCGTATTCACCCTGAGAGCCGGCGTTGGGCTGGAGCGACACCGCGTCGTAGCCGGTGCAGGCGACGAGCATCCGTTCCAGATCGGCGAACAGTTCGGCGTACCCCTGGGCTTGTTCCAGCGGTGCGAACGGATGCAGGTTGCCGAACTCTGGCCAGGTTATCGGAATCATCTCCGTGGTGGCGTTGAGCTTCATGGTGCAGGAGCCAAGCGGGATCATGCAGCGATCCAGCGCCAGATCTCGGTCGGCGAGAAACCGCAAATAACGCAACATCTCGGTTTCAGAGTGGTAAGTGTTGAACACCGGGTGGGTCAGAAACGCGGATGCACGCGCGAGGGCGGAGGGAATGGCTCCGGCGGTTTTGGCCTCAATGGCGACAAAATCCGGCGTTTTGTGGTCCTGGGCAAAAATCGCCCACAAGGCCTCTACCTCGGCGCGGGTCGTGGTTTCGTCCAGCGCAATGCCGATGCTATCGGCGCTGGTGGCGCGCAGGTTCATCTGGCGGCCGCGGGCCGCTTCGTGAATGGCGGCGGTGCGCGCGCTGGTCTTGACGGTGATCGTGTCAAAAAAGACGGCGGTCGTCAGCTCGTAGCCGAGCTGTTTTAGTCCCGCCGCCAAGGTCACGGCCAAGCCGTGGATGCGTTCGGCGATGGCGGTCAAGCCCTTGGGGCCGTGATAGACCGCGTACAGGCTGGCCATGATCGCCAATAGCGCCTGCGCGGTACAGATATTGCTGGTGGCTTTTTCGCGGCGGATGTGTTGTTCGCGGGTCTGAAGCGCCAGCCTTAAGGCGGTGTTGCCCTTGCTATCGATGGAGACGCCCACCAGCCGACCCGGCATATCGCGTTTGTAGCGGTCGCTGGTGGCGAAGAAAGCGGCGTGCGGCCCGCCGTAGCCGAGTGGTACACCGAAGCGCTGCGCCGAGCCGATCACCACATCGGCCCCGAACTCACCCGGCGGCTTGAGCAGCGTCAGGGCCAGTAAATCGGCGGCCACCACCGCCAGCGCGCCGTTGGCGTGGGCTTTGGCGATGGTATCGGCGTAGTCGTGAATCTCGCCGGAGGTGGCGGGGTATTGCAGCAAGATACCGAAGCAATCGAGTGCGCCCGGTGCCTGCTGATGGCTGCCAACCGCCACTTCCAGGCCGAGCGGCGCGGCGCGGGTGCGCACGACATCAATGGTTTGGGGATGGCACTCGGCGGAGACGAAAAACACCTGGCTCTTGGACTTCGATAGCCGCCGGCAGAATGTCATCGCCTCGGCCGCCGCCGTCGCCTCATCCAGCAACGACGCGTTGGCGATCTCCATCCCGGTCAGATCCACAATCAGAGTCTGGAAGTTCAGCAGCGCTTCCAGCCGCCCTTGCGAAATCTCCGGCTGATAAGGCGTATAGGCGGTGTACCAGGCTGGATTTTCCAGCACGTTGCGCAAGATGACGGTCGGCGTATGGGTGTCGGAATAACCCATCCCCAGGAAAGACCGGAACACGTTATTTTTCGCGGCCATGCGTCGCAGCGTCGCCAAGACTTGCGCTTCGCCGCGGGCCGAATCGAGCGCCAGCGGTCCGCCGGAGCGGATACCGCCGGGCACCACCTTAGCGATAAAGGCGTCCATCGAGTCGAAACCCAACGCAGCGAGCATCTTGGCTTGCTCGGTGGTGCTTGGCCCGATGTGCCGATGGATGAATTCTCCGTGGTTGTCGAGTTCCGACAATGGGCGCCGGGGTGCGGTGTTTGGGGTATTCACGACCACCTCATTCGGGTTGTGATGGAGCGGCAAATTATTCATCGAGACTGGCGATGAACTGGTCGTAAGCGGCTTGATCCAGCAGGGCGTCCACTTGGGATGGATCAGCGAGCGTCATTTTGAAGAACCATCCCTTGCCCAGCGGATCGTTGTTGACTTGAGCCGGGTCCTCGCTGAGCGAGCTATTGATCTCAGTCACGGTGCCTGCGACCGGCATATGAATTTCGTCGGCCGCTTTAACCGACTCGATGATCGCCCCTTCGCCGCCTTGCGCCAGTTCCGTCCCAACCGCTGGCAAGCCGATAAACACTAAATCGCCGAGCGCGTTTTGAGCGTAATCGGTGATACCGATGGTGGCCGTGCCGTCGCCTTCGGCGCGCAGCCATTCGTGGGTTTTGGTGAACTTGATCTGGCTCATGATGCTTTTCTCTCAGTGAATGGATGGCCGCTTTGCCACGATGGGGGTGGCTGGCGCAATCTGTTGAAGTTGCAAGACTCTAAATTGAGTTTTACTTTAATTAAAGTAGAAGTTGCTATTTCAATGGCGGTAACGCCAGACTTCGGAAAGCCTCGCCAGGAATCATTGCCTTATGTTGACCCGACCTAATAAAGCCATGCAGGGCCGCGACATTCACGAACACCACCGCGCCGCCACGCCGTTGGAGCTGCTGTTCGATCTGGTGTTCGTGGTGGCCATCGCCGCCGCCGCGCGGGAACTGCACCACGCGCTGTCCGCGCATCATATCGGTCAGGGGTTGTTCGGGTTTTCATTCGCGTTTTTTGTGATCTGGTGGGCGTGGCTCAATTACGCCTGGTTCGCCTCCGCCTACGACACTGACGATACCCGTTATCGGCTTTTTACCATGGTGCAGATGTTCGGCGCGCTGATTTTGGCGGTCGGCGGTCGGCATTCCCGATCTTTTTAACGACAGCACCAAAATTACCGTGGGGGTGGTCGGCTATGCGGTGATGCGGTTGGCGATGGCGGCGCAGTGGCTGCGCGCTGGCCACGACGATCACAGGCGGCGGGAAACCTGCTATCGCTATGCGGCTGGAATTAGCCTCATGCAGGTCTTCTGGATTGTGCGCACCTTTCTGCCAGCGGATTGGCAAATCCCTTTACTGCTGCCAGGAGTGGTCGCCGAATTGCTGGTGCCGATATTTGCCGAGTACAAGGCTAAAACGCCCTGGCACCCGCATCATATTGCCGAGCGTTATGGCCTGCTGACCATCATCGTCTTGGGTGAGTGCATTCTCGGGGCCACCAGCGCGCTGGCCAATATGCTGCAAGCACATGGCTGGGTGTTCGATCTGTTGCCGCTGGGGCTGGGTATCACCGGGTTAATTTTCGCGGTGTGGTGGTTGTATTTCGACATGCCGTGGGCGGAGGTCTTGAGCCGTGAGCGCAACCAGCGTGTGGCGTTCTTGTTCGGTTACGGTCATTATCTGATTTTTGCCGCGCTCGCCGCCCTGGGCGCGTGCCTGGAGGTGGTGGCCGATGTAGTGCAAGCCAAGCGGGAAGCGGCGCTGCCCGATCATGGCGCCGCGGCCCATGCCGTGTCGCCGCTGTTCGCCATCGGGGCGGTGGCGACTGCGGTGGCGATCTATCTGCTCTGTGTGGCGTTTATGCGGGCCTATGTGATCGAGCACAGCCAGAAAATTTGGGTTGGCTGCGTTGCCGGGCTGGCTGTGTTGGCGGTGGCGGTTGGCGCGGTGGCGGTTGGTCTCTCGCTACCCTGGGCCTTACTGCTGATCGTCTTTGCACCGATGATGATGACGCTGATCTGCCCGCATCAAACGGCCAAGGAACCGGTGCTGGCGGCGGTGCGCTGATCGGCGTGATGCGAGATTAGCGCCACCAGCGGTTCGGCGTGGCGGAACCCAGCATGAACAAGCTAGTCGCCGCCACAACCACCGAAGGGCCAGCGGGCGTATCCCAGCGCAACGAAGCCCATAGTCCCAGTCCGACCGCCAGACAGCCGAACACGCTGGCCAGCATCGCCATCCCTTCCGGCGAGCGGGCGAAGCGGCGGGCAGTCGCTGCCGGGATAATCAACAGTGAGGTGATGAGCAGGATGCCGACCACTTTCATCGCCACGGCGATGACGATGGCGATCAGCAGCATGAAAGCCAGCCGGATTTGAAATACCGGCACGCCTTCCACCCGCGCCAGTTCCTCATGGACCGTGGCCGCCAGCAAGGGCCGCCACAAGCCCAGCAAAATGCTCAGGGTCAGCAGATTGCCGCCCCAAATCCAGTAGAGATCGGTGGTGCTGATGGAGAGAATGTCACCGAACAGGTAGCTGACCAGATCGACCCGCACCGTTTCCAGGAAAGCGAGCGCCACCAGACCCAGCGACAGGGTGGCGTGGGCCAGGATGCCGAGCAAGGTATCAGTCGCCAGCGCCTGCCGCCGTTGCAGCAAGACCAACGCCAGCGCCACGCCCAAACAGGTGATCGCCACGCTCAGTTGCGGGTTGATGCCGAGCACGGTGCCAAGCACCACGCCCAGTAGGCCAGAGTGCGACAAGGTATCGCCGAAATAGGCCATGCGCCGCCAGACAATGAACGCGCCCAGTGGCCCCGCGACCAGCGCCACCCCGAAGCCGCCCAGCAGCACGCGCGGCAAAAAGTCATCCATGCGCGCCATCCTCGGCCGATGCCACCACGGCGCCGTGCAAGTCGTGGCGGTGGTTGTGGCGGTGATGATAAATCGCCAAGGTGCGTGCGCCTTCAATCCCGAACAATTCCAGATAAGCCGGATCACGGGCCACATGATCGGGATGGCCGGAACAGCAGACATGCCGGTTTAGGCAGATGACGTGATCGGTAGTGGCCATCACCAGATGCAGTTCGTGCGACACCATCAAAATGCCGCAACCTCGTTGCCGCCGCAGGTTGCTGATCAGGTCGTGGAGTTCGTATTGACCGTTCAGATCCACGCCCTGAATGGGTTCGTCTAGCACCAATAAATCCGGTTGGCGCAGTAGCGCCCGCGCCAGCAGCACCCGTTGCAATTCGCCGCCGGAGATAGCCTGCACCGGCGAATCGAGCACTTGCGCTGCTCCCACTTCGGCCAACAGTTCGCGCACCCGTCGCCGCGAGGCGGACATACCCAGCGTGATGAAACGCTGTACCGTTAGCGGCAGCGTGTCGGCCACCGCCAAGCGTTGCGGCATGTAGCCGACCCGCAAGCCGGGCTTGAGCGCAATTTGACCACTATCCGGCTGGAGCAAACCCAGCACGATCCGCACCAGGGTGGATTTGCCCGCGCCGTTGGGGCCGATCAGGGCGACAATTTCACCGGGCGTTACCTGGAAGCTCACGTTTTGCACGATGGCATTGCCACGAATGGCGAAACTGACGTCTTCCACCGTCAATAACGGTTCAACCGACACGAGCAATGATTCCTTGTTGGCGGTGTGGGCAGCAACCCGGCTTGATCATCACGACAGGGGCTGCAAGGGTGGGAAAGGCGGTGAGCGCATGGCGGGTCTTGGTTTGAGCAATGTTATCTTAATAGCCGTTATCACTCTACAAGCTAACGCTGGGAGCAAACGATGAGGTGTCATCTTGCGGGTTTAAAATGGCTCCAAAAAGTACTGGGATTACTACTCCTGTGGCCGCTGGCCGCCTTCGCTGAACAACCGCAAGTGGTGGCGAGCATCAAGCCGCTGCATTCGCTGGTCGCGGGCGTTATGCACGGCGTCGGGGAGCCGTTTTTGTTGATTCAAGGGGGCGCTTCGCCCCATGAATACAGCTTGCGGCCGTCCGAAGTAAGGACGATTAATGGATCAGCCATCGTGTTTTGGATTGGGCCGGCTTTGGAAAGCGTTCTGGTGAAACCGCTGGAAAACGCCAAGGCTAAGACCAGATCCATTACGTTGCTGGCAGCGCCTGGCGTTGAGACGTTGCCGCTACGGGAGGGCGGCGTTTGGGAATCCCACGCGCACGATGACAAGCCAACCGGACATCCCGCCGACCACAGCCACGCTCACGAACCCAGTCGTGATGCCCATATTTGGCTTGATCCGATCAATGCCATCGCCATGGCGCGGCGGATCGTCACCGTGCTGGGAGAAGTCGATTCGGCGCATCAGGCCGATTATGAGCGCAATGGGGCTGCATTGATCGCGCGGCTCCAACACCTCAACCAACAGCTGGCAACGGAATTGACGCCGATCAAGGATCGCCCGTACATCGTGTTTCATGATGCATATCAATATTTCGAGCGGCGCTATGGGTTGAACGCGGTGGGATCGGTCGTCCTCAATCCAGACCAGCGGCCAGGCGCCAAGCGAGTGAGCGAAATCCAAGCGCGTATCCGCAATCTGAACGTCCGCTGCGTGTTTAGCGAACCGCAATTTCAACCCGCCTTGGTGGAGACCGTTATTGCGGGCGGCAGTGCCCGCCGAGGCGTGCTTGATCCGCTGGGGAGTGATTTATCGGCTGGCGTAGAGGCTTATTTCAACCTTCTTCAGGGCTTGGCTCATAGTTTGAAAACTTGCCTGAGCGGCGCTTGAATATCTGTTATGCGCTGGAAGGCGTGATGGCCTGGATTCCTTGGCAGAATGGTCTATGTTGATATGCGCAACCGTTGGATGCACCCAGCCGGCACGGTGGCCGGCGTTTGATTTTTGGTGCTGATTATTTATTGAGTGCTGAGAACGACTAAAGGCGGACAACAACGATGACTGATAATTACGCAGGATTTGTACCCTACCGCGCCGGGGATGCAGAGGATTATATGAACGATCAACAAAAGGCGCATTTCCGCGCTATTCTGGTGGCTTGGAAGCAGGAGTTGATGGAAGAAGGCCGGCGGGCGGTCACCAACATGCAGGATGAACCCTTGAACCTGCCCGACCCGAACGACCGCGCCAGCCAGGAAGAAGAATTTACCATCAATTTGCGAGCGCGAGATCGGGAGCGAAAATTGATTCGCAAGATCGATAAGGCGCTGGAACGGTTAAGTTTAGACGAATACGGCTATTGCGAAGCTTGCGGCGTGGAAATCGGCTTGCGCCGGTTGGAGGCCCGGCCGACGGCGGAATTGTGCATCGACTGCAAGCATCTGGAAGAACAGCGAGAGAAAAGTCAGGCGGCTTAAAGTCGCGCTATCGGTCTACTTTTGCAGCGAAACCAACCACTGCTGGCTATTAAAGTTGGCAGTGGATGGGTGCGATCCGGTTCCCAGAGCAATTGAGTGGCATTAAGGCTGCTTTGGAAGCGCGGCGGTTCAGGCCGAGAGCCTCGCTAACATGGCTTGTCCGACAGCAGAGCGCCCTTCTAGCCGACAGCTTCGCCCCTCGCCGGCATAAGCGAGTGTGACCGTAAGATCCGCTGGCGGCAGTTCGCCTTCCCCCCGTTCCGGCCATTCGACCAACAGCACGGCTTCCCCATCCAACTGATCGCGCAGGCCCAGATATTCCAATTCCTCAGGGTCGGCCAGCCGGTATAAATCCCAGTGAAACAGCCGCCAACTGGCTAATTGATACGGTTCCACCAGGGTAAACGTTGGGCTTTTCACCGTGCCGTGGTGACCAAGACCATGGAGCAAGCCGCGCGCTAGCGTAGTTTTTCCCGCGCCCAGGTCGCCATGCAGATAGACCACGCAGCCAGGCGCGAGTACGCCCGCCAGCCGTGCGCCAAGCAGCTCAGTGGCATCGGCGGAATCGAGCCTATAATTCAGCATGATTTAAAGTTGACAGATTGCCGCAGGAAAGGCAGTAGATCAGTAGCCAATAATCCGCGCTCACCGCCCGACAGGGCCGCCAAATCGCCCGCGCGGCCATGGAGATAAACGCCGGCCTTGGCCGCCGCGAACAGCGGTAAACCTTGCGCCAACAGCGCGGCGATCACGCCAGTAAGCGTATCGCCCATGCCGCCGCTGGCCATACCCGGATTGCCGGTCGAACACAGCGCCACCTGGCCGTCCAACTTGCTGGCAATCAGTGATCCCGCGCCCTTGAGCACGGCGATTCCGCCATAGCGCAGCGCTAAATCCTCGACAGCGGTAAAGCGGTCAGCTTCAATTTCGGCCGGCATCATTTTCAGTAGTCGCGCGGCTTCGCCCGGATGGGGGGTCAAAATCCAGTTGGCGCGAAACTGCGGTTCGATAGCCAGCAAGTTCAAACCGTCGGCATCAACCACGAGCGGTTTATCGCTGGCGAGGACTGCCTGCAGCATGGCCCGGCCCCAGCCGTTGCGTCCCAATCCAGGACCGACAGCGATAATGGATGCACGATCCAATAAGGGGGCGAGCTCTTCCGGGGTTTCGATCCCGTGAAACATCAATTCCGGCCGAACCGCCGCCTGCAACCCCGCATGGGCGGCGCGAGTGGCGACGCTGACCAGTCCGGCTCCGCACCGCGCGGCGGCTTCAGCCGCCAGGCGCGCCGCCCCGGCCAGCCCCAGCTCGCCGCCCACCACCAACACATGGCCGAAGTGCCCCTTGTGGGCGCTGCGCTGACGTGCGGGCAATAGCTTTGGTAAATTTTCACCGCTGTAGTGCCAGCAGGCTGGATGGAGGGTCGTATAGATGTCCGACGGCGCCCCAAGATCAGTGAAGCTGATTTCACCGCAACAGGCGGGTCCTTGGCCGGTAAAAAGGCCCTGCTTGAGACCAATAAAGGTCATTGTGGCGGTTGCGTGTACCGCCGCGCCGAGAACGCCGCCCGTGTCGGCATGGAGGCCAGAAGGAATATCGATCGCTAGAATCTCGGCGGGATGCGCGTTCATCGCCTCGATGGCATCCCGCCAGACGCCGCTGACCTCCCGCTCCAAGCCCGTGCCGAGCATGGCGTCCACCAGTACGTCGGCTCCGTTCAGGCCATCGACGCTAAAAACGGTGGTCGAAACACCCGCGGCGCAGGCGTCTTGCCAAGCGGTCAGGGCATCGCCGCGCAAGCGGCCAGGATCGGCGAGCGTCAGCGCCAACACCTCAAGCCCAGCCTGGCGCGCCAGGCGCGCCACGATGTAACCGTCACCGGCGTTGTTACCGCCGCCGCAGATCACAGCGATTCGGCGCGCTTGCGGCCAGCGCTGGCGCAAGAGATTGAAAGTCGCCTCACCCGCCCGGCTCATGAGGGTATAACCGGGAATGCCACGCTCTTCAATAGCAATCCGATCCAGTTCCCGCACCTGCGCGGCGCGGTATAGTTCGATGGGCAGTTCGCGCATGGAAAGACTCCTTTGCCGCAATAGTTAAGCGCACAATACGCTGGTCATTTTCTGAAATCTAGCCGCTGCCATGAGCCTTGAATTGACCGCGTTTGAATTGACTAAACTGGTCGTTTCGATCAAGCGTTGGGGTCGAGCGTTGGGGTTTCAGCGGGTGGGCATTGCCGATATCGATCTGAAACAGCCTGAGTCGCGCTTGCTTGATTGGCTGGCGGTGGAGTTTCACGGCGAGATGGCGTATATGGCCCGTCACGGCGTCAAGCGCAGCCGACCGGCGGAATTAATTCCTGGTACCGCGCGAGTAATTACGGCGCGGATGGATTATTTGCCGCCAGCGAGCGCTGAACCGTGGAGCGTGCTGCGGCGGCCGGCGTTGGGTTATGTCTCGCGTTATGCGCTGGGACGCGATTATCACAAGGTGCTACGGCAGCGCTTGCGACAGCTGGCTGAACGGATTGCCGCCGCCATTGGTCCGTTCGGTTATCGGGTGTTCACCGATAGCGCGCCAGTACTGGAAAAGGCGCTGGCCGAGAAAGCCGGTTTGGGCTGGATCGGCAAACATAGCAATCTGCTCGACCGGCGCGCCGGCTCCTGGTTTTTTCTGGGCGAGGTTTACGTCGATTTGCTACTGCCGGTGGATCAGCCGCTAACCGCCCATTGCGGCTCCTGCACTGCTTGTCTGGACCTTTGTCCAACCCGCGCCATCGTCGCGCCGTATCAAGTCGATGCCCGTCGCTGTATTTCCTATCACACCATCGAATTACATGGGCCAATTCCGCCGGAATTCCGCCGCGCCATCGGCAATCGGATTTACGGTTGCGACGATTGCCAGTTGGTGTGTCCGTGGAATCGGTTTGCACAACCAAGCATGGAGCCGGATTTTCACGCCCGGCTTGGTCTGGATGCGCCGGATTTACTGGAACTGTGGGCGTGGGACGAAGCGGAGTTTTTACGCCGCACCGAAGGCAGCGCTATCCGCCGGATTGGCCATCAGCGTTGGTTGCGCAATATCGCCGTCGCGTTGGGGAATGCGCCGTATTCGGCTTTGATTGTCGCGGCTTTACAAGCCCGCTTAGCCGATTCGTCCGATCTGGTGCGGGAGCATATCCTCTGGGCGCTAGAGCAACAGAGCAGAAGAGCAAGGGAGCCGCGCTAAACGGGTTCGCCTTTCAGTGCGGATCTTTCCTCATGTAGAGTCTGGTTGGGGTGAACTCCGCTCAATCGTCTTCCCCGATCTGATATTCCTTCAGACGGCGTTTCAGAGTAGACAGTGGAATGCCAAGCTCGCGCGCGACCGCCGTCTTATTGCTGTAATTGCGAGTTAAGGAATCCAGGATCATTTGCCGTTCCACTTCTTTAAGATGGGCGCGGGCGGCGGTGCTCGCCTTGGTCGCGGGCGGCGCGTCAGTAGTGGGAGCAGTCAGTGGCGTGGAAACAGGGGAGCCTGGGGACGCGCTTGCAGCAGCGCTGTCCGGATCTTTCGGTCGCCATAGATCTTTGGACAACCGCAGGTTTTCAGGTTGAATTTCCCGTTCGCCACACATGACCGCCGCCCGTTCCAGCACATTGCGCAACTCCCGCACGTTGCCGGGCCAAGAGTAGCCCTGCAAGGCGCTCATCGCAGCTTCGGAAATCCGGCAATTCAATTGCAGCCGATCGGACAATTGCCGGGCAATTAATGGAATATCCTCGGTGATGTCTCGCAGCGCCGGCAACGCAATGGGAACGACCGACAATCGGTAAAACAAGTCGGCGCGGAAAGTCCCCATTTTGACCATGCTTTCTAAATCGCGATGGGTCGCCGTGATCACACGCACATCGACGCGTAACGGCTTGTCGGAGCCGATCGGCGTTACTTCGCGGGTTTCCAGCACCCGCAATAGCCTCGGCTGCAAATCCAGCGGCAGTTCGCCAATTTCATCGATGAACAAGGTGCCGGTATGTGCCTGTCGAAAAGCGCCTTCCCGCGAGCCGGTAGCACCAGTGAAAGCGCCTTTGATATGGCCAAATAAATCGTTGCGCACCATTTCTGGATCGGTGATAGAGGCATCGAACACCACCAGCGGCCCCGATCGGCCGGAGAGCGCGTGCAGCGTGCGGGCGACTAATTCTTTACCGGCGCCGGATTCGCCGTGCAGGTGGACAGTGGTCGGGGTGGGTGCGACCGCCCGGATCAGTCCATATAGTTCCCGCATCCGCTCGCTGGCTCCGACCAGCTCGCCCAGATGATCCTGGCGCGGCACCGCCACCTTGCGCTCTTCGAGGTGCTGGCGGATTGACAGCCGGGTATAGCCGAGCCGGCATTCAGCGTGCTCTGGGACATACGCTTCGGTGATGCGCACATCGTTGATGAACGTGCCGTTGGTAGACCCCAGATCCCGCAGCAGCAGCCCGTTTGGCGTCATGCGAATTTCGGCGTGACGGCGCGAAATGGCGCGGTCGGTCAGTACCAGGTCGTTATCTGAAGCCGTGCCGATCCGCACCGAAGGCAAGCCAAGGCTGATTTCCTGACCGGCGTCCGGGCCGGCGATCACCCGCATCTCGATGACCTCGAATTGCACCCACAGCGGGGAGCGGGACGCTGCAACAATGATTTCAGTGCCGTCAACGGCCGGAATGGAGGACATTTCAACCCACCAGAGAGATCTGTTGATTGGTTGCTATAGTTTAATTCAATCTAGCGGTAATGATCCGCACAGAGATCCAAAGGTCAAGGCGGAATTTTGTGACCCGGTTTGCCTTGTCATTTTAATTTTCGCTATCGCCAGCATGGTTTTTCCAAAAAAATTTGATTTTCCAGTCACTAAAGTTTACTCAATAAGACGGGGGGAATGGCGTAAAAGTTCGCGTGTGCTATTCAACCTCTTGTCGGTAAAGGGGAAAATATAATAAAGGGAAAGCGTTAGGACCAAGCGGTAACTCTTTGAAATCTGGGTTCTTCAGTCATCATTTCCCTTTCGGTGGGCGGAGGGTCGAAGAACCGCAAGCCGTCAAGCTGGCATAAAAAGCGGAGGATCTTCGCTCGGGCCAAAAAAACCAATCTGGGGTAAACTCCAATCATTCAGTGGCAATAAGAGAAGAATATCGGATCGTTATACCCAGATAAGTCTGACTCTAAGCAGTTAATTGTAACATAAAATATTCATTTATCGCGATTTTTTCTGGAGAAAAGCGAAGTTTTTACCTGATTTTTCAGCATGGAATCGACTCGATGGCACTGCCATTATAGGGAGGTCCGAGCCAAGATCGCGCACTTGGTAAAGAGGCATTTATCATCTTCGATCATACAGTGATTTCGGCCGTTAGCTAGGACATCTACCCTATGGCGGGTACGAATCCGGTGTAACAGCTCTTTAAGCCGCGCCAGTAATTCTCGCCAATTGAAAGGCTTGGCCATGCAGATAGTAACCCCGAACGCCAGTCTATTATTCCGGTTAATCTTATCGGTTTTATTGGTAACTCAAACAATGCCAATGTCAGAGCGATTCCGCAGCTCGCGCACAAGGGTCAGACTAGCTTTCCCTGAGGGTTCGCTATGGCTTTATGCAACAAAGCCGATTTTCGTTAGACTGTATTACTATAGAAACCAGGGTTTTTAGGCAATTTCCAAGCCATTGATGGTTTGTGGTCGCTTCATTTGAGCCTATAGCTTGTCCGCGTTGGAAAGAAGCTTAAATATTCCATAGTAAATTAATTTATATAAATTTTATTTTTGATCGTCTCGCGATGGATCAACCGCTTCGTAACGAGAACAGAAGCTTTTTCGTTTAAAATGTTTCAAATTGATATGGGGGGTGTCATTTTTGAAACCTTTTTCCATATTAGCCATATTCTACAGGTCGGTCTTGTCGGTCTAACGATCCTGGGAATACAGACGGTTGTCACCCCCTCGCCGCCATCCCCAAGACCACTTATGATTACTTCCGCGCACCGCTGAAGTTAGGTCGGCCTGTTTGTTCGGGCTTAGATCAATTAAGACGCTATCGCCTGAAAGTGCTCCCTGAGGGACCTCGCACGAGAGATGTTCTTTTGAAAGGACGGCTGAATTGCGGTTTTCCGTTCATGGAAATATTACTCAGGGCTAAACCAGGCTGTAGCCCACGGCTATACTCAATCCTCTTTCATAATATTTTATGACATATGTAACTAATAAAAATCAGAAATGGGGTTTTATTTCAAATTTTTAAGCGCTATTATTCGTTATCACCAATTCATTATGCCTAATTTATTTCCTAAATTTAGGGGAAAGGCCGGATAAGATTTTCCAATCCAACTCTAACGATTATTAAGCTCAGCCTGTTTATTGGCGGCCGTTGTGCGTAATCTGAAAATCCTAAGAAATACTAAGAGTCTGATTTTTATGAATAATGATGCCGTCAATCCTTTGAGCACGGCGACTTTGCTTGGGGTTGATGATCCACCGCCTTTTGCCGTGATTAATCCAGACGGCCAGGCGCCGGTGGTTCTGGTCTGCGATCATGCCAGCAACGTCATCCCAGCCAAGCTCAAACAGCTCGGACTGGGGCCAGAGGCGCTGGCTCAGCACATTGCCTGGGATATCGGAGCGGCGCACGTAACCCAACTCCTGGCGGCGCGGTTGGATGCGCCGGCGGTGCTGGCTGGTTATTCGCGGTTGGTCATCGACTGCAATCGTTCTCCGGGTGATCCCACCTCCATCGCGGAAGTGAGCGACGGCATTTTCATCAGCGGCAATCGGGATATCGACGATGCGGCCGCCGAGTCTCGACTGAACGAAATATTTTGGCCCTACCACCATGCGATCACCCGAATGCTAGCCCATCGCTGGCGGCACGGGCATGGGCAAGCGCCCGCATTGATCGCTATTCATAGCTTTACCCCTGTAATGAGAGGTTTTCGGCGGCCTTGGCAGATTGGCGTGCTCTGGAATCGCGATCCGCGCCTTGCCCTACCCATGCTGGTTGGATTTCGGGCTGCTCCGGAATTATGCGTCGGCGATAACGAACCGTATTCCGGCCGAGAAGTCGGTTTCACCATGGATACTCATGGGGGCGCCGCCGGTCTGCCGCATGTCGAAATCGAAATCCGTCAGAATTTGATCGCCGATGACGCGGGCTGTCGACATTGGGCCGCGGTGGTGGGTGAGGTGTTGGCGGCCGTGCTGGCCGATAAAACGCTTTACCGCGTTCAGCATTTTTGATCGATGCCGCGTGGGTGCCGGGTGAGCGAACAATCATCCACAGCTTTGGGTTGGGCTGATTGATGGCAATACTACGTATTGCCAGCGATACTGTCCCGGTCAGAAATCAGTGGTTGCGAATCTGGTTGATGGTGGGTTACATCGCGGTTTGGAGTGCGCTGTGGTTTGTATCGGGCCAACTGAATCTGATTGCTGATATCCGTTTATGGTATCCCCCCGCTGGCCTCACTTTCGCCATTTTGCTGGCATGCGGCGCATGGGCTTTACCACTGCCTGTCCTGTCATCGCTGTTAGTGGGCTTTTCAATCTGGTCATGGACGCAATGGCCCTACCATCTGGCGGTTAGTCTATTGCCGCCGATGACTTATTTGGCGGTAACTTATCCCTTGCGGCGTTGCGCCAGTGCCAATGGGCTCCAGTCTTGGAGCTTTAGAAGTGCTCGGCAAGTAGCTGTTTTTCTTGGCGCCACCGCAGTCGCCGCGCTATTGGCGGCGCTGATCGGCGCGACCCTGCTCAAGGCGGCTGGAACGTTGCCGGATGCATTCTCGTTACGCGATATCGTACTGAATTGGTGGGTGGGAGATTTTATTGGGATTGTGACCTTTGCTCCGCTACTCATTATCTTTGTAGCCCCGTTGATCCGATGCCTGGGCAAGGGCCAGTTGCCGCGGCCGCTCCAATGGTCGACGCTGGTTGTTAAGCCGTCTTCGATCCGCCTGGCGTTATTTCAAATTGCGTTATCGGCCCTGCTACTCGTCACCGTATTCTGGGTGCCGCCGCATCTGTGGGGCGGCCGATCCGATCCATTCATGGCTTTGCTGGTGTTGCCGGTGCTGGTTTGGGTGGTGGCCACGCGCGGCATTAGAGAAGCGGTGCTGGCCGTGCTTTTGTTTGAATTGGGGATCGTGGTGATGGTGATCGCGTTTGGACAAGCCGAGCTGACCTTCCAATACCAGATTGTGATGGCGGCTATAGCCGCATCCGGCTTACTGACTGGGGCGATCGCCCATGAGAAATTGACCAGCGCTGTCATGTTTCGTGATTTAACCCAAATTTCCAATGACTTGCTGTGGGAGTTCGATGCGGATGGCCACCTTCGGGAGATCAAAGGGCCGTTTGCCAAGATTGCCCAGCCGGCGGGCGACTCACGGCAGGTGAATTGGCTGAGCTTTGTGATTTCCCAAGAGCCTGATCCCAACGTGGTTGCGCTGAAAACGGCGATCCAATATCGGCAGCCTTTCCGACAACTGGTGTTGCGGATGCAATGGCCCGGTCAGGATCGTCCAGTATGGGCGCGTAATTGCGGTTTGCCCCTGTTTGACGAGTTTGGTGAATTTGTGGGCTATCGCGGCACCACCACCGATATTACGACACAGAAAAATACCGAAGACCTGCAAAGAAAAGCGGAGGCTTTATTGCGGAATTACGATCAAACACTGGAAGCCAAAATTGCCGCCAAGGTGGAGGAACGGACGCGAGCGCTGGCTGAAGCCAGCTTGCGCAACTGGAAATTAGCCAATTTTGACAACTTGACCAGCTTGCCCAACCGCAATTTGTTGTTTGAACATCTGCGGAAAGGTTTGGAGCAGGCCCGCCGCGACCAGCGGCTGCTGGCGGTGCTACTGGTGGATTTGGATGGATTCAAACAGGTCAACGATACCTTCGGACACGATGCGGGCGACGAGCTCTTGCGGCAAATCGCCGACCGGTTGCGAAGTTCGGTTCGAGCGGCGGATACCCCCGCCAGAATGGGCGGCGATGAATTCACCGTAGTGTTGCCGGGCCTTAGCAACCCTGAAGTGGCGGCCGTTGTGGCGCAAAAAATCGTCGTTGGTCTGGCGCAGCCAGTGTCGTTGAATTCGGGGAGCGCCACCGTCACCGCCAGCATCGGGATCGCTATCTACCGGCCGGAACAGCCAGCCAATTTGGAGATGGCGATGACGCTGCTGCGACAGGCCGATGCCGCCATGTATGCCGCCAAACGGGCGGGCAAGAATAACTGGCGGTTCGCCGAAGAAGCGGGCATCCAGTAGAAGCCGGTTGATCGCTGAGTCAGCGGGGCGCGGTTGAGACGCTAAATAGACTCCAGGTGCTCGACGCGCAGTTGCAACCGTCGAGCGCCACGCCATTCGTTCGCTTCTAAACGATAAGCAATGCGGACTCGCGTCGCGCCCAGGGTGAAATCGCGGGCCCGGTTGAAAGCGATCGCTTCCAAGTCCACCGCCGCGCCTTGCGGCCGTAACCATAGCTTCAAATGCTGGTCTTTCAACACCTGGTGAGAGATGATGTCAAAAACCCCGTCGAACAGTGGTTCCGGAAAACCCTGACCCCAGGGGCCGGCCTCACTCAATCGCTCCGCCATCGCCAGCGACAAGTGGCCAGGCTCCAACTCCCCGTCGCTCAACAATTGGCCGTGCAAATCTTCGGCGGTCAGCCAGCGGCGGATTTCAGTATCGAAGGCTTGATGGAAAGATTCAAAGCGTTCCCTCGCTAACGTCAGGCCGACCGCCATGGCGTGGCCGCCAAAGTGATCGATCAGGCTAGGTGTGGCGGTCGCTATCGCCGCTAACACATCCCGCAAATGCACGCCCTCCACCGACCGACCTGAACCTTTTAATTTGCCGTCACGATCCGGCGCGAATACGATCACTGGCCGGTGCAGACGGTCTTTCAGGCGGCCGGCGATGATGCCGACGACGCCGCTATGCCAGTCTGGATCGAACAGGCACAGCCCGAAGGAAAGTTGGCCGGCATTCAACCCTAGCTGATCTAAACGCTCCAGGGCTTGGGTTTGCATCTGGGTGGTGATGTCGTTGCGCTGTCGGTTGATCGCGTCGAGACGGTGGGCGATGGTTTGGACGGTTTTTGCATCATCGCCCAGCAGGCATTCGATCCCCTGGCCCATATCTTCCAATCGGCCGGCGGCGTTGAGGCGCGGCGCCAGATAGAATCCAATGTCGCTGGCGGCCAGGCGTTGCTGGTTGCGGCCCGCCACCGCGCATAGCGCCGCAATGCCGGGAACACAGCGACCTTGACGAATGCGCCGCAAACCTTGTTCAACTAGGATGCGGTTGTGGTGATCGAGCGGCACCACATCAGCCACGGTGCCGAAAGCGACCAGATCGAGAAATTGAGCCATATTCGGCTCCGTTAAGCCGCGCGCATCAAACCAGCCCATTGCGCGCAACTTGGCGCGTAATGCCGACATGACGTAAAAAATGACCCCGACTCCAGCCAGATACTTGCTTGGAAAGGCGTCATCCGGCTGGTTGGGATTGATGATGACATCAGCCGTCGGCAAATCCCGGCCTGGCAAATGATGATCGGTGACCAACACCCGCATCCCTAGATTCTGCGCCGCTTTGACGCCTTCATGGCTGGAAATGCCGTTATCGACCGTGATGAGTAGATCAGGCCGATCCCGCGCGGCAACCGCCACGATTTCCGGCGTCAAGCCGTAGTTATGTTCGAAGCGATTGGGAACGCGGTAGCCGACCCACGCCGCGCCAAATACCCGCAGCGCGCGGATGGCAAGCGCGCAGCTGGTGGCGCCGTCCGCATCGAAATCGGCCACGATGACAATGCGCCACCGCTCGCGCAGGGCGGTGTACAGTAACTCGGTGGCTCGCTCGATGTTGCGGAGCGTGGCCGGCGCGGCAAGGCAGCGCAATTCCTTGCTTAACTCGGTAGCGGAACGGATATTGCGAGCGGTGTAGATCCGTTGCAGCAGCGGCTCGACCGGGAGGTCCGCGCTGGGCGATTCGATGCGGCGACGGACGATGAACTTAGGCATGGATCAGCGGTGTCGCGGCGATGGGGAGCGCATCAGCTCAGGTAAGTGGAAAGGGGTTTTGGATAGCGCCAAAACCGCCAGCGGGCGGCATGGGTGATCCGGTACTTCCGGCCATTGCCGCAATAGAGATGCAAAGCGGTCAATTGGCCGCTGTTCAGCCATCGCCGACACCATCCGAACCAGCGTTGTTCCAGGATGACAATGTGCTCGGCCCACAGGGCGATATCGCCATCGGTCGCATCATGGCGCATCATGTCCAGCACCACCAGACTGTCCGGCTCGTCCGTGGCGGCTTCCAGCCAGTCGCTGGCGTTTTCGGGAATCGGACTGATGGCGGAATCCGCCAACCGCGCCAGACCGCGCGTGAGCGGGTCATTGGCGTACAGCCCAGCGGCGGGCGGACGCGCCGCGGTTGGGCCGATGCCGCCGCCCCACAGCCAGAAACCATTGATCAGCAATTGGTTGCGCTCTTCTCGCCGTTGGTTGACTGGATGGGAATGAAACAGCATTTGCGCTTCGGTCAACAGCCTATGCCAACGCCCCTTGGCGGGGCCATCGGGTAAAAGGTTGCGGATGTCGCGTCCGGTCGCCGCCGCCAGCGGCTGGGTTCGCACTTCAGGGGCCGCGGCCAGCCGCAGATACCAGCGATCGGGCCGCAAGGCTTCCAGTTGCAATCCGTCGGCCTGGAAGGTTTGGTTGAACGCCGCGACCAGCGCCCGCGCTTCGGTCGCTTCGATCGCCAGCGCGCGAGCATCCATCAGAATGACACCGTGCAAGTCCGAGTGAAAATGCACCGGATCGGCTCGCCACCACCAGCCGCCGTCGGCCTGAGCGCCGTCAGCGAGGCGGGTCACGGCGGCAATGGGCAACTCCCCTTCGGTCAGAATGGGTACGCCAAACAGCTCGAATAAGGTCGCCTCAGCGGGAGTGGGGGTATTCTCAATCTGAGCGTGCGCCAGCAGCCACTCCAAGGCCGGAGCAGTCGGACGGGGAAAGGCCGGATCGGCGCGGTGGCGCGACCCTAACCCACAGTCAAGCAGGCCGGGAATCACCAGATGGAGGATAACGGCCATGATGGTTGGCGTCGGGCGCGCTTCAATCCGAATCGAGATATTCCAGCCGAATGCGCATGACGGGAGCGCGGATGCTATCCAGCTTTTCTATGGCGGCGATTGCCTCGTTCATCCGCTTTTCCTTGACCGGGTTGATCAACAACACCACGGGAACTTCGCTGGCGGTGGGAGGCGCTTCCTTTTGCATGAAGGCTTCGATACCGATGCCGCAGTCAGCCAGGATGCGGGTGACATCGGCGAGCACGCCAGGACGATCTTGCGCCAGCAGGCGCAGATAACACGCGGTTTCGATTTCTTCCATGGGCACGACCGGCAAATCCGACAGCGCATCCGGCTGGAACGCCAAATGCGGCACCCGATTTTCTGGATCGGCGGTCAACGTCCGCACCACGTCGATGATATCAGCCACCACCGCCGAGGCGGTCGGCTCAGCGCCGGCCCCGGCCCCGTAAAACAGGCTTTGACCGACGGCGTCGCCCTTGACCAATACCGCATTCATCACTCCATTGACATTGGCTAGTAATTGACGCTGTGGGATCAGGGTCGGGTGCACCCGCAACTGCACGCCGGTTTCGTCGCGCCAGGCGATGCCGAGATGCTTGATGCGATAGCCCAATTTGGTGGCGTAAGCGACATCATCATGAGTAATACGACTGATTCCTTCAATATAGACTTTATCGAATTGCAGGGGAATGCCGAAGGCGATGGACGCCAGAATGGTCAGCTTGTGGGCGGCGTCAATGCCTTCAACATCGAATGTGGGGTCCGCCTCGGCATAACCCAGTTTCTGGGCTTCGGCCAAAACATCGGGAAAATTTCGGCCCTTGCCCCGCATCTCGCTCAAAATGAAATTGGCGGTGCCGTTGATAATGCCAGCCACCCATTCCAGGCGATTGCCGGCCAAACCTTCGCGGATGGCCTTGATGATCGGAATACCGCCAGCCACCGCCGCTTCAAACCCCACCATAACCCCGGCGGCGTGCGCGGCGGCGAAGATTTCATTGCCGTGCTTGGCGATCAGCGCTTTGTTGGCGGTGACGACATGCTTGCCATTGGCCAAGGCGCGCAGCACCAAGCCGCGGGCGGGTTCGTAGCCGCCCATCAGTTCGACGATGATCGAGATGTTGGGATCGTCCACCACGGCCAGGGCGTCCTCGGTCAATTTCATCCCGGCGGTGTTGGCGGTCGTGGTGTCCAGATTGCGCGCGGCGGCATGGGTAATAATGATTTCCCGACCGGCCCGGCGACTGATTTCGCTGGCGTTGCGCGCCAATACGCGGGTGACGCCGCCGCCGACGGTACCCAGACCGAGGATGCCGATTTGGACAGGTGGATAGGAGTTGGTATTCATCGAACGATTGCTTGCGGTGGTTATCAAGGGTTGGCGTCCCGGCTATCCTTGCGGAACATCTCGCGGATGCCGCGTAGGGCTTGTCGGGTACGGTGCTCGTTCTCAATCAGGCCAAAGCGGACGTGATCGTCGCCGTACTCGCCAAAGCCGATGCCGGGCGAAACGGCGACTTTCGCGTCCGCTAACAGTTTCTTGCTAAATTCCAGCGAGCCGAGCGCGCGGTACGGCTCTGGGATCTGCGTCCAGACGAACATGGTGGCCTTCGGTTTTTCGACCGTCCAGCCCAGGGCGTTCAAGCCATCGCACAGTACGTCGCGGCGTTTCTGATACATATCGCGGATCGCGCCGACGCACTCTTGCGGGCCTTCCAGCGCGGCGATGGCGGCGACCTGAATCGGGGTGAACATACCGTAATCGAGATACGATTTCATCCGCGCCAGCGCCCCGATCAAGGCGGGATTGCCGCACATGAAGCCAACTCGCCAGCCGGGCATGTTGTAGCTCTTGGATAAAGTAAAGGATTCGACCGCGATTTCCTTAGCGTCGGGCACTTGCAGGATTGAGGGTGCGCTATAGCCGTCGAACACCAGATCGGCATACGCTAAGTCTTGAATCACCCAAATTTCATGTTCGCGCGCGATAGCGACCACTTTCTCGAAAAAATCCAATTCCACGCACTGCGTGGTGGGATTGGCTGGAAAATTCAGCACCAACATCTTGGGGCGCGGCCAGGAATCCTTGATCGCCTTTTCTAATTCCGCAAAGAAGTCAACGCCCGGCACGAGCGGAACATGGCGGATATCAGCGCCGGCGATGACGAAACCATAGGGATGGATCGGGTAAGCGGGGTTGGGCACCAGCACGGCGTCGCCCGGTCCCAGGGTGGCCAAGGCCAAATGCGCCAGTCCTTCCTTGGAGCCGATGGTGACGATCGCATCGGTTTCTGGATCAAGCGCGACGGCGTAGCGGCTCTGATACCAGTTGCAGATCGCTCGGCGCAGGCGCGGGATGCCGCGCGAAACCGAATAGCGGTGCGTATCCGCGCGGCGGGCGGTTTCCACCAGTTTTTCGACGATATGGGGCGGGGTTGGCTGATCCGGATTGCCCATGCCAAAGTCGATGATATCTTCGCCGCGGGCGCGAGCCTTCGCCTTCAAGTCGTTGACGATGTTGAAAACGTAGGGTGGCAGGCGTTTGATGCGTTGGAAATCGGCGTTCACGGTGGCGTTACCAAAGGCTGGGTCACGGAAGTTTCCGCTTGGGCAATCCGCGCCAGGATCGAGGCTGATCGGGAAGACGGCGCTCGCTGGGGGAACTGAACAGTCTACTGATAGGGTCAAGGTAGTTCAATTAAAAATCAGATTATTTTCCGGGCGATACCTCGGCGGGTTGCGTTCTGGCGGCGAGGGCATGAAACATTTTCTCATCCCATTGGACAGGTAAACAGTGCGCCACTTTTTGCGTCTGCATGGACAGGCGAATTTCGGTGGACGTGACGATGATTCCCCGCGGCAGAGTGATGCTTGCACGGTGGGATAGTTGGACCATAGGAAACTGAAGGGGGCGGGGCGCGTTTGGCCATGCTCGTTCTCTCTGGAGAATAACCAAACCGGAATCCGGCCGCTAGCCAGATCCCGGTTACGATGAATTAGGCTAAATAAACCCGCTCCAAAGCGCCGCGCGAAACGTTACCCTTACCGTCTTCCGCCTCGATGTAATAGCGCACATCGCCCGCGCCGGCTGGCAGCTTGGCGGTGTAGTAATTGGCGGTGATCGCCGCGCCGGTTTGCGACGGGTAAGCGCCGTTATCGGTCATCGCCAGGCGGGTTTCGCCAGCGGCGGCGCGCAACACCAGCGTCACCCGCTTTAGGCCGGTGATGTCATGCACGAAGGTGTGTACCGTGCCTTCGGCCGGCGCATCCAGCAGGCAACCCTGACCCCAGCGCTTGCCGCCGGGATTTTCCGGCGTCACCCACGGCGCGAAGATGGTCGGTCCGGTGCGGTCGCGGCCGGCCGCCAACACCGCGTCCACCGCGCTTTTGACCTTTTCATAACCGGCGTTGGCGGCGTTGGTCACTTGCTGATCCCAGATATGCTGGCCAGTCCAGTACCAATAGCAGCTGGTTTCGGCGGTCAGCAACAGCCGGGCCACGTCATCGAGCCATGGCTTGCCGGGATAGGCGTCTTCCATCGTATGCGCCACGTTCTGAAACGCGGTCAGCACCGCCCAGGAATTCAAGTCGGGCGAGTAGGGTTGATCGTAACGGCTGAACCATTTCATGAACTGTGGATCGCCATTATCCGCGCCGCTCCAAGAACCCGGTTCAATATGCGCGGCCTGATTGGGATCGGGCGGAAAGCGATCCAGATAGTCGTTAACCGTGGTCAGCTCGAAACGTGGATCACCCTGCAACCACTGCACCAGTTGGCCGGTGTTGTGGTTGTAATAACTGTCGGCGCCGCCGCCGTGATTGTCGCCGTCCGAATGCAGGATGAAGAATGGCGGGTGTTGCGGGTCGAATGTGCCGGTATCGACAATCGTGTTGTAGACCTGGCCCAGCACGTCGGGATATTGCAGCGCCCCGAAACCGCCGCGGGCATCCTCATTGCCGATGTAGCGTTCCGCCGGCACCGCGATGATTTTATGAACCTTGCCATCCGGGTCTTCATACTGGACGTATTCCGGCTTGAGCAGGCTGGGCGAGATCTTGGAGCCGGCCCAGATGTTGCGCAGTTGCAGCCAGTCGTTGACCGGCGAGTTGACCTGTTCGGCGGGATTCGGCGGCAACATACCTTCGTTAATGCCCGCGTAGGGGTAATCGCGGCAGGCTCGGAAACGGTGGATGGAGTCGTAAATCACCGCCTTGACCCCGGCCTGATTCAGCGCCGGAATCATGCGGCTGTGGAAGGCGGTTTCCGGCGGGAACATGACGCTGGAAGCCTCGATACCGAACGCGGCGCGGATGATGCCGCGATGCCATTCCACCTGCTTGACGATATCTCGATCCGGAATCAGCGCCATCAACGGATGGAAAAAACCGAAAGCCACGAAATCGACGCGCGGATGGCCCAGCGCGGTTTTTTCCTGGGCGACGGCGCGCAATTCGTTATTCCAGCCGCCGAAACGGCCCCCGCATAGCCCATCAGCCGCGCAACGGTTGAGCTGCTCGATCAGCGAACCGCTCCAACTGGTGGATAAACCAGCGTGCGGTAAGCCGCCGTTAACGTATTGTCGCACCGCGGTGGGAATGAAATGGGTGTACGGGCCGCCGCGCGCCCCGAAGATCGAATCCTTCTCGCCATCCCAATAGCGTTGGTCGACCGCGTTGTAATAAGGCTGGTGCATGTGCTTGTGGATGCCGAAATACAGCTTGACCGGCGCATCGCCCGCTTCGGTCGCCACCCGGATCGCGGGGGCCGCTTTGGCTCCCGGCGCGATCCGTAGCTGACCGAATGCCTTGATCCAGTCGCCGCCGCCAGCATGCCAAAATTCGGCCTTGCGGCAGCCTTCCACTTGCACCTTGATCTCGCCAGGCCGCAGCGAGCCGGCGGGAATGCTGGCGGTGTAAATGTATTCATCGCCCGCACCGACGCTGGCCTGGATGGCGGCATCCTTGAATAGCTGCTGACCGTCTTGCGCGTGCAAAATCAGTTGCGGAAAGGGCACTTCGCCATCGGTGACGAAGCTAATACTGAACGCCGGGTTTTTGCCTGATTCGTCGCATTGCAGCGTTTCGGGCAAGTCGATTCGCAATATGCGGTTAAACACTTCAGTCATTGAAAGTCCTCGCGTGAGTTCGTCCACCCTGTTCGCCTTCCAGGAAGGCGAAGGAGAGACAGGCGCTAAAGTCATCGCTATGAGTTTAATGCGGCTGGCGGGAATTGCCGCTTTAGCGCCAGATAAACTCGGTTGCTATCGAATCGGTTTTGAGGGAAACGGTTGCATCCTTTACACTGGATAACAACGATAACAATAACCACCTGATTGTTTTATTTGATAACCGTTCCGGCTGGGGGGCGATATTGCGCATGGCGAAAGTAATGAAGTTCACCAAGATCGTGGCGACCTTGGGGCCAAATTCGCGGAAACCGGAGGTTATCGAAGGATTGCTGGTGGAAGGGGCTGACGTAATCCGGTTGAATTTTTCGCATGGGACGCATGACGATCATGCGTTGTCGGTGCGGCTGGTACGGGAAACCGCGCAAAAATTACACCGCTATATCGCCATTTTTCAGGATTTGCAGGGGCCAAAAATCCGGCTTGGTCAGATTGATGGGGAGTTTCTGGAAGTGGTTGCCGGTGACACGCTGGTGCTGACGACCACCGAGTTGATTGGCGGTATCCACGAGGGCGTCAAGAAAATCGCCATCGATCATCGGAGCTTGCACGAAGAAGTCAAAGCCGCCGACCGGATCTTGATCGACGATGGGTTGTTCGAGTTGACGGTTGACCGTGTCGAGGGCCACGAAATTTTTACCAGGGTGGTCAACGGCGGTCGGCTGAAACCGCGCAAGGGAGTCAACCTGCCGAATATCAAACTGAAGATTTCCGCCATCACCGATAAGGATCGCGCCGATTTACAGTTCGCTTACGACCACGGCGTGGATTACGTCGCCCTGTCGTTCGTGCGCGATGCTAACGATGTGAAGGAGTTGATCGAATTTATGCTGGCCACCTATGGCCGCAAGATTCCGATCATCGCTAAGATCGAAAAACCGGAAGCGTGCCGAAATATCGATGCCATTATCGCGGTGGCTGACGCGATCATGGTGGCGCGCGGCGATCTGGGGGTGGAAACCTCGCCCCAAGATGTGCCGCTGATGCAAAAAACCATTATCCGGTTGTGCAACATTGCGGGCAAGCCGGTGATCACCGCCACGCAGATGCTCGAATCGATGATCAACAATCCCCGCCCGACCCGCGCCGAGGCCAACGACGTGGCCAACGCTATCCTGGACGGCACCGACGCGGTGATGCTGTCCGCTGAAACCGCCGCCGGTCAGTATCCGGTCGCGGCGGTGCGGATGATGAAAAACATCGCGCTTAGCGTCGAAGGCAGCGAAGTATTCAAAGCCTTGATGCATAAGAGCGTGCTGACCCAGGAGGAATTGCTGGCCAAAGCGGGCTTGCGCGTCGAGGACGCTGTGCATTTCGCCACGGTGGATTTGGTGGAAAAGGTTCGCGCCCGCTATCTGGTCAGTTTCACCAACAGCGGGTCCAGCGTGCTGGGCTTGGCCAAATTCCGGCCTGTCGCGCCGGTGATCGCCTTTAGCCCCAAGCTCGGTACCCTGCGCAAGCTGGCGCTGGTCTGGGGGGTGACGCCGTTGCAGCTGGGAACGATGGTCAATTCGGTGGACGATCTGTTGAACGCCGCCACCGAATTCCTGCTGAACAAAAGTATGGTGCCGGAAGGCGAAATCGTCGTCTTTAGCGCGGGGGTTCCCGTCGGAGTGTCCGGCGGCACCAACATGATCAAGGTGATGAAGGTCCAGCGGGGGGATTAAGTGTCGTCGAAGAATTTGGCGCTAACAAATCCTCGGCAACTGCTCTCCGCTCAACCAATCGACGAGGCGACTACCGCCAAAGACGGTTTTCATCTCAACAAAATGGTGATCGTCGGCCACGACTTGGCCGATGATTGCCGCTGCTCGTCCCAGCGGATGGGCGCGCATCACGGCTAATAGTCTGTCCGCCGATTCCGCCGGACAGATCGCCAGTAGTTTGCCCTCGTTGGCGATATACAAAGGATCAAGGCCGAGAAATTCGCCCAGGGCGCGTACTGGCTCCCGCACCGGAATCATCGCCTCTTGCAAACGCATCCCCACTCCGGCTTGTTGGGCAATCTCGTTCAAGGCGCTGGCCAGACCGCCACGGGTCGGATCGCGCAGACAGTGGATATCGGGAACCGCCGCCACCATCGCCGCCACCAGCTCGTGTAGCGCGGCCGTATCGGATTGAATCGGTGCATCGAAACTCAAGTGTTCCCGTTGTGCCAGCACCGCCATGCCGTGGTCGCCTATCGACCCGCTGATGAGAATGGCATCCCCCGGTTGCGCCCGACTGGCTGAAATCAGCACGCCATTCGGTACGACGCCAACACCGGTAGTGGTGATGAACACGCCATCGCCCTTGCCCCGTTCCACCACCTTGGTATCGCCGGTGACGATAGGCACCCCGGCCTGGCGCGCCGCTTGCCCCATTGAGTCGGCGATGCGCTTGAGGTCGGCCAGCGGAAAGCCTTCTTCCAGAATGAAGCTGGCCGCCAGATAAAGCGGTCGCGCCCCGGCCATCGCCACGTCATTGAGAGTACCGTGGACCGACAGACAACCGATATCGCCGCCGGGAAAAAACAGGGGCGAGACGACATGACTGTCGGTCGCCATCACTAGCCGGCCGGCGGGAACCTGGAATTGGGCGCAATCGTCTTGGGTGCGCAACCATTCATTATCGAAGGCGGTGAGGAATAATTCTTCGATCAGCTGCGCCATCGCCCGGCCGCCGCCGCCGTGGGTCATTTCGACGCAATCGCGCGCGATATCTAGTCGGCGGGGAAATAAATTGCGGCGGCGGATCATAAGGCAGCCGCTTGTCGGAAGCGGCCATAGTGATAATAGGCGGCGCAAGCGCCTTCAGCGGACACCATGCAGGAGCCCAAGGGATGATCGGGGGTACAGGCGGTGCCGAAAACGGTGCAATCTTGCGGATGCTTGACGCCGCGAAGCACCTCACCGCAGGCACAGGCTTTATGGTCGGCTGCTTGAATCGGCGGCATCTCAAAACGTCGTTCGGCGTCCCAGCCCGCGAATTTTGGGCGGATTTGCAGCGCGCTGTGCGGCAGCCAACCCAGCCCGCGCCATTCAAACGACGGCCGCACTGTGAATACCTCGTCCATTAAGCCCTGGGCCTTGCGGTTGCCCGCCGCACTGACCGCGCGAGTGTATTCGTTTTCCACGACCGCCTCATCCGCATTGATCTGGCGGATCAGCATGGCAATGGCGCGCAGCATGTCCAGCGGCTCGAAACCGGCGATAACCAGCGGGCGTTGATGGTCAGTGGCGACAAATTCATAAGGTTGGCTGCCGATGATGGTGCTGACATGCGCCGGCCCGATGAAACCATCGACCTCGCCACCGGAGGCCAGCAACGCGCGCAAGGCAGGCGGCGTGAGGACATGGTTGCAATACACGCTGAAATTGTCTAATCCCGCGCGTTGAGCTTGGATGATGGCCACGGCGGTCGGCGGGGTGGTGGTTTCAAAACCGATGGCGAAGAACACCACCGGTCGTTCGGGATGCGCGCGGGCGATCTCCAGCGCGTCGCTGATTGAGTACACCATGCGGATATCCGCGCCCCGTGCCTTGGCTTTCAGCAAGGTGTCGCCGTGTGCGCCCGGCACGCGCAGCAGATCGCCATAGCTACACAAAATTACCTGTTCCCGCTCCACCAGTTCGATTGCGGCTTGCAGGCGACCGCTCGGCAGTACGCATACCGGACAACCGGGGCCGTGAATCAGGCGGATGTTTTCTGGTAATAAATCTTCGATCCCGTAACGACAGATGGCGTGAGTATGTCCGCCGCAGAATTCCATCAACGCATAACGGCGGTTCGGCTCGACCGCTTGACGAATGTGGGCGGCGAGACCTTGCGCCAAATCACCATCGCGGAATTCATCGAGATATTTCATCGCCGATCACCTCCGCCATTTCCGCGAACAGTCGCAAGGTTTCCGCCGCTTCGTCCGGGTCGAGCCGGTTGAGCGCGTAACCGACGTGAACGATCACGTAATCACCGACCGCCACTTCTTCCAGCAATGCGGTGGAGATGGACTTGCGTACGCCGCCCATGTCCACAATCGCCTGGTCGTGTTCCAGAATTTCAATGACTTGAGCGGGGATGGCGAGGCACATGGGGCTAGTCCTCTGGCATAATGCGCGGGAAACTTGGGGAATCGGGCTCAGTGTTTCAGGCCGAGGCAACGAATCACCTAAAGCCTATACAGCTTGAAGCGGAAGTTCCATGTTCGGTGAAGATTCTTTTGAGAATAGGGATTATGGATGGGAGTTTCAATACTGAGGTATGTTTAGCCAGTTTTTCATTAATTTTTCTTATGAGGGTTAAACATGGAGATCGCCTATTTTTTTAATATAAAAGATTTACCTAATAATCCTTTATTCGCGGTAAGAAAGATTTGCGATGAGTTCGATTCTATGGATGAATATTTTAGGATCTCCCAAGAAAAGGTTCGTGGGTTTTATGAATTAAATGATGAAATGAAAGATATTTATTTCGACTTCTATAATGTATTAAAGAATATACAAGAAAAACACGAATTAGATTACGTTCCAATTGAACTTTATACTATTGATCCTAACCAAAATACATGCATTGAATTTATTCGGAGGACATTCGAAGTAACCAGAAAACAAATTGCTGAACCCCTGGAAAAATATAAAGAAGTAAGAAAGTTCTTGGATTCAAAAAATAGAATTGCTAATACGATGGGATTTATCCAAGAAGAGAACAGGCGCGTGGAAAGGATTAAGCATTATTTACATGAGATCAATGAGCTAAAAGAGTGTGCACAAGATTTTATAGAAGCAAATGAGGTTTTATATATAAGCCCAAATGCAAGTGCTGCTTTAAGTAGGAGATGTTTACAATATATTATTAGAGAAAAAGCACAGATTAGAAAAAATACACTGGATAATGAGATACAAGAACTGCTTTCGAGTAATACCTTGCCTTCTTATATAGCAGAGTCAGTGGATGCCGTTAGAGTGATAGGAAATTTCGCTGCTCATCCTCAAAAGAGTAGTAATACAGATAGAATATTACCGGTTGAAGAAGGGGAGGCGGAGTGGGTATTAGATGTTGTGGAAGCGCTTTTAGATCATTATTTTATAAAACCTCATTTGGTTTCAAAAAAGAAAGATTTATTTAACAGAAAACTTACTGAAGCAGGTAAAAAACGACTGCTATAGTAAGGTAGTAAGAGTAAAAAATCGCTTAATCGGATGCTTGGCTGTGACCACTCTTTGCTGTTCAGAGCGCCTGCCTCAAGCACTAAATTAGCCTTCTAATTGATAATTATATTCTTGAGTTATCATTTTTAACTATTGTTAATTTACAAAGCAGAGCGTTTTTTCGGGATTCAAGTTCAATATATTCTGCGTTCATAGCGAGCTTGCCAAGTGAGCACATTAAAAATCTAAACCGCTATGAATCCTTAATTATTAGGATCTTCCTTCAAGGATTGCGCTTCATTAAGAGTCGTTAAGGTGATATTTTTTATGGTGACTCCTGCGTCACTACCCAAGCCTGTCCCAAACTAAGCCCCCCATCATTCGGGGGCGCTTGTTGAGCGATAAAGACCTGCCAGCCGGTTTTTTCCAGATGTGCTTGAAGTTGCATAACAAGCAGCCGGTTAAGAAAACAACCGCCGCCAAGAGCAACTTGTCGGATACCCGATTTTTCGCTGGCCCACTTTAGCCACTCACTCAAACCTAGCGCCAGCGTGGCATGGAAACAGGCCGCGCCTCGTTTGGCCTCAACGCCATCCGCCAGCCAGCCGAGAAGCGGGCTTAAGTCGAGCACACCGCTATCGTGCAGATGGAAACCAGCCGTCAGCGGCAGCGTCGGGCCGTGCTGATGCGCCAGCGCTTCCAACGCCATCGCTGCTTGTGCTTCATAAGCATTGATCTCGCTTACGCCCAATAGCGCGGCGGTGGCGTCGAACCAGCGCCCGGCACTGCTAGTTTCAGGGGTATTGATGCCTTGTTCCAGCATTTGACGAATCAGCGCCGCTTTTGGTCCGAAGCGGTGAATGAGTTCATTATCCCGCCCCAAGAGATAGAGCGCCGCCGCCGCCAGCCGCCACGGCTCGTGGGTCGCGCGGTCGCCGCCGGGCAACGGGAGGGGCCGCAGATGACCAAGACGCTGGAAATTTGCGCCGTCCATCCATAACAACTCACCGCCCCAGATGCCGCCATCCAGTCCTAGACCAACACCATCCAGCGCCAGCCCTAAAACTGGCTCCCGCAGGCGATGCTCCGCCATCACTGCCGCGATGTGGGCGTGGTGATGCTGGACGGTGATACAGGGCAAATTCCGCTCCGCTGCGTAAGCTGCCGCTAGTCGGCTGCTTGGAAAATCAGGATGCAAGTCACAGGCAATCCGTTCGGGCGTGATGTGCAGAATAGTCTGCAAATGCTCCACCGCTTCCTCTAGCGCTCGACAGGTTTCAGCGTTGTCGAGGCTGCCGATATGGGGCGAGAGATAGGCTCGATCGTCACGGGTCAGGCACACGGTATTCTTGAGAAACCCACCTAGCGCCAATACTGAAGGTCCAGCCTGGGGTAGACGGATGGCTTGCGGCGTATAGCCACGGGCGCGGCGGATAAAAAACGCCTTTTCCCGGCCGAGAGCGAGCACGCTATCGTCGCAGCGCGCCAGAATCGCCCGATCATGGATAACGAAGCCATCGGCAATGCCTTGCAAGCGCCGCACGGCTTCCTCATTGTCGATGACCAAAGGTTCCCCGCCGGGATTGGCGCTGGTTGTGACCAATAGCAAGGAATGGGGCTGTTCCAGCCACGCCGTTCCGGTGGGTCGGCCGGCTGCTTCGTGAAACAGCAAGTAGTGGAATGGCGTGTAGGGCAGCATCACGCCCAGATGCGCGAGTCCGGGCGCGATATCGGGCAAACGGTGCTTACTGGCGGCCAGTTTGCGGAACAAAACAATGGGCCGTTGTGGTGATTGCAAAAGCTGCTGCTCGACCTCACTGCATTCAACCCAAGGGGCCAATGAAGCGCTATTGACTCCCATCACGGCGAATGGCTTGCCGTCGCGCTGTTTGCGTTGCCGTAAGCGCAATACCGTAACAACGTTTTGCACGTCGCAGACCAGATGAAAACCGCCCAATCCCTTAATCGCCAAAATCTCGCCAGCCAGCAGCCGCTCTAGCGTGGCGGCAATCACATCCTCGACTTCGAGCGGCTGACCGGTGGCGTTGAGAAGTTTCAGACGAGGCCCACAGACCGGACAAGCATTCGGCTGGGCATGAAAGCGTCGGTCGGCGGGATTGCGGTATTCCTGGAGGCAAGCGGGGCACAGCGCAAAACTGGCCATGCTGGTGTTGGGGCGATCGTAGGGCAGGGCGGCGGTGATGGTGTAACGCGGGCCGCAGTTGGTGCAGTTAATGAAGGGATAGCGGTAGCGGCGGTCGCTAGGGTCGAACAATTCCGCCAAGCAGTGCGGACAGACCGCTGTGTCCGGGGTGATGTCCGCTGTAACCGCGCCGCTGGCGGTTGTGGTAATGCTGAAAGAGGCTTGTTGGTTTTCCGGGCGCGGCGGCAACGCATTAATGAGTAGCGTGTCGATGCGAGCGAGTGATGGCGGTTGGCGCAAATCACTTAAAAAATCATCTAGCGCTCGCGTTGCTCCCTGAACTTCAATCTCAACGCCCGCGCCGTCGTTACGGACGAAGCCGCTCAAACCATGCCGCACCGCCAGCTGATAAACAAAGGGCCGAAAGCCCACCCCTTGGACTTGACCGCGTATCCAAATCGCCCGGCGCTGGAGCGCGGTCATGCCCTAAAGCGAAACTCAGCGACTAAATGATGCTACGGCGGATTGTGCCGCCGCCGTGGATCAGATGCGCGCGCGCCGCCGCGAGTTCGGTTTCCAACTGGCTGATCTGCGCCGCCAACGCCGCGTGTCGGCCTCGCCGCACCCAATTTAGCCACGCCTCTAGCCCTTCGCCGGTGCGGGCGGAGAGCTGGAGGATGTCCACCTCATGGTTAACTCGTCGCGCATTATCCAAACATTGGGCGAGATCGAAATCGAGATGGGGCAACAGATCGGTTTTGTTGAGCAGCATGAGCTGAGACGCTGCAAACATGTTGGGATATTTCAGCGGCTTGTCCTCACCTTCCGTCACGGACAGAATGACGACCTTGGCTGCTTCGCCCAGATCGAAATCGGCTGGACAAACCAGATTACCGACGTTTTCGATGAACAGCACACCGCCTTTCGGTAGCGGCAGCCGTTCCAGCGCCTGACCGATGCCGTGCGCGTCCAAGTGGCAACCCTTGCCGGTATTGATCTGCAATGCCGGCGCGCCAGCGGCCATAATGCGTTCCGCGTCGTTAGCGGTTTGCTGGTCGCCGCTGATGACCGCGACCGGAAATTCATCGCGCAAAACTTGCACCGTGCGGCTCAGTAGCGAGGTCTTGCCAGAACCAGGGCTAGAGACCAGATTCAGGACGAAAACGCCCAGTTCCAGGAATAGATGTCGGTTACTGGCGGCAAGAGCGGCGTTCTTGGCCAGAATATCCTGTTCGAGGCTGACCCGCCGCTTTTCATCATGCGGGTGGCTGTGTGGGAGTGCGCCATGGAGATGGTCGTCGGCGTGATCATGGGCGTGAGCATGATCGTGGGCGTGGCCGTGAGACTGAATGGCCGCTTCGCTTTCGCCGCAACCGCAGGTAACACACATTTATTCCACCTCCATCTCTTTGATCCGTAGCTCGTTGCCGCCGGTTAAACGCCATTGATGGCCGCCACACCGGGGGCACGGATCGAAAAATTGATTGATTTCTATGGCTTGCGCGCAATCCAGGCACCATGCGCGGCCCGGTAGGGTGATGATGTCCAGTTCCGCCGCCGCCGCGACCGTATCTTGACGCACGAGTGCGAAGGCGAAACGCAGCGCCTCCAGTTCGACATTCGCCAGCGCCCCGATTTCCAACCATACGCGCTGTACCCGGCTAAAACCCTGTTGGTGGGTCTGCGCGGTGATCGTATCAATGATCCCTTCACAAAGCGAAAACTCGTGCATGAGGCGGGTATGGCCCAGCACAGCGTCAGGAGCAGAATTCGGCTAGCTAACCAACAGCCACATTCCGCTGGCCGCGATCACCGCGCCACCCAGTCGTAGCCCTCGCGCGGGCAAACCGCGTTGGGCCATGAGGCCGATCCCAATACCCGCGCCATGCAACAGCGCGGTGGTCAGCATGAAGCCGACGCTGTACCACAGAGCGGTCGATCCAGCTATCATTTCCGCGCCATGGGCGTAGCCGTGAAAGAGCGCGAACACCCCCACCAGGACCATGCTTGCCGCCAGCGACAGGCGTGAAGCCAACGCGATCAGCCCACCGAGAATCAACACCGAGCCGGCGATACCCACTTCAACCAGCGGTAGCGGGAGACCGGCAAAGCCAAAGAGACCACCAACCGCCATCGTTGCTACGAAGGCCAACGGTACGCACCAAAGCGCCCGGCGGCCCAATTGGGTCGCCCACACGCCGACCGCGATCATGGCCAATACATGGTCCAAACCACTGAGCGGATGGGTCAGTCCCGCAATGAAGTTTATGTGAGAGACGCCGGTGTGCGCCTGAACGCTGTTTCCTAGCCCAAGCAATATCAAGCCCAGCAGCCAACGCTTATCGGAGAAGTATCGCATGGTGAATCTCCTAACGGTTTTATGAGGCTTAGAATTGGATTGAATCGAATGCGGCGTCTACGCGCGGTTCATGAAGGTGCTCAATCTTTGAGCGTCGCCAGAAAGGCAATGAGTTTGGCGCGCTCGTCAGCGTTGGGTAAACCGATAAGCGTTTTCTTGGTCCCCGGCATAAATTTAGTGGGATCAATTAAGTAATCATTTAATTCCTTCTCTGTCCAGACGCCGCTGGCTGAGGCCAGCACAACGGAATAACCATAACCCTTGGCGTGTCCTTTTGGCGCGCCGACGATTCCCCAGAGATTAGGCGCCGAGCGCAAAGGGCCGCCTTTTTCGATACTGTGACAAACCACACATTGGCCGGCTGGCCCATCCAGACCGACCGGTTGGGCCGCATAGCGATAGGGTATTTCAGCGGAGGCGAGACCTTGCAGGGCGAAAGGACCATCGGTCGGATTGACCACCCATAAGACACCCATCAAGACCAGCAGGCCAATTGCCAGACCTGACAGCGGCTGCCACGGGTACTTTGTCATGGTGTATCCCCCTCTGGCCATTCCTGAACTATAGTTGATAAAAATTATAGCCATGAATTTCAGTCTTGTAGTTAGACCTGACAAAATTCAGGGTATTAACAAAGAGAGTGCGGAAGGAGGTGTGGATGGTGGAACAACGCAGGCCAATACGCGGTGATGATTGTATCGAGTGTCGATTACGCCAGCAAAACGAATGGCGAGTACTGGAATCAGAAGAGATCAAGGTACTGGCCCAAAGCCAAAAATGCCGGCTTTATCAGGCGGGCGAGGCGGTGTTTTCGGAGGGTGAGCCGAGCCACGGTATTTATTGCATCAACTCTGGAACGGTGGCGATTCGTAAGATTAACAGCGGCGGCAACGCGGTTTTAGTCCAGCTCGCTTATCCGGGAGACACGCTGGGTTATCGGGGTTTGTTGTTGGGTGGAAACCGCTGTGCTAGCGCCGAGGCGCTGGGAGCCAGCAAAATTTGTTTCATCCACCGGGACGCCGTGTGCGCGCTGCTTGATAGGAACCCCGCCTTGGGCTTGCAATTTCTGCGACGAATCAATGCCGATCTCGATGACGCCCACGCCAAGCTGGTGCAAAACGCCACTTTTTCTAATCGCACCAAATTTGTGCATCTCTTGCTGGTGTTGATGAATCGCCACGGCCGCACCGCCAACGACGGCAGTCGGGTCATGCAGTTGCCCCTGTCGCGCCGCGATATGGCCTCGATGATTGGCGCTCGCCACGAAACCCTGTCCCGGATCATCAGTCGGCTTCAAGAAGACGGCATCGCCCGTTTTTCAGGGCGGACCGTGCATGTGACACAGCCCAATTCGCTGGTTGATGAAATCAGGCCGATGACGCTGGGTTGATTCGGTCGAACGCTCTGGCGAGTTTATCGAGCGAACAGGCAGTCTTAGCTTTTTTTAGTAACCATCATGGTGGTCTGGTATTCGATCACCTGCTGATTGCGCTGGTTATAGGCTTTATTTCTGTAAATAAATAAGAACCGCTCCGGGTTTTTGGTGGTGCGAAGCTCAACCACTTCGGCATCGGCCTTGAGCGTGTCCCCAAACAGCACCGGTGACGTGATCTTTAGATTATCCACCCCAAGATAAGCGTAAATTTCATAGCCGTCTTGCGCCAGCAGTTCGACGATGTTATCCGCATGGTGAATTAGACCGTCGGCGACGGCAAAAATGATGGGACCCGCCAGAGAGCGCTCCTTGAACCAGGTGCCCTTGGCATATTCGGCATCACTGTGAATCGCCATATTGAACCAGGCGAGTTGATGCAGCATGGAGAAATCCCCAACATCGAGCGTTCTGCATACCCGACAAGGAATTTTGACGCCCGCGGTGACTTTAGCCATGAAAAATTTTCCTCCTCAATAAGTTAGGCGCAATGGGAATTAAGGATGCCGTTTGGCTGTTTGACGGATGCATGGACAGTCTATGCAATATTTCTTGATTGTAGATTTTTTACGCTCGTAAAAAACTTCCTGAAAATTGACGATTGTCAAAGCATCTGATTGACGCCCCACTAGATTTTAAGTGTTTAGTCCGCTAGTGGGGCGCATGATCATGCTTGATGCCAGCGATATCAATCTCGAAAGCTACGAGATGTCCAATCCCGAGGGTTATGAAGGCGCGCTGGGCGGTCTGACCCGGCGCGAGTTCCTAAAGTACTGCGCCGGGGTCGCGGCGACCCTGGGTTTACCCGCATTAATGGGTATTCGCATCGCCGAGGCAGCGACCGCCAAGGTCCGCCCGCCGGTCATTTGGCTGTCGGCGCAGGAATGCACCGGCTGCACCGAATCCTTGCTGCGCGCCTATCATCCCACTCTCGAAACCCTGATCCTCGACATGATCTCGCTGGATTATCACGAGGCGTTGTGCGCGGGCGCGGGCCATCAGGCTGAAGCCTACAAAGCCAAATCGATGAAGGCCAACTGGGGCAAATTTGTCCTGGTGGTGGACGGTTCGATCCCGACCCGGGACGGTGGCGTTTACTGCATGGTGGCGGGCAAACCGATCCTGGAGGCGGTCAAGGAAGCGGCGGAAGGCGCGGCGGCGATCATCGCCATCGGTTCGTGCGCTTCCTGGGGCGGGATTCCATCAAGCGACCCCAATCCCACCGACGCCAAGCCGGTGTATGAAATCCTGACCGGCAAGACCGTCATCAACATTCCCGGTTGTCCGCCGAATCCATACAACTTCCTCTCCACCGTGCTGTATTTGCTGACCTTGGGCAAGCCGCCCGCGCTGGATGCCAAAAACCGGCCGAAGTTCGCCTACGGCCGCTTGATTCACGAGAACTGCGAGCGGCGTCCGCACTTCGACGCCGGTCGCTTTGCCCTGGAGTTCGGCGATTACGGCCACCGCCAGGGCTTTTGTTTGTACAAGCTCGGCTGCAAGGGGCCGGAGACCTACGCCAATTGCCCGTCCATCGGCTTCGGCGATGTGGGCGAGGGCAACTGGCCGGTCGGTATTGGTCATCCCTGTTTCGGGTGCACCGAGCAAGGCATCGGCTTTACCAAACCGATTCACGCGCTGGCCGAGGTCAAGACCTACGCGCCGCCGACCGCTTTCCCAGCCGTCGATTCGCCAAAGGGCGAAGGCATCAGCTCCGCCGCCGCCGCCATCCTAGGCGGAGTGGCTGGTTTGGCGGTGGGGGCGGGGGCGATGGCCTGGCGCGGCATGGACGCTGAACCCAAGCCGGACGCCGACCCTGATCACCCTAAGCCGTGAGAGGTGCGCCATGAGCCTCAACCGCCGACAATTTTTGCAAGGCGCGGCCCGCGCCGTCGCCACGGTCGCCGCCGCGCCGGTCGCGGAAGCTGCCGCGCCATTCGCCCCGCGCGAGAACAAGCCGCTGCCGCCCAAAGCCATTGGGATGCTGTATGACTCGACCCAGTGCATCGGCTGTAAAGCCTGCGTCAGCGCCTGCAAGGAAGCCAACCACATGCCGGTCGAACAGCCGCAAGCTTACGCGGGCTGGAACGAAGGGACCTGGGATACCGCCGAGGATCTCTCCGGCAAGACGCTGAATGTGATTCGAGTCTATCAGCACGGCACGATGGCGGAAAAAGACCGAGAAGTGAACGGTTACGCCTTCATCAAGCGCCATTGCCTGCATTGTATCGATCCGTCCTGCGTGTCAGTTTGTCCGGTTAGCGCGATGCGGAAAAATCCGATCACTGGCATCGTCACTCACAACCCCGATGCCTGCATCGGTTGCCGCTATTGCGTGTTGGGTTGTCCGTTCAACGTGCCGCATTACCAGTTCGATGAAGCCCTGGGCCAGATTAGCAAATGTCAGTTGTGCAGCCATCTGCTGGCGGACAACCCACTGTTTGCCGACGATCAGGTGGCGGCAGCGGCGCAAGCGGGCACCGCGGCCACGGCGTTGTGGAAAAACAGCCGAATTCCAGCCTGTTGCGAGGTGTGTCCGACCGGGGCGTCGTTGTTCGGCTGGGTTACCGATTTGCAAGCCGAAGCGGAACGGCGCATGGCGCTCAAACCGGGTGAAGTGTACGAATTTCCGCGCGGCCTGCTGGGCGGCGACCGCATGATCAATGCGGCCCCGGTGGGCCACTATCAGCCGCATCTGTATGGGGAAAAGGAGTCCGGCGGGACGCAAGTCCGCTATCTGACCGGGATACCCCACGAAAAACTGGGCCTGCCCAAATTGCCCGATCATTCTTCGGCCGCCGTCACGGAAGGGGTACAACATACCCTGTATAAAGGCATGATCGCGCCGTTGGCGCTGCTCGGCGGTCTGGTGGCGTTGGCCCGGCGTAGCGCCAAGCAAGGTGATGCGCCTAGGAACGAGGAGGAGCCGCCCACATGAACGCGATCATCCATCGGCCGCTCGGCGGTAAAGTCGTCACCAAACCGTTCCTGATACTTGGCCTGTTCGTGTTGATCGCCGCTTATTTCATCCTTCGCCGATTTCTATTTGGGATGGGCGATGTCTCCAACATGAATAACGGTTTCCCGATTGGCACCTGGGTGGTGCTGGATGTGGTGATCGGCACCGCCTTCGGCTGCGGTGGTTTCGCCATGGCCTTGCTGATCTACATTTTCAACCGCAACGTCTATCACCCATTGATGCGTCCGGCGTTGCTCGGCGGGGTGTTCGGCTACACCTTGGGCGGTTTGGCGGTGATGATCGACCTGGGCCGTTACTGGCAAGCCTTCAATCTGCTGCTGCCCTGGTACGCCCAGCCGAATTCGGTGATCCTGGAAGTGGGTCTGTGCGTGATGGCCTACATCACCGTGCTGTGGTTAGAGTTCTGGCCGGCGTTTTTGGAGCGAATGTCGCCGAGATTCAAACAGCGGTTCGGTCTGGATCAATTGCAGGCGTTTTTGAAACGCTATATGTACGTGCTGGTGGCGGTCGGCGTGTTACTGCCGACCATGCATCAGTCATCACTCGGCACGGTATTGCTGATTCTCGGCCACAAACTGCCGCCGTTGTGGAATACCCCATGGCTGCCGCTGCTGTTTTTGAGTTCGGCGCTGGCGATGGGTTATGGGGTGGTGATGCTGGAAGCCACCCTGGTCAATCGGGCCTTCAACACGCCGTCCGAGACCGTGCTGTTCGCTCGGCTGTCGCGGGTGGCCGCCGGGCTGTTGGTCGGTTTTTCGGCGCTGCGCTGGGCCGATCTGATCTATCGCGGCCAGTTGGGAGCGGTCTTCGCCGGTGATTTTAACGGCAATCTGTTTTTAATTGAGACCGTGCTGTTTCTCGCGCCGGTGTTCATCTTGCTGTCGTGGCGACGCACCCGGCAACGCTGGCAATTTATCGGCGCGGTGTCGGTACTGGCGGCGGGTTCGCTGTACCGGCTCGACGCTTATTTGCTGGTGTTACAGCCCGGCAACGGCTGGACTTATTTCCCCTCCGGGCCGGAGTTGATGATTACGGTCGGGGTCGTTTGTCTGGAAATTATGCTGTATCTGTTGTTCATCAAGACCTTACCGGTGTTGCCTGGCGGCACCGCCAAAGCGTAGTGGAGGCCGTCATGACTCGAATCACCATTGATCCCATCACCCGCATCGAAGGCCATTTACGGATCGATTGCGAGGTGAACAACGGCAAGGTCACTAATGCGTGGTCTTCCGGGCAAATGTGGCGCGGTATCGAGATCATTTTGCAAGGCCGCGACCCGCGCGACGCCTGGATTTACGCCCAACGCATTTGCGGGGTGTGCACCACCGTGCACGCCATCGTGTCGGTGCGGGCGGTCGAAAACGCGCTTGACCTGGAAGTGCCGCTCAACGCCCAGTACATCCGCAACATGATCGTGGCCGCGCATGGCATCCACGATCATATCGTCCATTTTTATCAACTGGCGGCACTGGATTGGGTCGATATCGTCTCGGCCTTGTCCGCCGATCCGGTGGCGGCGGCGAACCTCGGCGCGGGCTTGTCCGATTATCGACGCAACAGCGTGCAGGAAATCCGCCAGACCCAAGAGAAGCTGAAAGCCTTCGTCGGCAGCGGCCAGTTGGGCGTGTTCGCCAGCGGGTATTGGGGCCATCCAGCGATGAAGTTGCCGCCGGAGGTCAATCTGTTGGCGGCCACCCATTATTTGCAAGCGCTGGAATATCAGCGGATCGCCAACCGCATCGTCGCCATTCTCGGTTCCAAAACGCCGCACATTCAGAATCTGGCGGTGGGCGGGGTGGCCAATCCGATCAATCCCGACAGCCAATCGACCCTGACCCTGGAACGGCTGTTTGCGATCAAGGCGGAAATCGACAAGCTGGGCGAGTTCGTCAATAAAGCGATGCTGCACGACGTGGCCGCGGTCGGCGCGCTGTATGCGGATTGGACAAAATACGGCGCGGGCGTGACCGATTATCTGTCGGTGCCCGATCTGCCGTTGGACACCAAGGGCACCCGCTTTGAATTGCCCGGCGGCTTTATCGCTAAAGGGGATTTAGCGAGCTTCAAACCCATTACCAGCTATCAAGACGGCTTCTTCCGCGACGGAGTAAAGGAAAGCGTCAAGCACGCCTGGTATGAATACAAGGGCGATGACCGGGCGCGGCATCCCTACGACGGCCAGACCCGACCGCTGCATACCGGCTTTGAAGACAACGGCAAATATTCCTGGGTCAAGGCCCCGACCTTCTACGACCAGCGGGTACAGGTGGGGCCGCTGGCCAACGTGTTGGGGTTGGTCGCCGCGGGCCACGAGCCGACCAAGCGCCACCTGAACCGGGTGTTGGAAGTCGCGGGCGCGATTGCCCAGACCGAGATTCCGGTGACGGCGCTGCATTCCACCATCGGCCGGATTGCGGCGCGGGCGATCCGCTGCGCGGTGTTGCTGGAGTCGTTGCAAAATCAATGGCAATTGTTGATCGACAATATTGCCAAGGGTGATTTCGATACCTTCAATCGACCGGTGTTTCCCAAGGGTGAGATTCGCGGTTTTGGCTATCACGAAGCGCCGCGCGGGGTGCTGTCGCATTGGGCGGTGATCGAAAACGGCAAGATCAAGAATTATCAGGCGGTGGTGCCGAGCACCTGGAACGCGGGGCCGCGCGACGATAACGACGCGCCCGGCCCTTATGAGGCGTCGCTGATGGATAATCCGGTCGCCAACGCCGAATTGCCGTTGGAGGTGTTGCGGACAGTGCATTCCTTTGATCCGTGTCTGGCCTGCGCGATTCATCTGGTCGACGCCAAGAAGCGGCCCATCGTACAGGTCAAAGCGCTCTGATGCGGGTGGTGGTGCTGGGCCTCGGTAATATTCTGCTGCGTGATGAAGGGGTCGGGGTGCGGGTGGTCGAGGCTCTATCCGAACGCTATGGGTTGCCACCAGAGGTTGAGGTCGTCGATGGTGGTACAGCGGGGATGGAGCTGTTGAATGTCATCGCCGGTTGCGATCATCTGTTGATTTGCGATGCGGTCAAGGAGGATGCGCCGCCAGGGACGGTGATCAAGCTCATTGATGCTGAAGTCCCCGCCTTTTTTCAAACCCGTTATTCGCCGCATCAACTTGGTCTGGCGGATGTATTAGCGACGCTGACCCTGACCGATGAAGCACCGGGTCACATTACCTTGATTGGCGTGGTGCCACTGGATATGGAGTTGGGGATTGAGTTATCGCCGGAGGTTCGCGCGGTGGTGGGACAGGCGGTTGAATGCGTGGCAACGGTGTTATGTGGATTGGATTGTTTGATTGCGCCAAGGGTTCCGATTGCATAATTATGAGGATGCGGATCAGGAGAAATGAAATGTCAGTATCGTGGCGAAGTGCAGAATAAGGCGTCTCAGGTTTGTGGTTTAAGCCTAGTGTAGATGATAAAGGGCGAAAACAAGTGAAAGCAGATCGGGAATGGATGGCGGAAGCCATGATCATTATTGGGATAACGGTGATGACTCTTACGGTGTATAGTTGCGTGATAGAAGTGGCACGGCTATCACTAATGTTAGAAGGGGTCACATCTATCCACGCGATACAACATTCCCAGCATTAGCCGATGAATATCTGGAAGGGCTATTCGCCCGTTTTTAGACGTCAAGCAAGGAGAATGTATGGACGAACTGCAAGCTGTGATTTCTCTAATTTCCGGTGGCCTCGCAGGCGCTGGAGTTAATGCCGTTATCACAAATCGCAAGCAAAAACTTGATGTCACGCTCAGCGTTATTAAAGATTTTTTCTCATTTTACGAGCATATCGGTCAGGTCAAAGGGGTCTTCTCGCAAGAAGACATCATGGATACGTTATCAAAATCAGAAAACCTTGTGCTACTGAGGCGCGTCGGAGATTGGTTCCACTATGTTGCGAGCCTCGTGAAAGAGGGTGCTGTAGACAAAGAGTTCCTCGATAAAGTGGGTGTCATCAAAGAGGCCAAATCATTCCGCGAAAACATCTCTTCAGCAAAAGGGCGAGCATCTAAGTATCTTGAAAACTCTTGGTCTTGGTGGCCGAACCTAGAAAACTTTAAATAGGATCAATGTCATGTCCGTGGAAGAATCCAAGAATCTAGCTGACGCTGCCATATCGCGCTTTGAAAAGCTACCGACTGGCGTGCGTTCGGAGGCGTACAAGTCATTGGCTGCATACGCCAACTACATTTACGCCGTCGCATCAGGAGGAGCTGGCCCAGTAGCATTGCCTCCGCCAGTTTCAGGTGGTTCCAGCCCATCAACCAAGGGTACATTCAAATGTCCAAGCTGCGGACACAATGGCACTGCTACGTTCACATGATGCCTAACAAGGCGCTGCAAACGACTCTCGCGCCTTCGCTTCGCTTCGGCGCGGGGTCGGGCGAGTTGGGGCGTGGTCGCGGACGCTTCGCGCCGCGCGGGCGGATGGCATGAGCACTCGTCGGGAAGTCATTCAATCCATGGGCGTTCTTGCTGGCGGGGTGCTGTTGGGTTGCTCAAGGAGCACATTGTTGATGGGCAGTGAAAAGAATGTGTGGTTCATGCCTGATGAAGGTGAGCCGCACAAGCGCACATGGATGGCCTTTGGAGCCCATAGGCGAATTTGGGGAAATAAACTCATTCCCGAGGTACAGCAAAATCTTGCCTTGATAGCCCGGACTATCACAGTATTTGAGCCTGTATCGATGCTAGTCAGGAGAGAAGACTTCGCCACTGCACGACAGCTAGTCGGCAAAGAAATTGAGCTGATTATCTGTCCGCTTGATGACCTATGGATGCGCGATACTGGCCCTGTGTTTGTAATAACTGAAAATGGTGAGAAGGCAGGTGTCAATTTCAATTTCAACGGCTGGGGGAAAAAACAAGACTATGACCGTGACGCGGAAGTAGCAGGCTTTGTTGCGACAAATGCCGGAGCGCAACGTATTCAAACCAAATTGGTTTTGGAAGGAGGAGGCATTGAAGTGGATGGACAAGGTACAGCGATTATTACCGAGAGTTGCGTTCTTAATTCAAACCGAAATCCAGATGTTAGTAAATCTGTGTGTGAAGCCGAGCTGAGAAAGTTACTCGGGCTGAAAAAAATTGTTTGGTTGCCGGGAATCAAAGGCAAAGACATCACGGACGGACATACCGATTTTTATGCCCGATTTGTTAAACCCGGCATCGTTGTCGCGGGTTACGACCCCGACCCCAAGTCTTTTGACCACGCTGTGACCAAGCGGCATTTAGAGATTTTGCGTGCCGCCACGGATGCCGAAGGGCGCAAGCTAGAAGTGTTTGTCCTTGAAGCTCCTTCAACAGTACGGGAAAAATTTTTGAACGATGATTTTGCAGCGGGTTACATCAATTTTTATGTTTGCAATGGCGCGGTTATCGCGCCTGAATTTGGCGATCTAACAACCGACTTGGCAGCAAAGCAAACACTCCAACGACTGTTTCCAGAACGAAAGGTAATTCAGATCAACATCGATGGCATTGCGGCGGGCGGTGGTGGCATCCACTGCACCACGCAGCAAGAGCCGTTGGTCTAACAAGTCAATACAGCGGACGGCCTTCAGCCGCCGCTGATTTCCAACGTTATCGCGGGCGCTTCGCGCCGCCCCCTTATGCGAGGGAGAACGCGAGATGGACTTATCAGCCGCGCGCTGGGAAGGCGTTACACCAGCCGAGCGCGAAGCCCTTGCCAAGCATTTGGCGAAGCAGCTCCCGTCTGGTTTCACTTTTCAGGCTATCCGCTGCTTTAAGCTTGCCAAGCGGCAACACCACGTCGCTCTCTATCAAAAAGATAACGCTACCTTCGCGCTCATCCCCGGCGCCGTGGCTTCGCTCGGATACAACGCCGAGCGACCGTGGAGGCCGAACCCGGACGAGCTGGAGAGCTGGCAAGATACTTCAAAGGAATATGGGATCGACAAGACCGTCCAAGAGTACATCGCGGAAGTCACATTGCGGGTCCGTCGAGTGAAATTTTCACCATTCCTCATTGAGACGGCCGCGGTGGAGCTGGGGTGGGAACCAATAGGCGCTGATGATCCCGAGGTGCAAAGTATCCTCCGCGAATACGGGGCACAGAGACCGGTGGAGGTATCCCACGGGGATGTCAGTACTCGGGTCCGCCGAGGTCCGGAGGGGGAGCTAATCGCTGAGCGCTCCCTGTCATGTACCCACGCGGACTTGGCGGCACGGTTGGCGGCAGCGGGCTTCCGCTTCCCGACTTCGGACGAATGGGAGTACGCCTGCGGGGGTGGCGCACCGACCTTGTTCCGGTGGGGCGATCACGTCCCGTGTGACCGCTATCCAACGGATATCAGCCCGGCGGAAGCGGCTTGGCGGAGGCAATGGGTACTGTCCGCGGGCAAGCTGGAGCGCCCCGCCGAAGGGTTCACCTCGGATTGGGATTGCCACCAGCAGCCAAATGCGTTCGGCCTGCTGATCGCTTCGAATCCGTACAAATGCGAGTTAGTAGCCGAGGTTGGCATTACTCGTGGCGGAGACGACGGCTGCATGATCTGTGGGGGGACGGGCTTCTTTATCGGCTGGCTTACCTTGGCCACGGCCTACTTCGAGGAACACGCCTGCAAGCATGATCCGGCTGAGCCGATTGCGCACGGGTATACGGTCGGTCGCCGAGTTCTGGCGTTACGGTGAGTTGGGGGTTAGCATCGCGGAACTAGGTGCTGCACCTAACCCAACCCGCACCCAGGTTTCTGGGACTTCATGGCCCACCGAGAGGGTCGGGCAGATGAACGGAATCGTTATTGCGGCGCGCCACCCAGTGAAGTCCAAGGTGTTCGCTTGCCATTTCAAATTTTGACAATATTGATAATTTCAGGGTGTTTATAGTGAATATAGAGATAAGTGAAATATCACTTAATCCATCTAAAATTGCTCGCTTATTAGGATTCATGGCGTTTTTTCTAGTGCTTGCCAGCCTTGGAGGCCAGCTGTCAAGGTTCATGCTTGGATATGATTATCTCAAGGGATTGGTTCCCCTGTTTAATGTCAATAATGAGCGTAACATCCCGACCTTCTTCTCTGTATTACTAATGATTTTTGCAGCTTTACTCCTTGCGGTTATCTTTATTCTTAATCGCAAGCGTAAGGTTCCTGATGTGTCGAAATGGCTAATTCTTTCGCTCGGATTCCTTTTTATGGCCTATGACGAGGCATTTCAAATTCATGAAATGCTGAATATCCCTTTTCGAAACTTGTTAAATAATCCCAACCTTGGGATATTTTATTTCGCTTGGGTTATACCGGGCATCATTCTTGTTTTAGTTCTCGTACTGTTTTTTTTGAAATTTTTATTGCGTCTCCCCGCGAAAACGAGGTTTGCATTTTTATTGGCCGGAACTTTATATCTTAGTGGGTCTATTGGTTTAGAGTTTTTAGGCGGGAGACATGCTGAATTACTTGGTACTAACAATCTAACGTATAATATAATGACAACTACCGAAGAGAGTTTTGAAATGGCAGGGTTAATTTTTTTTATATATGCGCTATTAGACTATCTCGCTGATAGTTACATGGAAGTTCGATTTCGATTTGACCAATAATAAGAGCAATTTTAAAGTTAAAAATGACCTAGCCCAGAAATCATTAAAGGCCCAAACGAATAAAGGCGACTGACCGTCGCCTTTGCTTATCTGAATCAAATAGACGGGTTATAATGTGGCGCCCGCTTTTTCCAACTCGGCGTAAGTCGTCGGTTGCCGCGACGGATTGATGTTCAACCCCAGTCGCACGCCGATCTCAGCTAACGAGAAGATGCCCCGTATCGCCGGAATGTCAGTCTCGGGATCGGTGTCTAACACCAGGGCATGTTGGCGGTTGACCTGCCGCAGTGTCGCGATGATGTCACCCACCTTGGCGACCAGCACCTCTTCCATCATCATCACTTCCAGTTTTGGTCGCAGCGTCATGACATCGGAAACCAGCAAGTCGTCGTAAGCACAGCCCGCCTTAGCCATAATGCGCTTCGCTTTCTCGCCGTTCAGATCGCGGCTGGTAATCACGCCCAGAATGCTGTCGGCGGCGTCGCAAACCAGCAGAATGCGAATGCCGCGCTGGATCATCAGATCCATCGCCTTGCTTAGGGGAGTTGATAGTTCGATGGTGACGGCCGTGATCTGGCAGAGATCGGTCATGACCGACAATGCCGGATCATTGGGGGTAATACGCCGGGGTAGCTGTTGCTTGGGCCGAGCATAACGGATTCCCCGGTCGAGCTGGCGTAGCGGAAGCGAGTGAAAAGGTTGCTGCATCAAGGTGCTCTCCTGTTTTTCTTAAATCATTGATGGCGGCCATGACCGCTTGTATTTATTGTGCAGACGCAATATAACAAATTATTGTCCGATAATAAATACGGTAATTGTCACTTTATTACTTATTATAAGGTATCAAAATTATTACTATCATATGCGTTATTTTTAAATAATTAATTGATAATATTGGAATAATTATTAAAATTAAAGGTGTAATGCGTTGAAGGCGGGTAGAATGGTCGGATGCTCAACGGCGGTCGAGCAACTCTCCCAAGGCGCGGGTCAGTACTAGTAAATCCTGCTCGCGGGACAGGGTATGCTCCCCATCTTTGATGAGCAGCAAACGCGCGTCGAAACTGGTGAGGCGTTCCAGCACCTGGAGGCTTATCCGCCACGGCACGGAAAGATCGTTTATTCCATGAATCAGGCGCACCGGACAATTGATCGCAAGTTTCGGCCGGTTCAGCAGCCAGTGTCGCTGGGCTTCCTCAATCAAATTCAGCGCGATGATGTATGGCTCGCCGTAGGGCGAGGGTAGAGTAATCACTCGCTCGCGCCGCAACCGTTGCCGCAGGGTTTCATCGAGCCGTTGCCAGAGCAGGTAGTCGGTAAAATCGGCGGCGCACGCCAGACCGAGCAGAGCGGCGATTCGATCCGGCCGCTCCAGGGCCGCCAACAACATCAGCCATGCCCCCATCGATGAGCCGACCAGAATTTGTGGCCCTTCGGTTAGCTGGTCTACCACTTCGAGGACTTCGCGGAGCCAGCCGCCGATGGTGGCGTCGGCGAACTTGCCGCTAGAAGCGCCGTGGCCAGAGTAGTCGAAGCGGATAAAGGCTTGGCCGCGTTCCCGGCACCAGCGTTCCAAGGTGGTTGCCTTGGCGCCGGTCATGTCAGAGGTAAAACCACCCAGAAACACAACCCCCGGCGCTGCGCCCGGACTGCGGTGGTAAGCCAGGCGAGTCCCATCGGCCAGGGTGCATTGGGCCGGTTTGGCGTCAAAAAAATACATCGTGCGACGATCTCCTGCTAAGGTACATTAGAGAGAGTATTTCACATTCCGAGGAGAGATAAGCCGATCACTGTTGCTTGATATGGAACAACATTTGATGACCAAGGAGGGTGTAGTCCATAACAAAAAATGATAACGCGCGATATAGCCACCCGAGGAAGCAATATGAACAATCGACGGGCGATACTCTGGCTCCGAAACGATTTGCGGTTGCACGATCACGAAGCATTGACATTGCTGGCAAATACCATGGATGTGTTGGCGCCGGTCTATTGTCTCGATCCTCGGCAATTCGAAATCCAATCGCTGGGATTTCCCCAAATCGGTCCGCTACGGGCGCGGTTTCTGATCGATTGCCTGGAAGATTTACAAGCTGGACTGGAAGCGCGGGGCAGCAGCTTGCATGTGGTGCTGGGCGAGCCTGAGAAGGTAATTCCACGCTTGGCGCAAACGCTAGGCGTCGGCGCGGTGTATGCCGAGCGCGCGGTGTTGGGTGAGGCGGCGCAGGTCGAGCGGCGGCTGTCCGATGCGCTGGAACCCTTGGGGGCGCCCTTGAGAGGCTATTGGGTCGGTACGCTGGCGCACCCCAGCGATTTACCCTTTCTGATCGCCAATCTGCCCCAGCAATTTGGCCAATTTCGGGATGTGGCCCTCTCAGGTGGCGAGCCGCGGGCGCCGTTGCCACCGCTGCAAAAATTACCCCCTTTCCCCGCCGAGCTAAAAACGCCAACCCTATCCACCTTGGTGCAGGCAGTGGGTTTATCGATCGAACGGGAATCCAGCGAGCATTCAAGATTCAAAGGTGGCGCAACGGTAGCACTAGCCAGATTACAGGATTTCGTGCAAGGGCGTCGGGCATCGCTGGATACCTTACGCGGTGGGGCCGGCGAACCGGCTGTTTCTCAGGCTGATCAGTTCGCGCCCTGGCTGGCGCGCGGCGCGATATCTCCCCGCCGGATTTACCAGTATGTGAAATATTCTGGTCTGGCGGCGTGGGCGGGCGATCTGGCGACAGCCGCCATCGACCAATTGCTGCGGCGTGACTATTTTCGGTTTTTGGCGCTCAAGCGAGGCGAACGCATCTTGCGCTCCGATCCCACCTCTGGCTTGAACAATCAAAATGCCCGGGAACGTTTCGAAAGTTGGCGGCGAGGTGAAACGGGCGAGCCATTCGTGGACGCCCACTTGCGGGAGCTGGCGCACACCGGTTATTTAACCCCGCTCGGGCGACGATTGGTGGCCAGTTATCTGCACCACGATCTGCGACTGGATTGGCGTTGGGGGGCGGCGTGGTTTGCCTCGCAATTGTTGGACGATGATCCCAGCGTCAATTTGGCTTGCTGGATGGAAGCGATCGGCCACTGGCGCGTTTCCGATCAGCCGGCTCGCTTGGACCCGGCCGAACAGGCGGCCCGACATGATCTGGATGGCGCTTATACCCGCCGCTGGCTGGGCGTGGCCGCGCCAGCCGCCCGTCGTCTCGGCTAGCGATAGATGGGCGTCTGGAAGCTCCGGCCGGCTGTTGCCAGCCGCGCCGAAGGGGAGAAATATATTCCGGCACCGCGCTTTGACGCGTAACAGTTCAGATCGCTTCCCACGCCTGGGCGACGAGAGCGGGCAAAATTTCTCCGGCAGCGCCGTTCAGGCTGAAAGTGACGCACGAACTGAGCGGTGTCGGTTGCGGGTTGATTTCCACCACGGTGGCCCCGGCGTCGAGTGCACGCAAGGGGAGATCAGCCGCGGGATAGACCAGGGCCGAAGTGCCAATGCTGAAAAAGATTTCCGCCGTGGCGGCGGCGTGCTCGGCCGCGTGCAGCGCCGTGGCTGGCAACATCTCCCCAAACCAGACCACATCCGGTCGCAGCAAGCCGCCGCAACGCGGACAGCGCGGTGGAATCTCATCGCCGTCCGGCCAGCTTTCCACCGGTCGATCTTCGCTAAAGCACTTGGTGCGAAAAATATTACCGTGTAATTCCAAGATCTGATGGCTGCCAGCGCGGCGGTGCAGGCTATCCACGTTCTGTGTGATCAGAGTGAATTCGGGGATATGGCGTTCCATCGACACTAACGCCTGATGGCCGGGGTTGGGTTCGGCTTGGCGGATGCGTTGCTGTCGCCAGGCGTACCATTCCCAGACCAGCTTGGGTTGGCGGCGGAAGGCGCGCGGGGTAGCGAGCTCTTCTGGATTGTACTGCGCCCACAATCCGGTTTGCGCCTCGCGAAAGGTCGGTACCCCGCTTTCGGCGGAGATGCCCGCTCCGGTCAGCACCGCCACGCGGCGCGCGGAACGCAGTCGGTTGACGAGGGCGCTGGGCAGGGGAATGGCGCTCATGCGGCGGTCTCCAGCGTGAATGTTGGGCCAGCATAACATGCCGATCCTCGGCTTTCGTAAAAGCCAGCCGCTGTCCAGAATGTCGCTATCGCTATATGAATAGGTCCGCGCTGACGCCATAATAGGAGTATAAGTCACTCAATCGACGGGTATTGCCAGCAGCAAGATACCGCTAAGGTAGGGCGCGACCGATCATGCGGCAGTCTATGAAGGAGCGGCCATGCATCTCGAAGTCCTGATCATCGATCCGCAGAACGATTTTAGCGATGTTTCGAAGGCGGCGTTGCCGGTTCCGGGCGCCCGCGCGGATGCCGAACGATTAGCCGGGCTATTGGACCGCCTCCAGAATCGGATCGACCGCATCCATGTCACGCTCGATACCCATCAACTGCTGGATATTGCCCATCCGATGTTCTGGCGGAACAGCGTCGGCGAACGGCCGACCCCCTTCACCCAAATCACGGTCGAGGATGTCGAACAGGATCGCTGGTACGCTTACGATCCACAAAGTCAGCCGCGTGCGCTGGAGTACGTGCGGGCCTTGCGGGCGGGTGGCCGCTATACCCTAACGATTTGGCCGCCGCATTGCCTGATCGGAACGTGGGGACACAATGTGATGGCGTCGGTTGCCGGAGCGCTACGGCGTTGGGAGGAAAACCGGTTCAAGCGCGTTGATTATCTCAGCAAAGGCCACAATCCCTGGACCGAGCATTATTCGGCGGTACAGGCCGATGTGCCCGATCCAACCGATCCGGCCACCCAACGCAATATTAGCTTGATCGAGATGCTAGAAAAAGCGGATGCGATCGCCTTGTCAGGCCAGGCATTGTCCCATTGCGTGGCCAACACCATCCGAGATATCGCCGACGGCTTTGGCCAGAACAGTATCCACAAACTGGTATTGATAGAAGATACCAGTTCCCCGGTGCCGGGATTTGAAGATCTGGCGGATCGGTTTCTAAAGGATCTGGGCGCGCGCGGGATGAGAACGGCTCGTGCCGCCGATTTCCTGCGCTAGTGGCCATCAGCAAGATAGCGCCAGCATGAGCATTGCGTTGGATTCGTATTACACCATCGGCAGGATGCATTGGTACTGTGAGGATTATGTTTTTCAGGGAGGGACGCCGTTTCCGTATGTGATTATGGCTGATGGTTGCTCTGCCTCGCCCCATAGCGACATCGGCGCTAAGCTGTTGGTGCTGAACGCCCGCCGGGAATTGACACATTTTGCGCGGGGCGCGGACGATGAAGCCCAGCGCGCCCAGCTGCATTGGCCATTGGGCCAACGGATCGTACGGCGGGCGGCGCGGCAGGTGCGAGATTTGCAACTTGATTCCAGTGTGCTGGATGCGACGCTACTGGTCGCCTGGTGCGATGGGTCAACAGTGCATGTTCACCTCTATGGTGATGGGTGTATCGCGACCCGCCAGGCGGATGGAGGGCTGGCGGTCATCCAGGTCGAGTACGCTGAGAACGCGCCATATTATCTGTCCTATCTGCTGGATTCCGAACGCCACGCCTATTATCAGGAAGCGATTGGTGATTTGACGGTAGCGCAAACCGTCCATTCCCTGGACGAAACGACCGGCATCTCTATCCGGCGGGGCCGTTTCGATGCGCCCATCATATTGTCCTTCCCGCTGGCGACCTTCCCAACCGTGGCGGTTGCCACCGATGGTCTTCATTCCTTCGTCAATGCCGAGGCTCGGAACCGAGTGGATTTGTTGGAGGTGACGCGGGCGGTACTGGATTTTTCCAACCATGAAGGCCCCTTCGTCCGGGATCGGCTGGAAAAAGTTTTGGTCGAATTCAGCAAGCAACTTATTTTCAATTTGGACGATCTTAGCTTAGGGGTCTTTGTAAGACGCGCTTAAGCGATCCGAGCGGGAGCCGCCAGCACGCTCTTGCGAGGTGCTGGATGGAAACGCCCACCGGTGGGATAGTCATGCGGTAGATAGTGGATGAGCTTCAGAAAAACCGCAGATAGGTTTCCAGCACCTTGAGCGTGTAAGCACTGTTACTGGCGCTTCGGTATTGGCCGGGATTGCCGCTGATCCACCAAGCAGCGGCGCGCTGCACGGCGACGATTTCATTTTGGTTGCTAGCGGTGAACTGATCGCGCAGCACTGGACCGATCACGCAAACCAAGACTTGACGAGCCAAATCCTGGTCGGCGGCGAATTGCTCCGGGCTTAACTCCTGGTTGAGACAGCGGATCGACCAAGGCCGGATATTGTCTGCCTTGACGCGCCAGTCGCTGTAGAGACTCGAACTCGCTTCCGGGGCTGCTAGTCGTAGCGCCTCGACCAGCGCTTCGACCTTCGCATCGGAAATTTCCGCCTGAGCGACGGTTGGCGCTGCTGTCAAAAGCAAGCCTATCAGCCCTAGGGTTGGTAGTAGGCGATGATAGCCCTTGGCAACGGAAGGACTCGAAATACGGATAGCGGTAGTAGGCGACATGGCATCCTCTCTGGCGTGATAGCCCTCGGATTATCTTAGCAAATTCTCTCGCAAGTGACTGCGATCCTCAGCGCGAGTGGGAGTCAGCGCAAAGTCTCTGTGGAGACCGGCAAAGCCTCGAAGCGGGGTAGCTAAAGCAGCCCGCCGCGATCCAAGGCGCGATAGCTGATCGCTTCGGTCAGCTGCGGGGTTCCAATGAACTCGCCGCCACCCAGATCGGTGATCGTGCGGGCTACTTTCAGGATGCGGTGGTAGGCGCGCGGCGACAGCCCAAGTTTTTCCATCGCGTGTTCCAGCAAGCGATGATCGGCCTCCTTCAGGGCGCAATGGCGTTCGATCTCACGAGTACTCAACGCGCTGTTGGCTTTGCCGGCGCGCCGCAATTGCCGGTCGCGGGCGACGCTGACGCGGGCGCGCACCGTGGCGCTGCTTTCCTCGGCGGTTTCCCCGCGTAACGCTTTGTAAGCGAGGCGTGGAACCTCGATATGTAGATCAATCCGGTCAGCCAGCGGACCGGACACCCGTCCCCGGTAGCGACGAATCTGCTCTGGCCCGCAGGCGCAGCGGCGTTCGCTATCCCCCAAATAGCCGCAAGGGCAGGGGTTCATGGCCGCCACCAGTTGAAACCGGGCCGGAAAATCCGCCTGACGGGCGGCGCGCGAGATGGTGATCCGTCCAGATTCCAGAGGCTCGCGCAGAACCTCCAAGACATGCCGGTTGTACTCCGGCAATTCATCCAAAAACAACACGCCTTGGTGGGCTAATGAAATCTCGCCGGGCCGTGGTTGACTGCCCCTGTCAATTCTATTTAATATCACGACTGACGACGATTGCTTTTCAAGAATTTAGGTCCATTATATACAGTGATTAGCGCGATTGAAGAACATTAATTGAGGCGACTGGTTTGTGGTAACCACTTAATG
>Ga0209573_1000446_pt1 | contig 89629 bp, 75 predicted proteins | sample TNRBio252014_DNA_FD_185870 | JGI IMG/M metagenome (GOLD analysis project Ga0209573, IMG submission 185870) | Wastewater treatment Type I Accumulibacter community from EBPR Bioreactor in Madison, WI, USA - TNR Reactor_6/25/2014_ DNA (SPAdes)... | ecosystem: Engineered > Bioreactor > EBPR >... | reverse complement strand
ACGTGGCCTGCCCCTCGCAGGAGGTCGGCGGCAACTCCGCCATCCACGCCGACTTCTGGGATCCGGTGCGCGCACGTTTGCGTGAAAAGCACGGCAAGGATCTGCACATCCTCGCCTGGACCGGCGCGGGCGGCGATGTCACCTCGCGCCTCGCCTACGGTCGCGATGCCGATGAGCGAATGCGCAAGCTGCGCGGCGGCCTCTCGCGGCTCGACGAGGTGGCGCGTCGCCTCGTGAACGCCTGGGAAGAGGCGTATGAAGGCGCGAAGCATGACATCCGCGACGATGTGCCCTTCCAGCATCACGTTCAGAACATCAAGCTGCCTTACCGCAAGGTCACCATCCTCGAAAAAGCCGCCGCCATGACCGAGGTGGCCAAATACAAGGACGATCCGAAGCAGAAGTGGAACCTCGGCTGGAACCAGCGCGTGGTAGACCGCTTCAACGAGCAGCAGGCCGGCACGCAGCCGCCGTATGTGATGGAGCTGCACGCGCTGCGCCTCGGCGACATCGCCATCGCCACAAACGAGTTCGAGCTCTACACCGACTACGGCGTGCAGATGAAGGCCCGCAGCCCCGGCATCCAGACCTTTGTCATCCAGCTCGCCGGTCCCGGCACCTACCTGCCCACCGAACGCGCCGCGAAGCACGGCGGCTATGGCGCGGTCATCCAAAGCAGCCAGATCGGTCCCGATGGCGGTCAGGTGCTCGTCGAGCGCACCGTGGAAGCGCTCAAAGGGATGTGGGAGAAGAAGTAAACAATCCTCCGCAGAGGTTTTGCCACCCCACCGCCTTCCCGCATGAAGACACTCACTCTCGCCCTCCTAACCGCCGCCAGTCTGCATGCCGCAGATCCCCTCGACACCTTCATCCAGGATCAGCGGCCAGCGTTGATCAAACTCTACGAGCACCTCCATGCGAACCCTGAGCTGTCGTTTCATGAGGAGAAGACCAGCGTTCGCATGGCACAGGAAATCCGCATGGCTGGATTCGAAGTGACTGAGAAAGTGGGCGGCTTCGGCGTGGTGGCCGTGTTGAAAAACGGGCCGGGCAGAACGGTGCTCGTGCGCACCGATCTGGACGGACTGCCCGTGCGCGAGATCGGCTCGGTGCCTTACGTCAGCAAGACGACCACAAAGGACGACGCAGGCAATGATGTGTCCGTGATGCACGCCTGCGGCCACGACATGCACATGACCTGCTGGGTCGGCGCGGCGCGAGCACTCGTGGCGTCCAAGGACCAGTGGAAAGGCACGCTCGTCTTCATCGCACAACCCGCCGAGGAGCGCGGCATGGGCGCGCTGGCCATGATCGACGACGGCTTGTTCCAGCGCTTCCCGAAGCCAGATGTGTGCCTCGCGCTGCATTGCGATGCCGGATTGCCCGTGGGAACCTTCGGCGTCACCAGCGGCCCGGCCACGGCAAGCACGGACACGGTGGACATCCTCGTCAAAGGCGTCGGCGGCCATGGCGCGATGCCGAACACGACCAAAGATCCCATCGTGCTCGCCTCGCAGATCGTGGTGGCTTTGCAAACCATCGACAGCCGCGAACTGCATCCCGTGGAGCCGGTGGTGGTGACGGTCGGCAAGTTCAACGGCGGTACCAAGCACAACATCATCCCCGACAAGGTCGAACTCGGCCTCACCGTGCGCACCACCAGCCCCGAGACGCGGAATCAGGTGCTGGAGTCGATCAAACGCATCTGCCGAGGCCTCGGCATCGCCGCCGGACTGCCGGAAAATCTGCTGCCCGAGATCAAGCTGACCGGCCCCGGCACTCCTTCCTTGTTCAATGACCTCCGACAAAATTCCCGTCTTCCTCGCCTGGCTCGGCACCGTCGCGCCGGAGAAAGTCGAGAAGGCGAACAAAACCGGCGAAATCCTGCCCAGCCTGCACTCGCCGTTCTATCGACCCGATGCCGCGCCTTCCATCACGTTTGGCGTCAAGGCGATGACGCTGGCGGTGATGAGCGAACTCAAGCGGTGAAGTGAATGGTCTGCAGACGACGTTGATTGCTGCATGAAACGCATCCTTTCCGCATTCCTCGTCCTGCAAAGCCTCGCGCTCGCCGAGTTCCAGCAGCCGGTGACGGGCGTGCAGCTCTGGCAGGACACTTGCAACGTCTATGTGCTGAAGCACGAGGACGCCGCGCTGGTCATCAATTTGGGGGATGGCACGGTGCTGGAGCACTTGGCGGAGATCGGCGTGAAGCGGGTCGAGTGGGTGCTGCTTACGGATCATCATCGCGAGCTGTGCCAGGGAGCACCGAAACTGGATCGTGCGGTGACAAAGATCGCGACTTCGGCGGCAGAGAAGGAAATCCTCGAAAATCCGCTCTCGTTCCGCAAATGGAACCCGAGGCTCAGTGACAAATACAGCGTACATGGCGCGAGCTATGTGCGCCCACCTGCCGTGCCGCTGAAGATCGACCGCGTGCTCGCGGATGGCGAAGTGTTCACCTGGAACGACTTCGAACTCACCTGCGTGAGCACACCAGGCCACTCGCCGGGCGGCATGAGCTTCGTCATCAAGCGCGACGGCCGCACGCTGGCCTTCACCGGCGGCGTCATGCATGACGGCGCGAAGATGACGAACTGGTTCGACACGGAATGGGACTATGGCTTTGCCAAGGGTCTCGACGCGCTCACCGCCTCGGTGCAAAAACTCGCTGCATTGGGCATTGAGACGGCCTTGCCATCGCTGGGGCCGGTCATTCGCGAGTCAACGAAGCAGTTTGCGGCTTACGAGAAGAAGCTCGCCGACTTCCGGCCTGATTACATCCGCGGCTACCCGGTGAACAACCTCTCCAAACGCGGCCTGCATCCCGCCACGAAACCGACGAAGGCGAACTACATCGTGCAGGTAACTCCGCATCTCTACATGTTCGGTCCGGAGATGGCGGGGAAGAATTTTGCCATCCTCATCGCTGATAGCGGCCACGCTTTGCTGCTGGACTGCGGCCTGTTTCCGAAACTCGTGCTCGAACGCATCATCAGCGACATGAAGGAGCACCTCGGCCTGAAGCAGATCGACGCCTGCTGGATTTCCCACTCGCATGGCGACCACTTCACACTCTTCCCCGCGCTCAAGGAGCATGGCGTGAAGTTCTGGACGATGGATACCATCGCGGACAAGTGCGAGAACCCGCGTTTCTACGATTACCCGGCGATGATCGGCGCTTACAACGCCGGATTTGAGAAGGCAAAGATCGACCGCATCCTCAAGGCTGGCGATGTGATCGAGTGGGAAGGCTACAAGCTGCACATCGACTGGATGCCCGGCCAGACGGAGTTCGGCAACGCGCTGTGGCTCGAACTCGACGGCCAAAAGGTCGTCTTCACCGGCGACAATCTTTTCGGCGACCCCACCGATCCCGCGCAGAACGGTCACGAGTGCGTGAACGCTCGCAACAGCGCCATCATCGAGGAAGGCTACCTCGTCGCCGCGAAGTATCTGCAACAGCTCAAGCCCGACATCATCATGGGCGCGCACGGCGTGCTCATGACCGAGCCAGCGGCCTTTGTGGACCGCTTCCATGACTGGGCGCTGCGTGCGATCCGTAAATACAAGGATCTGCTGCCCGACGCGAACTATGAATACGGCTACGATCCTTACTGGGTCAGCGCCTATCCTTATCGCGTCGATGTGGCGAAGGAAGCCGAGGTGAGCATCACCGTGCGCAACTTCCGCGACACCTTGCAGCAGCATCGCGTCGTCCTCCAGCTCCCTCCCGGAGTGAAAGCCGAACCCGCTGAACTCGTGGGCACCGTCGGCCCCAAATCACGCCAGAGTTTCAAGATCAAACTCACCGCTGACCCCGCCCAAGTGCCTGCGGGTGTGCAAATGGTGCCGATGGACATCACACTCGACGGAAAGCGCCACGGCCAGCTCTTTGATTTCATCATCCAGGCCAAAGAACCCGAGAAACCAGCCACGAAATGATGAACCGCCGTTCCCTCATGACCTTGCTCGCCAGCCTTGCTGCGACGAGAAGCCATAGCGCCAGTCCAGACCGCATGAAAGCCGCCGCCCTGATCATCCAGAAGCAAGTCGATGCCGGAGTGCTTGAATCCGCCGTGCTGCATGTGCGTCGAGGCGATCAAGTGACGCAGCAGGCTTTCGGCAAAGCGGAGCCGGGTTCGATGTTCCTGCTCGGCTCCATCACCAAGCCGCTTGCCGTTGCCCTTCCAGTGATGATCCTGGTGGACCGTGGTGAGCTGAAGCTCTCAGATCATGCGGTGAAATACCTGCCTGAGTTCGACGAAGGCGCGCGCAAGGACATCACCATCGAACAGTTGCTCACGCACACTTCGGGCCTGCCGGACCAGTTGGAGAACAACAACGAGTTGCGCGCACGACACGCTCCGCTGTCGGATTTTGTGAAGGGCGCGATGCACACACCACTGCTGTTCGCGCCGGGCACGAAGTATCACTATCAAAGCATGGGCATCCTGCTCGCGGCGGAGATCGTGGAGCGAGTCACGAAGATGAAGCTCCCGGATTTTCTCGCGGAGGAGGTCTTCACACCGCTCGGCATGTCACGCAGCGTTCTCGGCCTCGGCAAGTTCAAGAAATCCGACATGATGCCGATGCAAACCGAGCACGCCGCGCCCGAGGCCGGAGCTGGCGACCCGAACGCCCGTGATTGGGACTGGAACAGCGACTACTGGCGCAATCTCGGCGCGCCGTGGGGCGGCGCGCACAGCTCTGCGGCCGATGTGGCCGCGTTCCTGCGCAGTTTCCTGAATCCTGACGGCAAAGTGCTGCGCGAGGCCGCCGCACGTCTCATGATCCAGGATCACACGCCCACGCTCGAAGCGCATCGCGGCATTGGATTCATGCTTGGTCCCGCCAGCCTCGGCAAAGGCTGCTCCGTGCGCACCTTCGGCCACAGTGGCTCCACCGGCACGCTCGCCTGGGCCGATCCGGCCACCGACACGACCTTCGTGCTGCTCACGGCACTGCCGAAAAACGTGTCCGGATCGCTAATCCTGTATCCGGTGTCCGACCTGATTTCGGCACATGCCTGATCGCGCCGGATTTTGCCATGCCCGAAGTGGGAATAACCCATTCGGTCAGATCGTATCCTCTGTGATTTTTTATGATGAAAACCTTCCTTTTCGCCACCCTCGCCCCGCTGGCTGTTTTTGCCGTCGAACCGCTCCTTCCGGCCAAAATCGAGTTCAACCGCGATGTGCGGCCGATTTTGTCGGACAACTGCTTCTACTGCCACGGCAACGATCCGAAGCATCGCGAGGCCGATCTGCGGCTCGACATTCGTGAAGAGGCCCTCACGGCGAAGGCTTTCGTGCCGGGCAAGGTGAAGGAGAGCGAACTCATCGCCCGAATCCTGACCGATGACGAGGACGACCTCATGCCGCCGCCAGATTCGCACAAGAAGCTGACGCCGCGGCAAAAGAACATCCTCCAAAAGTGGATCGAGCAGGGCGCGGGCTATCAGCAGCATTGGGCGTATGAAAAGCCAGTCAAGGCGGCGATTCCCGCGGGGGTGAATCCGGTGGATCACCTTGTGCGGAAGCGCCTCGCGGAGATCGGACTCAAACCGTCGCCGAAAGCGGACGCACGCACACTGATCCGTCGTCTCCACTTCGATCTCCACGGCCTGCCGCCCAAGCCGTCCGACATGTCTAACTGGTCCGCCCTGTCAGACAAACGCTACTCCGAGCTGGTCTCCAGCCTTTTGAAAAACCCACACTACGGCGAGCGCATGGCCATCGGCTGGCTCGATGTGGTGCGCTTCGCGGACACCATCGGCTACCACAGCGACAATTCGCACAACGTCTGGCCTTACCGCGATTACGTCATCAAAGCCTTCAACACGAACAAGCCCTTCGACCGCTTCACCATCGAGCAGATCGCGGGTGATTTGATGCCGGACGCGAATCAGGAAACGAAAGTCGGCTCCGCCTTCAACCGGCTCATCCTCAGCACCGAGGAAGGCGGCGCGCAGGCGAAGGACTACGAGCAGCGCATGCTCACCGACCGCGTGCGCGCCGTCGGCAATGCGTGGATGGGTCAGACGACGGGTTGCGCGCAGTGTCACGATCACAAATTCGACCCCATCACCTCACGCGACTTCTATCAGCTCGGTGCCTTCTTCGCCGACATCAAAGAGCCGCTCATCGGCCGCCGCGAGACCGGCATGATGGTGCTCGATGCCGAAGGTGAGAAGAAGCAGGCGGACATCACCAAGCGTCTCGCTGCCTTGCAGGCTGACTTTGCCAAGCCACGCCCCGAACTCGCTCCGGCACAGGCCGCGTGGGAAGCGAAGGCGCTCGAAGCCACCACCGCCAACAGCCTGTGGCAACCTTTGAAGCCGCTCACCGCCGTCGCCGCCAAAAAGAACATCACCCTCAAAGCCGACAAAGACGGCATCGTGCGCGGCAGCATCGACAAAAAGCGCGAGGAACGAAAGCAAAACGACGGCACCGAAACCTACACGCTTACCGCCAAGCTCCCCAAAGGCACCACCGGCATCCGCCTGGATGCCTTGAAGGAAAAATCGCCCGGCATCGGACTCGCCTCAAACGGCAACTTCGCCCTCAGCGAGGTAGCTTTGACCATCGGCCGCAAAAACAAGCAGGAGCAGCTCCCCATCGCCCACGCCAGCGCCACCTTTGAGCAGAAGAACTTTCCTGCGAAGAACACCATCGACGGCATCGCCGATCAAAAGCTCAACGGCTGGGCCGTGCTCGGTGCGACTGGCGCAGATCAGTCGCTCTACCTCGAACTCGCCCAACCACATGTCGACGCGGCGACTGTCGTCACCCTCACGCTAAGCTTTGCGCATGATGGCAATCACGAGATCGCCAACCTCCGCCTCAACACCACCACCACCACCGTCGCGCCCATCCGCGCCCCCGCCATTGCGCTGCCTGCCAAAGAGATCGCCGACATCCTCAAAGCGCCCGCCGACAAACGCACCGCGCCGCAAAAACAAAAACTCGCCGAAGCCTACAAGCAGATCGCGCCCGAGCTCGCTTCCCTCCGCACCCAGCTCTCCACCACCGAAAAAGAAAAGGCCGACTTCGAGGCCGCCGCGCCGAAGTGCATCGTTTCCGTCAGCGACACCGCGAAACGCACCGTGCGCATCCTCCCGCGTGGTGATTGGATGAACGAAAGTGGCGAGGTCGTAAAGGCCGCGCTGCCCGGCTACCTGCCGAAACCGAAGATCGAAGGCCGCGACCTCACGCGTCTCGATCTCGCGCAGTGGCTTGTCTCCAAAAACAACCCGCTCACCGCCCGCACCGTGATGAATCGCTTATGGAAACAGTTCTTCGGCACCGGTTTAAGCAAGGTGCTCGACGACCTCGGCGCGCAAGGCGAGCCACCAGTGAATCCCGCGCTGCTCGACTGGCTCGCGTGCGAGTTCATGGACAGCGGCTGGGACTTCCAGCACATGGTGCGCGTCATCGTGAGCAGCGACACTTATCAACAAGTCAGCACTTCCACGAAAGAACTCACCGCCGCCGATCCCTACAACCGCGAATGCGCCCGCCAGAGCGCCTTCCGCCTCGATGCCGAAATCATACGCGACAACGCCCTCGCCATCTCCGGCCTCCTCGTGCCGAAAATCGGCGGCCCCAGTGTGAAACCCTACCAGCCCGCCAAATACTGGGAAAACCTGAACTTCCCCACGCGCGAGTGGCAGAACGACAGCGGCGAAAGCCTCTACCGCCGCGGCATGTACACTTGGTGGCAGCGCAGCTTCCTGCATCCGTCGTTGGTCGCCTTCGACGCCCCCAGCCGCGAAGAATGCACCGCTGAGCGCAATCGCTCCAACATCCCGCAGCAGGCCCTCGTCCTGCTCAACGACCCAACCTATGTCGAGTCCGCCCGCGCCTTCGCCACGCGCATCCTCACTGAATGCAACGGCGATGCCTCGACACGCATCACCTGGGCCTGCCAACAAGCCTTGCAGCGCCAGCCGAGCGCTGACGAGCTGAAAACGATCTCCGCTCTGTTTAAAAAGCATCTCGCCGACTATCAAAAAGACACCACCGCCGCCGAAGCTCTGCTGAAAACCGGCGCAGCCCCAACGCCCGCGAATTTGAACAAGAGCGAACTTGCCGCGTGGACGCACGTCGCGCGTGTGCTCATCAATCTGCACGAAACGATCACGAGATCGTGAACATGATGATCGAAAAGCCATTGCCGTTTTCATCCAAACAGCGTGCTGCGGTGTATGCCGTGGTGTTCGTCATTTTCACGGGTGTTGTGGTGTTTGCCCTTCGATCAGTTGACACATTGGTCACCGCACCGGTTTTAATCTGCGGCATGATGCTGTTTGCCTTCTTCTACTACCGGCGACGTTGCCCTGAATGCGGCGACGTTCTTCGCTTCCGTCGTGACTACTTCCCCGAAACCACGTTGTTCCGATGTCTCCACGAATGCGTTCGATGCAGGACGGCATGGGTTCGAGCGGAAGTTGGCGATGAGAGCCAGATGTAAGAAACCCAAGAACGATGCGCTCACTCATTCACCACCAGACCTTCCAGCTTCGCGAGCTTCTTCGCCTTGGCGTCAAAGCTCCAAAACGTGTCACACCCGAGTACCAGCGCGGAAGCAACGTGCAGGATGTCATAGGTGCGGAAGCCTTCTTTGGCGGTGTGACGGTGGGAGAGATCGCGAAACATGGTTTCGACAGTCTCAGGCTTGATGGACGAGTGTTGATAGTGAATGCCCAGGTCAACTTCATCGAAAAAACGAGCCTCGGCTGCAGAGGCAAGCTCCGAAGTGACTCGCAACTGCTGCATCCCCTGTCTTGTCAGGAAGACGCATTGCTGGAGGGCGTTGACGACTTCCAGGCGGTGCAACCACGTCACTGGAAGCCTGAGCGGGGACTCGATCAGCAATCCTTCCGCCTCACTCCGGTGGGACATGTCCACGAGCGTGTTCGTAAAGAAGTTCGTGTCAGCGTAAATCATGGATCATCTCCCGCGATCATCCGTGCGATGCGTTCCGAATCTTCTTTGGAAGGCGGGACAAATCCCATGGAGCGTAGTTTCTCGCGAAAAACTCGCTGGCGCTCCACAAAAGCTTCAGCCTCCTGCACACGCTTGTTGGGGGTGGTTTCCTTGGGCGTCACCACAAAGTCGCCTCCATCACGGCTGCGGATGGTCACACTTCCGAGCAAACGAGCGGCTGTCAGCACAGCTTGGGGACGACGATTCATCTCGCGAACAGTGAAGGTGTCGCGCACAACCGCAGCAGCGGGAGCACGGCGTTTGACAGATTTCTTCACAGCGGCCTTGGTCTTCATGTCTGACATCATGGCTGACATTGGTTTCCCTCGCAAGTTTCAAATCACTCCCATCTCCGCATGAGCATTTCACAAACTCGACGCGCCTTTCTAGGCCGAGCCTCTCAGGGACTCGGCAGCATCGCTTTGGCCTCACTGATGAGCCCAGGGCTTCTTCGAGCAGCCTCACGTGGCGTGCTTGGAGCCTTGCCCTTTCCGCAGAAAGCGAAACGCGTCATCTGGCTCACGATGGCGGGCGGACCGTCGCAGTTGGAGCTGTTTGATTACAAGCCGAAGCTCGCGGAGATGGACGGCAAACCGATGCCGGAGTCATTCACGAAGGGGCAGCAGCTCGCGCAGCTCCAGGGGCAGAAGCTGGTGTGTAAGGGGCCGATGTTTCGTTTCCAGAAGTATGGGAAGTGCCAGATGGAGCTTTCCGAAATGCTGCCGCACATCGGCAGTGTCGCGGACGACATCTGCCTCGTGCGCTCGATGACCACGGACGCGATCAACCACGACCCGGCGCACATGTTCATGAACACCGGCACACAGATCGCCGGACGGCCCAGCATGGGTTCATGGGTGACTTATGGACTCGGCAGCGAGGCAGAAGATCTGCCGGGCTTTGTCGTGCTCAACTCCACCGGCAAAGGCCGCAACCCGCAGCCCATCTCCGCACGACAGTGGAGCAGCGGCTTTTTGCCGTCGAAGTATCAAGGCGTGCAGCTTCGCTCACAGGGCGATCCCGTCTTGTATCTCACGAGTCCGAACGGCGTCACACGCGAGCGACAAGGCGCTGACGTGACCGCGATCAACGCGCTCAACAAACAGCACGCCTCGCTTTGCGATGATCCCGAGATCGCCACACGCATCGCGCAGTATGAAATGGCGTTTCAAATGCAGGCCAGCGTGCCGGAGCTGATGGACATTCGCCCCGAAGGCCCCAAAACACTCGAACTCTACGGCTGCACGCCCGGTGACGGCTCCTTCGCGTCAAACTGCCTCCTCGCCCGCCGACTCGCCGAACGCGGCACGCGCTTCATCCAGCTCTACCACCGCGATTGGGACCACCACAGCCTCCTGCGCGAGGAATTGCCGCTCCGCGCCAAAGAAGTCGATCGTGCCTGCATGGCCCTCATCACCGATCTCAAACAACGCGGCATGTTTGACGACACGCTCATCGTCTTCAGCGGCGAATTCGGCCGCACACCGATGGCGCAGGGCAACAAAGGCCCTATCGGTCGCGATCATCACAACAAAGCCATGTCCATGTGGCTCGCCGGTGCCGGTGTGCAGCGCGGCATCACCCATGGAGCCACCGACGATCTCGGCTACGCCGCGCAGGAAAACATCACCACCGTCCACGACCTCCACGCCACGATGCTGCACCAACTCGGCATCCAGCACGATGCCTTTAGTTTCAAATTCCAAGGCCTCGATGCCAAGCTCACGGGCGTCGAAGGAGCTAAAGTCATCAAGAAGATACTCTCATGAAAAACACCCTGTTACTCCTCGCCCTCGTCGCGCTTCACGCTCAAGCCTTCGACATCACCGTTGCTGAAAAAGATCACGTCGCGATCGCCACTGACGGCAAGGTCGTCGCGAAGCTCATGATGGCGAATGATCTCAGCACGCCGGAGAAGCACCACGAAACCTACAAGCCGTACATGCACGTTTTCAGCGCCGATGGCTCCACGCGGCTGACGAAAGGGCCGGGATTCACCTTCACGCATCATCGCGGCATCTTTCTCGGCTTCAGCAAGATCGCCTACAACGGCAAATCGTATGACCGCTGGCACATGAAGGGCGGCGATCAGGTCGTGACGAAGGTCACGCCGGGCGATAACACCTTCACCGCGCACATCGACTGGCAGGGCGACACCACCGCGCCGTTTCTCACGGAAGAACGCCGCTTCACCTTCACCACGCCCGCGAAGCCCTTCTACCTCGGCATCGAGATGAACAGCGCCCTCAAAACCGTCAGCGGCGAAGCCGACATCAGTGGCGATCCCGAGCACGCTGGTGCGCAGTTCCGCCCCAGCGAACTCGTGGACACGCAAAGCACGACCTACATCCTTCCCGGTGAGAAGATCGACGCCCACAGAGTCAAAGACCTGCCCTGGGCCGCCGAGGTCTTCACCATCGAAGGCAAGACCTTCACCGTCGTGATCCTGAATCATCCCGACAACCCGAAAGACACCGCCACCTCCGCCTACCGCGACTATGGCCGCTTTGGCATGTTCCCGAAAGGCAAAGCGACCACTGAGGTTCCCTTCAAGCTGCGCTACCAATGGCTCATCGCCGAAGGTGACGTGCGTGATGCGGTTGTTTTCCAGAGCGCGTGGAATGCCTTCGCTGGCAAAAGCGATCCGACACCGCCCGTCACCATCAACGCTTCCGAACGCAAGGCGGCGAAGCCGAAGAAGTGAGCCGAGTCTGGTCAAGTATCGTGCCAGCAGCCATCTTGACCTCTTGACTCCTTGACCGGCATCGCCTTGACCATTTCCCTCCCCCATGCGCCCCCCGATCCTCACCTGCCTCTCGCTTTTCGCCATCGCACTCCCCGCCATCGCCGTTCATCAAAAGAACGCCGGGCCGGAGAAGGTGGAACTAAAGTTCAAACTGCCGCCACCGACACCGCTTTCGCCGGAGGAGGAGATGAAGACCTTCGCGGTCGAGAAGGGGTTCCGCGTCGAGTTGGTCGCGTCGGAGCCGATGATCGAGGCTCCGGTGGCGATGAGCTTTGATGACCAGGGCAGGCTCTACGTAGTCGAAATGCGTGGCTACATGCGCGATCTTCAGGGCACGGATGAAAAGCAGGCGACTGGCCGTGTTTCGCTGCTCGAGGACACTGATGGCGACGGGCGCATGGACAAGGCGACAGCGTTTCTCGACAACGTCGTCATGCCGCGTGCCGTGCTCGCCGTGAATGGCGGCGCGTTGATCGCGGTGCCGCCGAACTTGTTCTTCTGCAAAGACACCGATGGCGATGGCAAGGCAGACGTGAAGGACATCGTCGCCACCGACTACGGCACGCTCGGCGGCCAGCCCGAGCACATGGCGAACACTCCTGTGTGGGCCATGGACAACGCGATCTGGAGCGCGGGCTACGCCACGCGCTTCAAGCTGCGCAGCGGTGTGTGGATGAAGGATACCGGCCTCGGTCGCGGCCAGTGGGGACTTTGCCAGGACGACTTCGGCAGGCTCTACTTCAACTACAACAGCGACATGCTTCGCGCCGATCTGCTGCCCACGGAAGCCTTCACGAAGAACCCGCTGCTGCGCACCGCCGCCAGCATCAATGCGAAGCTCGCTGCTGACCAGACGCTGTATCCATCGCACCCCACGCCGGGCGTGAATCGCGGCTATGATCCGAAAACATTGAGTGCCGACGGCAAGCTGACGAAACCTACCGGCACCTGCGGCGCGCTCATCTATCGTGGCGATGCCTTCCCCGCCGCGTATCGCGGCAACGCCTTCGTGCCCGAGCCATGTGCGAACTTGGTGAAACGCTTCACCATGAGCGAGACCGACGGCATCCCGAAGGCCACGAACACCGCGAAGGGAAAAGAATTTCTCACCTCCACCGACGAACGCTTCCGCCCCGTGCAGGCCGCAAACGGCCCTGACGGCGCGCTCTACCTCGTGGACATGTATCGCGGCATCATCCAGCACCAGAGCTTCCTCACGCATTACCTCATCGCGAACATCGAGGCGCGAAAACTCCAGCAGCCCTTCAATCAAGGCCGCATCTGGCGCATCGTGCCGGACACAAAGGAGCGCCCGCCAGTCGTGAAGGTCAGCAAAGAAGTGAAAATGCTCACCCACGAGAACGGCTGGGTGCGCGACACCGCGCAGCGCCTCATCGTCGAGTCTGGCGATGCCTCCACCGTGCCTGCGCTGAAGGAGATGCTTAAAAACGAAAACGCGCTCGCCCGCCTGCACGCACTGTGGACGCTCGACGGCCTCGCGGCGATCACCCCGGACCTGCTGCGCCCTGTTTTGACCGACAAAGACACCCAGGTGCGCGCCGCCGCCGTGCGCATCGCCCCGCGTGACATGGCACCTGATTTGATCGCCATGACGACGGAGAAACAGGCGCTCGTTCTCGCGCATCTCGCCATCAAGCTCACCTCGCTCAATCTCCCCGACGCCGATGCCGCTGTGGCAAAGCTGCTCGCCAGCAGCGGCAAGAGCACCCTCATCCGCGAAGGCGCGCTCACCGGACTGCGCGGCAAAGAGGCTGCGTTTGCCAAAGTGCTCGCCTCTCAGCTCACGAAAGACAACGGCGCGCAAATCATGCCCGTGATCGAGTCACTGGCCGCGCTCGTCGCGCAGGCGGGCAAGGCCGGGCCGTTTGAAGAACTGCTCGATCTCGCCGCCGCGCAGCCGCAGGCCGGAGCGATGCAAGTCGCCGCCATCAAGGGCCTCGCCACCAGCGGCGATCCCAAATCCAAGACGCCGCCAAAGCTGCTATGGCTCAATGCCGCGCCCGCATCTCTAAAGACACTCAAGTCCGCGATGAGCGACAAGACGAGCGCAAAACTCTTCGCCAGCGTCGAGGCCCGCCTCGCCTGGCCCGGCAAGCCCGGCGCTCCACCGCCGCCCAAGATCGTGCCGCTCACCGAGGCGCAGACGGCCTTGTTTGAAAAAGGCAAAACCATCTACGCCACCCTCTGCGCCGCCTGCCATCAGCCGCATGGCTTCGGTCTTGATGGCCTCGCCCCGCCGCTCGTCGATAGCGAATGGGTGCTCGGCAAACCAGAGATCCTCGCCCGTATCGTCATGCACGGCCTCGCCGGTCCCGTGAAGGTCAGCGGCCGCACCTACAACCTTGCCATGCCGCCGCTGCCGCAGCTCTCGGATGAAGATGTGGCAGGCGTACTCACCTACCTCCGCCGCGAATGGGAGCACAACGGCTCGGCGGTCGATACCAAGTTCGTCAGCGCTATCCGCGAGAAGGAAAAGGGCCGTTTGATGATGTGGACGGAACAGGAGCTGAAGAACCTGGGCAAGAAGAAATAGCCGGGGTGCCGCCAGCGACAGCACGCTCACTTCTTCACCGGCGGCTGCGGAGTGGGCGTGTCCCATTCGATGATGAATGGGTGGAAACCATCGCTGCCATGAAACCAAAGCCATTGGCCTTTTTCTTGCACGAAGACGGCGTTCGTGCCGCCGAAGCCAGATTCCGGACCCCAGTTGTGATATTCCAGCGGTTCACCGGTCACCCACCTCCAGGCCATCCGCCCGGAGCCCGTGCGCTCCAGGCCGAGGGCGCAGTCTTTGCGGAAAACCCCGGCCTCCATCTGCTGGATGATGAAGTCGTTTTCCTCCTTGGAGGTGATCGTAACCAGATGGCCGCCGAGTTTCGCGGCGAATTCCCTGGCTTCCACGAGCGACGACACTTCGGGCCAAAACAGGTAGGAGTGGCCGTTGAAGGCTTTGAACTGGCCGTTGAAGGCGGTGGCATCACCGCCGATAAACCGAGCCACGATCATGGATAAGTCGATATTTGTCTTTGCGGCTGAGTTCAGAGTATCGAGCCAGCCTTTGAAGGCCGGGAAGCCTGCAAGTTTCTTGGAAAGCGCCTCTTTCACTTCCTGCACCTTGGCGGGTTGCCCAGTCAGAGCGGCTTCGTGGAAGAAACGGCTGAGGATGGCTGCACCGTCGCTATCGACCTGGACAAGCTTCGCGCCCCACCACTCGCAGGTCTCTAGGAACTGCTCCAGGGAGACCGATCTGGGCAAGGACAGACGGCGAAGCTGCGCGTCTTTAACTGGAGAAAGATCCAGTCGGGCTGTGCTTCCGTAAAAGCTCAGGGCTTCGAGTGGCATGCCTCGTAGCGGCTCGATGCTTTCGAGGTTCTTGAAGCCTACAAGATAGAGTTGGCGCAAAGGTGCGCCCGCCAGAAAATCCAGCGATTTCAAGGCCATGCCCACGTCAGGATGCTGGGTGATATTGACATGGGTCAGCGGCAGCTCCTTCACGTTGTCCAGAAGGTATCGCGAATGATCTCCCTCCACCTCCAGCGACATGCGCAGCACCTGAAGCGGAAAGGTCTTCAGAACCTCCAGACGGCCCTTGCGCTCAGAAGTCGAGAACATCAGACGTGTCAGAGGCAGACCCGCCAGCCGTCTTGATTCTTCTTCATTGAGGTGACGCCAGCGCCGCAGGTCCATCAGCACCATTTCATCATTTACGAGTGTGATGATCTCGCGAACCGGCGTGTTCTGTGCGGCATCCAGCGCCCGCAAACTGGCAACGGCTTCCTCCATCCTTGTCTGTGTTGCTCTCTGCACTTCTGTCTTGAGGTCGAGCACACTGCGGCACCCCACGTTTGCGGAACCGATCCTCTTCCGTCCTGCCTGGCTGTCATCTTGCCGGTAGCGCCAGACCTTGAGTTCGGACTGGTAGGCGCTTCCGCGGATCGTGGCAGCAGCATCGTGACCGTTAGGGTCCGCAATACCCCAAGGGTCGGCACAGAATTCACTCGCGTTCCCCAGCAGGTCGTAAATCCCAAACGAATTGGCGGTACCACTGCCGACAGGCGCGGTGAATCGGAAGTCATCATTGGTCCAGTTCAAGTTCTCCGCATTCCGTGGCGGTGCGGAGCCTTTGGGCCAGGTGAAGACATTTTCAGGGAACTTCCGTTCAGCAGGAAAATCCCCCGGCTCGTCCAGCACGCCCATGGCGGCGCTCCACTCGCGGTCGGTGGGCAGGCGATAGACCTGGCCGGGCAGGAGGCGACCCGCCTTGCGCTCCTTTTCCGTGAGCCAGCGGCAGAAGGCCTCCGCATCTTGGCGGCTTATCAAAACCACGGGATGATCACCGGTTTGCTCGAAGCCCGGCTTCTGCCATGTGCCCGTCTTATCGCTGCCATACGGTTCCAGCCCGCTCATGTCGTGGCCGGTTTCCTTCACGAACTGCTCGAAGTCTTTCACGCGCGTCTCCCAGGTGCTGAAGAGGACGTTGGGCAGGCCATCGACGGGCACATAGGTGTGCCCGAGCACCCCGGCCCAGCGGCGGCCCGGCAGCGGGCGGCCGACGTGAAGCGGGTTCTTCTCCAGCCGGGCGGCGGCCTCGCGTCCGTCGGGCACGAGCTTGAGCGCGTTCTGGAGTTCGCGCAGTTCGGTCGCGTCATCGTTCGCGGTCACAAGCTTCGCCGCAGCTTCGAGCCGGGCCTGATATTCCTTCAGCTTCGGACCCAGCTTCACACGCAGCTCGGTGATGGTGGCAAACTGCGGATGCTCCGCATCCGCCTTGGTGGCGAAGTCCTGAGCCAGCATCGCCGCCCGCTCGGTTGCCTGCGCATCAGCGAGGATCAGTGCCGCTTCCGCCTGAATGGCGAGATCGCTCGGCGCAGTGCTCAGCGCTGACTCCACGAGCTTAAGTGTCTCGGCCAGATCACCCACCTTGAGATGCACCCGCGCCTCAACAAGGCGTTTTTTGGCTTCGGCGGCTGATGCTGGATTTGCCGGCAGCGGCGTTGTTACAGTGATGCCCTCCACCGGCTCGATCCACATGAGCAGTTCGCTTTCTTTCGAGTCGTAATCGAGGTCCAGGTCAATCACATGACCCAAGGAAGACACCCTTTCTGCCAAAGCATCCGACTCACCCCACGCGATCCAGGAACCGTCAGGCTTTTGCGCCGCCACCATGCCGCGTCCGGCACGGACGGCGACAAAGGGGCCGGAACTCGATGGAGCTTTCGTGATTCTTGAATCGGAGCTGCGCAGCGGGCGTCCGTCATCCATGAACAGGCGCACCTGTCCGTCCTTGGTGAGGATCGCCACGAAGTCGGTTGCGGCATCCATTTCCAGCACATCTTCCGAGCGGACCGGGAATGCATGCTTTTGTCCCGTTCTCGAATTCCAACTTTCCACATTCGTGTCTCTCCGGGCGGTCAAAAAGTTTTCCGCAGATGCGGTAAACGCTGCAGCCCCGGCGAAGAAATCGTCAGGCGGTTTGATGCCCTCTTCCCATTTATTGGACGCCAGTATGGTCCCATCAGCCCCCAGCCAGAGCGAGCTTCCTTTCGTCTTGAGAAGCATGATTGCTTTTGGTTCGGTGACAGCTCCATTGAAATAAATGGGGTCGCGGTAGGCTCCGTCTTTTCCGTCCAGAACGGCAATCAAACCGGCACGTGACAAACTGCGCCCCCGAACGCTGAACGGAACGTCTTTAACGGTCAAATTGGCACTGGATGCCGCGAGCCATGCTTCTTGCTTGCTGGTTCGTCTGGCCGCCCAGCCATCGGCTTCGGCAGCCACCTGAACGAAGTCGTCAAAGGCAGCGGCTCCGCCAAGGCTGGCCGGTCCGCGCCTCGTTTTGCCCCAGATCATGAGCTTGCCACCGTCATTCCGGGCCTTGAGCACGGCTTCGGAAGGCGTCGGGAGGGCGGGCTTGTCCGCATTTTCCTGCGGCTCCTCCCACCCCAGCGCTTTCAGCGGGTCGGGGAGGCCGTCGAGGTTCACATGTTTGATTTCACGCAGCCAGCAGCCACGAACGTGGACACTGAGTCCTCCTGTCCGGTTCATCTCCGCGTGATCTTCAGCGAGTACTGTCTCTCCATTCAAACGGACGAGCAGGCGCTGCCCGACGACGGCGAGTTCAAACAGGCCCTCTTCTCCCGGTTTCAAGGGCTTGGGAAGCGGCCATGGCTTGTCGAACTTGGCCGCTCCTTCCACACGCAGTCTGATTTCTTTCTCCGCCAGCTCAGCCTCGACACCGACATTCTCGGACCGCGAGCGCGATGAGAGAATGAGTTGCGGATTCGGGCCTGCTTCTGGATTCCAGCGGTAGCGGACCTGGATGGCGGCATCCTTAAACAGGCCAGGGTTGCCAGACGGCGCGGCAGCCGTGAGGCGAATTTGGTGGGGCTTGGCGGAACTGGCCTTGAATCGAATCCACTCGTCCTGGAGTGAAAAGACCTGCTCATTCCATTCGGGATCAGAACGCACGAGCATTTGCCAGGGAAGTTGAGAAGCCGTCGCCTCCCACCCCAGCGCCTTGAGCGGATCGGGGAGGCCGTCGAGGATGGCGTATTCGACGTCTTTGATCCCGTAGTTCCGCCCGTGGAACGTGACTGGTCCGCCTCGGCCAGCTTCTGGACACTCAACGCGCAACTCCTTTCCTTTGAAGCGGACAATGAAAGTATCACCCACTGCGGCAGCCTCGATCCGCTCGACATCGCCTGGTCGGAAGGGGGTGTCGAAGATGATTCGGCCCAGTTCCCGGCTGGCAATGAGTTCGGTCTCCGTGATGCCGAACGAGACCGATTGATCCATCGGCAGGCGCAGCCACAAACCGACTGAGGGCTTGAACTTGTGTGGAGTGGCACCCAACTGTACTTGGGCACGGACAGCACCGTCACGTAATTTGATCAGCTTTTTGACCTGACCCGAGAGTCCATGAAGGTCGCTCCACCCGAGTTCGTCCCCAACGGGAAACCAACCGTCTGCGGAGACATTCGGGAGATCTTTGTCGGACCAAACTGCTTTTTGCCAGACGCCTTTTTGCGGGGCGATGTCGGCCTTTGGTGTGTCAGCCTTCGCGGTGCGCTCGGACGGTGCGGTCTCCACCACCATGCGGAAGCCGGGGATGACGTTGCGGGAGTAATTGTCGAGCGGCGGAACCGGGAAGCGAAAGTCGGGATCACGCCCCAGGCGCGTGAGGGAATTGCGATAGCCCCCATGGTTCATATAGCAGCACCCAATCAGAACTCGCTTTGACTTTTGCCTGTCGAACCAACTATCACACCACTCCCAGGCATTGCCCCCGAGATCGAAAATGCCGAGGCGGTTGGGCAGAAAGCTCATCACGGGCGCCGTGCCCTCATAGCCATCTTCCTTTCCCTTGTAGTTGCCAAATTTCAGGGCGTCTTTCTCGTCCCGCGTACCCCACGGATATTGCGGTTTTGGGAATGCCATCAAAGCCTTCAAATCGGTGTCGCTGATGGACTTGGGATCACTCACATCGAAGGCGGCAGCAAGGTTCCACTCGCGCTCGGTAGGCAGACTGTAGGTGCGGCCCTCCTTTTTGCTCAGCCAGGCGCAGAAGGCAGCAGCGTCGTCCCAACTCACCTCCACCACAGGATGGTCGTCGCCTTGAACCAGCGGTTTGCCGTCGTCTGATGGATTCTTCCAGGTCGCGTCCACACCTGGAACCGCCTCGGCATAGGCCGCGTAATCCTTGCGGCGCGTTTCATGGATGCACATGAGGATGTCGGTCCCCGGCACCGGGACGAACTTCATGCCGAGGCTGTTGACGAAAGGGGCTTCCTTGGTGGCGCTGGCGATGTTGTCTTTGGTTTGATGCTGCTGGAAGAACCAAATGGCGGCACCGAGAACCAGCAACACCACGACTGCCGCCGCCCACGCCACCTTGTTCACCGGCTTCTTCGCCTTCGGCAGTGGCGTGGTGCGCTGGCCGGGGGCGGCGGGGGCGGATTTCGCCTTCCCTTTGTTCACCTTCGGCAATGGCGTGGTGCGGATGACATCCACGTCGGTCTTGATCTCGCTGGCCTGCTGGTAGCGCATGGCCGGATCTTGCTGGAGGGCGCGGACGACGACCTGATCGAGCCGCACGTCCACCTGTACACGCTGGCTCGGAGGTGCCCACGCTCCGCGCGGGGTCTGGCCGGTGAGCATCTCGTAAAGCATGACGCCCAGCGCGTAGAGATCGGCGCGGTGGTCGGCATTTCCGGCCATCTGCTCCGGGGCCATGTAGTCTGGCGTGCCCATGACCACGTTGCTGCGCGTGAGACTGGCCGTTTCCTCAGAGGTAGGACGCGCCAGACCGAAGTCCGCCAGCTTCGCGCGGCCCTCCTGGTTGATGAGCACGTTCGCGGGCTTGATGTCGCGGTGGATGACGCCCTGGCTGTGGGCGTATTGCAGCGCGTCACAAATCTGCGTGATGACCTCCAGCGCCTGCACGGGATTGATCCCCGGCCCGTGGATGAGCCGGGAAAGGTCGGTGCCGTTCACAAACTCCATCACAAAGTACAGATGCCCCTGGCTCGTCTGGCCAAAATCATGCACCGCCACGATGCCGGGGTGCTGCAACTTCGCGAGCGTGCGGGCCTCGCGCTGAAAGCGGCTCATGAACTCCGCATCCGCCGCCAGCTCCGCCGCCAGCTCCGCCGGCAGCAGCTTGATCGCCACGGCTCGGTCCAGCGCGGCCTGTTTCCCACGATACACCGCGCCCATGCCGCCGCGCCCCAGCAACGACTCGATCTCATACTGCGGCAGCAACGCCGCCAGCTCCTCCGGGGTGGGCGGTTGCCACGCCTGCGGGTTGCCGGTGGCCGCCTTCGCGGACTCCAAGCCGCGCGCCAGCAAGTCGGCGGCGTGGATTCCCTTGATCGTAGGTTCGTTGTCTTCTTCCGGTGTGTTCATGGAATTGAGTGGGTTCTATCAAGTCCTTACCGGTTTGGGAAGACCGGGTTGCAAAAAGTAGTTCAGTTGCGCCGCAACTGGTTCACAAACACTCCATCAGCTCGGCCAGCTCCGCCTTGATCTCGTCCGAGGTCGGGTCATCCAGCGTGGCACTGACCTGCTCGAAGAGCCGCTCCCTCCAGCGCTGGCGCAGACGGAAGACGTGATTCTTCAAAGTGCCCACCGGCATGCCGAGCTTCGCGGCTGCGTCATCGTAACTTTGTTCCGTGCTGACACCGAAACCGAGGAAGGGCCGCAGCGCGTCAAACAACGCGCCCTTTCCTTCGGATTGAAACTCCCGCTCCAACAAGTCGAGCGTGGCGCTCAGCAGCGTCAGCGCCCAGCGCCGTTGGTAGAGCCGGTCTGGCGTCAGATTATCCGCAGGCTCACGCAGGTAGCGATCTTCCGCATCGGCGGCATCAAAACTCGTCAGCAGACGCACATCCCGCTTCGCGACGATGCTGCGCTCATGCTCGTGGTGCAGATGGTTGCGCACGCAGGTCAGCAGAAACGTGCGCAGTCGCCCGCGCCCAGGATCGGCGGCGGAAAGGATGTCCTTCTCGATCAGCCGGGCGAAAAAACTCTGAGTCAGATCCTCCGCATCATGCGATGCCCGGCCGGAGCGGCGAATGAAGGCATAGACGGGATACCAGCACACCTCGCAAATCTCCGCCAGCGCCCGCCCTGCCTCGGCGGCATTGCCCTGACCTGCGGCGGCACGGACAAGGCTCCAACGTGTGGCCTGGAAACTGCGGGGCGATGCGGAGTGCGGCATGGGATGAGGCGGTTCTGCGATTGGATAACGGAAAGCGGCGGAGAGGTTGCAGAAAGTTGTCCAGTTGCGCTGCAACTGGTCCCCATGCTCCAATTGCAGCGTAACTGGCCTACTTTAATCCCGCCAAAAACGCGATCACATCCGCCGCTTCCTGCTCGGTCATGGCCTGAAGCAGACCTTCAGGCATGAGGGACATCGGTTCGACTTTCTGGCTGCGGATTTGGGCGCGTTCAAAGGTCTGCGGCTGGCCGGTGGGGAGCTTCAGCGTCACGGCGGTGTCGCCGGGATTCACGACGAAGCCGGTTTGCACGCTCCCGTCTTTGAGTGTGAGCATCCACGTCTCATAACCCTTCGCGATGGTTTTGGAGGGCTGATGCAGGCTTTCGAGAATCTGCTCGCGCGTGAGTCGTGCGCCGACCTTGCTCAAATCCGGGCCGAAATCGCGGCCGGTGCCGTTGAGGATGTGGCAGGCGAGGCAGGCGGCCATTTTGCCGGTCATGCTGACGAGTTCAGCGCCACGTTTGGCATCGCCTTTGGCGGCAAGGAGTTTTTTCGCGTCGAAATTCATGCCGAGAGTTTTGAGGCGCTTCTCTGGTGGGACGAATTGCTCGAACAAAGCGATGTCATGTGCCTCACTAGAAGATAGAGCGGCCTGGATGATCTGGTCATGCAGTGGCTGCGGCAGCAACTCGAACAGCACCGCGTCCATCATGTGAAAGGGCGAGTGGAAGAAGCTGAGCGGGTTGTCGATCTTGGGCGACTTTTCCACGCTCATGTGGATCATGGATTCAATGTAGCCGCGCCATGTTTTTTTGTCCTCCGCAGCCAGTTCATCGTCCACGTTTGGAGGCAGAGACAGAACCCAATTCCTGAGCAGCAGGAGACCTCTTCGATCCACCTCGCGGGCACCGATCATCGGCATCCTGCCGCTGCCGACTCTCGCGATGCGATCGAGCAAAATGCTGCGATGTGGAGCCCCCGGATAAATGACCGCCGAGTCTGCAATGCCAAAATCACCCCGCACCGGCTTCTCGTAGATCATCATTGTCTCAGATGTCGGCAAATCCGCATTCACCATGAGCTGCACGCTGCCGCCACCGTGACGGCGGTGGCAGTGGGCGCAGTTCGCGTGGAGCCAGGAGCGGGCTTTGGACTCGAGATCGGCCTTGTCATCGCGACTGGAGACAAGCCGGTTCTTCAAGCGCTCGGTGAAAGGCCCGTTGAAGAGTTCAGCGGCTTCTTCGGGCTTTTTGCCGCTGATGCTGACGAGTTGATCCGGCTGAAAGCCGAGCGCGAAGCCGCTCCAGTTGTTGTGGCAGCGGGCGCACTCGGCCCGCCCGTGGATGCGCCAGGGTTGTTTGTCGATGGTGAACTCCGCGCCATCCGCGCCGATGAGTTCGGCATCGGTTCCGTGGTCGTTCCAGCGGTAGGAGTAACCGTTCCACGTTTCACCATCGAAATGCAGCACCTGGGTCTCGATTTTCTTCTTCAACGTGATCGTGCGGGCCAGGACAGATTCGGCGGGCCATTCGACTTGGTAGTTCGGCTTTGCAGGATTGCCGCTGGTGGTGGTCTTGATGCTTTTCGCTTCGGGCAAAGCGACAAATCGCTGCGCCTTCGCTCCGTCCTGCCACATCGGCTCGGCGATTTCGAAAGGATGCACTCCTGCGGTGGGTGTTTGGGCCGCTGTGTCGGTGAAGAGGCCAGTTTCGCTGAGTTTGCGAGGGAACAGGCTCGGTTTGCCGACAGCGGGATTTTTTGTGAGGCGGTAGATGCGCGTGTTTTTTTCCCAGTTCATCCAATACAGCTCGCCATCCCCGCTTTGACCGAAGCTGACGATCTTGTGCGGTGTGTCGGCGATTTCCTCGCGACGCGTGACTTGCGTGCCGTCATGCCAGAGCGCCCAGATTTTGCCGGTTTCGTAGTCGCCGTAGATGTAGGCGTCGCGTAGCTCGGGAAAGTGGCTGCCATGATAAACATAGCCACCGGTGATGCTCGCGGCCTCCGTGTGCGGATGCGCGGCGACGGGCGGGATGATGTCGCCGGGGCCTTTCGTCTCCGGCATGATGGGCTGGCTGGCCTCCATGGCGCTCCAGCCGTGATTGCCGCCTTTCGGCACGAGGTGAATCATCTCCCACAGCTCCCAGCCGACATCGCCGCACCACAGGCGGCCTTTAGGGTCGAAGCTGATCTTCCACGGATTGCGGAAGCCGAAGGCCCAGATCTCCGGCATGGCTTTTGGAGTCTTGAGAAATGGATTGTCCTTCGGGATGGCATACGCTTTGCCATTCTCCTCGTGATCCACGTCGATGCGCAGGATGGAGGCAAGGAAGTCGCTCAAATCCTGACCCGTCTTCAGCGAATCCGGCGGCGAGGGTGCCGTGGCATCGCCGGTGGAGATGTAGAGCATGCCGTCCGGGCCGAATTGGATCGAAGCGCCGTTGTGACCGCCGCTTTGCCACGTCAGCAGCACGGTTTCCGATTTGGGATCAAGAACCGGTGGCTCCTGCTGCGTGAGTTTGAAACGCGAGAGCTTCGTGCCATCGGGAACTTTGTCGCCATACGCGTAGGTGATGAAGACGAGGCCGTTTTCCTGCCACTTCGGATGAAACGCGATGCCATACGCGTGCTGGAGCAGCGGATGATCCGGCTTAAGGTCGATGAGCAGGTCTTTCGCCGCCGAGTCAGGCGCATCCTTGAAGCTCCAAATCTTCCCGTTCTTCTCCACGGCGACAAAGCGATGCGCTCCCGGCACAGCGATCATCTCCAGCGCGTCATTGAGCGCGATCTGCGTGAAGACCTGCTCGGGCACATACGGCTTCGGAGCTTCAGGAGAGCCGTGAATGCGAGATGTCGTCCACTGGGCGTGTGCGGAAACAATCGTGGAGAGGAGGACAAGAATTCGAAGCATGGGGGCATCATGAAATGGGCACGGGGACTTCGCCAAGTACGAAATGCGCGAGGGGAGCTTGCTTCGGGGGGTGGTTTCCGGGTAGTTTGAACGCATGAATGCGTCATGCTTCCTCGTGGGCCTCCTGGCCCTCACCACCGCGCTGCCCGCAGCCGAGCGTCCGGTGGTGTTGGGGCGCCCTCAATCCATGCGCAGTGGAACTCTGCTGCGCGAAAAGCGCGAAGTCCGCGTGGAGGCTGGCAAAACGAAGCAGGAGACTGGCGCCAATATCACCAATGTGACCACGCGCTTCAGCCAGCGCGTGAACCTCGTGCGCCGTGTGCTCGGTGCGGACGCCGAGGAAGTGCAGGTGCGGGAGCTTACGAAAGAGTGTGTGCATTTTACCGGCGCGCCTCCGCCACCGAATGAAACTTTCCCGCTGCTCTCCAAAACGTTGCGTGCGCGGAAGAAAACCGGCCATTGGGACTACGATCTCGTGCAGGGCAGCCCGACGCCTGAGGAGGCGCAAACCTTGGACGATCTCGCCTTTGCGGCAGACTTGCTCAAAATCCTGCCCGCTTGCATCGGCACAGGCTCTCACAAGCCCGGTGACACTTGGAAAACGGAGATTCCCGCCCCGCGTGGCAAAGCCTACGGCTGGATCGTTCCCGACAGCCTCGAAAGCACGCTCGTGGCCGTGGAGGACAAAGTGGACGGTCCGCATGCCACCGTGACCATCGCTGGCAAGTTTCACATGGAGCGCCCCATGAATCTCAATGCCCGCATGGAGGTCACCTTCACCGCCACCGTCGTCCGCCGTCTCTCCGACATGCTCGATGTGGACACCAAGATCACCGGCCAGTTTGTGGCCTCTGCGCAGAGCGCAGGTCCGAATCGCGAAAAAATCCTCCTCAACTACGACTATCCCTTCACCCTCACCCGCACCTTGAAGATCGAGACCAAATAGCCGCCGCTTCGCAAAAATTCGTCATTCCACATTCGACATTCGCCATTCTTTCTCCTTCTTCCCGCCCTCCACCACCCAACTCCACACCATGCCACGCCCCGTCACACTCTTCACCGGCCAGTGGGCCGATCTTTCCTGCGATACCATGATTCAGAAGGCCAAGTCCTTCGGCTACGACGGCGTCGAACTCGCCTGCTGGGGCGATCACTTTGAAGTGGAAAAGGCCGATCAGGCCTACTGCGATGCCAAGCGCGCGAAACTCAAAGCCGCTGGCATGCAATGCCACGCCATCTCCACCCACCTCGTCGGCCAGGCCGTGTGTGACAACATCGACGCTCGTCACGCGCAGATCCTGTCTCCCGCGATCTACGGCGATGGCAATCCGGAAGGCGTCCGCCAGCGTGCCGCTGAAGAACTCATCAAGACCGCGCATGCGGCGAAGCGCTTCGGCGTCAGCGTCGTCAACGGCTTCACTGGCAGCAGCATCTGGCATCTCGTCTATTCCTTCCCGCCAAATCTTCCCGGCCAGATCGACGCCGGTTACGCCGACTTCGCCAAGCGCTTCAAGCCCATCCTCGACGAATACCAGAAGCTCGGCATTCGTTACGCGCTCGAAGTGCATCCCACCGAGATCGCCTTCGACATCGCCAGCGCCGAGCGCGCCCTCCAGGCCATCGACTACCATCCCGCCTTCGGCTTCAACTACGACCCCAGCCACTTCGGCTACCAGGGCGTCGATTATGTGAAGTTCCTCTACAAGTTCAGCGACCGCATTTTCCACGTCCACATGAAGGACGTCTCCTGGGGCATCGGCGACGGCACCGCCGGCGTCTTCGGCGGCCACGTCGATTTCCACAAACCCAGCCGTTACTGGGACTTCAAGTCCGTCGGCCGCGGCAAGATCAACTTCGAACTCATCATCCGCGCCCTCAACGACATCGAGTACGGCGGCCCGCTCAGCGTGGAATGGGAAGACGGCGCCATGGACCGCGAATTCGGTGCCACCGAATCCGCCGCCTTCTGCAAGAAGATCGACTTCCCCCCGAGCAAGATCATCTTCGACGCCCAGTTTGCCGAGGCCAGCAAGTAGGACAGGCATCCTGCCTGTCCCCAGTGCCACGGGCATCCTGCCCGTGTGCTGTTCTTCAGCTCTCACACGGGCCGGGATCATCTCCCGGCCCATTTTACGCACGTCAGCCGAAAGGATTCAACACTGGCACGCCGCAACGGACGAAATCATCGACATTCCGAGTGGCCACGGTGAGACCATGCTGCTTGGCCGTGGCGGCGATGAGGGTGTCTTTGACCGGAACGGTGAAGCCACGCCGCCGCACATCGTCACGCAGCTCCGCCCAGGCGATGGCAGTATCGAGAGTCCAGTCGAGGCACAAGACGCTGGCTCGGAGTTCGGTGAACCATTGCATCAGATCAAGTTGCTTCTTGCCAGCGTCGAGAGCCACGATGCCTTCCCAAATCTCGCCCATGACAACCGGGTCCACGACGATCTCCGCATCGTTCTCGGCCAGCCAGTCGATGACTCTCTGTTCGAAACGCGGTTTCGTCGGCTCCGAGAGGACATTGGCATCGACGAGAAAGGTCATTCGGCAAAAAGAGCAGGCGGTGCCAGCGTGGTCAGCTCGGAGCGATCAGGCTCGGCAAGCCAGCCCTTCACCGGGCAGTCCAGCAGCACATCCACGAGGCGACGCTTGGGCTTCGCTTCATCCGCTGCCACGCGGAGTTGATAGGCCCCCTTGCCAATGCGCTCAATCTCCCAGCGCTGGCCGGGCTGGATTGCGTCGGCTTCGCGGAAGATCGCGGGAATCTCAAGGAGGCCGTTGGCTGAAATGGTGGCTGTCATGCGGGCAAAGTAAGCGGCTGGTGGCAATGAGTCAAACTTAGCTGCGGGGGGCATGGGCCGACAGCATCTCCCGGCCCGTTTTGTTTGCCGACATTGACCTCACACCCGGCGGATGATAGCCTACGCGCATGACATTGACCGTGGAAATACCTGACGTGGCGGCTCCAGCCTTGCGGGAGAGCTTTGGTGAGATGTCGCGTGCGATGATCGAGAGCTTCGCGGTCGAAGGTTATCGTTCCGGCAGGATTTCAGCCTTTACTGTGAGCCAGCTTCTCGGTCATGGCTCACGCTGGGAGACTCAGGACTTTCTGGCGGAACACGATGCCTGGCCGGGACAGACGGTGGCGGAGTTGGATCGTGAACTCGGCGGCCTTGCCAGCGTGCAACAGCAATGATCGTCGTCACGGACGCTTCTCCTTTGCATTACCTGGTGCTGCTGGGTGAAGATCATCTGCTGGCAGGCTTGTATCAAAATGTGATCTGCCCGGAGACCGTACTGCGGGAATGCCGCCATCCACACGCGCCGGAGAAACTGCGCCAGTGGGCGGCACATCCGCCGGATTGGCTGCATGTGCTCACAGATGTCGCAGACGCAGTGCCCGGACTGCGGCATCTCGACCCCGGTGAGCGGGCGGCCATCCAGACCGCACATTCGCTCGGGGCCAGGATCGTGCTGATGGACGAAAAGAAAGGCCGACTGGCCGCTGAATCGCTGGGCTTGGTCGCCGTCGGAGTGATCGGCATCCTCACGACTGCCGCCCGCCTGGGCATGATTGATTTTGAGCCGGTGATTCGGCGGTTGGTCGAAACAACGAACTTCCGCGTGTCTGATGCCGTGCTCGAAAGAGCGCGAGCCGCGCTGACTAAACCACCCGGCGTGACTTGATACCCACACGGCCCGGGATCACCTTCCGGCTCGTTTTGTTTTTCGATAGTGGGCTATTTTGAAAATGATCGCTCCCCTATCTGGATCATTATGGTTCCTCATTCAAATTCTTCGTTGTCTTCGTTTTCTCCTGTGAAAAAATCCGCCTCATGAAAGCACTCGGCCTCATCCTCCTCGGAGCCATCCTCTTCTTCGTCTGCGGCGCTCAATTCCTCGAAGCCCGTGCCAGCGATTCCCAGGGCCTCGCCTCACTGTGGCTCGTCGGCGGCATCGCTGGCCTCATCATTGGCTTCGCTGGTCTGGTCGGCAACCACCGCGACCACACCCGCCGCTGAAAGGAGCGGAATCATTAGGGTTCCGTCATGCCTAGTCACTCCACCCCCTTCCTTAGCTCCATCACCGTGCCCACAATGTGCTCCTCGGTCTTGTCGCTCCAGCGGGTCGGATGCGTGCCGTAAATCATCGCGCCACCGCCTTCGTAGCCGCCTTCCTGCCAGATGCGGAGGCTGGGGATGTAGGCCATGACGTCGTTGGTATAGCCGCTGACCCACACAATCGGATCCTTGATATCCTGTTTGAGGCGCAGGGAGTAATCCACCACGACTTCGCCGCCGAGCGTGACCCAGGTGAGATCGTTGCCGAGGCGGACTACCTGCACGGGGTAGGGATAGGTCGGCTTCAGCGGTCCTTCATCAGCGATGCGCTGCAACACGCGTGTGGCATGCGTGGACTTCCACTTGTCGGTGGACTTCTGCTCTTCGAGAAGCTGTTCCTGCGTCGGCAGCTTGTCGTAAGCCAGCGGGATCTCGCGATACGCGGCGCGGATGGGGCCGGTGAGGCGTTTCATGTTCGTCGTGAGCGCGGCTTCGACCGATGTGGCGAGTGATTTGCCGTGCGTCTGCGCGAGTTCCATCGTGCGGCGCGGATACGGGTTCTGATCGCCGCTGCAACCGTTCGCAAACATCGCCACGGCGTCGGGATGGGCCTGTTCGAGCGCCTGCTGCGCGTAACCGGCGTAGTCGCCGCTGAACTTCTGATGCCCCAGCGTCGTGCAATGACAGGAGTAGCCGAAGATCACGGCGATCTCCTTGCCTTCGCCGCTCGTGGCCTTCAACACCGGCACGGTTTGATCCACCGGGCCGTTGGGATTCGGGAAATTGCTCCAGCCGCCTTTGCCATCCGGCGTGCGGCGGTTCATCGAGACGCCGCAGCGTGCGGCGCTGTAATCGAGATGCGCGGGCACCGACTTCTGAATCGCGTCGCCAATCAAACGTACCATCGTGTCCTCCAGCTTCGCCGTGTATTCCGCCGCCTCCTTCTCACGCAGCGCCACATCATCCGCGCCGAAAATCTTGCTCGTGCGCAGTTCCGGTCCGCTGTGCGTGTGCGAGGCGTTGATGGCGAGGTTTGCAGGATCAATGCCGTGCTCCTTCTTGACGCGCTCGGCCACGGCGAGTCGGAGATTTCTCGGCACGCCGATCAAATCCATCGTCACGAGCGCAAACTTGGCCCCGGCTTCATCCGTGAGCACGAAGGCCTTCGCGCAAAGGTCCAGTTCAACGCCCTCAGATGGCTTCGTACGCCCCGCATAGCCCGCCATCCACATGGATTTCTCTGGCGTGATCTTCGCTGAGGCCGCACCCGCCTTCCAGGCGGGCTTTTCAGCCACCGGAGCGGCGGCGATGACAAAAACAGCGAGAAGGAAGGGCAGCCAGAGTTTCATGGCGGAGGGTAAACGCCGGCATCCATGCTTCTTTCCTGTCGCGGCGTGATTAAGCCGAGACGGTTCAAGGCTTGCCCCCTCACCAAGCGCCGAGTGGAAGCGAATTCTCAGGACATCAATTCGGCCAGCGTGACGTGCGCGAGAGATTCGACGCGTTTCCACGCGCCGGTGAAGTCGAGATGCCGCGTCATTGGCCCCGGCGCGACGATGCAGCGGATGCCGGCGGCGATGGCGGCACGGAGTCCGTTGAGCGAGTCTTCAAAGATAACGGCCTCCTCGGGCTGCACGCCGAGTTTTTCGGCGGCGTGGAGAAAAAGCGATGGGTCGGGCTTCACCTTGCCGGTGTCATCGACGGTGGAGATGTGATGGAAGTGATCGTGAAGCCCGAGCTGGTCCATCCATGAGTCGATCCATGTGCGCGGGCTGCTGGAGGCGATGGCGATGCGCAAGCCGAGCGTGTCGGCTTCTTTTAGAAGGTCCGCGACACCGGGAAGAAGGTGCAAATGCTGGCGCAGCTCGTCCTCGTGCCTCTTGCGGGCGACCTCAACCGCGTCCCAGTCAAACGCGCGCCCGGTGCGCTCTTCGAGATCGCGGCGCGGATCGTAGCTGGTGTTGAAATCCGTGCCGATGACCTGGGCGTAACGTTCCACCGGCAGCTCGTGACCGTGTTCGGCAAAGATTTCTCTCCAGGTGTGGTAACCGGTGCTTTCAGTGTCAACGATGAGGCCGTCGAAGTCGAAGATGACGGCGCGGATGGGCGGGGGCATGGACATGAATGGCCGAAAGAAACAAAAGAAGCAAAAGATTCGAAAACCGTGATAGCCCAGAGATCATTTTTTTGAGCTTTTTCGTTTCTTTCGGCCAACTCGGTGTGGAAGCATGCGATCACGATGTTCAGCTTGCGAAAACCATCACCAGAGCGCCTCCTTGCGCTTCTGGAGTCATGGCGTGACGAGCCCTTGAGCTGCACGCCACCGTTGGGCGATGGATTCATCGCGGACGAGCATGCGGTGAGGCTGGGAAGTGGTGAGGAGGCGTATCAGACTGCTTGTGAAGCGTTGGATGCGTGGCGGATGTTTCCGGAATGGGCGGAGGTCAGCCGTCAGGAGGTCAAAGGTCAAGAGCCGGGGCAGATCGTGGCGATGATGGTGAGGATCTGCGGACTGTGGTGGGTGAATCCATGCCGGATTTTGCGGCGCAGTGATTCAGAGCACACGCATGGCTTTGTTTATGGAACCCTGCCGGAGCACGCGGAGTGCGGCGAGGAGCAGTTTGTGATCGAGCAACGGCCTGATGGCAGTGTGTGGTATGTGATCCGCGCTTTTTCGCACCCACGGCACTGGATGGCATGGCTTGCCTTTCCGCTGGCGCGGTGGTGGCAGTGCCGGTTTGTGCGGGATTCGCAGAGGAGGATGAAACAGAGCGTCACAGCATGAAGGAACATTTCTTTTTCACTCATCCGGGCCGTGGTCTAGCCGCTTGGATCGTCATCACTCTCGTCTGGTGGCAGCCACATCTGGATGAACCGCGCTGGATCATGCCACTGCTGTTCTTCGCGGCCCTGTTTCTCATGCCATTCAGCCACGCCTTGCAGCGCGGCACATCTGCGGCAACGACGCGGGACACGCAGGTCGAGGTCTTCTGCGCTTTCATGCTCGTGCTGTCGTTCGCCCAGGATGAAGTGCTTTGGGCCGTGGTGCTGACGCTTCCCTGGCTGGTCTGGCGTGTCTGGTGGGCCGTGGGCAGCGTGCAAACTCTGCGCCATGCCCAATGGACAGTGGGTGATCTTGCTTCAGCCAGCGCCGGAGTGTTTCCCGTGATCGGGGCCTTGTGGTTGACGTTGCATCAGACGAACTGGCCCTTGTTTGGCTTTGATCCTTTGATCGTGATGCTCACAGCGGCGCATTTTCACCACGCGGGCTTCACGCTGCCGCTGATGGCGGGACTGAATGCGAAGGCGCGACCAGGCTGTTGGACACGGTTTTCGTGTGTGGCGATCTTGCTCGGTGTGCCGCTGGTGGCGATTGGCATCACCTGCATGCATTTTGGCATGCTGCCGTTTGTGGAACCGTTTGGCGTGACGGTTTTGGTGCTCGGGGCGCTGGGCGTGGCCGTTTCGCAGATTCAGCGCGGCTTGGAAAAGGAAAGCGGCAGACTGGTGCGGCTGGGGTTTGTCGTCTCGGGCGTTTCTTTGCTCGCCGCGATGCTTTTGGCGCTCGGTTTCGGCCTTCGTTATGTTTTACCGAATCTGGCGCTGACGATGCCGCAGATGTGGGCGATCCACGGAACGCTGAATGTGTTCGGCTTCGGCTTGTGCGGGATTCTGGCGTGGCGTGGGGCGACACGGTGAGGCTCACACCGTAGAGCGCCGGGCGGCCTCGGGAATCGTGCCTCTTTGCCGCATCGAGAGAGGCGACTTGGACTGCGTGCAGCCTGCTGCCGCTCTTGGGAGGCCAGCCTGCTGGCCGTCGAGCGGTGAGAATGCACTCGATCTAGGTTCAGATGTCCATTTTGCCAACGATCGACGTTCTCGTGGGCTCAGAGACTGCGGCGGCAGCGGGCTGCCTCGGAAAAGCGGCAGTAGGCTGCCGCAGTCCATGTTTTATCATTTTCGCATGGCCCGCTTCATCACCACGAGCGCGTCGCCGGGCATGAGCATGGCGGTGGGGCCGGGATTCAAGTCGGTGCCACCTTCTTTACGCATGATGGCCACGGCAAGCAGGCGACCGGCGGACTCTGCCTCGACTTCGGAGATGCGGCGGTGTGCCCAGGGCGAATCGGTGCCAACCTCGATCTCCTCCATGTCGAGTCCCAGCTCGGTGAGGTGATGCTCAAACTCGACGCGCGATTTCGTCTGCGTGCCGAGCAGCTCACGGGCGTTCGGATGCAAAATGAGATGCGCGATGCGGTCCGCGCCGATGTGCGCGGGCAGCACCACGCGATTTGCCCCCGCCTGCAGAAGTTTCCGTTCGGTGGAGGGCACCTCGCCCCGGGCGATGATCTGGACGGAAGGGTTCATGTTCCGCGCGCTGAGCGTGATGAAGACGTTCGCGGCGTCGTTTGGCAGAACGGTGGCCAGCACGCGGGCGCGGCTGATGCCGGCGGCCTTCAGCACGGCCTCGTCGGTGGCCTCGCCTTGCAGGGTGAGCCGGCCTGCCTCGCGCACCTCAGCCACGCGGTCGGGAGCCTGATCGACGATGACAAACGGCACACCGCCCGCCTCGAGCTGGGTGGCGATCATTTTGCCGATGCGACCGTAGCCGCAGATGATGGCATGGTTCTTGAGCTTATCGATTTCGTTTTCCATGCGTCTGCCTCCCAGGGCGTGTTGAATTTGGGCTTCCGTCAGCCATTGCACGAGCGTGCCGGTGATGAAGATGATGCCGGTGCAGCCGAGCATGATGAGCGCCATCGTCCAGGCCCGCAGCCAGGAATCGGTAATGGGCACGACCTCACCAAAGCCGACGCTGAAGGCGGTGATGACGACCATGTAAAACGAGTCGCTCCACGTCCAGCCCGCCAGCCGGTAGCCCAGGGTGAACACCACCATCACCACGCCCACAAAGATGGCCGCAACGAGAAAGTTCTGCTGAGGTCGGCTCTTGGAGATCGGCATTCGGACAGGCGGGGCGAAGCCATAAAGCGAAAGGCGTGCCAGAAAGAGCGCCTGCTTGAGCTTGTTGAAATGGCTGGAAGCCACGAGGCGTTTGGTTCATCCTCAGACCCACCATGAAGCGCCTCTTTGCCATCCTCGCCCTCGTTTCCCTCGCCAGCTCCGCGTTTTCGGCGGACAAAAAATCCATCGTCATGATCGCGGGCAAGCCCTCGCACGGGCCAGGGCAGCATGAGCACAACGCGGGCATCCAGCTCCTCAAAAAGTGCCTGGAACAGGGCGCGGCGGATCAGGTGGACATCAAATACCATCTCAATGGCGAGTGGCCTTCGCAGGAGGAGCTGTCGAAGGCGGACACGGTTGTGATTTACTCCGACGGCGGCGGCGGGCATCCGGCGCTGCAGGAAGGTCGGCTGGCGCAGCTCGACACGGAGATGAAGCGCGGCTGCGGCTTCCTCACCATCCACTACGCGGTGGAACCGACGATTGAAAAGGGCAACAAGGAGTTCATCGACTGGATGGGCGGATGCTTCGAGATCAACTGGAGCGTGAACCCGCACTGGGACGCGAATTTCAAGGAACTGCCGAGTCATCCGATCAGCGAAGGCGTGAAGCCCTTTGGCACGAACGACGAATGGTACTTCTACATGCGCTTCCGCAAGGGCATGGAAGGCGTGACGCCGATCCTCAGCGATGTGGCCCCAGATTCGACCATGAGCCGCCCGGACGGCCATCACAGCGGCAATCCCGCCGTGCGTGAGTCGGTGAAGAGCAAGGAAAAGCAGCACGTCGCCTGGGCTTGCAAACGCGCGGATGGCGGTCGCGGCTTCGGCTTCACCGGCGGACATTATCACAAGGGCTGGGCGAACAACGACCAGCGCAAACTCGTGCTCAATGCGATCCTGTGGACCGCGAAGGCGAAGATTCCCGCCGATGGCGTGGCCTCGACCGTCACCGAAGAAGACATGGTGGCGAATCTCGATCCCAAGCCGGGCCAGGGGCTGCCGGAAAAGCCGAAGAAGGTGAAGTAAGCAAAAGCAAACCGTAGGTTGGGTGTGGCAACAGCCCGCCCGACTTCTTTGAGCGTGCGAAGGCCACCACGCAACCGCCCAGCAGACGGGCGGGCTATCGCCACTCCCGTCCTACGACCTGATGCGAATGACCAACGCTGCAACAAGGGTGCCGACGAGATTGGCGACGAGATCCCAGCCGGTGTTTTCGTAGCCGCCGACGTTGGTGTTCGGGATGGTTAGCACGGCGATAAACTCGATCACCTCGTTCAAAGCGCCAAAACCCATGCCTGCGGCGGCGCAGAGGACGAGCAGGCCAAAGGTGGGCCGCAGGACGCTGCCATCAGGCTGCCGCAACGCATTGCGCAGGATGTGCCAGCAGAGCCAGGTGGTGACGCCGAAACCGTAGGCGTGGACGATCTGGTCGTACTTCAAGCGCTCAGGAATGAGCCACCAACTGTAGAGCACCGCGTGATCTCCGTTATAGGGCCAGCCTGCGGGGAGCGGGCACAGGCCGCCGGCCATGTGCGCCAGTCCCCAGACAGAAAAGGCCCACAACAGGCCGGTGGTGAGCTTCACCCGGCTGTGAACGAGGCTCATCACGCCAATCAGCACAACCATGACCACGATGTAGAAAATGAACTCGCGATTGCCCTGCACGATGGACCCGGCGACCGCCGCCACCATGTAGGCGGCATTGAAAAGCATGACCGGCAACAGCTTCGCGGGTGAGTGGGTGTTCATTCTGAGATGATGCCGCATGCGCCCGCCGCGTGGCAAGAGCTTCCTGCCACACTGGTTGACTGGCATGTCCTGTGCTGCATCCTAGCGCCCTCCCCCACGCATGAAATTCTCCCTCCCGCTTTCGGTCCTGTCGCTGCTTGCCACCCCATGTCTGGCCCAGGTGGCGGCGGATGTGGTGAAAAGCTTCGCAGATCTGGAGAAAGTGGCCGCGCAGCTCGCGCTCCAGCCTTACCAGGCCCCGACGCAGCAGCTTGACCCGTTTTTTGAAGGGCTGAAATACGACGGGCACCGCCAGATCCGCTACCTGCGCGACAAGGCGCTGTTTGCGGACCTCGGCGACACCTACCGCATCGAGTTCTTCCACCCCGGCTGGATGTTTAAGAAGCCGGTGATGTTTTACGACATGAAGGGGCCGCAAACGGTGGACGTGCCGTTTGACCGCAAAAACTTCGAGTATGGCGATCTGAAGGTGCCTGCGGACGCGAAGAATCCGCAGGGCTACGCGGGCTTCCGCGTGCTGGCACCTGACTCGCTCATCGGGAAGCCGTTTGAGTTCATGGTGTTCATGGGGGCGAGTTATTACCGCGCGGTGACGACGCAGCTCGGCTACGGCATCTCCGCTCGCGGCGTGGCGGTGAACACCATCGGCGGCGGGCCGGAGGAGTTTCCTGATTTCACGCATTTCTGGTTCCAGCAGCCGAAGCCGGGCGACAAGTCCTTCAAACTGCTCGCCCTGCTCAACGGGCCGAGCATCACCGGCGCATATGAGTTTGAATCCGCTCCCGGTGTGACCACAGAGATGAAGATCAAGGCCACGCTGCATCTGCGCAAGGCGGTGAAGATGCTCGGCGTGGCGCCGTTCTCGAGCATGTTCTGGTTCGGCGAGAACTCGCACCCGAAGCCTTACGATTTCCGTCCTGAGGTGCATGATTCAGACGGTTTGCAGGTGGAGATCGAGGGCGGTCCTTCCATCTGGCGTCCGCTGGATGTCAGCCGCGACCTGCGCCTGAGCATTTTCGAGACGGACAAACTCAAAGGTTTTGGTTTGGCCGAGCGCGACCGCGACTTCAACAACTTCCAGGATCTCGAGGCCGTCTATCATCGCCGTCCGGCGGTGTGGGTGGAGCCGGTGAGCGGATTTGGCAAAGGGTCCGTCATGCTCGTCGAGCTCTCCACCGGCGAGGAAACCTGGGACAACATCGTGGCGATGTGGAAGCCGGATCAACTGCCCGCCACACCTGCGGAGCCGTTGAAGGTCGAGTACAAGCTGCTCTGGCTCGATCAGCATGAGCCGGGCACACTCTGCAAGGTCACCAGCTCACGCCGTGGCTTCGTGATGGACTCCGATGATCATTTGTATGTCATCGACTTCGCCAAGGGCGGCGCAAACGGCGAGGGCAAGCCAAAGGACTGGACGCCGGACATCGACGTCGTGCTCAGCGGCGGCGAAGGCAAGGTTTTGGACAAACGTGTGATGCGCAACAACGAGACCGGCGGCTGGCGCGCCTTTTTCAAGCTCGACGTGCCGGAGAAAACCAACCTGCTGGAGATCATGATGGAGCTGAAAGACGGAACGAAGGTGATCTCTGAACGCTGGATGTACCAGTGGCGCCGATGAAGCTGAATCTCATCGACCTCGGCTGGAATGATTTTTTCGCGAAGCACTTCGAGCCGTTTCGCGCTCAGGGCTGGAAGCCGGCACGGCTGATCCGTGACAACAAGATCAGCTACGGCGCGCTGCTGGAGGATGGCGCGAATGGTTTCGACGAGTTCGAGGTCATCCTGAGCGGCAAGGTGTATCACGACGCTGAAACCGATGCCGAACTGCCCGCCGTGGGCGACTGGGTGGCGCTGGAAGTCGGTGGCGAGAACGGCGACAACATCATCCGCGCCCGTTTGCCACGACAGACCTGCTTTTCCCGCAAAGCCGCAGGCGACAGCGCCGAAGAACAAGTCATCGCCGCGAATGTGAACGCGGTCGTCGTCGTTACCGATGCCGGGCCTGATTACAGCCTACGACGCATGGAGCGCTACTTCACGGTCATCGGCCGCAGCGGGGCCAAGGCGGTGGTGTTGATCAACAAGAGCGATCTTTACCCCGACAAGCAGAACCAGGAGGCAGCGGAGGCCATTCGTGCGCTGAACGCCGACGCGGACGTACATGTGACCAGCGTGAAGAAACGCAAGGGCCTCAAGGTGCTCAAGGATTACCTCAAGCGCGGTCAAAGCGTGGCCTTCATCGGCTCCAGCGGCGTCGGCAAGTCGGCGATGATCAATCTGCTGCTCGGCGACGACTGGCAGTGGGTCGATGAAGTGAACGAAGTCACCGGCAAAGGCCGCCACACCACCACCGCCCGCGAACTGCTCGTTCTGCCGAAAGGCGGCATCCTCATCGACAATCCCGGCATCAAGGAGGTGCAGATGTGGACCAACGAGACCACGCTGCGCGAGCGCTTTGCCGAGATCGAAGACCTCGCCCGGCAGTGCAAGTTTCACGACTGCAAACACGGCACCGACGCCGGTTGCGCCATCCGCGCCGCCGTGGAGGCCGGAACGCTCGACACCGAGCGTTACGAGGGCTATTTGAAGCTCGAAGACGAGATCGCCAAGCTCCGCAAGCAGCGCAAGAAGCGTCAGATGACCGTCGAACGCCGCAACAAACGCGATCACAAGATCAAGGCGCGCAATCGCGTCGATCGCGAGGACATCGAGCGTGATTTGAAGCCTCGGGCCTGAGCTTCAGTCCCTGGTCACGCTCACGGGCGTGCCAGTGAGCACCCATTCGAAGAAGAACTTCGCCGGATTGCCTTCTGTCAGCGGCACGCGGACGCAGCCATGCGAGGCGGGATAATTGGGCACGCTGGTGAATCCGTGAATGAACACATGGCCGTTGATCTGCACGCTCCAGGGCATGGGCGCGTTTTGATATAGACTGGAGCGGTGCATCCGGGCCCGGTATGGCCCGGCGCGGAATTCGCCCGCCGGGGTGCGGCCATTGCGGCCTGAGCTGATGCGCGTTTGCAGCACGAGACGCTTCCCCTGCCAGCCTTGAAGCTGCTGTTTCTTCAAACTGACCTCCACGCGCTGCGGAGACACCACCAGCGTGAAACCACGGAAAAAGCCGCCCACTCGCACGCGGCATTCCGCGTCCGGTGGCGACACCTCCGCGCCAGCTTCCGCCAGTTGCTCCGTGCTCACCAGCTCTGTGCCGTCAGTCAAAGTGCGCAGTGATCCCGGCGGCAGAAGCATGTCCTTCAATTGGAAGGCATTTCCCATGTCATCCCGCCGCACCGGCCACTTCAGTTCATCCGCCGCCTCGTCCAGGAGCAGGAACATCTTCCCCGGCTCGGCGGCGAAGGTGATGGCCTCGATCGTTCCTCCAAGCACGGCAGTCGTCATCAGCAGAAATGCGAACAGGGGAAAAAGAAGCCGGGGCATGGTGGAAAATGTGTGTTCTGGATACAGGCGCATTCAAGCAGGTTTTGCCCGGTTCGCATGCCGCATCCAGATTCTCCGTGAGATTCCTCCGGCAAAAAGGCCGCTCATGCGCTAAGCCTGTTTCATGTCTCAGCCCCCGCCTACCCGAACCGGCCTTGCCCGCGCCATGTCAAAGCTCGGCTTCTGCTCGCGCAGCCGCGCCACGGAGCTGATCCGCATGGGCAAGGTGAAGGTGAACCTCGTGGTGCGGAAGAACCCCGAGTTCCCCGTCGTGCTCAAAAAAGACGTCATCATCATGGATGACGTCAGCATCAACCAGGCCCCGCGCATCTACGTCATGCTGAACAAGCCACGCGGCCTCGTCACCAGCGCTTCCGACGAACTCGGCCGCGAGACGGTTTTCTCCTGCTTCGAGAATTCCAAACTCCCGCATCTCTCGCCCGTCGGCCGGCTCGACAAGGCCAGCGAGGGCATGCTGCTCTTCACCAATGACAACGTCTGGGCGGACACGATCACCAATCCCGACACGCACCTCGACAAGACTTACCACGTCCAGATCAGCGGCGAAGTGGATGCGCAGCGGATCGCGCAGATCAAACACGGTGTTCTCGACGAGGAGCAGGGCGATCACCTCTCCGCCAAGGCCGTTAAGATCCTCCGCACCGGCGAAAAGAACACCTGGCTCGAAGTCGTCCTCGACGAAGGCCGCAACCGCCACATCCGCCGCCTCCTGGAGGCCTTCAACATCGAAGTCCTGCGCCTCGTGCGCGTGAAGATCGGCATGCTCGTGCTCGGCAACCTCGTGAAGGGCCAGTGGCGTGAACTGACCAAGTACGAGGTCTTGAAATCGCGGGAGCCGCAGGCTCCCAGGGCGACTTAAGCGGCAATCCAGGCTCCCCGCAGCACAAGAACGGAAGAGCGGGCAACCAGCCGCGAGGTAGGCTTGTTCTGTCATGAAACCGAACGGATGGCACCCCCTGTCTCACGCGCTCTCTTTGCTACTGGCGCTCGTTTGCATCACCCCAGCGCTGGCGGATGGACCCACGTTGCCTTCCAAAATGTATTGGAAGGCGATGGACCCGCCCGCCAAGGCCGCGCCACCCGCCGGGGCGAAAGTCGATCTCTTTCTGGCTCCTGGCGACATGCCAGCAGGATGGCAGATGCTGAAAGGAACGGTTGATTGGTCCAAAGCGGATGAGTTCGGCGGAACACGGCTGGACTTTAAAATGACGAACTCCGCGTATCAGGAGATCTACGGAAGCGCGGAGATGGCGGTGAGGCCGCCCAAGAATTTCTACAACCCAGCCTGGCGCATCCGGGCTCCCGATGACCGGGAGGTGATCTCCAATTACATCGTGCTCAGCGAGAGCATTCAGCCACGCTTTGAGGTCTTGCAGGGCGGTTACACGATGGACCGGTTGATGTGGGTGGACTCGGACAAGCCGGACTTTCAGTCATCGGGACAGCTTGTGACGTTTCAAGACCTGGGCCAGCCCAAGGACTTTCCCGGCTGGGTGGGATTCAAGACGGACGCCCAGGGGCATGTCCGGGCCGTTGCCTCAGCCTGCACCGCAGATCAGTTTTTCAAACTGGAGTTGATCGCGACCACGGCGGCCTTGCAGGCAAAAGAACGCCAGGGCCGGGACGGCAAGTACAACTTGGTCGATCTGACCGAGATCACGTTTGATCACTTCAAACAGATGGCGGCAACCGCCTTCAATAAGCTTCTGGGGCGCGGTGGCAAGCAGGACGACGGCTATGCCGAAATCATCGCAATCCTGAAGAAGTACCGTCCCCTGTTGTTCAAGGATATGACTGACGCGGTGATCGCGGAGGGTCTCAAAGCGAAGGAAAAGAGCATCACCGGCGATCCTGGCCCGACCCTGAATCTAAGAGACATGGTCAAACGCATTGCCAAGACCCAGGAGTTTATCTCGCAGCCCGTTGTCGGCGGTGCGCAGCCCAATCCTCTCATCAACCCGGAAACCAAGATCAAGGAGACCCAGGACGTCGCCTGGGAGATTGCCGAGGCCGTCCAAGACCTGCTGCCCGAGGCTGCCGGCAAACTGATCGGCTGGGTGGGCTTCTTCAAGGAGGCCAAGGAACACATGGAAACCGTGCGTGACGCGATCCTGCTGCCAGCAGGCGCGGAAGACGTTTATTCACGCTACAAGGCCGGACGAGGCCCCGCCGTGGACCAGGATTCAAGCAGCGCCTATGACCAAGCCGTCAGCGGGCGCTTTGCCCAGATGATTCGATCCGCGCCGGAATTTAAAAACATGAGCGATGAGAGATTCACCCAGGTTTTTCGCCAGCGGCTGGAGGCACGCTACCAGATCGAGCAGATGGAACTGGCCCGCGCCCAGATGGCGGCCGATCCTGAGCAGTTGATCCTAAAAATCGTGGGCAGCTATGACAGCAAGATCAACTCCGTCCACAGCGCCTGCGAGGAAATCGCCGCCTCAAAACGTTGAGACAACACCAGTTCCATGAACCCGCACAAGCCATGAGTGTGATTGATGAGATTGTGAAACTTGCCCAAGGCACCAGCGGAACCCTTTCTGAAAAGAAGGGAGTCCACACACTGGAAATGCTGGTGGCTGAACGAAAGGCGTTCCTCTCCCGCAAAAAGCTCATTTATCTGGCCAAGTTCCGCGTGGACGACGCCAGCAAGGAGCTACGGTTCACGGAAATGCTCAAGGAGAGCGGATTCGGCCTTTCCAGTGGAGACTCAGGCCTGTCTCCCGGTTTCGGATTCAAAACAGAGTCCTACAGCACCGGCTTCGGAAAACCGAGGGAGGGCACGATCGAGGAACAATCGAGCCTGTTCGGCAAGCAGTACAGTTACACCTTCGATTTTGGCAGGATGCGAAGTGCGTTTGAAACGATCGCCCAAGCCCACGGCTTCGTGTTCAAATACCAGGTGCCCCCCATCGGCCTGTAAAGACACGGCCAGGAACCTTTTGAAGCCGGGTATTGACCTGATGCGGCCGGTTTCGGTAAACTCCGCCTATGAAAACGCACCAGCATACTGCTTCGCGAGCGTTCACCCTGATCGAACTCCTCGTCGTGATCACCATCATCGCGATTCTCGCCAGTCTGGCGGCAACGCAGATCCCCAAAATCATCGACGACAGCAACCGGCTGAAAGTCTTGAAGGAGGTGATGGAGCTGAAGAGCGGCATCGACGCCTACCATCTCGAATACAACCGCTTCCCCATCGAATCAGGCAGCGCTGGTGGCAATGGTGAGGACACACCCGAGTTGCTCACTGACGGCACCAACCCACTGGTGGACGCTCTCCTGGGTATTCCTCCGGCTTCAGGCACCGACCTCAATCCCAAGCGCACGCCGTTCTCCCACTTTCCCACCGCGAAAAACGATCGCCATGGCCTCGTCGGCACCACCCGGCCCTACAAGTTGAACGACATGTGGGGCCAGCCCTACCGCATCCTGCTCGACACGAATGGCGACAATCTGGTGAAGAACCCGGACATCCAAAACACAGACCCAAAGATCTCGCAAAACCAGGCTGAACATCTCGCGACGAAGTCCGCTGTTTACAGCATCGGCAAGGACAAAACACCTCACACGAGCGACGACATCGTCTCGTGGCGGCAGAAGTGAGGAAGCTTCACTTTCCCGCCGACTTGAACACCTCGGGATGATCCAGCAGCACCTTTCTTACCTGCTGGACCTGCAAGAACGGGCATTCTCCGCTCCAGGTGGCCTTCTCGATGATCTGGCGGCCGCCGATGGTTCCGGCGATGACAAAAGCTGAGAGCATGGTGCCCAGCATGTCAGGATGCGTTCCGTCCTCCGCGTACAGCGGCAGGGCGGGATAAGCCTCCTGCACGAGCGGCCAGAAATCGCCCACCGGGCTGACGAGAATGTTCGCGCCCGGATTTTTCTCCATCGCCGCCCGCACCGCGCTGACGTTCGCACGGCGGATGCGGGCATGCGCCTCGGCGGCGCTGGCACCGGTGGCGAGCGCGTGCTCGGACTGCTGTTTCCACAGGCGCTCATGCCGCGCCCAGACCTGAAAATCGACGATGAGCATCTGCGGATTCACCTCGCGGGCGAGCGCGACCAGCTTCGCCAGGCCGTCTTCCATCATCTGCTTCGCCTCCGGATGAATCGCCGCGACAGCCGAGAGCACGCTCTGCTCCTGCACGACTAGTACATCCCAGGGCTTGCCATCATCCGCGCCCTGTTTGAGCAACGCCAGCGCCTCAGGATCGGCCGCATGCTGGGCGAGCTTGTAACCTTCCTGCAGGTAACTGCCGATGTGCGGCGCGAGCACGCCGGATGACAACATCAGCTCGCCCACGACAGCCGGCAGGCCGTTGTGAGCCATGTGGCTGTTGCCGAAGAAAAGAATCCGCACATGCGGCTTGTCCTCTGCGGCAGTCGCCTGGCAGCCGAACGCAGAAAATCCTGCCAGCAAAAGCTGACGACGTGACCAACGGAAAGAATAGGACCGGGCCATGATGCGCGGAGTGGTTATTTCAATGTCGCATCAGCCTTGCCATCGGCCTGACGATACAGGCTCGTCGGGATGAGCATCTGCGGCGGCAGCTCCTCGCCTTTCGAGTGGCGCAGGAAGGCGCGCACCACCTCGACGCCCATCTTGTCGGGGAACTGGATCGGATCGGCGTAGATTTTGCCGTCCTTGATCGCCTGCTTGCCCTCCGGCTGGCCGTCGAAGCCGATGATGACGACGTTGCCGGCCTTGCCCGCCTTTTCCAAGGCCCCACGCGCCCCGAGCGCGGAGGGATCGTTGATGGCGAAGATGCCGACGAGGTCGGGATGCGCCTGGAGCATGTCCTCGGCGGCCTTGTAGCCCTTGTCCTTCGCGCCGCCGCCATCGAGCTCGCTGACGATCTCGATTTTCTGCGCTGCTTTCGCGTTGTGCGCTTCGAGCACTTCCTTGAAACCTTTCACGCGCAGGATGCAGGACTCGACCTGCTTCAAATCGAGCACGCCGATCTTGCCGCCCTGCCCTTTCAGCGCCTCGATCATCGCCTGCGCGGCCTCCTTGCCGCCGCCGAAGTTGTCCGTGGCCACCTGCGTGACGATTTTCACGCCGGGCTCGTTGCACGGCACATCCACCGTGAAGACCGGGATGCCCGCCGCGTTCGCCTCCTGGATCACGGGCACGATGGCCTTCGAGTCCGCCGGGCTGAGCACGATGGCCGCCGCCTTTTTCACGATAAAGTCCTTCACCTGGTTGCTCTGCCGCGCCACATCGTTGTCCGCGCTCACCACCAGCGTGTCATAGCCATGCTTCACGGCTTCGGCGGTGATGTTGTCGCCGATGACCTTGAAAAACGGGTTCTGCAAAGTCAGGAGCGAGACGCCGATGGTGCCCTTCGCCGATGACGTGGCCGGTTTGTCCGAGGTTTTGCCGCAGGCGGCGATCAAGGTGATGCAGGCGAGGAGGAGGCAGCGGAATTTCATTTTCGCATGCTAACACAGAAACGCCCCGTTCACGCAAGCGCTCAGATGCAGGTCAGCTTCAATCACCCGATCCAGGGAGCGGGGCGATAATTCATGGGCTGGACGATTTCGGCGGGATCGCCTACACTCGCGTCATGAACACCTTGGAAACCGATGTTGAAGTCAGCGCCGATGGCAGCCTGAAGCTGCTCTCGCCGCTGCCGGAATGGCTGAAGCCAGGGCGCGCCCATGTGCTGCTCTCGGTGCCGAATGGCGCATCGCCAAAAACCAAACGCGTGATTCCAACCGCCACACCAGAAATGCTCGCGAAGCGGGCGGCGGCTTTTGAAGCCGTGCGGGAGCTGAATCCGTATCGCGACATCACCGATCCCGTCGCGTGGCAGCGGGAAATCCGCGATGAATGCTCTTAATGGCTGCCAACCTTGCGCTTCGTACGCAGCCCCTTCAAAGGTTGTATGCATAATATGTCTCAGCTAATTGACCGCTACGCACAAAAAGTTCAGGGCAATATTTTGAGTTGTCCGAATGATCAACCTTGTGAAGGGGGAGAAGTAGTCTGCTGGATCAATGGTTCGGCAATTTCTCTTCAGGATTTGCTGATGGAAAATAATGTCCCCGAAAGCATGTGGGACGAAGTAGTCAGCGAACTTCGATGTCCAAAATGCGCTAGCTCCTTCGATATTTGGCAGGAGGTTGGAACGAAGTCTCAATCCGAAGTCGCACACGAACAACGGATCGAGAAAGCACTGAGGCGGCACAGCAACAAACTATCTGAGTTCACCGAGTATCTGAGGATTAGCCCTCTACTCGGAGCGTCGCACTCTACTGGCAAGAGGATAATTAAAGAGGTTGGGAGTTTCTCAAAAAGCAGATTGACCAAGCAAAATTGGTTTCGAGCAAGAAGAGTTGAGGGTCCGAGGCCGATGACTAGTGATGAACTCAGGCATCCTGATCCGAACAAGCACGAAATTCGAGAAGGCCGGTTCAATCATTTTGGCCAAGCATGCTGGTATTTATCCGATGGCCCCAAAGCAGCGGCTTCCGAAGCTACATCGTTATCAGACAGACTGGCTTGGGTGCAGGAATGGAAAATCGAGCGCATTTACGACGTGCTAGACCTGCGTGCGTGGCAAGCGGAGGATGACCGCGCATTCAGCCATGAAGGTGAAGTGAGTGATTTTTCGCTGCTACAAATTGCGCTCATTTTCGGGGACCATTTAGGCACGAAGCGACAAGACGAGCAAAAATGGCACCCTGAATACCTTGTGCCCAGATTTGTGGCAGATGCAGCAAGAAGAGCGGAGTTTTCTGGGGTTTTGTTTCAAAGCACTCGGTCCTTCAGCAACAACTTGGTTCTGTTCGACGTTCAAGCGACGCTGACCCCGATAGGAAAGCCGAGTTTGATCAGCCTTGAGCAAGCCGAAGCAGATCGACGTGATGGCATATTTTTGCATCAAGGATTTCCAATTTCGCCCTCAGATATTCCAAAGATCGGTATTCCCTGAAACTCAGTGGATACAAAGTCATCTCAATGAACTCGGTGAACTATGGTGCCAGGAGGTCTATTCGTCGAAGGAACTCGAGGTGCTAGTTACGCGCCTCGATTCACGCGTATGAGCTGACCTTGAAGCGAAGTGAGCGGTTCCAACTGCGCATGCACTTTGGCGGCCAGCGTGGAAAAATCGGGGTTGTCAGTGCAGACGATGATTCCGGCGTGATCGGGATTTTGGCGATGAAGGCGGATGAAGTCCTGTCGATTGTGCGTGAGGACGGCGCGGGCGTTCTCGGTCGCAAAACGCAGAACTTCATCGTCTGGGATGCCGGCGTTGGATTTGCCGGTGTCGTGCGTGGTCAGCACATCGTGCCCGAGGCGGCGCAGGGCTTCGACCACAGGCAGGGGGAAGTTCTCGTTTGAATAGAGACGGGCGGTCATGAGTCATCGCCGTTTGCCGCGATTTCGCGGTCCATCTCGTCGCGATGAGAGCGGGCGTAGTTCCAGGCGTTCGCGAGATCCTCGGCATTCAGTGAGGGATAAGCAGTGAGAAGCTCCGCGTCCGTTTTGCCCTGCCGACGAAGCGATTCGAGCAGCCAGACGGGAATGCGTGTGCGGATAATTCGAGCTGATCCGCCGCAGACGTTGGCCTGAAAGTCGATGCCTGGATGAGCGTCCGTGACCTCCATCGCCACAACAGCGAGAATCCGCACCTGATCGCCTTTCGGCAGGTGCAGCACGGCCTCGCGGACATGGTCATAAGTGGCAATCATGGGCAAAGCATAGCACGCGGCACTTCTTAACGCCAAGAGCAAAGCCGAGTTTGAAAGCAGGTGGTGCGGAGGTCGTCGCTGAAGATGGGGTCGGTGGATTTGACGCGCACGCTGATCGCCTCCTGCCCGACGCAAAAAAGCCGGGGACAGCGTCCCCGGCTTCGCAAAATTTTGGCTCGGTTTTACTGCGCGGGCTTCCAGTTATTCACGAACTCGAGGCACTGGGTGATCTCGGGCACGCTGGTTTCCCAGTTGTGCTCGTATTCGCAGTGGAGAGGGCCGGGATAGCCCTGGGCGTGGTATTCGGCAAGGATGCCGGCGATGTTGCTCTTACCCTGGCCGAAGGGAAGGTCGTGGGCTTTGACGTTGCCGAACTCGGTGAGGTCCTTCATGTGGCTGTCAAAGATGCGACCTTTGAGCTTCTTGATGCACTCGACGGGATCGAGTCCGCTGCGGACCCAGTGGCCGACGTCGGCGCAGGCACCCATGCGAGGATCGCGGTCTTTGACGAGTCCAAGGACGTAATCGGGGTCCCAGAACAGGTAGGCGCGGTCAAGCGGACGCTTGGGATGGTTGTGGATGGCCATCTTGATGTCGAATTCCTTCACGAGCGCCTCGATGCCGTCGAGTCCGGCCACATCGGGCTCGGTGACGACGAAGCCAATGCCGAGGGTTTTGCAGAACTCGAACACCTTGCGATCCTGGGCGGCATCTTTGCCAAGTTTGACGACGCCGTAGCCGACGGCGGTGAGGCCTTTGGTTTCGAGGTGCTTCATCACCTTGTCGATCATCTCGGGCGTGGCGTTGTGGTCCCACTTGGAGGCTTCGTCGAACTTCTGGCCGGGGTAGAACTCGATGGTCTTGCCACCGCACTGGGCGGTTTTGTCGATGGCTTCGAACACGTTGTACATGCGGAAGCTGTAAGCCTGGCAGCCGGCGTAAAACTGGCCGACTTTGGCGGCATCAGGGATGGTGGCCGCGAAGGAGGACGCAGCGAACAACAGGGAGAGAAGGAATGTCTTCATGGTGGAGGGCGTGGAGCGTAGCGGGAGGACGGGGGAATGGAAGAACTGAAAATGGAAAATTGAGAAGGGAAAATGGCCGGACGCGGGCGTTTGAGGTGTGATGAAAGTTCTCTGTCTTCTTTTTGCTTCCGCAGCATTCGCTTCGGCCCAATTGCCTTCGGCGAAGCCGATTCCGCATGTGCAGGCAGTGCCGATGCCGCATCACATCACGTCGTTTCAGCTCGACGGGCGGGAGCTGACGGCGATGCATTACGATCCGCAGGACATGCGGCCGTTCTGGCATCCGATCCGGGCTTCGCGGGATGTGAGCCTGACGCGCATGGGGCATCCGCATGATCCGCTGACGCATTCGCACCACAACAGCGTCTGGGTGACGCACAACATGGTGAACGACCTCGATTTCTGGGGCGACTACGCGAAGAAGCAGGGCCGCATCGTGAATGTGGAGGTGTCGCGCGAGGGCTACGAGGACACGGACGAGTTCGCGTCGATGCGGATGGTGAATCAGTGGATCAGCGAGGCCGACAAGTCGGTCCAGCTGATCGAAGTGCGGCGCACGGAGATCCGGCCGCTGGATGGCGCGAAGAGCTGGCTCATGATCGTGGATCTGGAGTTTTCGCCGCCGAAGGGCAAAACGACCACCTTGGGAGCCACGGGCTTCGGTTTGATCGCCGTGCGGGTGGCGAAGAGCCTCGGCGTGCATGACGGCGGCGGGCGCATTTTGAATTCGGAGGGCCAGCTCAATGAGGAGGCGGTGTTTCGGAAACCGGCGCGATGGTGCGACTACAGCGGGCGCATCACGAATGAGGCGGACGGCTTCGGCGGCATCACGTTGATGAATCACCCGATGAACCCGCACAACCCGACGGCCTTCCATGTGCGGAATGATGGCTGGATGGGCTGCTGCCTGAGCCTGGACACGCCGGTGGAGGTCACGGAAGAGAAAAAGCTGCGCGTGCGATACGCACTGTGGGTCCACGACGGCGTGGCGACGCAGGAACAGAGCGAGGCGCACTGGAAAAAGTTCACCGAGATGCCGGTGGTGGATTTGTGGGCCAAACCGGCCAAGAAGTGAGCATGGCCGAATATCCCGCCGCCTTGGGCGAACTGATCACGTTCTTCGAATCGCTGCCGGAAGGCGAGCGGCGGGAGAATTTGATCGATCTGGCGGCCCAGGCGGCGAAACATGCGCCGAAAGAAGGCGAGACCTTTGATTTGGAGGACGTACGGAAGGACGCGGAGTGCACGGACACCGTCGGAGTGCATGTGCGGCTCGAAAAAGACGGTCGAGTCCGCTTTGCGGTCAGTTTGGGGCCAAAGGTCCAAACACTGACGCGGGCGCTGACCGTGCTTTTGTGCCGTGGGCTGAATGGATCGACCGCGCAGGCGGTTTTGGAGGTGCCTCAGGATTTTGTACCGCGCATCATCGGCGCGGAGCTGGTGCGGCTGCGCAGCCAGACGGTGTATTATGTGCTCAACCGCATGAAGGAGGCCGTGCAGTCATTGCTGGCACGGCAGCCCTAAGTCTCAGACGAGACGGACGGTGTTGCCGCTGCGCAGTTCCTCGGGAATCTGGCCGACGAAACGGGGTTCGAGATCAATGGCGTCGAAAATCTGGTGAATCTCCTGCTGGCTGATGTCGCCGGGCTTGTCGATCTCGAAATAGACCAGATCGTGGCGGGAGTCGATCTTGTAGCGGACGCGGGGGAACTGGTCCATCTGGTTGCGGAGCCGCAGCATGCTGGAGTCCGTGCGCAGGCCAGGGGCATAGATTTCAATTTCGATCATGGTTGGAATGACGGCGGTTTTACCGGATTCAACCGGCGGAGCCAAGAAAAAACCGGCGGCGGGGCCGGAACAGGATTCCAGTTTGACAGGCCGGGGCTGGCATCCTATTCTCGCCGCCCTTTCCCCCCGACCCTTTTATGGCCAACATCCGCTCCGCAGAAAAAGACATCCGCAAAACCGTGGTCCGCACGGCCCACAACCAGACGGTGAAAAACCGCATCCGCACCCTGCGCAAGAAGGTGCTCGCTGCTGTGGAGAAGAAAGATGCCGCCGCCGCCGCCGCCAGCCTGAGCGAATTCGCCGCCGCCTCTGATAAGGCCGCCAAGACCAAGGTGCTCAAGAAAAACACCTCTTCCCGCTTCAAGAGCCGTCTGGCGCTCAAAGTGGGTGCGCTGACCAAGCCCGCCTGATTTTAAAGGCAGAACGTTTTCTGAACGGCATCTCGTGAGAGATGCCGTTTTTTGTTTGTCGAAAGGGCAGCCACCGGCAAAGATCGCGCCCCATGATCACCCGCCACCGCATCGCCCCCAACGGCCCTGAATTCTCCCGCCTCGCCTATGGCACCTGGCGCATCCTGGACGAGAACGACAAGGCCAACTGCTCGCCTCAGTCGCTTCTGAGCCGGTTCAAGGCCTGCGCCGACCTGGGCATCACCACGCTGGACACGGCGGAGATTTACGGCGGTTATCTGGTCGAGGAGGCCATCGGCGGTGCTTTGCAGCTCGATCCCGCCTTCCGCAGCAAGATCGAGATCGTGACCAAATGCGGCATCTATGTGCCGTGCGGGTTCCATCCCGACCGCAAGGTCGCCCACTACAACGTCACCGCCTCCCGCATCATCAAGAGCGCTGAGAAATCCCTGCGCTTCATGGGCATCGACCATATCGACCTGCTGCTCGTTCATCGCCCGGACTGGCTCACCAGCGCGAATGAAACCGCCGAAGGGCTGAACAAGCTGCTCAAAGACGGCAAAATCCGCAGTGCTGGTGTCTCGAACTACAACGTGCATCAGTTCGACCTGCTGAACTCGCGCATGGACCAGCCGCTCGTCACGAACCAGATCGAATTCAGCCTGCTGCACATGGACCCGATCTATGACGGCACCGCCGACCAGTGCCAGCGGCTGAAAATCCTGCCCATGGCCTGGTCCCCGCTCGCCAAGGGTGCCTTGATGAGCAAGGACGATCCCGCTGCCGCAAGGTTGCACGCGAAGGCCGCTGAGCTGTCCGCCAAATACGGCGGTGCCACGCTGGACCAGCTCGCCTACGCATGGATCATGGCGCATCCATCCTGTCCGCTGCCGATCATCGGCACCAACAAGCTGGAGCGCATCCATGCCGTGGTAAAAGCGGCGGAGATCAAGCTGGAGCGCGAGGATTGGTATGGTTTATGGCAGGCGGCGAAGGGACATGGCGTGCCGTAAAGTGGTCCGCACCTCGCGAAGCGCGCCGAAGGCAATCCTCTGTGCGGGGCGTGGTAGGCGTGCGGTTTCCTTTGAGCATCGAGATCCCGCAGGTCAAACCGCTTCTGAATCAGCGCGTCTGTCATGACGACGGAGCGCCGCACAGGGGACTGTGCGGACCACTTTTTCACCTCACCTGATCGTGGTGGATCATGTTCACCTGCCAGTCCCAGGGCCAGCGGCCGGGATTGCTCCAGTGAAAAGACCACGGCTCGGTAAGCTGGTTGACGTGGCCGAGCACGAGCTGGCTGTAGCCGATGCCGTTGCCTTCGAGGCGGATCATCATGGTCACCTTGCCGTTACCTTCCGCGATCCGGATAATGTCGTCTTTCTGGGGCCGCGTGTAGAAGCCGAGCCGGAACAGTGAGGTAACCATGCCCTCTTTAGTGACCTGGATCTTGGTTTGATCCGTCTTCAAGGTCAGCGTGTAGAAGCCGCTGAGGTATTTTTTGCCGTCCTGAATCGCCGACTCACGCGTGTGGCTGTAGGCGTCGGTGTAATTGGCCGCGAGGAACTCCGCCACCTCGTCCCAGTCGCGTTCCTCGACCGCCTCGATCAGCGCCGCCTGGGCCACGCGCACCTGGGCCTCATGAGAACGCCCGAAAACCCACCACACCAGCCAGAGTCCGGCGATGAGCACGAGGGCGAGAATGCTGCGAACGATGAGGCGTGTGTTCATGGGATCAAAGCAGGGCAAGCTGGCCGGTTTCATCTGCGGCGGCAAAACAGAAACTCACGCTGGTGCTGCGGCGCGGGCGCACGACCTCGATGGTCGGCGTGGGCTTGTGACGCTCGGCGCAGACGACGCGGGCCTCGTTCGCGCCGGAAGAATCGAGCGCCTGGCGGATGTAGCGTGCAGCAACGACGGGATCGTTGCAATCGTCGCTCAAATGGCCGAGCACGACATGGCTGAGACCGGGATGCGCGATTTCACGGACGAGTTCGGCGGCCTGCTCGTTCGAAAGATGGCCGTGGCGCGAGCAGATGCGCTGCTTCGTGGCCCAGGGACGCTTCGTGTCGTTTTCGAGCAGTTGGGTGTCGTAATTGGCCTCAATAAAGAGGCTGTCGGAGTTGCGGAGGCGGTCCTTGATCAGATTGGTCACGAAACCCACGTCGCTGAGCACTCCGAGGCGGGATTCTTCGTCGGCAATGACAAATCCGACCGGATCGACCGCGTCATGCGGCACCGGGAAGGACTCGATGCGCAGATCTTGAAATTCAAAAGCCGATCCCGTGGTCATGAGACGCCAGGAGGGCGGAGCGCGAAATTGCAGGCTTCCCGCGAGGGTTTCCTGAGTCAACGCAGTACAAAAGAGCGGGATTTGTCTTTTCCTGCTCAGCACCTCGATCCCGCCGGTGTGGTCCTGATGCTCGTGGGTGAGCAGGATGCCATCGAGCATGTCGAGCGAGAAACCGCAGGCGTCGAGGCGCAGGCAGATCTGCTTGGCGCTGAGTCCGGCGTCCAGCAAAAGCGTGGTGCGCTCGGTCGAGATGACGGCACAGTTCCCCGAACTGCCGCTGCCAAGAATCGTGAGACGTACCATGTGGCTGTTTTTAGCGGGCCGGGCCGGACGATGCAAGCGGTCTTGCCAGCGGCGGGCAGTCTGGAAAATAGAGCGCGGACTGGCAGGCAGAATGCTGGTTGATTTGCCCGCTGGCTGCGCCTAAATGCCGCCCCCTTTCGTACCAAAAATGAGAAATCACGGACTCCCACCGAAACAAGGCCTGTATGATCCACAATTCGAGCACGACGCGTGTGGCGTCGGCTTCATTTGTCAGATGAAGGGCAAACGTTCGCACAACATCGTGCAGCAGGGTCTGACGATTCTCATCAATCTGGACCATCGTGGAGCGGTGGGCTGTGAAAAGAACACCGGAGATGGCGCGGGCATCTTGATGCAGTTGCCGGACAAGTTTGCACGCAAGGCCGCCACGAGCCAGGGCATCACCCTGCCCAAAGAAGGCCACTACGGCATCGCCATGGCCTACTGCTCGCCCGATGCCACCAAAAGAGCCGCGGGAGCGAAGGCTTTCGAAAAAGTCGCTGCCGAGGAAGGTCAAAAAGTGCTCGGCTGGCGTGATGTGCCGGTGGACAACTCGATGATCGGTGCCACGGCGAAAGCCAGCGAACCCTTCATGCGCATGGCCTTCATCGCTCGCGGAGACTGCTGCCCCGACCAGCAGACCTTTGAGCGGAAGCTCTACATCATTCGCAAGCGCTCCGTCACCGCGATCCGCACGGCGGAGATCGACGAGTTCTGGTACTGCCCCAGCCTTTCCTCCCGCACGCTGGTTTATAAAGGCATGCTCATGCCGGAGCAGGTCGGCGCGTATTTCCTCGATCTCCAGGACCCGGACATGGAGTCGGCGCTGGCGCTGGTTCACTCCCGTTTCTCCACGAACACCTTCCCGAGCTGGGAGCGCTCGCACCCGTATCGCTACATCGCCCACAACGGCGAGATCAACACCCTGCGCGGCAACATCAACTGGATGAAGGCTCGCCAGTCGCTGCTGGAAAGCCCGCTGTTTGAGGACGTGAAAAAGCTCTTTCCCATCGTCAACGAGAGCGGCTCGGACTCCGCCATGTTCGACAACGTGCTCGAACTGCTCGTCATGGGCGGTCGGTCGCTGCCGCACGCGATGATGATGATGATTCCTGAGCCGTGGAGCGGTCATGAGTCGATGGATGAGAAGCGCAAAGCCTTCTACGAATACCATTCCTGCCTCATGGAACCCTGGGACGGCCCGGCTTCCGTGGCCTTCACCGATGGTACGATGATGGGCGCCACGCTGGACCGCAACGGCCTGCGTCCGTCGCGTTATTATGTCACGAAGGACGACCTCGTCATCATGGCTTCCGAGGCGGGCGTCCTGCCCATCGCACCGGAGAATGTGAAGCTCAAAGGCCGCATCCAGCCCGGCAAGATGTTCATCGTGAACATGGAGGAAGGCCGCATCGTCCCCGATGACGAGATCAAGGCGAAGATCGCCGCTGAAAAACCCTACCGCGAGTGGCTGGACAAGCACCTCGTGAAGCTGGCAGACATCAAGGATGGCGAGCCTGTCGCGCCACCAGACCACGAGACCATGCTGCAGCGCCAGCAGGCCTTTGGTTACAGTTTTGAAGACCTCCGCAAGCTCATGGTCCCCATGGGCAAGGACGGCGTGGAAGCCATCGGCTCCATGGGCACGGACATCCCGCTCGCCGTGCTCTCGAACAAATCGAAGCTGCTCTACGATTACTTCAAACAGCTCTTCGCGCAGGTCACGAACCCGCCCATCGACTGCATCCGCGAGGAGATCGTCACATCCCCCGTCACCACCATCGGTGCGGAGGGCAATCTGCTCGATCCTCAGCCTGAAAGCTGCCACCTGATCGAGCTCAAGACGCCGATCCTCAGCAACGAAGACCTCGCCAAGCTCAAGAGCGTGGCAGAGGGCCAGTTCAAGTCCGCCACCATCGACATCCTCTTCGATCCGAAGAAGGGCGCGGCGGGCATGGAGAAGGCGATGGAAAAAATCTGCGCCAAGGCCGACGAACTCGTCACCCAGGGCTGGAACATCCTCATCCTTTCTGATCGCGGTGTGCGTGCTGATCGCGCTGCCATTCCGGCGTTGCTCGCGGTCGGCGGGCTGCATCATCACCTCATCCGCAAAGGCACCCGCACCCAGTGCGATCTCGTGCTGGAGTCCGGCGAGCCGCGCGAAGTGCATCACTTCTGCACGCTCATTGGTTACGGCTGCGGAGCCATCAATCCCTACCTCGCTTTTGAAACGCTCGACGACATGATCAGCCAGGGGCTGCTCGTCGGTGTGGATCACAAGAAGGCGGTGTACAATTTCATCAAAGCCGCCACCAAGGGCGTCATAAAGGTCGCGTCGAAGATCGGCATCTCCACGATGCAGAGTTATCGCGGCGCTCAGATCTTTGAAGCTGTGGGTCTCAGCCAGAGCGTGGTGGACAAGTACTTCTCCTGGACCGCCACCCGCATCGAAGGCAGCGACATCAAGGTCATCGCCGAAGAAGCCATCCAGCGCCACATGCGTGGCTACCCGGACCGCGATTCCCAGGTTCACGCGCTCGACGTCGGCGGTGATTATCAGTGGCGTAAAGAAGGTGAGGCCCACCTTTTCAACCCGCTCACCATCCACACGCTGCAAAAGGCCGTCCGCACGGGCAACTACGAGACCTTCAAGCAATACACCGCGCTGGTGAACACGCAGATCAAGCAGCACTACACCCTGCGTGGTTTGCTCGACTTCAAGAAGCGTACCCCGGTGCCGATCGAGGAAGTGCAGTCCATCGACTCGATCATGAAGCGCTTCAAAACAGGCGCGATGAGCTACGGCTCCATCTCCAGCGAGGCTCATGAAGCCCTCGCCATCGCGATGAACCGCATCGGAGGCAAATCGAACACCGGCGAAGGCGGGGAAGACGAAGCCCGCTTCACCTGGACCAACGAGCGCGGCGATTCGAAGAACTCCGCCATCAAGCAGGTGGCCTCCGGTCGTTTCGGCGTCACCAGCCTGTATCTGAGCCAGGCACGTGAAATCCAGATCAAGATGGCCCAGGGCGCGAAGCCCGGTGAAGGCGGCCAGCTCCCTGGATCAAAGGTGTATCCCTGGATCGCCAAGGTGCGCGGCTCCACGCCGGGCGTCGGCCTCATCTCGCCGCCGCCGCATCACGACATCTATTCCATCGAGGACTTGGCGCAGCTCATCCACGACCTGAAAAACGCGAACCGCGAGGCTCGCATCAGCGTGAAGCTCGTCTCCGAAGTCGGCGTCGGCACCATCGCCGCAGGCGTGGCAAAGGCGCACTCCGATGTCGTGCTCATCTCCGGCTTCGATGGCGGCACCGGTGCCTCCCCACAGACCTCCGTGAAACACGCGGGCCTGCCCTGGGAACTCGGTCTCGCCGAGACGCACCAGACGCTCGTGCTGAACAACCTCCGCAGCCGCATCGTCGTCGAAGCGGACGGCCAGATGAAATCCGGCCGCGATGTCGTCATCGCCGCCTTGCTCGGCGCTGAGGAGTTCGGCTTTGCCACCGCTCCGCTCGTCACGCTCGGCTGCATCATGATGCGCGTTTGCCATCTGAATACCTGCCCGGTCGGCGTCGCCACCCAGGACCCACAACTCCGCGCCAAATTCAGCGGCGATCCCGAACACGCGGCGAACTTCATGCGCTTCATCGCACAGGAAGTGCGCGAACTCATGGCCGAACTCGGCTTCCGCACGCTCGATGAAATGGTGGGCCGCACCGATGTGCTGGAGCCTCGCGCCGCTGTCGAGCATTGGAAAGCCAAAGGCATCGACCTCACGAACCTGCTTTATCGTCCCGATGTCAGCGATGACGTGGGCCGTTTCTGCACCGAGATCCAGGACCACGGCATCGACCGCAGCCTCGACATCACCCAGCTCCTCGACATCTGCAAACCAGCCATCGAGCGGGGTGAAAAAGTCACCGCCGAACTCCCCATCCGCAACGTCAACCGCACCGTCGGCACGATCCTCGGCAACGAGATCACCAAGCGCCACTGGCACGGCCTGCCGGACGGCACCGTGCATCTCAAGTTCATAGGCACCGCTGGTCAGAGCTTCGGCGCTTTCGTCCCGAAAGGTGTCACGCTCGAGATCGAAGGCGATGGCAATGACTACATCGGCAAGGGCCTCAGCGGCGGTCGCATCGTCATCTATCCGCCAGAGGCATCCACCTTTGCCGCCGAAGAAAACATCATCGCTGGCAACACCGCGCTCTATGGCGCGACGAGTGGCGAGCTCTTCCTGCGCGGCAGGGCTGGCGAGCGCTTCGCCGTCCGCAACAGCGGCGTCGATACCGTCGTGGAAGGCGTGGGCGACCACGGCTGCGAATACATGACCGGAGGCCGCGTCGTCGTCCTCGGCAGCACGGGTCGCAACTTCGCCGCAGGCATGAGCGGCGGTGTCGCCTACGTGCTCGATGAAGAGGGCGACTTCGCCAACCATTGCAACACCAGCATGGCCGATCTCGAAAAGCTCGATGACAAAGAAGAGATCGAAGCTCTCTACGAACTCATCAAAAAGCACGCTGACCTCACCAAGAGCCAGAAGGCCTTCAAGGTCCTCGCCCTCTGGGAGCAGATGGCACCGAAATTCGTCAAAGTGATGCCTCGTGACTACGCACGCGTTCTCAAGGCCATCAAGAAAGCCACCTCCGACGGCCTCACCGGCGACGACGCCCTGAACGCCGCCTTTGAAGCCAACGCCCGCGACGTCGCCCGCATCGGCGGGAGCTAGCATCTAGCCCCGCCCGCCCCGAACCCCAAAGACATCACTTTTTTCACAGACCAGAGACCATGGGAAAACCAACCGGCTTCATCGAATTCGACCGCGAACTCCCCGCAGACCGCGATCCGCTCCTCCGCATCAAAGATTGGAAGGAATTCCATCTGCACCTGCCCGAGCAGCAGCTCAAAAACCAAGGCGCGCGCTGCATGGACTGCGGCATCCCCTTTTGCCACAGCGGCGTGATGATCAGCGGCATGGCCAGCGGCTGCCCGATCAACAACATCATCCCCGAGTGGAATGATCTCATCTATCGCGGCCTCTGGAAGGAGGCGCTCGACCGCCTGCACAAGACCAACAACTTCCCCGAGTTCACCGGCCGCGTCTGCCCAGCCCCGTGCGAAGGCTCCTGCGTGCTCGGCATCCACGAGCCGCCGGTCACGATTAAAAACATCGAGGTCAGCATCATCGACAAAGGCTGGGAAGAAGGCTGGGTGAAACCCGAGCCGCCTGAAAAGCGCACTGGCAAAACCGTTGCCATCATCGGCTCCGGCCCCGCCGGCCTCAGCGCCGCCGCGCAGCTCAACAAAGCTGGCCACACCGTCACCGTCTTCGAGCGTGCCGACCGTCCCGGCGGCCTCCTCATGTATGGCATCCCCAACATGAAGCTCGACAAGAACGAAGTCGTCCTCCGCCGCGTGAAGCTGCTGGAAGACGAAGGCGTCACCTTCAAGTGCAACATCAACGTCGGCACCGACATCACCGCCGAGCAGCTCCGCAAGGACTTCGACGCCATCATCGTCGCCACCGGAGCCACCAAACCGCGCGATCTCCCCATCCCGGGCCGCGACTTGAAGGGCATCCACTTCGCCATGGACTTCCTCACCGCGAACACCAAGGCGGTGCTCGATCCTTCGGGCAAATACATCACCGCTGATGGCAAGGACGTCGTCATCATCGGCGGCGGCGACACCGGCACCGACTGCGTCGGCACCAGCATCCGCCACGGCTGCACCAGCGTCACCCAGCTCGAAATCATGGCCAAACCGCCGCTCACCCGCGCCGCGAACAACCCATGGCCCGAGTGGCCCAAGACCTACAAGATGGACTACGGCCAGGAAGAAGCCGCCGCCAAGTTCGGCGACGATCCCCGCGTCTATCTCACCACCGCCACCCACTTCGAAGGCGATGCCGATGGCAACGTCAAAGCCGTCCACGTCGTCGATGTCGAGTGGAAGAAAGACGACAAAGGCAACTTCGGTCCCCAGAAGATCGCTGGAACTGAGAAAGTCCTCCCCGCGCAGCTCGTCCTGCTCGCCATGGGCTTCCTCGGCCCCGAGCAGCCCCTCGTCGAAGCCCTCGGCGTCGAAACCGACCCGCGCAGCAACATCAAAGCGGAGCACGAGAAGTACACCACCAGCCTCCCCGGCGTCTTCGCCTGCGGCGACTGCCGCCGTGGTCAAAGCCTCGTCGTCTGGGCCTTCAACGAAGGCCGCGGCGCCGCCCGCGAGTGCGACCGCTTCCTCATGGGCGCGACGAGCTTGCCGTGATGTGCATGAAGTGAATGGAAAACCCATCCGCCACGATATTCTTTAGCTGGCAGTCTGATTCGCCCGGCAATACCAATGCCAATCTGATTAGACGCTCTATCGAATCAGCTTGCTCGCTACAGATCGAGCAGGCTATGCGTCTTGACGAAGCCGCCAAGGGCATTGCGGGCACTCCAGATATACCAGAAACCATCTTCAGGAAGATTCGCGAGTGTTCGGTCGCAATTTTCGACCTCACTATTGTTGGTCTTGGGATACAGCCGCTCTCTGAAATTGATCCTCAATCCAAAAGAGCATTCTCAAACCCCAACGTGCTTCTTGAACTGGGGTATGCGGCTGGCGTAATCGGCTGGGAACGTGTCATAACAGTTTTCAACAGTGATGGCGGGCATAAACCTGAGGAACTCCCTTTTGATCTCAGACACCGGCGCTTCCCTATTGTCTATGACACCAGCAAAGGAACCGGTCAGGCCGAAAAGTTTCTCTCTGCCGAGCTATCAAACCGAATCGAAGTTTGTTTAAAAGCCCCTCACGAACAAGCTCGTATAATACGCTCACGTTTGGACCACGACGTTTTGGTAGCATTGGATGCAATCGGACTTGTTGATTGTGTTCATCATGACAGCAGGGTCACTGTTGATTCAGTCCGTAGAATGCTTGATCTTGGCATGATCTGGAGTGATCAAGATCAAAAGCAGAATCTGTATGCTTATCATTTCACTCCTGTCGGCGAATTGGTAAGGGAACAGCTTCATTACGAAAGATACCCCGAGTGCTAGATGTGTTGCTTCGAACACGCTTGAAGCATCGAGAGGAGTTTTCGATTTTGCCTTAAAGTCCGATGTGATAGCCTCACGCCATGACACTGACTCTTCCAGATGAACCTGCCCTCGCCTCGTTTAGCGAGGAGCAACTGCGCCTTGAGCTAGCGAGTGCGTTGTATTCGACCCGTGGCATCTCACGAGGTCTGGCGGCCAAACTGGCTGGCCTGGATTTGGAGGCCTTTGAAGCCGAGTTATATGCCCGCAGCATCTCCAACGGCACCCAGCCGTCCGATCTCGATGCCGACCTCAAAGTTCTCGATCAACTGCTCAAAGCGTGATCGTCGTCGCGGACGCTTCCGTGCTCTTGAATCTGGCCTTTCTTGGTCAGGAAGGATTGTTGTCCGCCCTGTTTGGCTCCGTGCATGTCCCAGAGGCCGTGTCTCGTGAATTCATACGGTTGGCAGCCACTTCGGGCAGGTTTGTCGGCCTGACTTTTCCGGCGATGTGCCAGATCACCCAAGTGAACGGTATTCCTGATCAAATCGCGTCCGATCCACGATTGGATGCTGGCGAATCTGAGGCGCTGGCTCTCGCGCTTTCAATCAAGGCGGATACCGTGCTTCTGGATGAGGTCGCGGCGAGAGATTGCGCCTCGTCCCTCGGCATCCAGGTGATCGGCACCTTGGGCTTGCTCGTTCGCGCCAAGCAAGACGGCCATATTCCACTGGTGGCGCCGCTCTTGCGCAAGCTGCTGGTCGAAGGACGCTTCCGCGCCTCTCCCGCTTTGGTTCATGCAACTTTGAAACGAGCTGGAGAACTTCCTTGAGCCGCCCTGCCCTTCTTTTCTTCCTCTCGGCCTTCTTCTATCATGCCCGCCTGTCGGCCACGCGACTGGTTGAGGTTTTTCATGGTTTCAGATGTCTCGCGATAAAATCCTCCGGCTTGAGCGGCTGCGGTTTGTAGCCCGCGTTTTTCAGCGAGCGGTAGTCGCTGTCATCCGTCAGGATGAAATCCGCGTGCGCGGCGATGGCGCAGTCAGCGAAAGCATTGTCATCCGGATCGGCGGGAATGGTTTGAAAGCGGAAAGCTGGATTCCCCCGGAGGATCGTCCCATGCGCCGCCGAAACGAGGGCGAAGAGTGTTTGGAGCTTCTGCCAGTGCGCCGGGCTGTTCATCTCCAGACACACCTCCTCATATTCCAGCCAGATTGCCGGCGACACCGCGACTTCGATCTCGCCATAACTGATGGCATGCACCAGCCTCTGCAAACGGCTCTTCTTCCCGAACATGCGGATCACCACATTCGTGTCGAGCACCACGGTCACGGCGCTTCAGCTTGATGACGTTCACGCACGCTGCGGATGATCTCCGGCAGGCGGGCCATCATGCCGTTGGCGCGGAGGTCATCGCTCAGGTGGTCCAGCTCCGCCACGGTTCGGTTAATCTCCAGTTGCAGCAGCACTCGCTCCACCACCGCCAGATCCTCCGCAGAAAGGCTTTGCAGGCGGGTGACGACAGCAGGCAGGCGGGATGCAGGCTCGGATGTGGCGGCGCTCATGCCTCCATGATGCCTTTTCCGTCCTTGGGATGCAAGTCTTGCCTGCGTCTGCGCACTCGCATGGAACTCAAGCCGCCCTACTCCGCCGCCTTGCCCTTCTTTTTCTTCTTCTCGGCCTTCTTCTTTTGCTTCTGTTCCTCGTCGCGGGCGGGTTTCTGGTTGGTGGCGGGGATGGATTTGGCGAGTTCGGCCTTGGTGCCGTTGTATTGCGGATCTTTGGCGAGGTTGGTCCATTCGTTGGGGTCGGTGGCCTCGTTGTAGAGCTCTTCCTCGCCATTGCCGTAGCGGATGTAGCGCCAGCCTTCGTTGCGGACGCCGTGGTTGGTGAAACCGTGGGTGGTGAGCGCCGGTGTGGCCCACGCGGCGGCAGGATCGGCCAGCAGCGGCTTGATGCTCAGGCCTTCCACATGCGCGGGCTTCGGAATGCCGCACAGATCCATGAGCGTGGGGTAGATGCTCATGAAATCGACCATGCGTTCGCAGATGCCGCCGGGTTTCGTCAAACCGGGCACCACCCATAACAGCGGCGCGCGCGTGGCCTCCTCCCACAGCGCGAATTTGCGCTAATGATCGCCGAGATGCCAGCCAGTGTCGCCCGTCCAGGGCGTATCTTGGCGTTCAACGCGGCTATTCTGCGCATGCTTTCTTCTGGCACGCCCGGTGCTTGAACGGCTCACGAACCCTGTTCACCGCCATGATTGACTACGCACTCGAAAAATATCCCGTCCGTTACCCGCTCGAAACCAGCGTGCAGTGCCTCATTCGACCGCTGGAGCCTGACGACGAACCTGGCTTCATGAAATTCCTGCTTCAGGTGCCTGAGTTTGAGCGCTTGTTCATCAAGCAGCGGCTCGACAACCCGGCGCTGGTCAAAGAATGGTGCGCGGACGTGGATTACGACGCGCGGCTGCCTCTGCTGGCCTTTGCGGATGGTCAGGTCATCGGCCTCGCCACGCTAGAGCAGCGCCACGGCGGCTGGAAGCGGCACATCGGCATGACGCACCTGCTCACGCATCCCGACTATCGCGGCGTAGGTCTCGCGGGAATGCTCATCCGCGAAATCATCGAGGTAGCGCGGCATAGCGGCCTCTCGCACCTCCAGGCGGAGTTCAATGCGGAGCGCCAGCTCGCCATCCGCGCCTTCTCAGAGAGCGGTTTTGATGAGCTCATGCGCCTGCCCGACTATGTGAAGGACATGCAGGCCAAAACGCACGCCTATGTGCTCATGGGCATGAAATTGACCACCAACATCGAAAACACCGGCGCGGGCGATTGAGCAATCTCACGCGTGGCGAGCGTATGTACCCGCCACACCATGAAGCTCGTCCTCACCTGCCTCGCCCTGTTCGCCAGCCTCTCCTCCGCAGCCACCTTCCGCGCCGGAGTGGCCACCGTGAACATCTCGCCCACCGAGTTCCCGCGCATCATCGCGGGCGGCTTTCTCGAAGGGCGCGGCGACAAGCTGGCCGACAAGCTCTTCGTGCGCAGTTTCGTGCTCGATGATGGGAAAATGAAGATCGCCTTCGCCATCGTGGACACGTGCATGATGGAGCAGTCGCTCATTGATGAGGCCAAAGGCATCGCGGCGAAGCAATGCGGCATCCCGGTGGACCGCATGATGGTCAGCGCCACGCACACGCACTCCGCGCCGGCGGCGATGGGTTGCCTCGGCACGCGAAAGGACACCGTGTATGCGAAATTCCTCACGCCCAAGATCGCCGAAGCCATCATGGCGGCGAATGCGGCGCTGCAACCGGCCCGCATCGGCTGGGGCTCGTTCGACGACTGGGAGCACACGCACAACCGCCGCTGGATTCGCCTGCCGGGCAAGGAGGTCGTCGATCCCTTCGGCCAGCCCACGGGCCGAGCGAACATGCACCCCGGCTACCTCAGCAAGGACGTCGTCGGCCCCAGCGGTCCGGTCGATCCGCAGCTCAGCGTCATCGCGCTGCAGACGCTCGATGGCAAACCGCTCGGCGTGCTCGCGAACTACTCGCAGCACTACTTTGGCACCGGCCCGATCTCCGCCGACTACTATGGCCACTTCTGCCGTCACCTCGCCGCGAAAATGGGCCAGCAGGGCGATGGCAACGGCCCCTTCGTCTGCGCCATGAGCCAGGGCACCAGCGGCGACCAGATGTGGATGGACTACGGCTCGGAGAAAAAGACCATCACCATCGACCACTACGCCTCCGAGGTCGCCGACAGCGCTCTGAAGGCCCTGCAAACCGTGACGTATGTCGATCACGCCCCTCTCGGCATGGTCGAGAAAACGCTCGAGCTCAAGTATCGCGTCCCCGACGAAAAACGCCTCGCCTGGGCCCGCCCCATCGCCGCGAAGATCGAAAACGATCTGCCGAAGAGCAAAGAGGAAGTCTATGCGAGAGAGGCGCTCATCCTCCACGAGCGCCAAAAGACCACCGTGAAGCTCCAAGCCATCCGCATCGGCGATCTGAGCATCGCCACGTTGCCGAACGAGGTTTATGCGATCACGGGGTTGAAGCTGAGAGCTGCTTCGCCGTTTGGAACGCATTTTAATATTGAGCTGGCGAATGGAGCTGAAGGTTACATTCCGCCGATGGAACAGCATGGGCTGGGCGGATACACGACTTGGCCCGCACGCACAGCCGGTTTGGAAGTTGCGGCTGAATCCAAAATGGTAGCGAGGCTCTCTGAAGCGATTCATGGCCTTGATCGCAAAGAACAAGACATCAAAGCGGGACAGAACGCGGAATACCCCAACTTGGTCATCACATCACAGCCATTGGTTTATTACCGCTGCGATGATCTCGAATCACCATTGAAGGATGAAATGACTCCTTGGCGAGATGTTATTCGGGAAGACAAAAAAGACTGTGCAAAGTTTCTACCCGGACCGGGCAGCGGTCTTGGATACGATGTGGAGTCTTCGCTCAAATCATCATCATTCTCGGGTCGTAAAACCATCAATCGTGCTGTGCAAATCGCAGGAGGCCATTTGCAGACAGATTGGAGGAGCATTGTTAAAGCCATGAACTATTCGGCTACCAAGGGTTCAATCGCCCTCTGGTTCTGGCTCGGCCACGAGAGCGGCGCGAGTGATCGCACGGGTGAGTTGATCAATGCGCTGGGTGTCAGCTTGAAGGCGCATCAGTTCCCGGATCACACGGTGAGGCTCGAATGGGGCACGAACAAGGAGAGGGACTTGCCAAGTCCCTCTTCAAACCCGGACTTGGCAAGTCCGGCTCCTTGTTTCGCCGATGACTGGCACTTCGCCGTGCTGATCCGCGATGGCGAAAACGTGCGCGTGCATCTCGATGGCTCCGAAAAGCCCATCTTGACCGGAAAGGCCGGGAAAGTGGCCGATGAGGTGCTTTTCGGGCAGGGACTCGATGGACGACTCGACGAGATCACGATCTGGGATCGCGTCATCGAGCCTTCGCTCATCGCGAAACTTTGGAACATCTCGAAAGTGGGCGAGGAGAACGCGAAGCGGGCCGTTTCACGGGCGGAGCGGAAGAAGCGGGCGCAGGTGCAGAGCTCCGCATTGCTGAAGGCGCATGAGAACTGGTCCGCGTCGATGCGCTTCAAGAACACGAAGGCCAACAACGTCAGCGCCGTGACCGCTTACCTCATCTCCCGCGGCCCGAAGGGCGATCATCAAGCGCCGGGCGATCACCTCGGCATCGGCGGGAGCTACAAGGACTCGTCGCCGGGCCGGTTGTTCGTCTTCAATGGCAATGCGGCCTCGCAAATCGTGCGCGGCACGACGGTGATCGAGCCTGGCACGTGGAATGACGTGAAGCTGGAGCGCCTCGGCTCGCGCGTGAAGGTCACGCTCAATGGTAAGGTGGAGATCGACGCCGAACTGCCCGTCACCGCACCCGACGCGAAGGAATTGTTCTTCGGCAAGCGCTGCGATGACTTCGCGCCGTTGGAAGGTGAGTTTGAGAAGGTCGAGGTCGCTGGTTTGGAAAAACCCGCGGCACCTGCGCCCGCGCCGAAGATCGAATTGGCTTCACAGCCGCTTTCCCCCGAAGAATCCGCGAAGAAGTGGCATGTGCGCGACGGTTACCGCATCGAACTCGTCGCGGCGGAGCCGGTCGTGCTCGATCCGGTCGCGTTTGATTGGGATGAGCAGGGCCGCCTGTGGGTCATCGAGATGGCGGACTACCCGCTCGGCATGGATGGCAATGGCAAGGCCGGCGGACGCGTCGTGCGGCTGGAGGACAGCGACCACGACGGTCGCCACGACAAGCGCCACGTCATCGTCAGCGATTTGAGCTATCCCACCGGCATTTTGACCTGGCGTGAAGGCGTGATCGTCACCGCCGCTCCGGACATCTTCTTCATTTCGCCGGATGGCACGAAGAAGGTGCTCTACACCGGCTTCAGCACGGGGAATCAGCAACTCCGCGTGAACGGCCTGCGCTGGGGCATGGACGGCTGGGTGTATTGCGCGGCAGGCGCGCATCACGGCGGCTACAACAAAGGCACACAAATCGAGTGCAAGCTCACCGGCGAGAAGATCGACCTCGGCAGCCGCGACTTTCGCTTCAAGCCGGACACGGGCGAATTTGATCCGCAGAGCGGACCCTCGCAGTTCGGTCGCGCCCGCGATGACTGGGGCCACTGGTTCGGTGTGCAGAACAGTTTTCCCCTCTGGCACTACGTTTTGCAGGATCACTACCTGCGCCGCAATCCGCACGTCATCCCGCCGGACCCGATCCATCAGCTCTACCCGCGCAATCCGCCTGTGTATCCCGCCAGCAGCATGGAGAAGCGCTTCCACAGCTTCGATCAGGCCGGACGCTTCACCAGCGCCTGCGGCATCGAAGTGTATCGCGACCGCGTGTTGTTTGATGACGGGAAAACGCATGCTTTCACCTGCGAGCCGTTTGCCAATCTGGTGCAGCATCATGTGCTGGAGGACGCTGGGGTAACGTTCAAGGCGGTGCCGGATAGTAGCCATCTCGCTCCGCGAGATGAGCATAGCGCGTCGAAAGCTGGGACTGCTGGGAGCAAAGATAACGCTCAGCTCATCACGCGGAGCGGTGATGGCCACTCTGCTGTCGCGCATCACGACTTTTTGGCGAGCGAAGACCGCTGGTGTCGCCCCGTCATGGTCCGCACCGGCCCCGATGGCGCGTTGTGGGTGGCGGATATGTATCGCTACATGATCGAGCACCCGCAGTGGCTGCCGCAAAACGGCAAAGACGAGCTTCTGCCGCATTACCGCGAGGGGGATGACAAGGGACGGATTTGGAAAGTAGTTCGAGATTCAGCTCGATCTGGAGTGAATGAATTGGTCAGTGCCGAAGCTAAAATGAAGGCTGAGAAAGCAGCAGGTGGCACAATTGACCTCTCTAATCATCCCGCCACGTGGTGGGAGAACGGCAATGGATGGAAGCGCGATAAATGGCAGATGATGTCGCTTTGGAACGGACGAGCAGACACCTTGGGCTACTTCTCATCGACCAGAGGCTTAATACTGACTCAATTAACTTGGACTATTCAACTTCTTGGCCGTGCTGATCATCATTCTTGTCTGAAACTGATTAGCGATGGTTCGCCCAGAGTCCGCGAGCAAGGCTTGCAGATTGCTGAACGGCTCGAATGGAAAGGTGACGATTCGTCGCCACTCCATAAAGCACTGGAGCAGCTCGTGAACGACAAGGACGAAAAGGTGCGGCTGCAACTGGCCTGCACACTTGGCGAGCTGAAGTTTGAATGGGCGGGGGATCTACTCGCGGAGCTTTTGCATGCGGCTCCGGCGGGTTCGGCGCTGCAAGGTGCGGCATTGAGTTCGGTGCTGCCGCATCTGGAGCGGGTGTGTCAGAGGTTTCCGGAAGGCGGTGAACCGGAAAACAACGGGGTGATCGGAAAACTGTTCCAGTGCGCTTTGGCTGAAAAGAATGAGAAGGCTATCGCCGCGCTGATGTCGCATTTGGAGGCCAAAATGCATGCCGTGGAGGTTCTAGGCGTCCTCGATGAAAAAGATCTCTCGCTGGCTCAATTCACGAAGCAGGTGAGTTCACCCGAGGCGCAGGCGGGATTGAAGAAGATGGCGGACATGCTGGCGATGGCGGCGGAATCGGTCAAAACGGCGAAGGAGGCTCCGCCGATGGCGGAACTGGCGCTCTTGGCCTCGGATCGCGAGCATCGGGAGATGGTGAAGAGCCTGTTGCCGGGCTTGTGGGCGAAAACAGGCAGCGCGGAGGTGCTCCGGCTGGTGGGGCGGCTGCAACCGAAGGATGGGCCGGTGTTTTTGCTGGAGCGCTTTGAGGAGCGCACGCCGGCGGTGCGGGGTCAGATCATCGAGACGCTGCTCTCGAACGATGCATGGACGCTGGCGCTGCTGAATCGCCCCGAGGCGAAGGCTTGTGACGCGGCGACACGAGCGCGGCTGGTGAAGCATCCGAAGAAAAACATCGCGCAGGTGGCGGTGAAGGTGTTTGCGGACTCGACGAGCGCCACGCGGGCGGCGGTGGTGGAGAAGTTCAAACCGGCGCTGAAACTGACGGGCGATGTGGCGAAGGGGAAGGTCGTTTTCTCGCAGATATGCATCAGTTGCCACAAGCTGGATGGCGTGGGCCTCGAACTCGGCCCGGATCTGCGCAGCGTGGTGCAGCATGATGCGGAGAAGCTTCTCAACTCCATCCTCGACCCGAGCGCGATCATCGAGCCGGGTTTCATGGCCTACCACTGCACTCTGAAGAGCGGCGAGCAGCTCTATGGTGTGATCGCGACGGAGACGAGCGCGAGTTTGACGCTGAAGATGGCCGGGAACGTGACGAAGTCCGTTCTGCGCAGCGACATTGCCTCTTTGAAGAGAACCGGCATCTCCCTGATGCCGGATGGGCTGGAGGCGGCGCTGACGCCGCAGTCGCTGGCGGATTTGATCGCGTATTTGAAGCTGGCGCGGTGACACGGCGCGATTTCGCGTCCGCCACGCACGATTCAGGGTTCAAATTGCGCCGGGGAGGACATGCGGCTTGCGATGAGGCCAAGTCTTTCGCATTGTCCGCCCCCCATGACCACCCGTGACCTGCTAACCCTGACGAAATTCCGCCTGAGCGCGCTCGTCATTGTCACGACGTTTGTGGGTTTCTGGCTGCGAGCGCCGCAGGGTTTTGACTTTTGGCTGCTCTTCCACACGATCGTCGGCAGCACGCTGGCTGCGTTTGGGGCGGCGGTGTTCAACCAGCTCATGGAGATCGAGCCGGACTCGCGCATGCAGCGCACGGCGGACCGGCCGCTGCCCTCGGGCCGTGTGAGTCCTTCTGCCGCGTTTGGCATCGGCTGGCTGCTGAGCGCCTGGGCGCTCATTCATCTGACGATTCGCGTGAACATGGAGGCGGCGGCGCTCACGGCGCTCACGCTGGCGGTGTATCTGTTCATCTACACGCCGCTGAAGCGTCAAAGCGCCACGAACACGCTCGTGGGCGCTGTTTCGGGTGCTTTGCCGCCGCTGATCGGCTGGGCGGGCGCCGCCGGGCCGCTGCCTCCAGGCTCGGCACCGCATTTCCGCTGGGATTTGATGCTCGAACCCGGCGCGATCTATCTTTTCCTGCTGCTGTTCCTCTGGCAGCTCCCGCACTTCCTCGCCATCAACTGGATGTATCGCGACGAGTATCGCAAAGGCGGCTTCGTGATGCTGGCGAACGACGACGAACTCGGTGCGCGTACCTCGCAGCATGCGCTGGCCTACGCCATCAGCACCGTGCTGCTGATGTTTTACCCAGTTTTTGCCGGTGCGGCGAATGCGTGGTGGTTTTTGCCGCCGGCGCTGCTGCTCAGCGGCTGGCTGTGCGTGCTGGCGCTGCGGTTTAACCGCCAGCCGGAGCGCCCCACCGCGCGCAAGCTTTTCTTCTGCACGCTGATGTATCTCCCGGCCATTCTGCTCGTATCCATCCTCGCCTGGAAGCGCGTCTAACCCGCCCCTGACATGAACGAATCTCCCACACAGCCCAAACTCAGCCCCTGGACCATCTGGGCGCCCATCATCATCGCCGCGCTCGGCATTGTCGTTTTTTACAACTACCTCATCTATCGCTCACGCATCGACAATGACGTGGACCGTCCGCCGATCCTCGGTCGTCTCGAAAAAGACCTCGAACTCACTGAGCGCAGCGGAAAGAAAGTTCATCTGGCGGATTTGAAGGGCAAGGTGCTCGTCATCTCCTGGGTCTTCACCCGCTGCCCGCGTGGCTGCGCCGCGGTGATCGCGAAATTGAAAAAGCTGCATGAGGAGCTCGGCAGCGAACCGGGCCTGCACTTCCTCAGCTTCACGCTGGATGCCGAGGACACGCCCGAGATGATGAAAAAATTCGCTACCACCCTCGGCATTGCCGATGACGCCAACTGGTGGTTCCTCAACGGCGACAAAGATGCCGTGCGCAAGTTCATGACCAGCCAGGTGCAGTTCCGCCCTGTGCAAGACATGCCGGAAGCAGACCGCCTCTCTCCTGATGACAAATATATGCACGATCTCCGCGTCGCCGTTATCGACCATGTGGGTCATGTGCGCAGACTAGAAGACATTCTGAATGGAGATCCTGCCGCACAGGCTTTTTGGGATAAACAGATTCGCAAAGACCTGCGCTACCTGCTCAACGAGCAGAAAAAGACCCCTTACAAGCCTGCTGACGCGAAATAAGCCATGACAGTCCTCGAACTTCCGAAGCTCTACACGCTCTTCAACGCCGCCGCGTTGCTGCACATCATCCTCGGTCTGGTGATGATCAAGATCGGCCAGAAGAAGCCGCACATCGTCAGCATGGTCATCGCGCTGCTCTTTTCGACCGCGTTCCTCGGTTGCTACCTGTATTATCACTACCATGCGGGTCATGTGAAGTTTGCCGGCACCGGCATCACGCGTCCGATCTATTTTACGATCTTGTTCACGCACATCCCGTTGGCGATTTTGAACCTGCCGATGATCATCATGACGGTCGTTCCCGCCCTGGGACATCGCTTCGACAAACACAAGCGCATGGCGAAGTGGACCGTGCCTATCTGGCTCTACGTCTCAGCGACCGGCATCATCGTGTATTTGATGTGCTACGTTTGGTATGGGCCGCCGATTCGCGGGTGACGTAGGCCGGGTGTGCGCTGCGCCAATGGCGTTGTTGACTCTTCATCTTACTTCGCAGCACCGCCCGACGGATTGGAGTGTTCTTGGGCCTTTTCGTGGCCGCAAATAGACGGGCGGGCTGTCGCCACACCCGTCCTACGGCTCCTCAAATGTCCACGACTTCCGCTTCGCTGGTTTGAGGTCGGTGCGGCCATGGCGCTTGCGGAAGACATCGAACACGAGGTCGGAACCGTCGGCTTTCATCTGGTGGACCATGCGTAGCAGCTCGCCGAGCCTGCCTTTCGGAAATCCCGCCTTGTTGGCGAACCAGCCGAGGTATTCCGCCGGGATGTCGTAAATCGGCACACCGTTCGGCGGAAAATGCTGCGGCCCGTATTTGCCGAATGGCATGCAGGTGCGCCCGATCTCCTCCAGATCGGAGCGCATGCGTTCAGCGAGATCATTCATCGTTCTGCTAACGTTTCTTCCCGGCTTTTTGGGCCGGTTTCTTTTTCACGGCCTTGGCGGCAGGTTTTTTAGGCGCTGCTTTCTTGGAGGTTTTCTTCAGTGCCGCCTTTTTGGGTGCGGTCTTCTTGGCTGGAGCCTTCTTCACCGCTGCTTTCTTCTTCGCTGTGACCTTGCGCTTTACGGTCTTCTTGGCGGATGGAGCTTTTTTCTTCGACGCCGCCTTGGCGGGGGTCTTTTTCTTTGGCACAGTTTTTTTGACCGGTTTCTTCTTCGATGCGGCTTTCTTCGGCACGGCCTTCTTTGCTGGAGCCTGCTTTTTTGCAACGGGCTTTCCAGCGGCGGCTTTTTTCGCCACCGGAAGTTTGGCTGCGGTCGTTTTGGCGGGTGCAGCGGCTTTCTTGGGCGACGAGCCAGCGGACTTGGCCTTTGCTTCAGGCGTGGCGAGGAGGATCTGGCTCAGCGCATTCCAGAGCGGCTCGCAGATGAAGGCGCAGGTGCCGCCGCCACGCTTTTCCATGGAGTCGGTGAAGTTGATGTCGCCGACGCAGACCCAGCGGTCGGTGCCGGAGGGGTTGCTGTGGTCGGAGATGGCGAGCTTGGCGTGATCGACGGCCTCCCCCCAGGACCAGGGAATGTCGGGAGGGCTGACGATGGGGGCTAGGTTCACGGACTCCATGTTCTCCACGGAATGCTTCTCGCCGTTTTCATTGGGCGGCGGAATTTTGAGCTTGCCGGTCACTTTGTCGATCCCGGCATTCTCCCAGGTCTCGACTTCGATGTTCTCGTTGAGAGCGACGCTGACGAGGTCGTCGTAGAAGTCTTTGAGGGTGGTGTCGAGCTTGTCCGTTTTGTCGCCCCAGGCGCGATTTTTGGCGATGGCGAGGAAAGCCTGGCCGCCCTTGGACTGGAACGGCACCTGGCCGCTGTAGGGCTTGATTTTGGTGCCGTCATGGTTGTTGGGGATGTTGTTCGCCATCAGCGCGAGGCGCGGGTCATTCGCATCGAGCGCACGCAATTTGCCGGGGACGTTGGTCACGGGCGGGCTGGTGAAGTTGTTCACCTTGTTGTTGGCGTTGGTGAGCAGGTCGGAGGCGACATGCACATTGGGGCCGTGCGCATCGAGCATGAGCTGGGCGATGTTCTTGGTGGCAGCGGCATTCTGGAGCTGGATGCAGAGCATCGACTGCGCCATCTTGAGGCCAGTGCCGGGATAGTCGAACTCGGCGCTCATCGGCAGCAGCGGCACGGAGTGGATGAGCCAGAAGGCGGAATCACTGGCGAGATCGAAGGCAAGCGCACCCTTGCAGTGACCACAGGGCGAGGGGCCGGTGCCGGCGGTGGCGCTGCCTGGCTCGTGGCGGTCTTCGTCGTTGTAGCAGAAATAACCGAGGTCTTTGTTGGCCTTGGCGGCAGGAGTGAACAACTGGCTGTAGGTGTCAAACAGCGGGCCGCTCTTGTCGATGAGGTTCTTGGAGAGAATCGGCTTCGCGCCGGGTTTGGCGGCCATGTCGGAGTCGAAATAGAGGAACTCCTGGCCGGTGGCCTTCTGTTGGTTCGGCGACTGCGATTCCGCCGAGACTTTGTAGATGAACCACCAGTCCACGGGCGTGCCGTTGTCGCCGATGACCTGAAGACCGGTGGTTGATTTCACGGATGCTGCGGTGGTTTTCATGGGGGTGGCGACGGGTTTGGCAGCGGTGGTGGTTGCAGATGACAGCGGGACTTTGAACTTAAAGTCCAAGGCGGGAAGATTGTAGTACCACAGCGAGCCTTGGTGCTGCACGAGGTTGCTGACGCTGCTGGTCTGCGCAGGATCGTTCCAGAACTTCTGCGCGGCGGTCCAGACATCGGCAACAGGTTGCGACGGGTCGTCGGTCATGGATTTGAGCCAGCGGGCGACGGCGAGGTCCTTGATCATCTGCGCGGTGGCATCCTGCAGCGGGTCGTGCATCTGACCCTTATCATCTTTGAAAGGTGGAAGAATGCTGCCCGCGCCGATTTGACCAGGACCAAAACCCTGGGCCATGCCGTAGAACACATACGGATGTGAGGAGGCCAGCACGGGTGTTTTCAGGCCGGGAAGAATGCCTGTGATGACGGTGGTCTGGTACACCTTCAAGTTCGTGCCATAGAGCTTGTTGAACGTTGCCAGCGGATGAGCGCCGTAGATGACGATGGGCGCGGTGTAGCCTGACTTGGGCGAAGGATTGAGCAGAAGCGAGACCTGCGCCTTTTGGTAGTCCGGAAAGTACTGAATGGGAATGAGGCCGTATTCTGGGTCGTAGGCGGTGGACGGGCAGCCGTCAGCGGCGCATTGCTGCGGGTTTTTGGAGCCTTGATCATCCTCGGCACCGATGGGCGTGGCGTCCATGACGGTGTTGAAGAGCATGATGTCACCGCTGGCGAGATTGCCGGGGAGCGAGGCGACACCGTTGGCGGCGAGCAGTTCCTCGCAGCGCACGGGCACGGGGTCGTCGAGGTAGTCCTGATTGGTTTCGAGCAGGCGGATCGGCGGATAATGGAAGAACAGCAGCGCTTTTTGATTCAGCATGGGCATGCCGTGCGGGAGAAAGAAGCGCCAGGGGAGATAGGGAGCCGCTGACGTTGATTTGTCAGGGCATGGATCCCACTTGCCGGTCTTTTGCAGCATCGGCACGACATCGGTCCACGCGGCCCAGCCGTTGGCGAGAAACTGCGGCAGGCGTTTGGCGTAACCTGCGAAACTCGCGGCCAGGTTGTCCGGGCCGGTGAGGTCGAGGAAATAATTGCCCGTGCCATCAATGCGCACGCTGGCGCTGGCACCCGCGCAGCCATCGCGGACGAGCGTTTGCCCAAACCAATGCACGATGGTGTCCGCGAGCGATTTTGTGTCTCCCGTGAAGTTGGGATACGAATAGAGAACCGTGAGACGGTCTGCGGTGCCGAGATTGATGCTGGTGGTACTCATGTCTGTCGATTTGGTGGATGTTGGCTACGCTTAAATGAAAGCCGCCGCCTGCTCGCCGATCATGGCAGAGGGAGCGTTGATGGTGATGGCGGCGGTGCGAAGGCTGCACGCAGATGGCGGCCGGCTTCATCAAACACGCCGCGTGCGTGGCCGAGGGCGCCCATGAGCCACATGAAGCCGTGAATCATCCCGGCATTGGGCAGATACTTCACGGGGACGCCTGCATCGCCCAGCGCATCGGCATAGGCCTTGCCCTCGTCGTGCAAGGGATCGAAACCGGCGGTGATGACAGTGGCCGGAGGCAGCCCGGACAGCACGCCACGAATAGGCGAGGCATAGGGACGCACGGCATCGTCTGGGACGACGAAATAGAGGGAGAAAAACCAGTCCATCGCAGCGCTGGTGAGCAGATAGCCGCTGCCGTTGGCGATGCGGGATGGATACTTGCCGGTCATGTCGGGCATAGCGTCGGTGACGGGATAGATCAGCAGTTGATACGCAATCTTTGGGCCTTGCCGATCGCGTGCCATCATCGCAACGACGGTGGCCAGGTTGCCCCCCGCGCTGTCGCCACAGACGGCGATGCGTGTCGCGTCCAATCCCAGCGCTGGCGCGTTATCCACCGCCCACTGCGTGGCGGCGTAACAGTCTTCGGTGGCGGTGGGGAAGCGATGTTCTGGCGCGAGGCGATAGCCAACCGAGACGACCGCCGCATGGGACGCATTGCTCAAACTCCGAGCGACTTTATCGACAACTTCGAGATCGCCGAAGACAAATCCGCCACCGTGAAAATACATGACGATGGGATGAGGACCGGCACCTGCGGGAAGGTAGATTCGCAAGGGAATCTCAACACCTGCGACGGCGACAACCTTGTCGATGCAATTGCCAACTGGCTCCACATCGCCCTCCAGTCCGATGAAGGCATAACCCGTTTGCCGCGCTTCCTCCACGCTCATTTCTTCAAAGCCCTTCATGCCTTGCGCGGCGAGTCCGTCCAGTAGTGCTTTGGCTTGAGGGTCGAGTGTCATGATGGTGTCAGGCGGTGATGAAGGTGGCGGCCTGTTCACCGATCATGACGGAGGGCGCATTGGTGTTGCCGGTGGTGATCGTGGGCATGATGGAGGCATCGGCGACACGCAGGCCGGTGATGCCGCGCACGCGCAGACGTGAATCGACGACGGCGAGGTCGTCATTGCCCATTTTGCAGGTGCTAGTGGGATGGAAGTAGGTGGTGGCGCCCTTTTTCAGCGTCTCGATCATTTCGCTGCGTCCCTGCTTGCCAGGGATGACTTCACGCTTCCGCAGGTGATCAAAAGCGGATGAAGCGCCCATTTCGCGGCACAGCTCGATGCAGAAGTGCATCGCGTTTACATCGGCCTCGGCCTCGAAGTAGTTCACGTCGATGATGGGAGCCACGCTGGCATCTGCGGAAGCGAGCGTGAGCGAGCCGCGGCTTTGCGGCTGCACGATGCTCGGAGCGATGGCGTAGCAGTTTTGATTCGGCAGCAGCGGCGCGAGATCGGGCGTGGCGAAGGGAAATTCGATGATGACGGGCTGGATGTCGGGCGTGGTGAGTTTGGGATCGGACTTCCACCACATCGTGCTCTCCGCACCGTTGTTGTGCGGCGCGGGGAGGTCGATTTTGCATTCGTAGTTGATGCCGGCAAACAGAACGTGGTCCTGGAGGTTTTTGCCGACGCCGGGGAGGTCGAGCGTGGTTTTGATGCCGAGTTTCGCCAATTCAGCCGACGGTCCGATGCCGGATCGCAGCAGAATCGACGGTGAACCAATGACACCGGCACTGAGCACGACTTCTTTGTCAGCGCGGGCGGTTTGCAGTTTGCCTTCGTGTGCAAACTCGACACCGACGCAGCGAGTGCCCTCGATGACGACGCGATGCGTCTCCGCATTCGTGAAGACAGTGAGGTTTTTACGCTGCATCGCCGGCAACAGGTAGGCGTTCACGACGCTGAAGCGTTTGCCGTCCTTCACGGTGAAGTTGAAGTAGCTCGTGCCTTCCATCGACGTGCTGTTGTTGTCGAACACCTTCGGCAAACCGATGGCGGGGCCGGATTCGACGAATGCAGCGGCCACAGGGTTTGGATTCACCGGTGGCGTGACATACATTGGGCCGCCGGTGCCGCGTAGTTCATCGGCGGGGCCTTGCCAGTCTTCGATTTTCTTGAAAATGGGCAGCACGTCCTTCCAAGCCCAGCCGTCATTGCCTGCGGCGGCCCAGCGATCGTAATCGGAGGGATGACCGCGCACCCAGGCGTTCGCGTTGTGGCTGTGGCAGCCGCCGAGCATTTTCGCGCGCGGCACATGGTCAATGCGGTTGAGGCACGACTTCATCGGCGCGGTCACATAGTTCCAAGACAGCTCGCCATAGAACAGCGTGGGCCATTGCACCGGATCATGCACGTTCGCGTGGTCATGCGTGCCGCCACCTTCGAGCAGCAGCACTCTAGCGGCTGGATTTTCAGAAAGCCGTGCGGCGACGGCGCAGCCTGCGGAACCAGCGCCGACGACGATGTAATCAAAGTTTTGGGAATCGATGTTCATGTGGTGACTGTGAGTCTTTTTGCGCTTGCGGCTTCGCTGTGGATGACGGCCGGGTGAACTCCGCGATTTGTTCAGCAAGAATGGTGTTGAGCAACGCCGCCTGGTCAGAACTGGTCCAGTAGTTCCACGCATTTCCAAGCGTGGCCACGGGGTCAGCGTCAGGATTCTGCGCCATCTGCACCTGCCAGCGGGCGGCGGTGAGGTCCTGCTGAAGAATCAGCGTGTAGTCGGTCGGAGGATTCTGACTCGGGTAATACATGAACTTGCTCGGATGGTTCGCGCAAAGCACCGGCGTCAGCGGACCTTTTTGCATGAGCTGCTGCAGGAACAAGGAGAGCGGCGCAAGCGTGGCGGTCGGATGGCCCGTCACGGGGCTGATGTCCACGGGCTTGTAGGTGCTCTGCAGGTAGCTCATCACCGGCCCGCCATAACCGACAACGGGCTGGGGTGCCTTGCCGCCAGGGCTGGGTCGCAGGAAAACATTCAGCATCTGTGGCACATACTGGCCAAAGGCGCTGGCAAACGGCCCAATGGCGGTCGAACCCGCGCTGCCGCCGTTCGCCGCGACGGGAATGAGGTCAGTAATGGTTTCAAGCAGGGTGTTCTGCGAACCTGCGCTGCCGTTGAACACCAGCAGACTCTCCCAGCGGCGGTTTGTCGGCGAGTAGAGATAATCCACGAACGACAGCGTCTCAGTCGGCGGATAATGCAGCAATTGCACCGAGCGCGTATTGAGCATGGCCAATCCAAAGGGCGCGAGAAAGGCGATGCCCGCCGGATCAGGCGGCGCGGGCGGTGGCGGACTGATCTTGGCGTAAACCGCGTTGTAGGCCGTCAACGCGGTGCTTACTGCAGCGAGCCACTGCGGATACACCGTGACATACGGTGTCACATCCACATCGGGGTCGGGGCTGGTGATGACGACCTCCACATTCCCGGCGGACCACCACACCTGCGCCCATGCGCCGTAGAAGCCGTCACGTTGCAGAGTCTGATTGAGACACAGGCCGATAAAGTCCTCCAATGGGATGCTGGGGGGCTTGAACGGATACAGCGGTGTTAGGTCGGCCTCTGTACCGAGTGTGAACTGAACGGTATTGCTGCTCATGAGGGTGGTATTTGGTTCGGGGTCAACTGACTGACAAAGCGCCTAGAAGCTCACGCGCGGCGACGAGGTCTGGCAGGTCGCCGTCCTCCTCAAAGCCTTCGAGTGTGGTGGTAAGAAGTTCATGCGCCTGCGCGCTTTTGGACAACCGCTGCCACAGGTGCGCGAGGCTGGTGGCGGCGCGCAGCTCGAGCGAACGGGCGGACAGCTCGCGCGCCTTGGCCAGCGCCTGCTGGAAGAAGATTTCCGCCTGCTCGGAGGATTGCCCCTGGCGCATCAGCAACTCGCCACTGAGACGGAAACGCTCGGCCTCCCAGTAGCGTTCGTCGGTTTCATTCGCGAAGGCCTGGGCCTGGGACAGCGCGTCCATGCTCTGCGCCCATTCGTCGCGGCGCATGTGCGTCTCGGCCAGCAGGCAGAGGAAGTAACCGCGACCGAGGTTGGAACCTTTTTCATTCCAGTAGGCGAGGCCTTTGTGAATGAGCGAGACGGCATCACCGATGGTGCCTTTTTCATGCGCAGCGGCCCAGCCGAGCATGACCTGGTTCCAGCCGATCCAGAACGGGAAGCCGTGCATCTTGCAATGCGCCATGGCGCGCGCGGCCAGTTCTTTGACACGCGCGACATTGCCGCAAAACTGCTCCAGCCAGGTGGCGAAGCTGAGGGCCAGCGCGATGGAAAACGGATGCTGCAACTGCTCCGCGAGCGCGATGGCACGCTGGCTTTCCTTCTGCGCCTGACCGACATGGCCGAGCATCCACAAGATCCATGAGAGATAGGAGCGGCAGGTGACGCGGGGATCGACGACGTCGTAGATGTCGCGCACGAGCGTGTCGCTGTCGCCCTCGGTGGTGGTCGTGGCGGCGATCACGCTGGCGACGTGCTCGTTGGCACGATGGAACTGACCGCGATAAAACAGCGTGGCACCCAGCGCGCGATGCGCAGCGATGTGGAAGGCTGTGTTGTCCTGCCGGTTGGCGAGTTCAAGCAATTCCTCCCCTTGCTGCGTGGCGATGCCGTATTCCGCGCGCAGCATGTGCAGCCGCCACAGGCCGTAGCGCGACTGAAACAACTGTCCTGGCGTGCCGCACTGCTCGCTCAGCTCACGCGCACGCGTGTAGGTGCCCTCGACTTCCTTGACGCCGTAGCCCTTGGTCGCGGTGAGCGAGACACCGAGGGCGATGAGCGCCTGGATCTCGTGCTGCCAGCGCTGGGAGTTGTCAGGCAGTTTCTTGAGCAGCTCGATGGCGCGATTGAGATGCGTGATGGCTTCCGAATGCGCGGAGCGGTTCGCGGCGCTGGCACCGGCCTTGAGCAGATACGGCACGGCCTGCCACGGCAGATTGGCCTCGGTGTAATGATGCGCCAGCACCTCCATGTCCGTGGCGGCTGTGTGCGGGAAATGCTCCTCCAGCGCCTGCGCAATGATACGGTGGTAATGCTGGCGGCGTGACTTCACCAGCGACTGGTAGGCCGCCTCCTGCACGAGCGCGTGCTTGAAGGTGTAGGTGGCGTCGGAGTCGCCCGTGGTCTGAAACAGCAGCTCCGCATCCACGAGTTGCGCGAGGCTGACGCGCAGCAGCGAGTTCTCCAGCGGATACACATGGCGCATCAACTCAAAGATGAACTCGCGGCCCATCACCGAGCCGACCTGCGCGATCTCTTTGACCGTATGCAGACGATCCAGACGCGCCATCAGCGAGTCTTGCAGCGTGGTGGGGATCGCCAGCGATGGCAGCGGGCCGGAGAGCGCAAAAGAATCACCCAGTTCCTTCAACATGCCGGACTCCATGACCATTTTCGTCAGTTCCTCGACAAACAACGGAACGCCATCGGTGCGGCTGATGATTTGCTCGATCACTTCCTCCGGCAACGCCTTGCCATGGGCAACACGCAGGCAGATCGTGCGCACCTGCTGCGGATTGAGGCGCTGGAGGGCGATGTTCTTCACCTCCGGCACGTTTTTCCATGGTGAGTCAAAATCAGGCCGACAGGTGAATAACGCCATGATGCGGTGGTCTTTCACAGCGGCCAACACCTCGTGCAGAATGTCCAGCGAGGAAGGATCAGCCCACTGCAAGTCCTCCACCACGAGCAGCAGCGGCTGCTTCTTCGAGCGCTCCTTCAAGATGTGAATGTAACTCTCGATGATGGCCCGTTTCTGCTGCTGTGGATCTTCCACCGGCGTGTAGCCGGCCTCTGGCGGTATGGACAACAGCGCCGCGAGCGAGGGCAGCGTCACCTCAAGCTCGATACCGTACTGGCGCAGCAGGCCCTCCACCTTTTGCAGCCGGTCACGCGGACGTTCATTGCGGTCAAACTTCAGCACCACACGCTCCAACAGATCGGCGTAATGATGGAACGCCGTGCTCTTGTGATATGGCGAGCACTGGCACGGCGTGAGCCACGCGCCCGGCACATTGGCGACATGCTCCTTGAGCATCTGCACCAGCCGTGATTTGCCGATGCCAGCCTCGCCACTGAGCAGCACGGCTTGTCCTTTGCCCTGATAATTTTCTTCCCAGCATTCAAGCAACTGCTGCACCTCGCTCTCACGACCAGTGAGCGGCGTGAGACCGCCACGGCCCGCAGCTTCGAGCCGGCTGCGCGCGGTCGTTTCATGGGAGACTTCAAACACCTCCATCGGCCGCTCCACGCCTTTCAGCGTGTGGATGCCGAGGCTGCGGCAGGCGAAAAAGCCCTCGATGAGTTTCTGCGTCACCGCGCTGGCCACCACCGAGTCCGGCTGCCCCACCGCCTGCACACGCGCGGCGATGTTCAGCGTTTCGCCCAGCGCCATCTGCTGCCAGTTGCCCGCACGATCATCGCCCACGATCATGAGACCGGTATGCACACCCACGCGCACCTGGAGCTTGATGCCGCCGGTGTTGTGCGTGCGTTGATTGAGCGCGGACACGCCTTCAATGATCGCCAGGCCGGTGCGCACGGCACGGCTGGCATCGTCTTCATGCGCCACGGGGTACCCGAAGAACATCAGCACGCCGTCGCCAAGATAGTTGGCCACATGGCCCTCGTAGCTTTTGCACACGGCCTTGCACACGTTGTAGTAGTCATGCACCACGGTGTTGAGATCCTCCGGGTCCATTTTTTGCGACAACTGCGTGAAGGACACCAGGTCGCTGAAGATCACCGTGAGCTGGCGGCGCTCCGCTGTGTTGCCATCCGCCGGGGCGATGGCCGCAGAGGCCATTTCCCGCGTGACCGTGGGCATGATGCGTGGCCCGCCAGCGACCGGTTCGGCAACGCCGACTTGGTTTGGGCTCACTCCCACGGGCGTGCCGCATTCATGACAAAATTTGGCCTTGGCGCTGATCTCCGTCAGGCACTGCGCGCAACGACGTTTCAACTCGCCCCCGCATTGGGTGCAAAATTTGGCCTCGGCCGGATTGTCAGAGCTGCATTGCGCGCATTTCACAAGATCACAGACCGATGATGACCGCCTTGGTTTCCGTGTACAGCTCAAGCGCCTCACCACTCATCTCACGCCCCCAGCCGGATTGCTTGTAGCCGCCAAACGGCAGCGCCGAGTCGAAAACGTAGTAGCAGTTCACCCACACGGTGCCCGCGTGGAAGGCGGCGGCCACACGGTGGGCGCGCGCCACATCATTGCTCCACACGCCTGCGGCGAGGCCGTAAGTGGTGTCATTGGCACGCCTCATCACGTCCGCCTCGTCAGTGAAAGGTTCCGCAACGATCACGGGGCCGAAGATTTCCTCACGCACCACCTTCATCTCCGGGCGCGTGTTGGTGATGACCGTCGGCTCAACGAAGTAGCCCTTGTCCCCATGCCGCGCACCGCCGGTGAGGAAGTTCGCGCCATCTTGTCTGCCGGACTCGATGTAGCCCGTGACTCGCGCTAGCTGCTCCTGCGACACCAGAGGTCCCATCTGCGTGCCTGCATCAAGCCCGAAGCCCAGTTTGATGTTCTTCGCCGCAGCCGCGATCCCCTGCGTGACTTCTTCAAAGATGTCCTTCTCCACAAACAACCGCGTCCCGGCCACGCAGCACTGGCCTTGGTTGAAAAAGATGCCCTGCGCCGCGCCCGCGATGGCCGCTTCGATGCTCGGCGCGTCCTTGAAGATCACATGCGGCGATTTGCCGCCGAGTTCGAGGCTCACTTTTTTCAGATTCCCCGCCGCAGCCTTCAAAATCAGCTTCCCGACCTCGGTGGAGCCGGTGAAGGCCACTTTATCGACATCTGGATGCGCCGCGAGCGCCGCGCCTGCCGTTTCGCCATAGCCGGTGACAATGTTCACCACACCTTCCGGCACGCCGGCCTCAATCATCAACTCGCCGAGCCGCAGCGCCGTCAGCGGCGTCTGTTCCGCAGGCTTCAACACGATCGTGCAGCCCGCCGCCAGCGCCGGTGCCAGCTTCCATGCCGCCATGAGCAGCGGAAAATTCCACGGAATGATCTGCCCTACTACGCCCACAGGTTCCTTCAGCGAATAAGCATGAAACTTTGCCCCCGGTGCATACGGCACGGACACATTGATCGTCTGTCCCGTGATCTTCGTAGCCCAGCCCGCCATGTAATGAAACGCATCCGCCGACAGCGGCAGATCGACATAGCGCGCCTCAGTCAGCGTCTTGCCATTGTCCAGTGCCTCCAGCTCCGCCAGCTCGTCGATGTGTTGCAACATCAGATCACCGATCTTCCACACGATGCGCCCGCGTTCCGAAGCCGTCATCGTTTTCCACGGCCCTGATTCAAACGCCTTCCGTGCCGCCTTCCGCGCAATGTGTCAGCACCTCGCCAGTGGCTGGATTGTAGCTGGGAAAAGTCTTGCCACTGGCCGAGGGCACCCATTCTCCACCGATGAGGAGCCTGTCGGCCCGCCGGATGAAAGCGGCATTCATCGCGCCAATGGGCAGCGAATCGAGATGGGTGAGGGTACGCGAACTCATGGATATTTCGAAAATGAAGTTTATATAATTAGAGCGACCCTCTAAGACAAGCCTTATTCGACCGGGTGGCAAATATCCAGGCTGACATCCAAAATGGTGTCAATTCAGACACTGGAAACGCGGAGGCCGAGTGAAATGGCCACAACTACAATGCCGTCATTCAGCATTGTTTCAGCGCCGCATGCGCTTCACGCAGCAGGCTTTCTGTCGTTTCCCAGTCGATGCAGGCGTCGGTGATAGACTGGCCGCGCACGAGTTGGTCGAGCGGCTGCGGGAATTTCTGGCTGCCGCCGACGAGGTTGCTCTCCAGCATCGCACCGATGATGGCTTTCTGCCCTGCGGCGCGCTGACGCACGATCTCGCGGAAGACATCCGGCATGCGACGGTGGTCCTTGGCACAATTGCCGTGGCTGGCGTCGATCATGATGGCGGGTTTGAGCTTCGCGGCTTCGAGGCCGTCGATGGTCTCCATGACGTTGTCCGCGCCGTAGTTCGGCCCACTTTCACCGCCGCGCAGGATGATGTGGCAGTCGGGGTTGCCACTGGTGGTCACCGCTGAGGCCACGCCGTCCTCGCTCACGCCGAGAAAGGTTTGCGGCTGCATCGCGGCTTTGATCGCGTTGATGGCGGGCGTGATGTGCCCAAAGGTGCCGTTTTTGAATCCGAGCGGCATGGAGAGGCCGGAGGCCATCTGGCGGTGAGTTTGCGATTCCGTCGTGCGTGCACCGATGGCGCTCCAACTGATCAAATCGGCAATGTACTGCGGCGTGATGGGATCGAGCAGCTCGGTAGCCGTCGGCAGGCCGAGATCGAGCACATCGCGCAGGATTTTTCGTGCGAGGCGCAGGCCGTCGGGGATGTTGCAGGTGCCGTCGAGGTCCGGGTCCATGATGAGCCCCTTCCAGCCAACGGTGGTGCGCGGTTTTTCAAAATAGACGCGCATGACGATGCAAAGCCGGTCTTTGAGCTCCTGCGCCAGCGCCGCAAGCTTCCGCGCATACTCCAAACCGGCCTCGGGATCATGAATCGAGCACGGGCCGAGCACGATTAGAAAGCGTGGATCGCTGCCGAAGAGGATTTCGCGGATTTCGCGACGTGATTCGGCCACAAAGGCGGTTTGCGCCTCGGTGGGGGCGATTTCAGCGACCATCAAGCGCGGCGACGGCAGCGCGATGTTCGAGGCGATGTGGAGATTGGCAGTCTGGCTCATGGAAACCCGTCCATAGCATCACGACGGCGGCTGCTCATCTGGATTTCCGCGAGAAGTCGAAGTGTTCTCACGGATGAAACGGAGGTGCCGCAATGGCTTGCTGATGCCATAGTCTGCTTCGAAGCGATTGATGCCTTTCATGCATGAGCGAGGCGCGGAACTGGCGTATCATCGTCGGCATTGAGGAGCGGCTGATCAACATGAGTGCTTCCATCTGGAGCGCAAGAAGCGCCTGAGCAGCGAGACGCGAGACGCGCAGAAAGATGGTGGTGGATGTGGGCAAACATCCCGTGAAGCGGCCGAAAAAAGCAACGTGCCTGTGTATCCTGGGTGAGAGCTATCGCGTCCGCCGTCGGAGTCTAATGATGCGCCCCGCGGGTGTTCACGTAAAGCGAGTAGAGGCTCTGGCTGGCGGTGATGAAGAGGCGGTTTCGTTTGGGGCCACCGAAGCAGAGGTTGCTGGCGGTTTCGGGGAGTTTGATGAAGCCGATGAGCTTGCCTTCGGGATTGAAGACGTGGACGCCGTCGTAGCCGTCGCCGATCCAGCCGGCACTGGCCCAGACGTTGCCTTCGATGTCACAGCGGATGCCGTCGGAGTTGCCTTTGCCCTTGGGGTCAGCGAGCTGGCCTTTGTTGCTGGCGAAAACCTTGCCGTTTTTCAGGCTGGCCCCGTCCACGTCATAGACGCGGATGTTTTTGGGCGCGCCGGTATCGACGATGTAGAGCTTCTTGTAGTCGGGGGAGAAACAGAGGCCGTTCGGTTTGGTCAAATCCTCGGTGACTTTGATGATCTCGCCGCCAGGGTCGATACGATAGACGGCCTCTTTGAGGAGGAGTTCACCTTTGTTGCCCTCGTAGTCCATCATGCTGCCGTAACCGGGATCGGTGAACCAGATGCCGCCATCAGGATGCACGACCGCGTCATTCGGGGCATTGAAGGGCTTGCCGTCGAATGTTTCGGCGAGGACGGTGATCTTGCCATCGAGTTCATAGCGCACCACACGGCGGGTCGCATGCTCGCAGGAGATCTGGCGGCCGTGATGGTCAAAGGTGTTGCCGTTGCTGTTGTTGGCGTTGTTGCGCATAACGCTGACGTGACCGTCCTCGGGCAGGTAGCGCATTTGGACGTTGTTGGGGATGTCGCTCCAGACGAGGTAGTTGCCGCTGCCGTTCCAGGCGGGGCCTTCGGCCCAGAGCATGCCGGTGTGGAGGCGGCGGATGGGCGAGTTGCCCTGGATGAGTTTTTCAAAAGCGGGATCAAGCGCGATGACGTCGGGGTCAGGATAGCGCTCAGGGGTCTGGCCGCTCCAATCGCGGGCGAGGAGTGTCGTGGTGGCGGCGGAAACGGCGAAACTGGAGAGGAAGGTGCGGCGATTGGAGTTCATGACGAGGTGGTTGTAGCGAATGGAACGCGGCATTGGCAAGAGATTTGGTCGTGTGGTTCAAATTGGCCTACGGAACACACGGAATGACACGGAAATGGGAGAGTTTGAGCATTGATTTGAGGTGATGGTAAGCAGGTAGGTTCGGGAGTGGCAGAAGCGGTCGGATTCTCCGGAACCGGCTGAAGCCGGGACTACAATACGAAAAAGCCCCGGCGCATCGCTGCGACCGGGGCTGATGAGGTGCTGGGTTAAATGGGAGTTAGACGATCTCCACGGGTTGGAGGCCGAGCTGCTCGTAATCCTTGGCCGCAAAGCCTGGGATGGCGACAGGATACCGCCCCTCGGCGTCTGGTTTGACGGGCGGCTCGGACTCAAGGGTGATGATGCTGGGCATGTGCTGAACTTTGGAGTTCATGACTTCATCCCACTTCAATTCCTTGCCGGAGTAAGTGGCCATGCGGCCCATGACGGCGGTCATGGTGCTCTCGGCGCCGTAGTAGGCATTGTTGAGCGGTTTGTTCTCACGAATCGCGGCCTGGAGGGTGTCGTGCTCGGTCTGGTAGGGATCAGGATCGAGGCGCTTGGCGGCCTTACCCTTGGCATCGCCGATGTCCTTGCCACCCGGGCGGTATTTCCAGATGGTTTCGCCTTTGTGGTTGTTGGCGTAGCAGCGACCGCTGTTGTCGAGGTAGATCTTGCCTTTGGTGCCGGTGAATTCCTCGCGAACGGCATTGGAGACGCCGGACTGGTGGCGGCACTGGCTGTTGATGCGGACACCGTTTTCATAGGTGTACTCGACGTAGTGGTGGTCGTAAATTTGAGCGAATTTCTTGTCCACACGCTGCATGCGGCCGCCCATGCCCTGGGCGCTGATGGGATGGCCGCCGATGAACCAGTTGGCGACGTCGATGTTGTGGATGTGCTGCTCGTTGATGTGGTCGCCGCAGAGCCAGGTGAAGAAGTACCAGTTGTTGATCTGGTACATGAGCTCGGACTGGTCGGGGCGCTTGTCGCGGAACCAGATACCGCCGCCGTTCCAGTAAACCTGGCCGCCAGTGATATCGCCGATGATGCCCTGCTCTTTCACCTGGGTGAGAGCTTCCTTGTAGCAGTTCTGGTAACGACGCTGAAGGCCGACGACGACTTTGAGGTTCTTTTCGTCGGCGACTTTGGCCATTTCGAGGACCTTGCGCACGCCGGGGGCATCGACGGCGACGGGCTTTTCCATGAAGATGTGTTTGCCAGCGTTCACAGCGGCCTCGAAATGATACGGACGGAAGCCGGGAGGTGTGGTGAGGATGACGACGTCGCAGCTTTCGATGACCTTCTGGTAAGCGTCCGGGCCAGCGAAGATGCGGGAGTCATCGACCTTCACCTTCTCCGCGACTTCGGCAGACTTGTTCCGCAGGTTGCTGAGAGCGCCATCCGCCTTTTCTTTGAAGGCATCGGCGACGGCGTGGAGCGTGACGCCTGCTTGTTTGGTGCTGAGAGCCTGGCTGGCGGCGCCAGTGCCGCGACCGCCGCAGCCGATGAGGCCAACTTTGATTTCATCACTGCCTGCGGCCCAGGCGGATTGGGCGACGGTGAGGGCGCTGGCGGCGGCTGTGGTGCCGATAAACTGGCGGCGTGTGGGTGCAGCCGGGATGGTGGTGCTTGTGTTCATGAGTTGAATGGGTTGGTTTGACGCGTTGTTAGAAAATCAGGCGAGAGCGTTTTTAATGAGCGCGTAGCCTTCGGTGTAAACTTGCTCGGTGCTGGGGAAGAAATCGCGCCAGACGCGGGTGGCGGCGGCGAGATCAGGCAGAGCGCTGCCGAATGCCTCGATGGTCATCCATCCGTTGTAGCCGATCTTTTTGAGGTGCTGGATCTGCTCGACGATGTTGATGTGGCCACGACCGGGCGTGCCGCGGTCGTTCTCGGAAATGTGGACGTGGTTGAGCTTGCCTGTGGCAAACACAGTGTCGATGGCGGCGAAAGGGTTCTTCTCCTCGATGTTCGCATGGAAGGTGTCGTACATGGTGCCGAAGTTCGGATGATCGACGCGCTTCACATAAGCAGCGGCCTGCTCCATGGTGTTGAGCAGGTGAGACTCGAAGCGGTTGAGCGCTTCGATGGCGCATTTCACGCCTGCGGCTTCTGCCACGGGAGCGATGGCACGATGGACCTCGGCAGCGCCTGCAAGTTCGGCTTCCGATGGAAAAGCACCCGTGAACTGACCAAGCACCTGATAATAGGGGCCGCAAAGGGTCTGGACACCGGCGTTGTGAGCGCATTCGAGGACACGCTTGAGGTGGTCGATGGCTCCCTGGCGGTTCGCCGCGACGGGGCTGATGGCATTGTGTGCTTCATCCGGCAGCACGGTGACTGCAGTGCATTCGAGGCCGTTGTCCTTGAGCACCTGGCCGATGCCTTTGAAGTGTGCCGGATTGCTGACATCAAAAATTGGCACTTCGACGCCATCGTAGCCGGTGGCCTTGAGTTTTTCGATGACTGGGTAGTTCGCCTCGGTGACGTGGCCGGTGTAGAGAAGGAGGTTGAAGCCGATTTTCATGGGGTGGGTCGTCAAGCTAGGGAATGGCAGGCGAATTGGCAAGGTTTGTGTCGGGAGATTTGCCAGGGATGGCAGAACGTGGTCCGCAGAGTGCTATTTCCAGGATGTCGCAGAATCGCAAGACAGGACGGGTGAAGGCAAATTAAGCATTGAAAAGGATGTGTCCGATTTCATTAGTGCGATGTCATCGCATTCGCCGGTTGGAAAACCGAATCACCCCCATCTCATGACCGCCCTCCGCATCCTCGCGCTTTCCGCCACCTGTCTCGTACTCGCCTCCTGCGAAAACACGAAATCCACCAGCAGCGACCCGTACGCCTCAAACTACGGCAACGACGGCCACTACAACCCGTATCCAGGCCAGAGCGGCTACGCGGCGGGTTCGACGCCGACCTACCAGAAGCCACCAATGCCTGTGGAACCTGAGCCGCCAGCCGATCCTTACGCCTTCAGCGCCACGAAAAAGACGACGCCTAGCAGCACCGTTGCCTCCACACCGAAAAAGACCACTGCATCGAGCAGCTCGACGAAGAAAAAGGCCACACCCTCGAAATCCACGGCGAAGAAATCCTCCTCCGGCTCCCGCTACGCGGTGTCGAAGGGCGACACCCTCTATGGTATCGCTTTGAAGAAGAAAACGACGGTCGCCAAACTCAAAGCGGCCAATGGTCTCAAAAGCGATCTGATCCGTCCCGGACAGAGCCTGAAGATCCCCTGATTTCAACGCACGGGCACTTTTTCTGCTCCAATTCGTCTCTGCATCGAATTTTCTCCGTTTTAGGCCGTCCATCCTCCGCCTTTCCTTTCCATGCCCTCCTCAGCCTCGACTGACCCTGGCGAAGTCTCCGACATCGACTTGGTCAAACGCAGCCAGGCGGGTGACACGCGAGCCTTTGACACCTTGGTGACAAAATATCGCGGGAGGATCTACGCCATGACTTACCATTTGATCCAGAACGAGACAGAAGCCTGGGACCTCGCGCAAGAGGCCTTCATCAAGGCGTGGCGTGCTCTGCCGAACTTCAAGCAGGACGCGGCCTTCTACACCTGGCTCTACCGCATCGCCCACAACGTGACCTACGACTGGCTGCGGAAGAAAAAGATCCAGGGAGATGGCGAGTTCGATGACGAGCGCACAGAGCATCGTGTGGCCGCTGGAGCCGAGGCAACGCCCAAAGGTGATGCCGCCCCGGACACCGCCATGCGCAATGCCGAACTCGGACAGCGAATCCAAGAGGCAATCTCCAGGCTCTCACCAGAACATCGGCAGGTCATCGTCCTGCGTGAGGTCGAAGGACTCGCCTATGAAGAAATCTCCGCGCTTGTGCCCTGCTCGCTGGGCACGGTGATGTCGCGCTTGTTTTACGCCCGTAAGAAACTGCAGGAACAACTCAAAGACGTTTATGAAACCACCCTCTGAAGACCACGACCTCATCCGCTGGCTTGATGGCGAGATGGCTGACAACGAACTCGCCGCTTTTGAAGCCCGGCTCAAGGACGATCCTGTACTGGCGAAAGAGGCTAACGAGCTGAGTGCCTTGAGCGCGGGCATCCGCGACCATCTGCCCGCCGAGATGAGGATTCCGCACGCGGACTTCTTCAATTCGCAGATCCAGGTGCGCATCGCCCAGATGGATCTGGATGAGAGCCGTCAAAAACAGACCGGAAACATATCCCTGGCTGATTCATTCATCTCCTGGATACGCCAGCCGTGGTTTGCGACCGCAGGTGCCGTGGCACTGGCTGTGCTGGGCTTCGTCTGGATGCGCCCTCACACGCAGGACACCGCGCACAGCCTGATCCTGAGTTTCTACACACCTGGCCTCGGCGTCGAGGCGAGCACCTATCACGACAACGAAGCTGATGCGACCGTCCTCATGCTTGATGGCCTGGAAGAAGTGCCCGCAGACCGTAAAATCTCCGGTATCAGTGTCCACCGTAGCGAAACCGAGCTTGAGATTGCTGCAACCACGCTGTTTGACGCCGCAGGCTCGCCCTTGCTCGTCATCTCACGCGACGCGGTCGGACATCCGCTGTTTCTGACGAACACCCCTCGCGGATGAAAGCTCTTCTGCCACCCCTGTTGCTTTTGATTGCCGGCACGAACTTGTTCGCGCAGGAGAAAGCCGCTCCGCAGCCACTTCCCGCCGTCAAACCGGCCACCGAAGGCAAGGTCTGGGGGGCGCTCATTTTCGCCACCAACGATGCGGCGCAATTGATCGGCACACAGGAAAAGCCGCCAGCCCAGCTCGGCCAGTTCCATGAGCGGCTATCCAAAGTGTTTGGCTTCAAACATTTCGAGGTTCTTGGCCAGCATCAGCAGGACATCTTCCGTGAATACGAGTCGTGGGTCGTGCCTTCCCGCGACTTGTTCCTGAAAATCGACTCCAACGGTCCTGCTGATAACGGCGGCGTCAAACTGCACCTCCAAGTCTGGCGGGAGCAGCAGGTGTTGGTCAAAAGCGATGCGGTTTTACGATTGGGAAGCCCGCTTTTCATCGGCGGACCGAAATGGAAAGACGGACGGCTGATTTTTGTGCTCTTGCTTGAACGCAAATAGACGAGCGAAACGCAAGGAGCCACGGTGAGTGAAGTAAAGCCGCCGGGGAGGTAGGATACCGGAGTTGTGGGTGGACGCTGAAGCTGAAGCGCCCCGCCTTCGCGTCTATAA
>Ga0209573_1000445_pt1 | contig 89732 bp, 67 predicted proteins | sample TNRBio252014_DNA_FD_185870 | JGI IMG/M metagenome (GOLD analysis project Ga0209573, IMG submission 185870) | Wastewater treatment Type I Accumulibacter community from EBPR Bioreactor in Madison, WI, USA - TNR Reactor_6/25/2014_ DNA (SPAdes)... | ecosystem: Engineered > Bioreactor > EBPR >... | reverse complement strand
ACTTTTGCTACTGTATCCATAAGAATGGGAGCAGATTCTGTATTTGCCGATATACCATAGCCGGTCATATTCGTAAACCAATTGTTATAAATCAATGGTTTTGATCCAACCATTGTTATTCCCCACACCTGACTGTTTTGAAAATATGAATTCTTAATTACAGTATTGTCTGAACCATAATTGTAGCTGTAATATAAACTCATTCCACAATGAGTATTATCTATCAATACCCCATCAATTGTGTCGCCGGGACTGACGTGACTGTAAATACCACAACTGGCATTTTTTATTATTGCATTACTGATTTTCAGAGGAGTCCTGTAAGCAAATATACCATTTGCGGCAGTCCAGTTTTTTGAGACAAAGTCAAACTCAACTTTATTTGATTCTGTTCCATTTACTTCAAGTTGTCCATCAAGTATAAGTAATTTACCATAATTGTTAAATGTCAATTTGGCACCTGCCTCAATTTTCAACTTAACATTTTCCGGAACCACGAGTGTTGTGTCAACGGTGTAAATACCGGACCCAAGTGAATCATTTGTAACAAGTGTTCCACCTGACTGGATTGTAGGTTCAATTTTAAGCAGTGTTCCTTCACCGGCACCGAAATAGATCGTAACTGTCCCTGTTTTGGTGGTTGAATACATGGAATCGGTCTTTATATCGGTAACCGTGTAATTATTCCATATAGAATTAGGAAAATTCAGGGAGAATGTTATACCTCGAACTGAATTGTCAATCAACGAAGATTGCCCTCCGCCTCCTGTCAACTCCTGTTGATTACATCTCCGATTCACCATATAAATAAACTTTGCTTGCTCTATCATTCCGGCCGGAGGATTTTTTTCCTCAAAAAAACCGGTTTCCACATAACGCTCTGATACTGGATCGTCTGAGAAAGAAACCGCGGGATTGCATGTTATTACATCTTTTATCCACTCATTTGAACTCGGATATGTAGCCCAATTTCGCGTACTTAACCAATCCAGTCCAAGAAGTGTTTTTTCAATCAATTTTGTTGACTGAATAAATTCTTTTACCGCATAGAATCTACCATTTGGTATTTGCTTTGCAGATGGGTCTTGTATCAAGCCTGAACTATTTTCAAGGTCGAAAGGGTTTCCTTCCTCATCAAACAGCCCATAAGTATTCCACACCACATCATCTTCAGGAGTACCGGCACGAGTGGGTATCATGTAATACATAAACCCTTTTGCTCCATAAGCAAGTGCAAGATTTCCCATTGCAAAAATCTCATCTTTTGTTGGAGGTCGTCTTGTATGATCTCCATCAATTATTGAGACTCCATTTCCGGTATTTAAGAGGTATTGTTCTGAATGAACTCCTAAAGTCATTATAAAAGGAATTTCCGCCTCCTGTGCTGCCAGCTTGGCATTCAAAAGTCCAACATATTTATACCGTTGTGAATCGTAGGGATCACCCACAGAATCGCCAACATTATTATAATTGCAGAACAAGTCTAATCTATGTTGAATTGAGGATGTAGAGGTAGTAGTATTTTTATCAATTGGATACATATTATACAAGAGGTATTTTTTAAATATAGGCGAAGTTTCTTCCGGTCTCGCATATTTATTGTCAAAATCAAGGAAGTGTTTTGGGATACCACCAACAGCACTATTAACCTCGAAATTTTGATTTCCTGAGTAAATGGTAGAAATTGTGTCTTGAAGTTTACCCCTGAAATGTGCTGACAATTGAAAGGGTTCATCAAAGTAAAAACTCTGGAAATATGGATCACTCTCAATCTCTCCTGCCGGATACCTGGATGTTAGGTCGGCTGCAACATCACCCATTGTTGTTGTTTTGTCAACATATAGTACCTCATAAGCCGTATTGTAAACCATAATTTTATCGATAAACAGATCAGCATTCCCACTCCAAATTATGTTAAATTCAAAGTTTTTACCTTTATCAATTACTATTGGATTTGATTCGAACCAATCGTATGCAGTCAAGTAACCATTATTCAGATCATTTGCGGTTACCTCTTGCACAAACATAGTCGGGACTGATTCAGGCTCAACTTTGAGGTTTCGATGATCTCGTCTCATTTCAATATTATATCCGGGTCTTGGTTCACCTTGGATACTGGTCGCATTAATTGTAAAAATTGACACAGTATTGGAGGGGGCTTGACCTCTGCGCAATCTGATTCTTATTTTTAATGTGTCGCTGAGTTGAAACTGTGACCATGGTAGTTGCGCCCACATTATTGCTTCACCCGGAATATGATACTGGGTGAGAGCCATTCTTGATCTGACATTCGGTGTCACCTGATAATCTATAGTATCTATTCCAGTACTGCCGATTCCCAGGGGTTGCCCAACACCGGGATTTAATACCCAGTAACTTGTAGTATTCGCATCATTTCCCGTCTCACCGAACCCAAAATTATCTTCTGGACTGATTGATGAAACTTTTTCACCACCTAATTCTATGACATAACTACCCTCTTTGTGACCAAGTGAATTCATGAACCGAGCCGGTAAAAAATTTAATGGTGGATTTAAACCCGGATCATGTTTCCAGGCAAATCCCATGTCATTAATGTAAAAACTGTCAAGTGGATGTTTTAGAGTTTTTCGATGCAACTGACCATCTGTAACCAAATTAGTAAGCCCAAGTGATTTGAGTGAATCAAAATACCAATCATCACGCGAATATTGTCTTCAAATTTTCTCCGAATTCGGGGCTAAGTGGTCATTTGGATTATGAAGATAATTCACCACAAAATCAAAGAATGCAATTTGTGGCATATAATCAATGCCTGGTTTCATTTGTGAAAATGAATACCCGTTGATGAGTACAAATAAAAAAAGTAACTTTTTCATAGTTGATTCTCTTTTTATAGTTGTTGTTTTGTTCGTCTATTTAATTAATTGAACTTTAACACTTTTAGTTAAAGTCTTTTCACCTGTATCTAAGGTGAAGTGGAAAATATAGATGCCGCTTGTTACTGCCAGGTTTTGAATATTTAACTCTTTTGTGTAAACCCCTTTCTCTTCTTGTGTTGAATTGTTGTAAATCCGCTGCCCGAGAATATCAAAAATCTCTAAACTCAGCATACCTGAATAAGGGAGTTTGAAATGAATATTAACCTTTCCATTTGTTGGATTTGGTGAAATTGCGACCTCAATGTTTTTTTCGCCTGTTCCCTCCACAACTTCATCCTCCACCGAAGCAGGGGTCCTTGTTCCTTTATAGATGTAGAGTGCACCGGGTGGTCCAAAGTTATGGCTTGAAGTTCCATTCTCCCCAACACAAATATCATCTATTCCATCACCATTTATATCTCCAACTCTTCCGGCAAAATCTATATCTCTATTAAAATAGTTAGAAACATAAAGTTTTGCTATAAGCCCTGTTATTGTGCTTCCTCCAAGGTATAATGCATAACTGTCATAAGGTAAGTATTTTAACAGGTCGCCATAACCATCTCCATTTATGTCCCCGGGGGAGACTCCTCCTCCTGAAAGGCCGCCGGCACTGATCTTTACCTCAGGTGTAATATTCGGGGGGTTTGATCCAAATGACAACGCATATGGCATATCTCCACCTGCCGTTCCTCTGAAAACTATTAATTCTCCATTTCCATTTCCATTCATATCATTTACCATAAAGATATTTTGTGGTTGGAATGTGGTATCTGATGAGAATTGGTAGTAATCAGTAAATAGAAAATCATTGTTCCCAAAGTAAAAGCGGCGGAGGTCATTCGACGGATTGGTTCTTTGAAGGAAAGGAGAAAAGTCTGTTTTACCATCACCATCAACATCAGCGAACGATAAATAATTGTACCGGAATTGATAATTTGAATAAGCCGAATCAGGTATCAATACATGGTACTCAAACGGTTGAAGGCCGGGAGAGGAAATTATAAAAAAGAACTTCCCCGTAGTTGAGAATGTTACCCATTCTTCCCATCCATCACCGTCAAAATCGATCGGCCAATCCCTCCCGTAAAGATAAGGTTTGGAATTTTCAGGATGTAAAATCTCATAATCAGGAACGGTATCCAGGTTTGGACCTCCAAGATACACTAAAAAACTGATCGGGTAGGTTAGATTGGTTCCATTCCTGCTGATCACATCCCTGTAACCATCCCTGTTTAAGTCACAGGCTGTGATGTTAAGAGGATTGATTGTACGAAAATAAAATACAGGTGTGTCAGGCACGGGATTACCACCGTAATAAAACCATGCTTTGCCTTCCGATCCGGGTGCAGTTGTGTCCATCATGGTGATCATAAAATCATCACACCCATCACCATTTTGGTCCCCCATATAGATAACTGATTCCTTCCAGTACAGACCGGAAGTTCTGAAAATCAGTGTATCAAAGTATTGGGCGGTTACTTCTGCTGAACACATAATAACCAAAAGAAGCAAAAAGCCAAATCGAAGCATAAAATGTTTTAAATCGAACATAGAATTTCCTCACAGGAAGTTTGCGTTGGTTGAGCAAAAAATGAACGGATAGATGAAAAGTTATTGAGCGGCACAGAGATATTGGAAGTCTTGAAAAGACAGGATTATAATAGAACTGAAATTGAAAGAAGTTTACCCTGAAAAAACAATTGAAATTTTCTCGACTACGAGAAAATAAAACTTCCTTTGACACCAAAAAGTATTCACCTAATGGTTGAAAATAAAACCCATACATTACATCCTCGGGCGAATCGCCGATTGTGAACAATTGGTTTATCAATAAAAATTATTGAACCTCTCCAAGTTATGAATTTCTCATTTCCGGTGCAAATTAAATTTTATATTTTTTCTATATTTTTTGAAAAAAACAATTTCAGGCAAATTGATCATTTCCCGGGAAGCACTGCATGTGTTATTTATTTAGAAGCACAAGACAAAATAATCTGTTAATCCTGAAAATTCTTAAAGCCTTCACGATCCTCGGAATGATTCGGACATTTATTTGCTGAAACAACAAATGTTCCTGATTGTAAAAGAGATGAATTAACACAAATCCCCTAAATTTAACTATCATTCATAATTGTCTGATGACTCCCGTTGGCATCTTAATTAAAATGATTTTGCCTTTCAAATTTGATTTTTGGTAGAGTGAAGAAAAATATTTACTTTTCACAAACAACTATTTTAGTGTTTGACAATCCGGGAGGATTTGATCATGGGAAAACTTCGAAATATATTTTATCTGTTTTTTACATTAAGTTTTGTTCCTACGCTACAAGCACAGGACTCGTTATACTTCTTCCAATATACAGGACAGAAATATTTAACCCAGAACCGGGTAGAGCGATGGGGAGGTGGCGGAGGATTCTTTACCTATATTAATACCGGTGAGGTAACGCCATACAAATTTCATAATGGGAAACAATATTTTAACAATCCTTTTTTTAATGTTCCAATGGCATATTTTGATGGAAAGATATACTGGTTGAAAACGGGAGATATCGAAATACTTCTTGCCGATCTAACTCTCCCCTCTGGTACATCTTTTTCAGGCTCAATCCCCCCACACATAAATATGACACTCACAATAACGAAATTCGAAAACACTTACCGGATTGAAGGGGGTAATTATATCCTTTACTTAAAAAAGAATTTTGGGTTAAATCGGCTATATTTTTCTGATTCCTGGGGCCCGCCTCTTCCCGGTTCTATCAAAACTGATCTAACCGTTAATGAATTAAAATACCCAAATCCTGATGGTAGTTATTTTCTTTATCGCGTACCGGTTACAGTTAACACTTCAATTCAATTTCAAGATACATTGATTAGTCCATCCTTAAAGGTGGATATTACCTCAATTCATCCCTATTCGCAAGGATATGCGTCTGCCATTGATTTTTGGCAATCTGCGACTGCAAACTTGATTTATTGTAAAACAGGTCAAGACACTATTACTATTAAATATGATATTCCAAAAAAATATCCATCTAATTTCTTATCCACTCTTGCCATTAACGACTCGCTACTGTTAGCAGGATACAGATTAAAAATTTTCTTTGTACTCACTGACCTGGGTGTAGGACCAAACACTTTCAGATATCCTGCAACAGATGGGTATGAGATCAAATATATAATTCGAACTACCGATTTTTATTCAAAAATTTCAGAGTTTAGGAATTATTACACCAAATGGATGATTTCCGGCAACGATACAACTTACAAAGGGATTGTAGAGCATATACTCATTGGAGACACTGTTCACGAAATGAAAGTGTATAGCCGTGAAGAGCTTTTTGGTGAGATAATTTATATTCATACTAATCAAAATGAGGATCTTTCGTTTATAGTTTACAAAAACGATTCCGGGATTTTTAAAGAAACGGCCAGGGAGAAACACCTCTTTTCATTTGTAGACTCTTCTCCAATTCATTATTTGTTGTTAGGACAAAAGAAAATCACTCTAAATGCCACTTTTCAAGATACAACAGGTGGTGTGATATCCAAACTTTATCATTTCAAGGGTGGTTATCGTGGTGATGAAGAGATAAAATATAAAGCCAGAACGGGACCAAAATTAATTGTACGATACGAACTCGATAGTCTTGGGGTTGCGCAGAAGTATGTATATAAACTTTGGAAAGTAAACAACAGAGGTGTGGTTTACACTCTCGATAATGATGCAATCCCAAATCCACCGGTAGCGATCCCAACAGAATTCTCCATCAGCAACAACTATCCAAATCCTTTTAATCCTTCAACGAAGGTGAGAATCGCGACGGTTGAGAACTCAGTTCTGACATTTACACTCTTCAACAGCAATGGTGAAGAGGTATCAAGTTATACAAAGGAATACACCGCCAAGGGCAATTATGAAGAGGAAATAAACCTCTCAGGATTCCCTTCCGGGGCGTGGTTTCTCTCGGTAAGGGATGAAAATGGCAAACAGATTAAATTGTTGAAATTGTTGTATTTGAAATAAAATTAGCGAGTCCAGAAAATGGTTTTAGCACTACTGTGGTAATATAATTCGACCTCCGATTGAAATCGGAAGCTATTGGTTACATCACCCTCGACCCGAAAATTACTGCATTATTGGATTATTGAATTACTGCATTGATCTTCCGTTTCTCTATGTCGTGTGAATTTGATAAATTTGTAGTCCATGACACCGCAAGAAGCACTTAAAAAATATTTTGGCTATAACTCGTTCCGGATGGGACAATATGAGATAATTGAAGCCATCCTGAAGAAGAAAAATGTACTAACAGTCCTCCCCACCGGTGGTGGAAAATCGTTATGTTACCAGATTCCCGCGATTATCTCTAAAGGTTTTTCGATCGTCATCTCTCCCCTGATTGCCTTAATGAAAGATCAGGTTGACGGACTAAGAGCTGTCGGTGTGAATGCAGAATTTATAAACAGTTCCCTTCCCCCTTATGAAATTGACCGTATCATCCGTGACACGGGACAAGGTCTTATCAAACTCCTTTATGTTGCCCCTGAAAGACTTGAAAATCAGCAGTTTACCGATAAAATAAAACAGCTTAAACCCGATTTCCTTTTTGTTGATGAAGCCCACTGTATAAGTGAATGGGGACATAATTTCCGACCCGGTTATTTAAAAATCCGCGATTTTATCCTTTACACCGGGATTAAATCCGTTTCGGCATTCACTGCAACTGCCACAAAAGAGGTACGCGACGACATTGTTAAACAGCTTAACATGGATGAACCACTTGTTTTTGTAAGGGGATTTGAACGGGAAAACATTTCACTTTCAGTACTCGAAGTAAAGGATAAAAAATCCAAATCAGCCGAGTTGCTCAGGGTTTACGGCACTCCGGCAATTATCTATGCAGGCTCAAGAAAAAAAGCTGAAGAAATCTCCGAATACCTCGCAATCCGAAAAATCGATAATGCTTTTTATCATGCAGGATTACCCACTGAACACAGAAAAAGAGTTCAGGAGCAGTTTCTTTCGCGCAAGTGTAAGGTTATAGTGGCAACCAATGCTTTTGGAATGGGAATTGATAAAGAGGATGTGAGATTAGTGATCCACTTTAATATGCCCGGCACTATCGAAAGTTATTATCAGGAATTTGGCAGGGCGGGACGCGATGGAAAAGAATCATTTGCAGTTCTGCTTTTTGAAAGAGCCGATCTGCGTTTGCAACAATTTTTTATCGATTCAAATTATCCAAAAAAAGAACTCGTTGCAACTCTCTATGATGCACTTCTCGATTCAGTTTCCATTCAAATGGGACAACTCCCCGACAAGGTTCTCAAAATCGATTATAATCTGGTAAATCTGATTTATGGTAAAGAGATTCAAAGAGGCACTTTTATTGGAGCTTTAAATATTCTCGAAAAAGCAGGTTACCTGGCAGCAATTTCCGATTTTATGCCAAAACACTTTTTCTCATTTACAATTGATATCGAAACTCTTAAACTTTTTACAAAAAAGCTCCCTGATAATATCAATAAAGAGATGGTTCTTTATCTCGTTAAAGAGTATGGAGCCACCCCCTTCTCTCAAAAAGTATTGATGAATTCAGAGAAAATGATGCAAGACCTCAGATTAAGTGAGGAAGCATTAAAACAAACGATGTTTGAACTCGAAAAGAGTGGGATTTTATCGTATCAGTTGCCCAGTTCAAAAGACACTTTTCGATTACTTGTCCCCAGAATAAAAAGTTCAAAACTTCAACTCAATTCAAAGTTTATCGATCAGAATTACAATAATTCATTTAATAAGCTAAAACAAATTGAAAATTATGTTTACCACAACGACTGCCGTTTTGAATATATATTAAAATATTTTGGAGACAACAAAGAATTTAAATGCGGGAAATGTGACAACTGTTTAAAAATGAGTGAGTCTTTGTCACTTGATGCAGTCCAGTTTGTGAATGAATCTATCTTAAAAGCGATCTACCATTTTAAGGATGGGATAAGTCCCGTCCATGTTTTTACTATTATGATGGGCACTTCAAAGTCGGATGTTTACCAAAAACTCCCCTTTTTTGGAATCTGTGCAAGCTTTAAATATAGCCACATAAAATCTGTTTTTAACCAGCTATTAAACAATGGCTATATTTACGAAAACAAGTCGAAGGCAAACCGGATTTTTGTAACAAACAAGGGTTATGCCTCACTGATTGAACTGAGACTCATTACGGGTGAAGACGAAAGTACCCCCTCTGATCCCGATACTGACCTTGAACTCTATTTTAAACTCAAAAATCTCAGAGAAAAAATTGCTTTAAAATTTACTCAGCCTCCATATCTCATCTGTGAAGACCCGGTTCTTGTTTTACTTGCAAGACTAAAGCCAAAAACAAGAGAAGAATTTTTGGAGGTTGAAGGTACAAATGAAAGAATGTTCAACAAAATTGGTGAAGATGTTTTATCAGTCATCAACAGTGTTACAATTGTTTCTGATGAAGTAAAAAAGAAAAAGATAGTTATTCCCTCCCATCTCTACCCTGTTTACCAGATGTTAAAGGATGGAAAAACTTACAAAGAAATTGCTTCCACAAAAAATCAAACTGAAACCACCATCTCAATGCAAATTGAGGAGATTTTGGGAATTGATTTGTCTCTCGATGTTGAACCGATAATTACGAAGGAGAGATTCAAACAGATTTATCACAGATACAAGGAGGGTTTTGTTGAACTTAAAGACTTAAAAACAAAGCTTGGCGAAAATTTTTCCTATCCCGAGATACGAATTTTTCTGGCAAGATTTAAACATTCTGACAGTAATGTAGGAAAGGGAGGAAAATTGTATTAATAATACTGACCGATAATAACTTTAATTGACCCACCATCATCGTATTTATTCGCCCTTACCTAAACAGTTACATTCACTTAATTATAACAGCATATTGCCCACGGTTATTAAATAATTTCTGTGTTGTTAATCTTGTACTGAATCAAGCAACAATCCAATCAACCGGGAGTCCAAAATGCGATCAAAATTCTTTTCCATCATCCTTTTTGCTGTCTTTTTTGCAGCAATTATTTCACCTGCAGTCAGTGCAAATAATGCACCAAAAAAATCGTTGTCATACAGACAAGCCGAGCTCAACTACATCAATGGAGTTGAATCCGATAATGCAGGTCTTCGTTTAAGCTCCACTCTTTTCCTTGGTGAAATGAAAAGTGATGAAGCAGTAATTCCTTTAATGAAAGTTCTAAAAAGTTGTGATGATGAAGCTTGCCGAATTGCAGCAGCGTTGTCTTTAACTAAAATTGGAGATTCAAGAGGGATTTATGCAGTTAAAAAAGCCGCCATTTTTGACGAGAGCCCACGGGTTCGCGACCTCTGCTGGAAGTTCTACATGTCCACAGTTAAAGAAGGTGCGGTACGATTCTGATTTTAAGGAACCTCAATCCTGAATAAAACGGCGCGTCCCATGCTTTCCGGGATACGCCGTTTTTTTTAATATCTGTCTAATTTAAAATTTTCACCCAAATACATTTTCCTGACATCTTCATCTTCAGCCAGTTCTTCTGCACCACCCGACCTGAATATTACTCCGGAAATAAGGATATAAGCCTTATCCACGATACTTAAAGTTTCATGTACATTATGATCGGTAATGAGAACTCCGATTCCGCGATTTTTTAGCCCCGCTACGATAGTCATAATATCTTCAACTGCTATTGGATCCACCCCGGCAAATGGTTCATCCAACAGGATAAATCCCGGATCGGTACAAAGTGCTCTGGCTATCTCAGTCCTTCTCCTTTCACCACCACTAAGCTGGTAGCCGAGACTTTTACGAAGATGCGTCATCCTGAAATCCTCGAGTAAAGACTCAAGTTTTTCTTTTCTTTGAGCAGAAGTAAGGGGCAACATCTGAAGAATACCTTTGATGTTATCTTCAACTGACAGTTTTCTGAAAATTGAAGCCTCCTGTGGGAGATAACCTATACCAAGTCTTGCTCTTTTATACATAGGAAGTGATGAAATATCTGCACCATCAAGAAACACCCTTCCGGCGTTGGGTTTTATCATCCCAACCATCATGTAGAATGTTGTCGTTTTCCCTGCGCCGTTAGGACCCAAAAGCCCAACAATCTCACCTCTCGATACCGAGATCGAGACTTTGTTAACAACGGTTCTTTTTTTGTAAATCTTTACAAGATTATCACTACTCAGTTTTTCGGGCATGGAATGGATGTCCAACTTCTCTTATTTTAATAAAAAATTCAGTAAAATACTCCGCTTTTCCGGGAGCTTTGCCATAATCGATGTAGGATGGAAGAAAATATTTTTTTTCATTTCCGTGTACAAGATTTTCGGGATAATATTCGCTAACGGGATCACCATACAGTCGTACATCTTCAACTCTGTTGCTGTCGAAAGTGATAACCGCATCATTGGAGCTTGAACGGATTAACCCGTTGGGTTTGGCATCATCGTAAACATAATAGAAACTCAAAACACTGCCGTAAATATTTGTCTGTTTAAGATCACCGTCCTCAAATTTCATAGTAACATCTTCACCCGAAACCTGATCATACCTGAATTCCCCGTTTTTTGAGATAATCAGACTTTTCTTTTTGATCAGGACTGAATCCGGTTGTTTATCTTTTATATAAAGAGTGACAGTGTCGCCTGAAAGTTGAGATTTTTCATACCAAAGGACGGGAGGAACGGAGTCCTTCTCAAGCCGATATGAATAGATTATCTCGGGAACCTGAGTATATTCGGTATAATTGTTTCGAGTGGCAAAATCACCTTTAATGATCACAACTGAATCGTATGCATACAGTTTAGCACTGTCTTTTTGTGTAAAAGATTCAAACTTTACTGCCCTTAATAAAAGTGTGTCAACACTGCTTGAACTGGTGTCGATTTGCATTATGAAGGGATTGCCTTCAACAATTGTATGTTTTTCACCTCTCAAATCTTTAACATACTCACCAAGAATTAAGGTGTTATCTTCAAAATTTTTAATCTGGACATTGCTGTAGGCATCTGTTGTCATGTTGGTTTGGTCGTATATCAGACTGTCGGCAAGAACTACATTTGTGCTGTCCACAATTTTCACATTACGGAAAGCATTTGTAACTTTTGTGACTCTGTTGTGGACAAGACTGTCGGCATCGAGTGAACTTGTTGAATCCCAAAGCCTGACTCCACCCCATGCATAAGCAACCTGTGTATTCCGGAAATAGATCAATTCATTTGAAGTCATCGTACCCGAATTATCGTATAACCTTACATTTTTAAAAAACCTGGCACGGGTTTCATCAAAAAGATATTCCCCCGTTTCAGCTTTTAAAAACACTTTTTTATCATCAAGTTCAACGGGTGTGGAAGCATAAGCCTTGCGGAGGTTGCCAAAATAAAATCCCCGCTCTGTTTTAATTGTAAGGGTGTCCTGGGTTATCACAACACTCCCGATCAGTTCAGCTTCATTTCTGTCAATAAAATGGACAGCAGAATCACATGTAATTCTTACATTCAGATGTGTAATTACCACATCCCCTGCAAATCCTCTTATCTGTTCATTTTCAGACTCTTTCCCTGTCATTCTTTCGCCTGTAATCACTATTCGCGGTTTTTCTTGAGCGAAAATCAATGAAATTGAATTAGTTGAAATAAGGAGAAAAATCAGGATGAAGATATTTTTCATCTACAATCCGTTCCCTTCAGTCTTAAGGGTAACTTTGTAGATTGTATAATTTTTAAGGGACTGGTCAGATTCAAATCCATAACCTTCAATATCTTCTGTTTTGGTTTTAATTTTCACAAATTCATCTGTCCATATCTTTTTGTCTGTGTTCCGCCACATAAGTTTTTCCGTAGTCAACACCATCCCGCTATCGTTTCTAACAACAACATTTTCATAAATATAAATATCCTTGTTCAAATCATCAACTCTGCCCCGTTTGCCTGTTATTGTTGCCTCAATTCTTGAGTTCACATCATAAAAATCCACCTGCATATTATTCTCAAGAAGAGTCTCGTTCCGGGTATAATACATTTTTATAATTCCGGCATGAAGGATGGCAATAACTTTTCCCGAATCGGAGAAATTAACAGTTGAATTAATACTTTGTTGATCTGGCAACACCTCTGTCTTAATCCCTTTTTGAAGTGGATTAAGCTTTTCTTGTCCGTCGCAACCGTAAAAAAACAGTATTAACAATGGCAAGAGATATAAACTTGCTTTTACAATCCTCATTTTACCGTTGCCTGAGTCCCAAATTAACAAGATCGTGCAGATGAACAATCCCGACGGGTTTATCATCTTTATCAGTAACGGGTAAACATGTGATTTTATAACTCTCCATCTTTTGAAGAGCAAGAGAAGCAAGTTGACCCGGTTTTACCCTTTTAGGGTTTTCAGTCATCATCTCTTCTGCACAAAGGGGAGAAAGATCAGTGGTCCTTTCCAAAAGTCTTCTAAGATCACCATCGGTTATTACACCTCGAAGTTTTCCATTGTCATCAATAACACAGGTGACACCGAGTCTTTTGGATGTAATTTCAAGAATTGAATCCTTAAAAGAGGTTTTTTCATGTACTACAGGAATATCATCACCTGTGTACATTATTTCCGAGATTCTGAGAGAAAGTCTTTTTCCCAGACTTCCCCCCGGGTGAAGCATCGCAAAATCCTGTTCAGTGAAACCTCTTAATTTTAAAAGTGCAACCGAGAGAGCATCCCCCATTACAAGTGATGCAGTGGTTGAAGCTGTAGGTGCAAGATCATAAGGACACGCTTCCTCAGACACTTCAACATCAAGAACGATATCCACCTGGTTAGCCATTCGCGAACGGATGTCGCCCAACATTCCAATCAGTGGTACTTTTAATCTTTTTAACATCGGAATCAACATCATCAATTCTTCCGTTGCACCCGATTTTGAAAGGAGAATAACAACATCCTCTTTCCTTACCATCCCAAGATCACCATGAAGCGCATCCGTGGGGTGAAGGTAAATTGCGGGGGTTCCTGTCGAGTTCATCGTGGCAACAATTTTTCTTGCAATAAGACCCGACTTCCCTACTCCCGTGAGCACAACCCTGCCCTCAGATCGCATAATCAAATCCACTGCCTCGGCAAAACCAAGGTTGATCTTTCCAAAAAGATTTGAAACAGCTTCCGCTTCAACTCTGATAACTTCTTTTCCGGTGGAAATGATTTTATCAAAATCAGTGACGAGATTTTTTTTTGGGTCTCTAATGAAGTCTTCCATTATTTAAACCTCACTGCTTCATCAATTCGCAATATTTTTTTGAGAAATTCTTCAAGTTTTTCTAATGGATACTGACTTGCAGCGTCACTTTTGGCATTTTTTGGATCGGGATGAACCTCAAGAAAAAGAGCATCGATACCCACAGCAACCGCCGCCAGTGCAAGCGGCTCAATAAATTCAGGCTGCCCACCACTCTCACTCCCTTTTGATGGAAGTTGTACCGAGTGTGTTGCATCCATTACGACGGGATACCCCGTTTTTCTCATAATTACCAGTGAACGCATATCAACAACAAGATTATGATAACCAAATGTGGTTCCCCTTTCGGTTAACATAATTTTTTTGTTCCCTGTGGATGCCACTTTGGAAGCAGCATGTTCCATATCTTCGGGAGCGAGGAACTGCCCCTTTTTGATATTTACAATCTTGCCTGATTTTCCTGCCGCGACTAAAAGATCGGTTTGTCTGCAAAGAAATGCCGGAATCTGAAGGATATCAGCCGAATCCCCAACCTTTAATACATCCTCGGGAGAATGGATGTCGGTTACAACGGGTAAACCCAAAGAGCTTTTAATGCTCGAGAGAATTTTTAATGCTTTTTCATCACCGGGACCTGTGAAGGATGAAACACTTGTTCTGTTGGCTTTTTTAAAACTTGACTTAAAAACAAACGGAATTCCGAGGCGAGATGTAATCTCCTTTATCCTTGTGGCAGCCTCAAATGTGATGTCAGAATTTTCCACCACACATGGACCTGCAAGAAGGACAAGGGGGTTTCCACCTCCAATTTTAATATCATTCAGTTCAATCATCTTTACTCGTCAAACAGAGAGTTTTGCTCTCTTTTAAAGGGTTTGTTAAAATGTTTGTATGCAAATGCTGTTGCTATTCTTCCACGGGGAGTGCGTTGTAGAAAACCCCTTTGAATAAGAAACGGCTCATAAACTTCTTCGATAGTATCTTTTTCTTCTCCAACCGCAACTGCAATTGTAGTGAGACCGACCGGTCCGCCGCCATATTTCTCAATAATTGATAAAATAATGTCTTTATCCATCTCATCCAGTCCATATTTATCAACATCAAGCGCCGTAAGTGCAATTTCAGCCACTTCCATATCAATTGAACTTTTATTGAGATGATCGGCAAAATCCCTCGTTCTTTTCAAAAGTCTGTTCGCAATTCTTGGAGTTCCCCGTGACCTGCCTGCAATTTCGAGGGCAGCATCGGGTTCGATGTTAACACCCAGAATTGAAGCCGATCTTATGATAATTCCTTTTAATGTCTCGTTATCATAATAGTCGAGACGGAAATTGATTCCAAAACGGTCACGCAATGGTGAAGTTAACATTCCTGCGCGGGTTGTTGCTCCAACGAGTGTAAACTTTGGAAGGCTGATCTGAACCGTTCTTGCGGCAGGTCCACTTTCGATCATTATATCAATTCTAAAATCTTCCATTGCAGAATAGAGATATTCCTCAACCACAGGTGAAAGACGGTGAATTTCATCGATGAAAAGTACACTTCTTTCTTCAAGTCCCGTAAGAATTCCTGCAAGGTCGCCGGGTTTTTCAAGAACAGGTCCAGAGGTTAATTTTATTGGAACCTGTAGTTCATTTGCAATGATATTGGAGAGAGTTGTTTTTCCAAGACCGGGAGGTCCCGTTAAAAGGGTGTGATCAAGCGACTCACCTCTTTTGTTTGCTGCACCAATAAAAACTTTGAGGTTGTCAACTATTTTTCGTTGCCCCTGAAAACCGCTAAATGAAGAGGGTCGTAAATTTCGCTCAAGTTCTTTTTCTTCGACACTCAATGAAGGATCCAATGTTGAATTTTTTCCCATCAATTCCTCATCATTGAAAAGTTTTTAATGTTTAGTCTATTCACAATTATCACCAACAAAATCATAAAAGAGAGCATGCCAAACGACATAACTGCCGATTCCCAAACATTATATATCCTTTGAAAATATACACTTAAAAAAGTTCTCTCTATGATGATAATGTGTACAACAAAAACCAGCAATGTGTTCCGGCCGATCAAAATGAAAATTTTGGGGATTTGAGGAAGAATGATTGAAACATAAACAACACTGATTAATGCCAGGATAATTAAACCTGCGCTTCGAAAAACCGAAACAACCACTTGATTGGTAATCTGTTCATTTAATCCAACCATATAAAACGCCCACTGCCCGACAAAAGACAGTAAAATCAGTCCAACACCAATTAACATAATGAGGGAACTTCCTTTCATTTCGATGAAGGCTTCAGGGTAAGTTGACATGAAACAACCGATGCAGCTTCCGGCGAGGAAATAAAAACCAAACGGAAACAATGGATATTTTGATCCACTCTCAGATGTAAAATAAGCATCAACGGCATCAGGCAACATCGCAGAGATATTGCTGTATTGCATTAATACCGATATCAAAATCAGTAACATGGCACCAATTCCAAAAACAATGTAGTTCCTTATTTTAGTCTTTTCGGCAATATAAAGTAAACCGATGGTCATTATCACCGACATCCCGATAACTTGAAGGATATCCACTCCCCAAAGCTGTTGCCACTGAAAGTCGGTATAAACCACTCCCCCTGTGAATATCCTGTAATCGGGAACTTGAATTAAATAACCCAACAGTATAAGGAACAAAGCCCGTTTTAATCCTTTTTTAACCCTTTCATTCTCAGCAAATGGTTTATTCTGAGTTCTAAAAAGATAAAGAAACACCGCACCGGATGTTAGAAGAAACAAGGGGGCGATCATACTGTCGAGGTAATACCAGATGTTAATCCAATATTTACCCATTGCTCTATATTCATCAGAGAGAGTATGGTTCATTGTGACTGACAAGACCATCAGCAACAAAGCTACTGATCTTAACAGATCGAGAAAAATAACGCGGTTTTTATTGAGACTGTCAGACATTTGTTATTGTTTAACCAATGCTATCATTTCAATTTCAACTGCTGAATCCAGGGGTAATCCGCTAACGCCAACAGCGCTTCGGGTGTGTTTACCATTATCACCTAAAAGTTCTACCAATAATTCGGAAGCTCCATTGGCAATTTTTGGTTCATTTGCATAACCCGGAACACAATTAACAAATACAGTTAATTTTACAATTCTATCAATTTTTTCGAGGTCACCAAGCAACTTTTTTGCCACGGCGAGGCAGTTAATGGCACAAACCCGGGCTGCGGCAATTCCTTCCTCCTCCGATAAAGCTCCGCCAACCTGCCCTTTATAGGCAATGGCACCATCTTTAAGTGCAACCTGTCCTGAAGTATAAAGGAAAGAACCGACAATCATTCCCGGAACATAAGCTGCCAAAGGGGTTGGGGCTTCAGGGATTGTAATACCAAGTTCTGCTAATTTTTCGTTTATCATAATATTATCTAACTTTCCGTTTATTATTTTGATTTTATTAACATCCACTACTATTTCAGAAAGTAAGTATGTCAGACTTTAAATTTAATGAATTTGTTGATATTTTAAGGAGATTACGCAAGGAATGCCCCTGGGATCGTGAACAAACAAACGATTCGATTAAAATGGCAACTATTGAGGAAGCTTATGAAGCTTTGGATGCTATCAATAACAAAGATTACAAAGAATTAAAGGAGGAGTTGGGCGATCTTCTTTTGCATGTAGTGTTCCACTCCGTTATTGCCGAAGAGGATGGTCACTTTAATCTGGATGAAGTTGTTGATGGAATCTCGAAAAAACTGATTCGACGCCATCCACATGTGTTTGGTGGTGTTACGGTTGAGGATACAGCTGAAGTGATGAAAAACTGGGAAGCCATCAAACTTGGCGAAGGGAAATCTTCAGTGCTTTCGGGAGTTCCAATTTCGATGCCTGCTCTGCACAGAGCATTCAGGATGCAGGAAAAAGCAGCAAAAACAGGTTTTGAATGGCAAAGCCTCGATCAGGTTAAAGAAAAAATTATCGAAGAGAGGGGTGAACTTGAAGAAGCTGAAGAATCAGGTGACTTTGCAAAACTCGAGGAAGAGTTTGGTGATTATCTTTTTGCTCTCACAAATTATGCTCGTTTTAAGAAAATTAACCCTGAAAATGCACTGAATCTGGCGAGTAAAAAATTTGAACAAAGGTTTGGATTTATCGAGAGTGAACTCGCAAAGGAAAACAGAAATCCTTCTGAAGCTTCATTGGAAGAAATGTTAGAATTATGGAATAAAAGCAAGTCCGGGGGTTAACCCGGACTTGTAGAAGAATCAGAAATTAAGCCGGTGGGTTCCAGGTCTCAAGAATAAGTTTACTGTCTTTCAACAACTGATTTTTGAGTTCTTTGACTCGAAGAGCTGTCGAGTTAAGCACTGAATAAGTGTTGTCAACATATAATCTTAATTCTTCGATATCATTTCCATCCGGTTTTAAGTGGATAGCTTCAACCATATCGTTGAACATCTGATCGAGAACTTCTATCTCTTTTTCGAATTTAAATTTTGATTTATCCATTTGTCATTCCATATTTAAAATAAAGGATATCCAAATATACTGAATAAGAAATAAACCACGAGTTTCAATCGCTAAAACCTGACTCCAACCGATATTCTCTGAACATTGGGAAGAATATCATAAATTGAGTAAGCATAATCGAAAGTTACCATGGTTTCACCCATTGGAAGGTTTGCACCTGCTCCCAATGTGAATTTTTCATCATCATAGTTGTAACGATACCCGCCTCTTAGAAATATTCTGTCAAAAACCGAAATTTCGGTACCAAGATTAACCCTCTCAACATTATCATTTGGATGAGTTACATCAAGTGCTGCGCGCATCTTAACAAAATCGATCTTAAAGATATCCATTGCTATTCCCACTTGAAAGTGGAGAGGCAACGAAAATTCTTCCGTTCTAAGGTTGGCAGGTGCAAGTCTTGAAAGTGGTAAATTATCATCTTTAAGATATTGAACATTTAAATCGGGACCTTCAAACCGCATATCGGGTCCAAAGTTGGTCATACTCATTGCAATTACAAGATTGTTATAATCGAGTTTGTATTGTGTACCGATATCAAATGCAATACCACCTGCGGTTTCGTTCCAGATTCTCTGTGATACATATTTTACTGTTAAACCCACTCTGAATTGCTCAGTCAATGCTCTTGAGTAGGATAAACCGAGTGCGATATCCTGGGCATCATAAAAACGACCTGTTCCATTTGGCTCTTTTTCTGTGGTTATCTCAATTTTTCCTGTGGAAAATGAGATAAAGTGAGCACCTATAACACCGAGGTCAGAACCCAGATTATAAACAGCCGAAGCAGCATTCAGATCAAAAAGATCGAACCAGTTCAGATTGGAAAAGTGGAAATCCACATGATTAACATGTGAGAGTCCTGCAGGATTCCAAAAAACTGAAGAGGCATCATCTGTGTAAGCAATTGAAGCCCCGGCCATGGCTGCCTGCCTTGCACCAAGGGGGATCTGGAGAAACTGTGCCCCCGAGGTACCAAGGTTGGAGTACTGTGCAGTTGCCTGCAACGCGATAAGTATGAAGAGTGATATAAATTTTTTCATTGTTAAATCTCCTTGCCCGGCTTATTTAATTACAGCAAAGCGGTCGATGTACTCGCCGTCTTTGGATTTAACTACATACATATACATTCCTGAAGCAATCTCTCTGCCACCCTGGGTTTTGAGATCCCAGATTGCAGTACCATTCTGAGCAGAATGTTCAATGGTTTTTACAAGATCAGCGTCAACAGTGAAGATATGAATTGTACACTCCGAAGGGAGATTTATGAATTGTATCTGTCTCAACGGTTCCATCCTCAATTCACCAAACTCCGGTTCATAAAGTGAGGAAACCACATAAGGATTAGGTACAACTCTTATTTTGTTTAATCCGCTCTTGATCACATCATTATTAATAACCGGAGCTTTAAGAGTGAAAGCAAACTTATCTTGAACTCCGGGGGCTTTTGGTTTAATTGATGTAAGAGAGAACAAATTCCCCGGTTGTGGAGGATTACCGGCAGTGAACTCAAGCCTTCCTCTCAATCCGTTAAAACTTACATTTGAAAGTGTGTAAACGGTATCAAAAGTAATTGTTGGGGCACCAGCTGCAGTATCTCTGATTTCGAGAGAAACAAATCCTTCTCCATTTGAATTAAAACCTCTCGATTTTACCTCAATAAAATAGAGTGTGTTTTTTAACGCTGTTTCATCAACAGAAGTAAAATCAAATGTAAATAAATCTGTTCCACCAATCTTCGAGAAATTTTTAATCGGATTGGGTTTGGACATGCTAAAAATTACGCCATCAGTGGTAGATTGAAGTTTATCAAAGAAAAACGGCCTCGGTTTGATGAGGGTATCGCTTCCTTTGGTAACATCAACACTAAAACTTAAAGTTATCAGATCACCTTTTTTAGGTCTGAACTCTTCCGGAGTTCCCGGTGGTGTGGTTATTCTGATTCTAAGACCCGAACCCGGAATTGAAATAACCTGATTTGGATTGGTCCAGTTATAGTTATTATCAATTTTGATGTTCTCACCCGTTGTCAGGTTTACAAAATCAAAAAGGTTGGGCGCCTTAAAATATACTCCATATTTCTCGGGAGGTGTGTTCGATGAATCGGTGAAAACCGGAGAAAGAACAGTTTTTAGAACGCCTCTTTCAGTTCTGTGAACATAATTGAAGCCAACAACATATTCTCCCGATAGAAGATTAATATTATCATCAGGAGTAATATTAAGCACATAATTCGAAGTTCCTTTTCCAACCGGACGAACCGCTTCCACTGTTACCGGTGTTCTGCCAAGAGCTGATGAAGATGGTGCCAGTGACACAATATTCACCTGTTCGAGGTTTTTGCCGAGAGGGCTTTCAAGTGGCTCAAGAAGAGAATCACCTCTGTCATAAGCAGTGACGGTATACCAATATTCAAAACCATTGGTAACTGAAGAATCGATAAAGGAATATTGTATGCCTTTATCGATACCGATATCATTAGGGATATCAAAATCGCCGAGTTTTGTCCAGTGGATTCCTTTATCAACACTTCTGTAAAGTCTGTAGCCTTCAAAATCGTACTGACCGGAAAATCCATCAAATGACCTTTCAGCTGCATCATCCCAATAGAGTGTATTTCTTGAATCACCGGAGATACCAGAAAGTTTTGGTGTTACAGGAGGTTTAGCAATCTCATAATTTGAATTATGCACCAAAAATGCCTGGTCAAGATTCTCCATGAGATCTCTTAGGCTGTCTCCCGCTACCACTGCTGTATAAAAAGTAAGAGTATCACCGGGGAACATGTGATATGGACCCGATGAGAGAGTTGCAAGTAGATCAAGTCCGGAAGATGGAATTGTATTAACATCATCAAAATTTATGGAGGTGTTACTGCCAATGTGGAAATATTTATTTCTCAGGCTTGAATTGTAAAGCGACTGAGAGGATGCCATCCTGCCATATAAAATGGAATCGAGATCGGAAACCTCATCATCGTTATATAGTGCATAATGGAAATCAGTTATACCAACTTCCACTCCATTTATCTTTGGAGTTTCGAGGAGTGTCACTCCCATCAAGCCTGTCCTGCCTGATGGCCACTCTGAAGTTGTTCCGTTGTCGTAGAACCAGACAAAATTCTTTCCTTTATCGAACCCAAGTTTGTCGTTGGCATACTCGGGGGCTCCACCGGATGCATCACCAACATCTATATCTGTGCACAAAGTGAAATAAAGTGAATCGTAATCTTTATTACTTTTGTTGATTATCTGATACTTAAAGAAAAGTAAATCCTGTGCGAACTTTACTCCATAAGCATAACCTGTCTGATGAAGTTCAATGCCAAGTATGCCAATAGTGTTGTTACTATCGTTGTAGGCACAATATGAATCCTGATCTGATTTTATAAGAGGATTTCCATCGGCATCTTTAACGGGCCACCCATTGGTTGGATGCCATGAAGCCGGATTATCAGAGAAAGCAATCTTTGCACCCTCATTATTATGATAACCGTAGGATGCTTCCCACTCCTCATTTGTTACATATCTTCCCTGAATCACATTTCCGGGGATACCAACATAAGGGTTCATTCTGTAGATATAATGTTGACCACTGTTAATCGGAAATTCACCCGAAGGACCTTGTGAAAGCCTTCTTGGGTAGAGTTTCCCTCTGTTTTCAAAAAAGAGTCCAATATTGGATGCATTGTGTGTTCCACCCGCCCTGTCACGAAGTGAAAGAGTTGAATTCCCGCCACCATTTTTCTGGAGCTGAGCGTTCAAATCGGGTGATACAAAGAAAAAGATAAACAGGAGAACACACACAGAAACCACCGGGATGTTCCCAAAGAATGGAGACATTACTGTAGTGGGAAACTGTGAATTTTTAATTTTTATTGACATAAATTTTGTTCCTTCCTCAATTAAAATCTGATGGATGCGCCAACGCGTATGCGTCTTGGTGCGCCGTAGTTTGAAGGATCTTCCATATATTCCTTGGAATAACCACCAACAAATGTGTAGTCAGGATCGCCTGTGTCACGGTAAACATAGAGAACATTTTTATGATCCGTCAGATTAAGAATCTCTGCAAACAATCTAAGTCTCATATTGTTAAAGATTGTTAAATCTTTGCCAATCAAGAGATCAAGCGACCAGGTTGAGGGTTGCCTGAGAGCATTTTTTACAACAAATCCTACATCTCTTCCTGATTGTGTGTAAGGATATCCACTGGAATAAGAGAATACAAAAGAAAAATCCATATCGTCAAAAACGGGTTCGCCAAAAAGTAACGGTCCTTCATCTTTGGGGATCATAAAAGTGGCTGTGGCGTTTAATACATGGGTTTTATCAAAATCGAGATAATAAAGTTGAGCTGATTCAGATGTTCCCGGATATTGCTCTTCTTCAGATGAGGCACTTCCCTTTGCAACTGAATAGGTGTAAGTCAACCCGCCTGCAAAATATTTGTCAGGTCTGATGTCCAGATTGATTTCAAATCCCTTCATATTGGCATAATCTTCATTGACATAAAGTGTATAACCAACATATCTTCCCTCTGTGAAAGGGAAATAATAACGGGTTCCAATCAGTCCTGTAACATCTTTGTAATATGCAGTAAGCGAGATGGCTGTTCTGTCGTTCAGCTGATGAGAGACTCCCACCTCATATGCAATGGTTCTTTGGGCATCAAGATCCGGTGATCCAAATAATGGCTCACGAACTTTAATGTCATATTGCTGATTCTGGAACAAAAACTGATATTCAGGATTCTGAAAAAAGTGTCCGTATGCAAAATGGAGTTTAGTTTTTTCTGTAATTGGATGTGCAATTCCCACCCTTGGACTAAACTGTGAACGGGGTTTAACAGTAATCATCGAAGTTGTATCGAGAGGATTTGCACGGAATTTTACATTTGCGTTCATGTGGTCAAACCGTAGTCCGAGATTAATCACAAGGCTCGGGAGCTCAATTTTATCCTGTATGTATCCTGCTATCTCAAACGGAGTGGTTTGATAATTGTTTACATAAGGGAAGTTTCTTTTAGGGTCTTCTATGCTCCAAAGTTTAAGATCGTGAGTTTTAAATTGAGCACCAAATTTTACTTCGTTGTTATTATTGATCTGCCAAACGGCATCACTTTTGAAATCAAGTGTTGTTGTTCTTGAATCGGTTAACACAAGAGGATCGGCTTTTGCCCAGAATTCAAAACCATTACCTGCAGTTGCAAGCAGTACACGAGCTGAAGCAACCATATAATCTGAAGTGTCTTTATCCAGACCGGAATAATATCCCTGATTAAAATAAGAAACCTTAAGATCGTAAAAGAATGACTGGCTTACCGAATGGGTTGCAGAAAGTGAAGTCTGCCAACTGTCGGTTCTCCGTTTTAGATATTGTTCAGGAATGTATTTATAGTCGTGATTGTAGCTCTGCCTTAATCCCTTGCTCCCTCTGTTGGAAAGAGTTATTCTAAAATTTGGAATGGCTGTCAGAGTCAGTTTTGTAAAAAATGATTGCTCATTGTTGTAACCAAATGGCAAATAACTTCCTTCATTAAGTTGTTCACCGGAGAGGAAAAAACGGAGAGACCCGGGAATAATTGCCCCTTCAATGCTTCCGTTCATTCTAAGTTCGTTCATTTTTGCATATCTCTCAACTCCAAAATTGGAAGTCCTCAATTCAAATTTGCCCGAAAACTTATCGGAACCATCTCTCGTAACAATGTTAACTATTCCGGAAAGAGCGTTTCCATACTCGGCGTTAAATGTACCCGAGAGGAGCGACATCTCTTGAATTGCATCATTGTTTATCTGAGTTGCCAGACCACCAAGAAGAGGATCGGTGACATAAATTCCGTCGATCATATATGCAACTTCATTTGATCTACCACCACGAATGTGAAGATTTGAACCACTTCCTACAACACCTGCCTGAAGTGACAGGAGATCGGTAAAATTGCCCACGGGGAGAAGTTCAATTTCGTCCCTTCCAACAACGGAGATGGAACTGGTTAAATCTTTCTGAATGAGAGGAGTATTTGCCGTTACCACCACTTCATCGGTTGTCATCGATTGAGGTTTTAGCTTAAAATCCATCGTGGTCGTCTGATCCACAACAATCTTTACTCCTTCAACCGAAAGATGTTCATAACCAACATAGGTAATCTTCAAAGTGAAGACACCGGGAGGAACATTTAATATTGTAAATCTGCCATCTTTGTCGGTTGAAGCACCAAGTTTGGTACCTTCAATCATAATGGTGGCGGCGATTAATGGTTCACCGGTTATAGCATCGGTTACTCTTCCTGCAAGTTTTCCGGTAATACCGGCTTGAACCACAGGGACAACGATAAGAAGAAAAAGAATAAATCTTTTCATAAATTCCTCTTGTTATTTGATGAGGCGGCCTTGTTCAATTTCATTGAGTTTATGGAGCCACTCTTTGGCTTTTTTCTTGTTAAGCCGAGCAGCTTCTGTTGCAATCGCGTTAATTAACACCGATATTGCAGCAAATGAGTTTGTGTATAACATATTCTCTGATTTCACCGTAAGGGCAATATCTGAATTCCCGGCGGCTGGTGAGGTGGATTTATTGGTAATTGAGATCACCTTGATCCCCCTTTTTTTTACCGATCTCGCCAAATCAATTGTTTCGGGAGAATATGGAGGGAACGAGAACACGATAAGAACCCCTTTATCGGGGATGAACAGACTTTCTTCCAGGAAGGAAGCCCAACTGTTTCGAAAATTTTTGGCTTTGATACCCACTTGAGTCAACTGATAACTTAACACTTCAGCGAGGAGATATGATATCCCCATCCCTGCCGTATAAACTTCCTCCGCAGATGCCAGCATCCCTACCGCAGAAGAAAACTTCTCACGATCGATCATAAAGAGGGTTTCATTGATGTTTTGGATATCAAGATTTGCAACTTCAGTAAGTGTGTTTTTATTTCCATCTTCCATCTCAATCAGCGGAAAAAGGTCTTTGTTGCTGTTGATTTCGCTCTGAAGTATCACAGAAATTTCATCCCTGATTTCACTGAATCCAGAGAAACCGAGATTCTGAGCAAACCTCACAATTGAAGCCACACTTACATGAGTACTCTCCGATATTTCCTGTACACTAAGGAATGGAATGCGGTCAAAATTAACGAGAAAAAAATCTGCTATTTTCTGCTGATTTTTGGGCAGATCTTTGAACTTCTCTTCAATCCGCTCTTTTACTTCGCGGTAACGCATCTTGACGATCCTGTTGTTAAAAGTGATGAGTTGGTGAGGGGGAGGAGAAAGGATTAATTCCTTTCCTCCCCACTCGAAACTGTTTACTTATTTTGAAAGGATCATTTTGTTTGTTATTGTGGTTGCGCCTGATCTAAGTGTGTAAAAATAGACGCCACTTGAGAGTTTTGCCGCATCAAAAACAACATTTTGTCTTCCTGCTTCATAATGTCCATTAACCAGTTCAGCGACTTTATTTCCAAGCAGATCATACACTGAAAGATTAACATTTCCTGATTTTGGAATGTCGAATGTTATCATTGTGCTTGGGTTAAATGGATTTGGATAGTTTTGATACATCTTGTAATCGGTGATTGAAGCAACGGGAGTTTCATCAAGAATATTTGTAACAAATTTTGTAGTGGCTTCATCCATGTTTGCATTCATTTCGACTGAATCAACACCAACGGCAACAGCGATGTACATTACAACTGAGTCACCGGGATTTGTAGTAATTGGAGTTGTACCAAATATGGCAGTTCCACCATCAAGACCTGCCCAATGGTAGTTTGAGAAGTTTCCATCAGTCATAAATCTTGCAAGTGTAGTATCAACCTGGTATCCCTCATACCATTCAAAGTTGTGGGCAGAAGCAATGTTACGATCAAGTATTTTTAATCCAAAATAATGATCTTTATAAAAGCTGAAAAGCTGTTTTGCAGGGTCGTAGGTCATTATCTCATTACCATAAGCACCTTCAACCATCGGAATCATCTCCATTCCAAATCTTCCCTGGTAGGAGGCTGCTTCAAGGCTCTTGACGGTGAATTTTACAATCCCGTATCCTTTGTTTGCCCAGCCATACATGTGAATCTCTTCTTCAAGAGCCGGAGCTTTGGGAACATAATTACTGTTAACTCTTGAGATCAATTCAACATCACCCCAGGTTGGGTTATCAACAGTGTCGGGAGCCATGATATCATCAGTATCTTCAAGATAATCATAGACATTGGTGTCTAACATGTAATAGAGTAAAGAACCTCTGTCCAACTGCCTGACAGCTGCGCCAAGGTTATCCACCATACCAATACGGATTCTACCGTATGTACGCAAGGTAAGTTCAATCTTACCTGAATTATAAATCGCTTGCGGGAAAACATCTGCAATTACAAAAATTGCAAATATCGAAAGAAGAAGAAATTTTTTCATGGGTTGCTCCAATTATTTAGGTTATTTAGTTAAAATTGTATTGGTTTTCATATCATACCTCTCGCCATCCATCAAAAGATGAATGGTTATGTCCCTTGCTGACAACATCCCATTTTTGTTGTTTTTTAGTTTTTTTCCTGTTGTTGGATTAACTATTACTACACCACTTTCACCAACTACAGTAAAGTACCTTCCGTCTTCCACCAAAATGGCAGTGGATTCATCAATTCCAATTCCCGGTAATTGATGTTCGATTGTGGCACATATTAATCTGTTTAGTCTTTTCCTGACAATGAAGTGTTGGTCGATGATTACATTGTCAAGAAATCCAAAACCCTCCACAGTTTCAACATTATTGGCATGCACGGTAAAAAACACATAATCACTATCGTGAACAATAAGCTCATTTCCGGTGATCATAACTTTACTCATCACGGCAGCTCCTGCTGAAGTTCCACCAATCATTCCGCCTTTTTCATAGATATCTTTTATCTTGTCGAAAAACTTGCTTTTGCCAACCTCTCTAAAAAGTTTTGCCTGGTCGCCACCCGAAAAAAAGATTCCTGTAGCACCTTCAAGTGCTTCAAGATTTTCAGGAGAATCAACCTGCTCCCTGTTAAAATAGAGTGCTTTTACATTTTTGCAGCCAAGTTTTACAAACTCGGAACTGTGATCCCAGGCTTCATCCCGAGGCAGTTCACTTGCATTTGGCACAATCACTATCTTTGCATCAAATCCACCTGCAAGCTCAATAAACTTATTCATCATATACGCAGGTCGCGAACCACCACCAATAATTAATAATTTCCCTTTTGGCTGAGCCATCAAAGGAATTGCAAATAACAAACTGAATAATACAAATTTTTTCATTTTTTTCTCACTAAATGTAAACCAATATTTGCAGCCGCAATAAAATCATCAATTAAAACAAATTCGTCATTTGCATGCGGTTTTTGTGCACCAATTCCGATATTAACCGAAGGGATTCCCAATCCGTTAAAGGAGTTGGCATCACTTCCACCAAATGAGATTTCAGGTTTTGGGTCCAACCCGGAATCCTGGATCGCTTGATAAATTAATTTAAAAGCGGCATGATCAGGAGTAAGTTCGTAAGGAGTGAAATCTTCATAAGTTTCGGTCCTCATCGTGGCACCCGCATTAAATACTTCAGTACCAAATGTATCCAGAACTCTCTCAAGTTCTTCATCAAGTCTGTCAGGTTTAAATGATCTTACTTCGCCGGTTAATTTAACACTTTCCGGAACAACATTTACGGCACTTCCACCCTGAATTAATCCAATATTCATTGTTGTATCAGGATCAAGTCTCCCCTGTTTAAGTTGGGAGATTGCGGCAGCCGTTATTGCAATGGCATTAATTCCTGCTTCAGGTGATATCCCCGAATGGGAAGCTCTGCCAAGGATTTCAAGAGTAAAAGCTTTTGATCCGGGTGCACGGTAAACAAATTTGCCGGGTAGATGTGAAGAATCAAAAACCATTCCGGCTTCCACCCATTTGGGCACCTGCAGGTTTTTTGAACCTCCCAGGGTTGTTTCTTCACAAGTTGTGAATACAACTGTAAAATCGCCAATTTCCGGATTGCCCTCGGCTACTTCGAGCAAATAAAGAAGAATAGCCATCCCTTGACGGTTATCAGCACCAAGTATCGTCTTTCCATCGGAAGATATCTTTCCTGTTTTTTCGTCAATTAAAACTTTTATATTGGCTGTCGTTCTGGCAGTATCCATGTGCGATGTGAGCATCATTTTACCGCCGCTACCCTTCTTGATTATCAAATTGCCTGTATTGCTGCCCGTTGCATGGCGGCTGTTATCTTCTGAAATAGTAACCGATTTACCTGCAAGAAATGACCGTACAAAATCGGCAACGGGTTTCTCATTCTGCGATAAAGCGTCAATTTTTACCAGAGATACAAATATCTCGATAAGTCTGTTTTTGTCTATCGTAATCATTTTTTCACTTTTAGGAAAGATTGTAATGTTTATTACAAATTACGAATTAAATTTTTCAGAGTCAATAGGTTTTGGTAATTATTTTCATAAAATGATAATTTTTTTTTAATCTGAAAAGTGTTAAATAACTCAATTATTATTATTATATTTCAATGTCTGTAAAGATATTCCTTGATTCACCTGTTAAAGGTGAAAATCAAACTTTAATGAGGTGATAAAATGGAAAAATTGTTTTTTGGGTTATTGTTATTACTCATAATAAATCCAATCTACACGCAAACAACAATTAAAAATTCTCCTTTCCCCATCGATGATGTTAATCATCTGAATGGTGAAATTGTTGACTTTGGCAACAACGAAATGTATGCCCTTTGGTCGAGATTCGAAAGTTCTGATCGAGTCCGTTTTTACATGAGTAAAAGCACCGATTCAGGCAACACATGGCAGGATCAAGTGGTTGTATTCGACTCAATCACTTCTCCATCAGATATCGAAGAAGACCTTTACGCGGGCACCCGACTGATAAAAGGAGACAATAACAGGTTACTCCTCTTCATAAAAGCGGGCAAAAACAAACATACCATCTACAAATATTCGGATGATGGTGGTGCCAGCTGGACCCCCAATATACGTTTTATAATCACGAATACTTTCCAGTCAGTTTCCTTGCGAGTTATATCGGTTGTACATCTGGGAGCCGGGAAACTCATTTTAACCGGTTCCAACGGGTCCACCCTTGCCGGCACCAAAAGAAGCTCAGACAATGGAACTACCTGGCAAACATGGTTAACCCTGCCAACTCCTCCCTTTTTAAATCCAGCACTGTTAAGTATAGGTAATGGGAGTTTTTATCTTGCAGGACAGCAACAGGGAACCAGTACCCCTCATAAAATCTATTTTGTTAAGTATCTTTCAACCAACACCTGGCAGGATACTGTTCTTGTCCATGAAGACACTTCTGTAATTTTATCGAATCCCCGATTATTCCGGAGTTCTGGTAATGAACTTTATATCTATTACACGAAAACATCAAAAGTTTTTAACAGATATAACAACTCAAATATTTATTATTCAAAAAGCAGTGATGAAGGAACCACATGGGAAATTCCTGTCAGGGTTACATATTATCCGGGAGTGGATGACAATCTAAACCTTAATTCTCAATCACAAAAACCATACATTGTGTTTTCAGGCGACAGGAATACACTTCAGGGATTAAAATACCTCTCTTGGGCAAACGGAATTGAACTTGAAGACAACTCAACTCCACCTGTTATTTACGACCATAAGTTAAATAAAGATTCAGTTGTTGAGGGAGATTCGCTAAAGATAACAGTGTTTACTGGCTCGGTATCTCCGATTACGGGTGTCCATTTATCCGGATTACTCAATGATCAACCCTATACACTTCAACTTTTTGATGATGGAAACCATAATGATTCACTTCCCGGTGATAAAATATATGGTAATTTTATAAGGGTTTTTCAGGAAGGTGATCTTCTTAGGTTTACTATTTCTTTGCAAAACTCATTTGGCACAACAACAACGAAACAAATTGTTATTGCATGTGCGTTTCCAGATCTTGTTAATTCTATGGATATTAGAACAGGTCGGATAATTCTCCCATTCGACTATAAAGGGAATCTTGCTGATGTGGCTACTGCCTCAGGAGGAGGTATGCGATATGATTCAATCGTTTCTATCTTTTCTCAAGGTTTTATGCTTTCGGGTTTGATAGAGTCGAGTGTTTGGGCTGCAGGAGTTTTCAGCGCATCACTAATAAAGGATTTCCAGGTTGGACAGGTGGGTTACCCAACCAATGACCCCAGAAATGGTATTTACAAAGTAGCACTTTCTGATTCTGCTTTTGGAACTTCCTGGCAAAGGTGGAAAGGCGCGGTCTCTCTGGGAGCAAGATATTGGGATGGAAACAACAACAATGTTTATGATCCGATCGACTTAAATCAAAACGGAACCTGGGAATTAAATGAGGATATGCCCGAAATCCTTGGTGATGTATCATATTTTACAGTTTTCAACGACGGGGTGGATGCAGGGTTAAGAAGATATATGGAATCTCCAAAAGGAATCGAAATTAGACAGACTATCTATGCCTTCCCTGATTCCGACTCTCCCTCATTAAGAGATGCGGTTTTTATTAGATATGAAATTGTGAAAAAAGGAAATCTCTCTCCGGAAATTGATGATTTTATTTTTGGAATTCAGAGTGATCCTGATCTTGGAGACCCAAATGATGACCTGATTTCAACAGATACACTCAGGAATTCAATTGTTAGTTATAATGATGGCGATGATCCACAATATGGCGCAAACCCACCGGCAATTTACAATACTTTGCTATTTGGAACTCCCCTCTATATCCCCGGAATAAGCTTCACAGATATAAATAATAATGGGACATTTGAAAACGGGATTGATACCCCCCTCGATACAGCAATTATTCCGCTGGGTAAACCTTTTGATCATCTTCTTTATCCCGGCGCAATCAACAGTAGTATGAGAGTTTCGCAGCACTACATGCAAGCCCACCCGACACAAGGTGATCCAAATACATCACAAGAAGTATGGAATTATATGACCGGTAAAAACAGGGTCGGGGAATATCTTGATCCCTGTACATGGGCTTTTGGTGAGGTCAGGGGAGGTGTAAATTGTCAGTTGGTTGATCCTGTTTTTATTTATTCAGGTAACCCGGTCGTGAACTCAGGATGGATAAACAACACGCCTGTCGATCAGAGAACTACAATGGCAAGTGACAAAACTCTATTAGACAATCAATCAACTTTGACATATCATACTGCCATAATTATGGGAAGAGGTAATTCAAATATAAACTCTATTACTGTTACTAAAGCAAATGTTGATACTATATTTAACAGGTTGGGAGCCAAATACCATTTTATCCCAACCTCTTCAAAAGAGACTGTATCTCAACTTCCGGGTGTATATGACTTATCCCAAAACTACCCTAATCCGTTTAACCCAAACACTGTGATAAAATTCAGTCTCCCCGAAAACTCGTTTGTCACATTAAAGATATATGACAACACCGGGGCACTGGTCAAAACTCTCCTGAATCAGGAGATGAACCCCGGAAATCATGAAGTATCGTTTTCAGGCAATTCACTCGCAAGTGGAGTCTATTTTTATCGCCTCGAATGCGACAAATTCACCCAAACGAGGAAGATGATTCTGATGAAGTAGAACTCCGGAGTTTCGGAACTTCAGAGCTTCGGAGTTTCAGTACCTCAGAGCTTCAGTACTTCAGAGTTTCAGTAATTCCGAGGTACTGAGGTTCCGAGGTTCCGAAGTTCTGAGGTTCCGAAGTTCTGAGGTTCCGAAGTTCCGAGGTTCCGAAGTTCCTAACTAAACAGCCCTTCAACCGAAAGATACCTCTCACCGGTGTCGTAGTTGAAGGTTAAGATTCTTGAACCTTTTGGAATCTCGGGCAACTTTTTTGTTACTGCTGCAAGTGAAGCACCTGAAGAAACTCCGATAAACAATCCTTCCTCCTCCGCAGCTCTGCGGGTGAATGAAAATGCTTCGTCTTTCCCGACTGTGATTACTCCATCATAAATTCCGGTGTTCAAAATTTTTGGTACAAACCCGGCACCGATTCCTTGAAGAGGATGTGGTGAAGGTTTCCCGCCTGAAAGGACCGGCGATAATTCGGGCTCAACTGCAAAAACTTTTAGTGATGGAAATTTCTCTTTAAGAATTTCAGCAACACCTGTAATGTGCCCACCTGTTCCAACACCAGTGATCATATAATCAATCCCATCAGGGAAATCATTTAGAATCTCAAGAGCCGTGGTTTTTCTGTGGATTTCACTGTTTGCACCATTTTCAAACTGCTGAGGCATCCATGAATTTGGAATTGAAGCGATTAGTTCTTTCGCTTTTTCTATAGCACCTGTCATTCCCTTTTCGCGGGGAGTGAGTTCAAATGAAGCGCCATAAGCTGACATCAGTCTTCTTCGTTCAATCGACATCGATTCAGGCATAACCAGTATTAATTTGTAGCCCTTTACGGCAGCCACCATTGCAAGTCCAATCCCTGTGTTGCCTGAAGTGGGTTCAACTATTACACTTCCCTTTTTCAGCAAACCTTTTTTCTCTGCATCTTCAACCATCGCCAGGGCGATTCTGTCTTTTATGCTTCCGCCGGGATTGGCTCTTTCAAGTTTTATCCAAACCTCATAATCATTGTTAAACAATTTATTTAATTTTAGATGAGGTGTGTTACCTATTGTTTCCAGGATATTATTGTATTTCATTTTTTACTCCATTGTTAAATTACAAAATCAAGATACGGTTCGGAATGTCCGTTTTGTTTTAATCGTACTTCACTTTTGTGATATACTACCGAATTTGCCGGCACACTTTCAGTGATCCACGCGTTACCACCTATTACACTTTTTTCTCCGATCACAGTATTTCCACCCAAAATCACCGCCTGAGCGTAGATCACCACATTGTTTTCAATCGTAGGATGTCGTTTAATCGAAGCGAATGACTTATCAACGCTTAAAGCCCCCAGGGTAACACCTTGATAAATTTTTACATCATTTCCGATTATGGTGGTCTCCCCTATTACAATACCGGTACCATGATCAATGCAGAATCTTTCACCAATTCCAGCTCCCGGATGGATATCTATTCCCGTTTTTTCATGGGCATATTCTGAGAGTATTCTCGCAATAACGGGAACACCCAGTAAAAAGAGTTCGTGGGCGATTCTATAAATAGTAATTGCATAAAATCCGGGATATGCAAGAACTACTTCATCAGTGCTTCTTGCAGCAGGATCACCCTTGTAAATCGCCTCGGCATCCATGTCCAAACTTCTGATTATGGCAGGCAGAGTGAAAGAAAAATCATTAGTGATAGAATTTACCAGCTCCTTTTCATCGATAACAGATTCAAGCAGTTTCTTTAAATCATACATTAACAAAACCGTGGATGAGGTTATCTCTTCAACTTTTGAAAAAGACTTCTCTGAATATTGTGGAAAAGCCAGTTTCAAAAACTTATCAATAAATTTTCTGCTCTCATCTTTCAGTGGAAGCAGGCATTGATGTCCTTCATATTTTTTAATAATTTGTTGTGCAAACTCTTCTATTGCGGTATTCATGGTTTTAAATGGTTTAATGCCGCGAAAGGCATACTGATGAAATAAGTGTTTTAAATTGGTTAAGGGTTATTGTAAGCTAAGTAAAATTAGCAACAACAAAGACAACAGCAACAACAGCCGTTGGAGGAAGAGTGGAAGCCCTTTGGGGTGGCTTCAATTGTGATGTGGTTCGGGTAAAAAGTGTGTTTCATTTTTTAATAATTAATGAACAAAAGATACAAATCTTACATATAAGTTATAACATCAAAATAATTGGTACAGTTCCTGAATTAAAATAAAATAGTAAAATTAAATGAAGTATCTCTCTTCATGCTATTTTGTATTTTAGAGGAAATGATTTTAAGAATAACAAATTGATGATAAATTCTCCCCCGATAATAAGATTTTGTCTGGTTCTGTTTATTTTTCTTTCAATTGGTTCCCCTGCTCAAAAGAATTATGGACAATTAACCACAACTGCAAATAATAACTTTAGCGGAACAAACCCCTCTGAAGTTTTGGTGATTGTGAATAAGGCAGTTGAAAATTTATATGGACTTGGAAGAAAATACTGCGAACTACACAATATCCCTCACTCAAATATGATTCTGCTCGATATTCCTGCTCGCCAACTGATCGATGGGCAGTGGGTCGAGGTTCTTCGGAATAATGAAATCATCTACGATTTAACCCCCGCCGACATGAGCAACCACTCCTGGCGTTATTTTAAAAAGAATATTCTTGAACCCGTCAAAAATCATCTACGAATCAACCACTTAAACGGTGAACCACTCGCTCATAAAATAAAATACATGGTCATTTTTAAAGGTGTCCCTTATAAAATTGCCCCTTATAATGAATACAGCTACATTGATGATGGTTCCCGCACGGCTGTGAGTGTGGATGCCCTTCTCTCGATAGCCTTTCAAAATGATTCACCGGGATTTGATATTCTTTCTCTTTTTGCTTCGCCTCACGCCTGGCAACCAAATCCATATTATAACATTGATATTGATTATTCAGGTGATCACAAATTCAGAAGCAATTATTATCAAAATACCTCAGGAATAAAACTTTCATATCTGGTTTCAAGGATTGATGGAGTAAATTATGAGGCTGTTTCATCACTTATCGAAAGAAATCTTATTCGTGACTTAAGTGGGAATAATATCTTTGTCCTCGACTATCATGATTCAACCTCGTATCAAGGGAAATTTCATGCGGCGGATGATGCTTACAAAGCTGCATTCAGGTTAAATCAACTTGGCTATGACTTTATCTATGAAAAAACAAATAGAAGACTTTATAAATTTGATAAAAAAGTTGTTGGTTATATGTCCAGCGGGAAACACGCCGGAATGCCGATAAAAACACCATATATTATGAGGGACAGCGGATCTGTTTTTGCCGCAGGTTCCGTGGTCTCAACCGTAGAAAGTTTTAGCGCCTTTTTTGCCGACAGCATCGGGGCTGTATTGAGCAGGCAGGATAATATGGCAGTGGTCACTGAATATATGGATGCAGGATTCTCCGGTGGTGCGGGTAACAGTTATGAACCATTCACCTCCTCAATTGTAAGCGATTCAATCTTTTTCCCTGCCTATGCCTCCGGTTACAATCTTGTGGATGCGACTTATATGGCGATGCCTTATTCTGGTTTCAGAAATGTGGTCTATGGCGATCCTTTTATGCATATAAGTCTTGGAAAACAAACAATAAATCATGAGAGTGAACTCTCTGATACTCTCCTTTTTATGGGCGAAGTGACTGTGGCACCGGGAACGATCTTAAAACTGGCAGATAATTCCCACCTGAAGTTTAAACATCTGGGGTTTCTTAAGAACAATGGATTTTTAAAAATCGGTGAAAATGTTACGATCTCCGGAACGAACCGGTTAAGGGCTCTGTTGCTCGACAATTCAGGTCTTCACCCAAAGTTATTATGGGCTTCCACCCCCGAAACCCGACCCGGCTCCACTTTCAGAATCTATAAAAAAACAGGATTGGAAAATTGGAGATTGATTGATTCTACTATTTCACTTAGCTATACCGACAACTTCATCACCATCTCTGAAGCTATCAAATCGGGTCACTCTGTTTCTTACCGGGTAACGGGTTATGATGGTGTTAATGAATCAGCCCCGACTAATGAGGCGGTTCTTCATGATGGACTTGGAGAAAACATATTTCAAAAAGAGGACGGATTTGTTATCTCAAATGTTTACCCCAATCCATTCAGTACGGTTCTCAAAATAAAATATCTTGTCCCCCCGGGTACAACTCCTGATCAATACAAATTATCACTTTTTGATCTCCTTGGAAGTGAAATTGCAATTCTACCAAATGCTCAAAGCTCATCAGCGATTCATGAAACTTCGTTTCATGCCGGTGGTCTCGCAAGTGGTGTCTATTTTATTGTAATGACTACAGGTAAGTCGATCATCGCCAAAAAAGTAATTTTGTTCAGATGATTCAGAGTATAGCCATTTTCTGAAAAAGAAATCCGTTTTCGTTATATTTACGAATGCGTAATATTTATTTTAGAGAAAAGAAGAAGTAGATGCAACTGAAGCTTGTAAATGAAGCAACCGGAAGCCACAAAGAGTTTTTTAATCTGAGTGGGAAAACAAAAAAATGAGTTTTCATACTATTTCATTTAAGAAAAAGCTTCCAATCTCGTTTAAAAAAGACCTTGAAAAAGTATTTTTCTTTAACCTGAACCAGGCAAAACATCTTGATGGTATCCAACAAAGCATCGATTCTTATGGGTTGATGAAAATTGTTGAGGATGGTTCATATCTCACGCTTGAGTTTGATAAATCCAAACCGGAGTCCCTCTTTGCCCTCGATGGTGATGGTTTTAATGCATCATTTCTTGGTGTGATTTGTTACGAATTTAATGGTGAGATTTGTGAGATCTGCCATATTGCGGTTGATCCGGAATGTACCTTTGCGGGAAGTTTTGAACCCGAAATGATTACATACCGACTTGTGGAAAAGGTCAGAAAAATTGCAATGGATCACAACGCAACCAGGATCAAAATCCCCTATTCTGATAAATATATCAACATAAAACAAAAAATCCTTACTATCCTGGAATAATAAATTATATGGACTTACAAAAATTTGTTGCAAATTTTGAATCAGCGATAGGTGGTGTGAAACCGGGTTCGTTAAATCCGGGAACTGTTTTTCATACCGACATTGAGTATTGGGACTCACTCGCAACTCTATCGGTGCTTGCGATGATTGACATGGAGTATAACACATCCATAAGAGCCGATGAATTAATTGAATGTAAAACCATTGAGGATGTTTTTAATCTCGCAATCAGTTCAGCAGATTAAAATCAGGAATTAAGATAAATCTGCATACATGGCTGAAATTAAAGGAATAAGTTACTACCTCCCAAAGAGGGTAATTACCAATGTTCAACTCTCGGAGCTCTTTCCCGAATGGTCTGTTCAAAAAATCGCAGATAAAGTTGGTATTAAAAACAGATACATCGCAGAGGATGAGCAGTGCGCTTCTGATCTGGCGTTTGAAGCTGCAAATAAACTTTTTGACGATTTGAAAATTAAGCCGGAATCGATAGATTTCCTTCTACTCTGCACCCAAAGTCCCGACTACTTCCTCCCCACAACAGCATGTCTTTTGCAAAACCGTCTTGGAATACCAACAACTGCCGGTGCTCTTGATTTTAACCTTGGTTGCTCCGGTTTTATATACGGACTTTCACTCGCTAACTCTTTAATTAAAGCAGGCGAGGCGAAAAATGTGTTGTTGATAACTGCAGAAACTTACAGTAAATTTATTGACGCGAGAGATAAAGGAAATCGTACAATTTTTGGTGACGCAGCCGCTGCTTGTCTTGTCGCTAAATCAGACAGGGACCAAATATCATCTTTCGTTTATGGAACAGATGGAACCGGCGGACAAAATCTTATAGTTAAATATGGTGGAATGAGAAATCGAAATGCTATGGAAGCTGATGAAGATTGTCTGGATGAGGAATCAGGACTTCTCCACCGAAAAGGGACCCTCGAGATGAAGGGTGCAGAAATCTTTAATTTTACTATAAAGGTGGTTCCCTCAACTGTCTCAAAAATACTTGATAAGGCGGGATTAACAATCGATGATATCTCCCTGTTTGTTTTTCATCAGGCAAACAGATATATCCTTGAACATTTAAGAAAAAAGATGGGCATCCCGGAAGAAAAATTTTACTATTTTATGGAAGACTGCGGAAACACTGTATCTTCAACAATTCCAATTGCACTGCATCATGCATTAATAGAGAAAAAGTTAAATCAGGGCGATAAGATACTGCTTCTTGGATTTGGGGTTGGTTATTCATGGGGCGGTTGCCTTTTAACGATATGACTTTAATCTATCGAGATTTATGAGTGTAGAATATATTAACGAAGGAGTTGACTTAAATGCACTCTCTGAATTACATCGAAAGAACTCACCCCAAAATCGTTGCCCGGAGGTGATGGAGTGGCAGTATAATTCACACAAGTCACAGGGTTCCACGATCTTTGCTGCGGTTGATGACAAAAAAGGGATTGTTGGATCTCAGGGTGCGATATTCTATAAACTTCTTGTATCCGGCAAAGAAGTAAATTCCTTTAAAGGCGAAGCCACACTCATCGAGCCGGATTCGAGGAACAAGGTGGATTTCCTGGTTCTCTATCAGTCTTGTATCGATTATATCAAAAATCACAACTGCGAACTTTTTTGGGGAATTACACCAATCCCTAAACTTTTTAGCACCTTTGGGGCAAAAAACCTTGGTAATCTCTACTCCACAGGAATTTTACCGTTGAATCCCAACGGTATGATCGACCTTTATCAACAAAATGTTAACCCTCACCCTAAAAAAAAATCACTATATCAAATAGTTTCTTTTTTTCATTTTATTCTTTTTTACCCCGTTTTTAAGCTGACTTTGATAAATAAAAGGCTGCCTGAAACAATTGAAGTCTTTTCAGAATTGAAAAATGGTAACGATATCATATCCCTTCACCTCAAGTTTGATTCCAAATACAAGGATCAGATATTTCTATATCAGGATTCTGAAATGATCAGGTGGCGACTCGATCTTAATCCCGCAAAAAAGACTCACAAGTTTTTTCTTTACAATGTGGATGAACTAAGAGGTTATTGTTACTTGCAAGAAAATGACACAAATCTCGAGATTTTGGAAATGATGTTTCTCGATCTAAATTTGATAAAACCACTTATCAAACATCTTGTTGTTAATCTTAATAAAGGTTTTTCTTCATTAACTATCATGATAAACCCCGAAAATGAAATAGCTAAAACCATCTCAGGTGTTTTAAAAACTTCCGGTTTCTGGTTTATCAAAAACAAAGCTGCATTCACCGTAATGCCCATGAATAGAAAACTTAAATATCCCGAAAGTGATGCAAGTAAATGGTTTCTAAGTGGACTGTGGCGGGAAGGGGTTTAGTGAAATGATTAAAGTTGCTTTAACTCATGATGTTGATAGAATCGATAAAATTTATCAATATCTTCAATACCCCCTCACTTCCTTGTTAAGAGGCAATTTTGGAAGGGCATGGTATCACCTCTCCACTGTCTCCAAATGGAAAACTGTTTATTGGAATTTTGAAAAATTAACAGAGCTTGAAGATAAATATGGCGTTCGATCAACATTTTTTTATCTGATCGAGACCATTCCATTTGATCTCTTTAAACCTTCCGAATGGAATTTGGCTCTTGGAAGATACGCTATTCGGGATAAAAGAATTCTTACTGCAATCGAAACCCTGAAAAAGGGGGGGTGGGAAATTGGACTTCACGGCAGTTACAACTCCTATAAAGATTTGAATTTGTTAAAATGGGAAAAGAAGACTTTGGAAGAGGCTGCCGGTTTGGAAGTAACAGGGATAAGACAACATTATCTCAATATGAATAACGATACCTGGCAGATCCAAAAAGATGCCGGTTTTCTTTATGATACAACACTTGGTTACAACAACACCATTGGGTTTATGGATGGAAAAGTTGCACCTTTCTCCCCTTTTCACGATCACTTCGTTGAATTCCCAATGACCATGATGGATTTTTGCTTTAATGCAGAAAAAGACAAATGGAAACTGACTGAAAAAATCACGAGTCAAGCCGAAGAAAATGATGGAATCATCGTTTTAAATTGGCATCCTGATAATCTGGATGAAGGCGATTTTCCGGGATTTTTCCGGGACTATGAAAATCTTATCCAATTTTACAAAGAAAAAGGTGCCCGATTTGACACCTTAAAAAATTATTATGCAGATCTAAAAACCTCAAAAATTTAATCTGGCTTATTACGGTTAACTGATAATAAGTTGTTTTTTTACCTGACTCTTCTGAATCTTCCTAAATTGTCCCGTTATCAACAAAAATATTCTGCCCTGTCACTGAGTTTGCATCATTGGAGACGAGGAACTGTATCATTGATGCAACAGATTTAACCGAAACAGCCTCTTTAAGAGAAGTTCGTTTATAGATGCGGTCTTTTTGTTCGGAAGTAAGTGATGCCGACATCTCCGTCTCCATAAAACCTGCAACAACACAATTGGATCTTATTTTTTTGCTACCCCATTCCCGGGCTGTGTTTTTAGAGAACGCTTCGAGCGCCCCTTTGGAGGCAGCGTACATGGAAAGTCCTTTGTAACCCGTGTGAACACTAATCGAAGAGAGGTGTACAATGGATCCCGCAATATTATTAAATATCATATTTCGGATTACATATTTTGTCATCATCACAGGTGCAAAAAAGTTAACATCAAACGAAGATTTTAGTTTGTCATAGTTAATATTGGTTATGATATCATCATACGCAAGGGCAGCATTATTTATAAATCCATGAATGGGTACCGATAGAGGAATAAACTCCACAAATATTTTATTTTTTACATTCTCAACATCTGAAAGATCAAAGATTAAAGATTTAAGATGTTGTGGAAATTTGTTCTTTAATATCTTCAATTCCTCTGTTTCACTCCGGCTGATGCCATACACCGAATAACCCGATTCGAGTAGTGTTCGTGCAGTTTCGATGCCGAGTCCTTTGGAAACTCCGGTCAATATGATGTTTTTCATTTTCTGGATATCTTTCCTGTTCTGGTCATTTCCAATTCTTCAACCATTATAAACATTCGTGGAATTTTGTATTCCTGCACTCTTAATCGAAGGAACTCTCTTAATTCCCGTTCTTCGAGAATCGCTTTTGATTCAGGCTGGATTTCAGCCACCAATATATTACCCAAAACCGAGTTTTTTTTACCGAATACCCGTGCATTTACAACTCCCGGGTGGCTGCGTAAAATTTCTTCCACTTCGAGTGGATTTACTTTAAATCCGCCGATATTTACAAAATCATTTTGCCTGGATACAAATCTAATTGTCATCGGGGATGTGTTGATTACCTCAACTATATCCCCACTGTCATACCAATCCCCTTCACAAATTAAATTTTCTGAAGCTCCCAGAAGTGATCTATGTAAAAACAGTTTGTTCTCCACTATTTTTAAGAGGTTCAGCGAATCTTCTTTTACACGGAAATTGTCGCCATCTCCGGTGAAAATAGTTCCTGCTTCTGTTGACGCATAGATATTCCTGAACTTAGCATTCACAAATATCTTTTTAAGTTCATCCGTAAGCTTTTCATCGTACCTTTCACCTCCCGAAGTCACATACATAACTGTTTCAAATACTTCCGATGAGGGTAAAAGTTGTCGGTAAAATGAAGGTGTCGCAGATAAATGTGTAATATGAGCTTCTGTTATCTGTTTTTTTATCCCTTCTTTGGGAAGATCAAACAAAAAAACAATTTGATTTAAATTAAAAAGTGCCTGAAAAAAGACATTTATCCCTGCAATATGAGTGGGATGATAACAAAGACCCCAAATATTATTTTCAAATTTTTTGCCGGTTTTCACTGAACGAAGGAACGAAGAAATTTTATGAGTTACACTTTTAGGTTTTCCCGTTGTACCCGAAGTGAAAAGTGTTAATGACCAGTCTTCATTTTTAATTTTCTCCAACAATGCAGTTGGGTTAGCTATTTCGCTGTATCTCTTATGGTTAACAGAATTGACATTTTCATCATTGATACCCAACTCCAAAAGTTCAAATTTTGTTAACCCGGAGTCGGTCAATACAATATTGTTGCCGTTACAGGCTGCTGCAAGAATTATGAGGTATATCTCATATTCATCGTTTGTGTGAAGAATCTTTGGGATCGATTCCAATCGATTTAAATCTGTAATCAGATCAGAATATGATTTATTTATCCCTTTTGAAGGAATATTGAGGAAAGAAGTCATTTTAAATAAAACCAGGCAGATTCATCATGTCAAGATACTGTTGTAGAAACGATAATTGGAGTTAAAAATTTAATTATATCAATCGGAGTTGATTAACTATTGGAATACCCTCCATCAATGGTGATGGTTGTTCCTGTTATCCAACCGGAAGCATCTGAAATCAAAAAATGGACAAGGTTTGAGATATCATCAGTTTTACCATATCCAAGAGGATATTTTTTTTCTTGTTCTTTTATTTGGTCGGGTGAAAGTGAGGTTTGTTGAGTCATCATCGGGGTCATTACCAGACCCGGGGCAATTGCATTAATTCTCACACGGCTCTTCGCAAATTCCAACGATAACACCTTCACGGCCGATTCAATAGCACCTTTGGTTGCGGCATAAATCGAAATTCCGGGTGAACCTCCTCTTTGTGCAGAGACCGAAGATAGAAAAACCACTGAAGCAGAAGGAGCGATCTTTTTTTGTTTGCTCAATTCCTTGAGAAACAAAATGTTTGAGGTAAAATTGGTATCAATTACATCAGTAATGCTCTCCTCAGATTGAAATTTTAGCGGGGCATACTCCGTAATTCCGGAAAAAAAGACAATCCCGTTGAGCGGTTTTTCGATTGCGGAGATATAACTGCTTCTCTCGTCCTTCGATCGGATATCACAGCGATCATTAAGACAAACCTGCCGGGGAAATTCACGCCTTAAATCGACCAGAACTTCCCGATTCCGACCCGTTATGTAAATCGTCGATTCATGCCCGGCAGCATGCAGAGCGAATGCTCTCCCCAATCCGGAGGTGGCTCCAACTACAAGAATTTGTTTCCCTGAAATTGAGAAATCACTCAACATTTTTAAGGCTCTCAACTTTATCAAAAAGTTCGGATAGAGTTTTACATTCTATAAATTCATTTGCTTTAATGGCAACATCATATTCTGATTTGATCATTGTAATTATGATTAATGCACTCAACGAATCCCATCCCTCAACAGCATCCCGAAAAACAGAATCAGGCTTTAAATGCGACCAGGCGGTTAACTCAAGTGCCTCGGCAAAATCTTTAATAAATTTATCAATTTCCATTATTTTTCCTGTAATTAAAGTTTAAATATTGAAGATGCCCACGATAAGCCCACGCCAAAACCGGCTACCAAAATCTTCGAACCTGATGAAACCCGACCTTCATCGATAGCGCATCGTAATGCTATAGGGATTGTGGAAGAAGTTGTATTTCCCCCGTTAAAGGTATAAATGGCATATTTTTCAGGCGGTATCTTTATCAGTTTACGGAGTGATTCAAGCATATATTTGTTTGCCTGGTGAAAAATCACCATGTCGATTTCATCCATGGTCATGTTTGCTTTGGCTAAAGTATCCTTAACCAAACCGGGAACTGTATTGATGGAAAAAGTGTAAATCTCTGTGCCGTTCATGTGAAGACAGGGTTTGGATGTGTTAGATTCAACCGATCTGTCAGCAAAAGCACCACCTTTTATTGTGAGATGATCTGCACCACCCCCGTCAGTTCCATATATAAACGGGTAAAAATGGTCTTCATCACTTTTCGTGATTAAAGAGGCGGATGCCCCGTCACCAAAAAACAAAACAGTTGCCTGATCATCGGGGTCAAGTGCTCTACTGATCGTGTCTGCGGTGATTAACAATACATTTGCGGCAATACCTGACATAATCAATGATTTTGCCAAACCCAATCCATAAATAAAACCCGAACATCCGTGAGAAAAGTCCAATGCACCGCTGTTTTTACGAATTCCCAATCTATCCTGAATTATGCAGGCATTTGTAGGAGAAAAGTAGTCGGGTGTTTGGGTACAAAGTAATACAAAATCTATTTCGCTTCTGTCTATCGGGAACTCTAAAAAAAGTTTTTCAGCAGCTTTCACTGCAATATCGTTTACCGTTTCGCCTTCAGACGCATAATAGCGATTTTCAACTCCCATCAGGTCCTTTAATCGTGAAGGTGGCCAGCTTGGGAATCGTTCATGGATCATTTCATTGGTAACAATTATTTCCGGTAGATAATACGAGGAGTATTTTAACCTGGCTGACATAGAAGAGATTCCTATTTTAAATTAAGCTTGTTATAAAGCTCGCCAAAAGTATTTAACAGCCCGTCTTCAAAAACATCAACTCCAAATTTGTGTTCAACTTTAACGGTAAGCTCGGCAAGATCGAGTGAATCGAGACCAACATCACGCAAATTTGTTGCATCTTCAGGTAATTTATCCAAACTCCTGTTTTTGTATCCCAGGATTTGATTAATAATCAAGTATAACTCACCCAATTTTTCCTCAACATTCCTCTGCTTGTCCAACATAAATTCTTTCTGTTTCTATATATAATGTTCAGTTTTGATGTCAAATATTTGTTTAAAAGCAATACAAATTTGCTTATTTAATAGCAAATATGAAAGGTAATTAATTTCTTCTGCAAACTGTTCCCCGGTGATACAATGGAGGATATTATTTTATTTTCCCATCAACCGTTGATACTCTGCGATCATAACATCTGCATTTTTGTTGATGTCATACTCTTCTTCTGCCGTTTTCCTCGCTGCAAGACTCATTCGATTGAGCAAAACAGGATCAAGAATAAGCTCTTTTAGCTTCTCTGTGATTGGAGAAACTTCTTTTGCGGACACAATAAAACCTGCTTCGCCATCTTTAAATAAGTATTGCAAACCACCAACCCTCGAAACAATTACAGGATTTCCACACGCCAGAGCTTCCACTGCTGAAACTCCAAATGATTCAAGAAGTGAGGGATACACTTCAATATCCAGAGTTTTGTGTACCTCATGAACTTTTTCATTCATAACATAACCTGTAAAGTTAACTTTCTCCTCAATTCCCAGCGATTTTGAAAGACTTTTCATTGATTCAAGATCAACCCCATCTCCGCATATTATAAGTTCGAGCCTTTTTTCAGGAAGATCGTTACAAACGGAGGCAAAAGCCCGAATCAGGTATTCCTGGCCATAGTTTGGAGATACTCCTTTTATGTTACCAATCCTGAGAACATCCCGATTTTCTTTACCAACAGGTTGAAATATGTTAAGATCTACGCCAAAAGGTGTGATGATGATATTTTTTGAAGTGTATTTTTTTGTCTCCTCAGCCATGAACCGACTGGTGGAAAAAATGGTATCCGCTTTCGAGAGTGTATATTTAAACAGTTTACGATGAATTGGTGAGCGTCTTGGGAAACTAAACACATCCAACCCCCAAACCGATACAATAAAAGGGTGTTGACCGCTTAGCGCCCCCAAGAGTCCATAACTCGAGGCGTAATGAGAATGGACAATATCAGGATTGACCGCCCTGATCACTTTTTTAAGTCGTTTTAACTCAAGGAGATAACTCCCCTTCTTAAAAGATCCTTCACCACTTGCCGCTGTAACATTTTCGACATTGCCTTCATGAATCACTACATTCTCAAACTTCTCAAAAGCTTTGGTAAAACCAAAAAGATGGACTTCAAGCCCTGATTTTGATAAAACATCAGCCCACTTTTTTGTATGTGTAGATCGAAGGTCGGCAAGCATCAGGAGTTTTATCTTTTTCAACAAAACTCCTGATACATTAACCGTAAATTGTACTTATTAATAATTTACACCAACATTATAAAAGAAGAAACCGTAGATATCGGCAAGTTCTTCGATCGTCTGCGAAGTGCTTTTTCCGGCTCCATGGCCCGCTTTTGTAGTAACGCGTAGAATAACGGGATTTTTGGTTGACGCTTTTGCCTGCAATTCTGCTGCAAATTTAAACGAATGAGCCGGGAAAACCCGGTCATCATGATCCGCAGTTGTAATCAAAGTTGCCGGGTAAGTAACACCTTTTTTAACATTATGAAGAGGTGAATACTTAATCAGGAACTCAAATTGATTTTTGTTATCACTTGAACCATATTCAGAAACCCATGCCCATCCGATGGTGAATTTGTGGAAACGAAGCATATCGAGAACACCCACCTGTGGAATTGCGACTTTACAAAGATCAGGCCTCTGAAGCATAACCGCACCCACCAAAAGTCCACCGTTACTACCACCATTTATAGCAAGTTTTTCAGGTGTGGTATAACCGCTTTTTATGAGATATTCGGCACCGGCGATGAAATCATCAAATACATTTTGTTTCTTTTCCAGCATCCCTGCTTCATGCCAGTTTTTACCATATTCGCCACCACCTCTAAGACATGCCATCGCATAAACCCCGCCACTCTCGAGAAGAGGAATAATTGACAGTCTAAACCCGGGAGTCATTGAAGCATTAAATCCGCCATACGCATACAACATTGTCGGGGCTTTTCCGTCCGGCTTTAATCCTTTTTTGTGGACGATAAACATCGGTATTTCGGTTCCATCTTTGCTTTTGTAGAAAATCTGTTTCGACTCAAACTGACTTGCGTCAAATTTTAGCTTCGATTCTCTAAAAAGCTCCACTTTGTTTTCTGCAACTTTATACAACCAAATTGATGAAGGAACAGTAAATGAAGTGAATGAAAAGAAGACTTCTTTATCTTCCTGTTTACCACCAAAACCGCTAACCGAACCGATACCCGGAAGCGGGACATCAAAAAGCTTTTTACCATCAAGCCCATAAACTTCGGTGATGTTCTGAGCATCTTTCATATATGTAACAATTAATCTGCCGTCTATAAGTGAAGTACCATCTATAACTTCATTTTTATTTGGGATTATTGTTTTTTTATCGGAAAGATCATTCAGATTCCACTTTTCGATTGTGTAATTGGGGGCGTTTTTATCAGTAAGCATAAACAATTCGCTTCCAACATTTCCAATCGCCGAGAAGGTTGCCTCAAATTTGTCAACCAATGGAATAAATTTGCTGTCTTTTTGCAGGTCTTTATAATAGAGGAGATTGTGTCTTGCCGAACCTTCATAAACATAAAGCAGCAGATACTTTTCATCGTCTGTAACTGCTGCTCCATAAATTTCTTCCGGCTTTTGTTTGTTTTCGTAAACGAGTTTATCTTCAGATTGTTTTGTGCCAAGTTTATGATAAAACACTTTTTGGAATTCATTTTTTCCTTTAAGCACTTCACCTGTTGGAGCCTCATAAGCTGAGTAAAAGAAACCATCCTTATACCACGACATTCCTGAGAACTTGATCCATTCGAGGTGATCAGTCAGCTCCTTGCCCGTTTCAACTTCCTTTACAAAAAACTCATTCCAGTCGGATCCACCTTTCGAAATGGCGTAGCCACAATATTTACCATCATTTGAGATATAAATGCCGGAAAGGCTTGTAGTACCATCACTCGAAAGTTTGTTTGGATCGATAAATACACTTGGTTCACCCGTCAGACTGTTTTGGATGTAGAGAATACTCTGTTCTTGAAGTCCGTCGTTTTTGAAGAACATGTAATATTTACCTGCCTTGAATGGCTGTCCATATTTTTCGTAGTTGTAAAGTTCCGTGAACCTGTCTTTTAATTTGTTACGGAACGGAATATGAGCGAGATATCCCCGGGTAACTTTGTTCTGTTCCTCAACCCATGCCTTTGTATCATCGGCGTTGTCATCCTCGAGCCATCTGTAGGGGTCAACTATCTCTTTACCGTGATAGTTGTCCTTGACATCATTTTTTTTGGTGTCAGGATATTTTAGTTGTGCCTGGGTAGTCGCAACAAAACATATAAATGTCAAAAATATAAGGATCGTTTTCATTTTCTTCCGGAATTTATTAATTAATTATCTCATCAAAACCAATTTTCGGGTCATTGAAAAATTACCTGAAACAAGTTTATAAAAATAAGTACCTGAACTCAACTGTTTTGGCTCAAAACTTATTTCATGCGCTCCGGCTTCCATTGTCCCGTTTATCAATACTGCCACCTGTTCACCAAGTGAATTGAATATCGAGAGGTTTACCGGTCCTTCAACAGGAAGAGCAAATCGGATCACCGTTGAGGGGTTAAAAGGATTTGGATAATTCTGATAGAGTGCATAATCAGTAATTACTCCAACAGCCATTGTCTGCAAAAGTGGATAAGTTGTGATGGTTCCATCGTAATCTCTTTGCAGAAGTCTGTATCTGTAACTTCCGGGTAGAAGGTCTTTATCTATATATTCATAGTTACAAAGCGCACAAACACCCTCACCTCTGATAAATGAAACCTCTTCCCATTTTTCAGTACCGGCTTTTGTTCTTTCCACAGCAAATCCTGCATTGTTAATTGCATTTGCAACAGTAAAGCTGAGAATTACACTGTTACCCTCAACCACTCCATTAAATGAAATCAGTTCTACCGGTACTGCACTTGGATCGGTAAACTTCACCATGGTTCCTGAATTGCCTGCAAACCAGGCGGTTCCCGCATCAAGTGCAAACATGTCGTTAAAAGTGTTGATTGTCTGACGGGGTTCCTCTTTCCATGTAACTCCACCATCATTAGAAGTATAAACATAACCCGACGCACATGCAGCAAATGCAACAGTACCATTTGGACCTTTTACCATTGCTGTGCTCCAAACAGTGTTGTCAGGCATAATTGTTGAAGGAGTCCAGGTTTCACCACTGTTTGTGGTATAATAAGTGTTTCCTGAAGTGCCTGATGCAATACCAACATTTCTGTCAACAAAAGAGATGCCGTATGAACCGAGTCCTCCTGCACCAAACTGTTGAACCCAGGTTGTTCCACCGTCAGTTGTTCTAAAAATTGTTTCACCCGTCCCGCATATAAATGCAAATGAAGTATCAATAACATCAATATCCCAGGCAAGAGTTGTCGTTGGAAGATTTACGAGGGTCCAATTGGCTCCGCCATTAACGGTTTTCATTATATTGCCGTTACTTCCCGTTGCCATTCCATACTGTGTGTTTATGAAATCGATGGCAATAAACTGATTTGTGGTTCCAAGACCTGCTTCAAATTCTGTCCAGGTGGCACCGCCATCTTTCGACATCACAATTCTGCTGGAATCACATGCACCATAAATTGTATTAACATCAGGGACAGCTATTTCATTTATTTTTCTGCCATTTGTCACACTCATCAGGCTCCATGTGGTTCCACCATCAATGGTTTTTCCCATAAATCCTGAATTACCAAAAACATATCCGTTCATGGCATCTGCAAAAGCAATGTCGTTAATTGTATTAGTCGAGAATCTGTATCCCATCATTTCCCATGTAGCTCCTGCATCGGTTGATTTGGCGAGATATCCCCTGCCTCCGTTACTGAAAACAGTGTTGTCTCCATAAAAATCGACTGCATACTTAACTCCGGGACCACTTCCTCCGGGAAGAAAGAAGGAGTTCCATGTAGCTCCTCCATCAGTGGATCTGAAAGCAACGGTATCAGTTCCAACTGCAACTCCAACTCCCGCACTGTTAAAATCGATATCCCACAATATGCGGGAAGTTGAGGATACTTCGTATAACTGAGTCCAGGTGGTTCCACCATCGGTTGTTCTAATAATTCTGTGCTTGGCTCCAACCACATAACCTGTGTTGGCATCTGTAAATCTGACAGCTCTATAGTCAGCTGAAGTAATGCCTCCAAGATTTACCTGTGCAAATGTGGCACCGCCATCAGTTGATTTTAATACCGTTCCCGTGTTTCCAACTACAAAAACAGTGTTTTGATCGAGTGCATATACTCCATAAAGTGTTTTCGTTGTGAGTGCGGTATTGCTTTGTGAAAACCAGCTCGCTCCGCCATCAGTGGTTTTGATAATAAATCCATTAAAGCCAACCGACCATCCGATCAAAGGTGTTGCGAAGTGAATTCCATATTTGGTGGTGTCGGGGGCATTGGTAATTGGAATCCAGGTTCCACCTCCATTGGTGGTGCGATAAAATCCACCTCCAAGAGCACCTGCCGCCCATCCATTCATATCATCTATGAAGTATAAATTTCTAAAAATCGATTCAGTGGTGTCAAAAATGGTTATGTCCCAATTAACTCCGCCATCGGTGGAGAGGAAACACTGACCATAATTGCTCAAGGCTAAAAATTTGTTTACACCAAGAACAGACCCCGAGTAAAGGTCGTTCGCCGTAGGATACGGATTGAGGGTTGTCCAGGAAGGTTGCCCGTTTATCAGAACAAACCCTGCCAAAACAAAAATGAAAAAGTAACTTTTACACATAACATTACCTCATTTTAACTGATTGATTGAAATCGAGTTTAGAAGATTTTTGTCCCTGCATTATTTGATCAAACTTTTCCCGGGCGCAACAATTGACCATCTGTTTAATTTCAACAATTTTTCTCACAAAGTTGATACCAAATTTACAAATTTTAAACTTCATAACATTTAATTGATCAAAAACACATTTATAATTTGCATTTGATTAAAATTCTTTTAATTATTCCGTTGATACTAAAAATTTTTTATTGAAACCGGCATTTGTCATTCAATTCTCCTGCCGGAACTAATAAAGATCGACGAAAACCAAAAAAACGAGGTTAACCGTGAAGATCAATCTTAACCGCTTTAGAGTTACCGCTCCCGGAAAATTTAAACTTTCCGCACATCCCGCCAATTATACGGCAAGGATGAAATCTAAAGAAGACGCGAAAGCAGACCTTGAAGCCAATGTAAAATCGATGGCTGAAATGCAAGACATGATGTATGCCCACGACAAGTGGGGTCTTTTGATTCTTTTCCAGGCGATGGATGCCGCAGGTAAGGATGGCGCAATCAAGCATGTTATGAGTGGAGTGAACCCCCAGGGTACTCAGGTCTTTAGTTTTAAAGTGCCTTCAGCGGAAGAACTTGATCACGATTACCTCTGGAGATACACCAAAGCACTCCCCGAAAGAGGAAGAATTGGTATATTTAACAGGTCTTATTATGAAGAAGTATTGGTTGTAAAAGTCCACAATCTTCTCGAAGCAGAGAAACTCCCCGACCCCGTTCTAAAAGATGATATCTGGAAAAACCGCTACGCTCAAATCAGAAATTTTGAGAAGTATCTGAATGACAATGGAATTAAAGTCCTAAAATTTTTCCTGAATGTTTCAAAGGATGAACAAAAAAGAAGATTCCTCGAAAGAATTGATAATCCGGCAAAAAACTGGAAATTTTCTTCTTCCGATCTAAAAGAGAGAGGCTATTGGGATCAGTACCAAAAGGCGTATGAGGAGGCAATTGCAAACACCTCAACCAAATATGCACCGTGGCATATCATCCCTGCTGATAAAAAGTGGTTTGCAAGGCTTGTTATTTCAGAAATAATCACCGAAAAACTAAAAGAATTAAAAGTTCACTACCCTGTAATCTCTGATGAGCACAGACAAAATCTTGCCGGTTATAAAGAAGCGTTAATGGCAGAAGAGTGATTTTAATTATTAAATATTAATTATCAGGTATTAAATGTCCGGTATTAGGTATTATTTTTTGAGTTACCTGAGGAATTTGGAATACTTAATATTAAATAAAATACAACACGGATGAAGCGGATATGACGGATAAACACGGATAAATAAATATCCGTGAAATCTGTGTTAAATCCGTGTCATCCGTGTTGAAAATATATCTCTGCGAAAATCCGTCTAATCTGCGTGTATCCGCGTCCCCTATCTCAACTTTATCCACGTTCCAAATAAAAATCCGTGGAATCCGTGTTAAATCCGTGGAATCCGTGGAACTATTCGAAAATTCTACTTAATTAAAAGCATTTTCTTTGTAGATGTGAACTCACCGGCTTTTACTTCATACATGTAAAGTCCACTCGGAAGGTCTTTTGCGTTAAACTCCACCTGATGGAATCCTGCAGCCATTGTTGAATTTAGTAACTGCGCAACTTTTTGACCAAGTGTATTGTAAACGCTTAGTGAAACTTCACCCGCAACCGGAATCGCAAAACGAATCACAGTGGAAGGATTAAAAGGATTTGGGTAGTTCTGATCAAGTGAATAAACTGTTGGATTACCTTCACTATCAACTGTGTTTGCATTTATAACAACTGCAATTGGATTTGAATATGTGAATGATCCGTCGTGATCCACTTGTTTAAGTCTGTAAGAGACTTTTCCATTTAAAAGGGTTCTGTCTTCAAACGAATAAGAAATTGGTGATGTTGTTGTTCCGTTTCCGTCAACTTCTCCAATTTTTATCCATTCACCTGAAGTTTTTCTTTCAATTTCAAAAGCCTTGTTATTTAATTCAGTAGCGGTCATCCAGTTCAACTCAACAAGTCCAACAGAAACATTTGCACTAAATGAAGCCAGTTCAACAGGTAGTGGTGCAAGTTCCGGTGGAATCATCATGGCAGCAAGCCCAAATGCGGGATTAACTGTGTTTACTGTTCCCCACATGCCATCAACAGAAGTTGCTGCATTTGGAAACAGTGTACCATCTAATTGTCTCGCCTCTATTCTACGGACTCCAAGTGCATTATTATTTGGAATTATCACACCCCATGAACCTGCAATTGCATTAACACTGTCACTATAAAATTGTGCGTAAGAATTGGCAACTGTATTAGCCGATCCGTCATTTTCAACAAAAGTTGCTGCCAAAGGTCTTCCTGTTCCTTCAACATTGTCGTATAAAACCACAAAACTTTTTGCAGGAACCGCAGCTCTGCTCCACAAACCTGAACCTGTGGTGTCACCACCGGCAGTTTCAAATTTTATTACTCTTGTAGAGTCGGAAGAAGTAACTCTGGAAACAATAGCTGTTCCTCCCATACCGTCATTTAACATTACTCTGAAAAATACATATCCACCGGGAGTAAAACGGGCGTTTCCGGACGGTTCATTTACAAACCAGCCTGTGTAACTTCCGGTTGCATCGGTCATAAATTCACCGTAATTCCCATAACTTGACAGCGAAGGACCGGACGATCTTACAAAATCACTGTCCGATCTCACAAATATCACATTACCGGCACCACTTGTAGTAGCCGAGTTGGTTGAAATAATTATCTGATTAAAATATCTATAAGTGGAGCTCGGGGTCAACCCGGAGATGGTCGCGAAATAAGCAAAAGGCATTCTGGCGGAGTTTGTTCCATTAACACCTTCAATGAATTTCGGTTGAATTGTTACATTCATGGTCTGAGCAAACATCAAACCCGTGAATAACATCAACAGGGGGAGAATTTTTTTTAACATATCTTATCCATTTATTGTAAATCAATGAATCTCCTGTCAACTAATCTCTATAATTTTTAAACAGGAAATCCAATTAAAGTTATCCCACAAAATACGATTAAACTTAACCTTAAACAAGTTATCAAACTGTGAACAAAAAAACCCGCCACATCTTTCAACATGGCGGGTGAACAATCTTATTAAACTACAGGAATAAAATCTATAATTAATAATTTATAATTATAATTATTTGAGCAGTACCATTTTTTTGATTGAGCTAAACTCACCTGCTTTTATCTCATAAAGATAAAGTCCGCTGGGGAGATTTGCCGCATCAAATGATACCTGATGATAACCTGATTCCATTGCTCCGTTAAGAAGAGTGACCACTTTTTCACCAAGGGTATTGTAAACATTTAAGGTAACAACTGAAGCTGTTGGTAATGAAAAACGGATCATCGTTGTTGGGTTAAATGGATTTGGATAATTCTGATCCAGGGTAAATGTTGTTGGTGCAAGTTCCACCTCAACAACATTTGAATACTCAAAAGTACCATCATTATCCACCTGACGGAGTCTGTATTGGATTTTATTTCCTGTAACAGATTTGTCAGTAAAAGTATAATATTTTGGTGAGTTTGCGGTACCATGACCTTCAACAAATCCTATCTTCTGCCATGTTCCGGTTGAATTTCTTTCAACATCAAACCCGTTATTATCAACCTCGGTTGCAGTCTCCCAATTAAGAGTTACAACATTTCCTGCAGCTCTCGCTGTGAAGGAGGTTAGCTCGACTGGGAGAGCGTCCGCTTCCCCACCTGTGAAGTCGGAGAATGAAGTCAGTCCCGTGCCGGAAAGTTTATTTTCTGCCGGTATCGCAGAGTTCAGAGGGGACCATGAAGAACCGCTCCATCTGCCGCCCCAAAGGTCAGCTTTGTTTCCTGCTACATCTCCATCGGCATAAAAAAGATCAATATCATAAACGGGATTTGTTATTCCCGATCGTGAGATTGTCCAATAACGGTTAATGTAGTTCCCGGCACTTGTATTATTTGGGTGTTTAGCGTTGATAACCTTGGCACTTACAAAAGCGTTTGAGTATGTTCCCGATGTCATGTTTATTGTTACGGGCGAATATTCAAGAGTTCCGGTGTTGTCCCCGATGGGAAATGTGAACGAACCGTTGGCGGTATAGACTTTTCTCAACTCACCTGCATCGGCGATAATCATTTTTGATGCCGAAGGTGATGTGATGGTTAGGTTTGTTACGGTAAGGTTTTTGTCATCAAGATCAAGATTTCCGGATTCGATTTCAACATTTGTAGCGGTTGTGGATTTGCTGAGTGTAACGCCATTTGAATTATTAATCCTGAGTGTCCCCGTTATTGAGGCCGGCAAGAGAGCACCAGTGACCTGTGCGGCACTTCCATTAAATTCGTATGTTGCATTCGCCTGTAAAATTTTATTACCTGTAACCGTGATGTTTCCATCAAGTCCGGAGGGGTGTCCTGATTTTAGTGTTGATCCTGCAATGGCAGTAAAATTACCCTCTACACTGATCTCGAATGAACCAAGATCAATGACCGCACCTGATGATGTATTCCAGTAACTCGGGGTACCAAGCGTCAAATCGCTCTTAAAGACTTTGGATGCAGTGGCGTTAAAAGAAAGCTGCATACCGGCGATTTCGGTCTTCCCCCAATCAAACTCTCCGGTGCCATGAATACTCATTACTGATGATCCCAAAGATAGAATCAAGCCGTCGTTATACAGGCTACCATACAAAATGATATTAGCATTGGAAATATCCCACAAGCTCTCTTCACTAATCTCTATATCTTGCAATATTTGGAAATTGTGTGAAGTACTGCAACTAAATGTTGCCCCATTAATAAGTTGAAAATCTCCGTTTACAAAAGTGTACGCAAGAGATGCAAGTGAAATGGCAACTTCATCCAGGATCAGGGTTCCGTAAGTCCGCCCGCCAGTGAATGAGGCAACATTCTTTACCTGAAAAATACTTTGAGGGTTTAGATAACGAAATTTTACTCGGGAATATGTGTCACCTGATTGTACCCATTTGGCTCCACTCTCCATAACAAGATTCACCTTGTGGTCGAAAGAACCTGATGTAATCGTTCCGTTGCTTTTGATAACAACATTTGTTACAGTATCATTGGCTAACACCCAATCACCGGAAGCAGTCATTGAATGGTTTGCCTGCACATTAAACACCTGACCGGAAGTAGAAAAGTTTGTGGGTGACGGACCGGTACCATCCGGGGTTGACGACTAGTTTGAAAGGTCGGTGACATCAAGATTGCCTTTTGAATAAAATTCTGTTTGTGCCAAAACCGGCAATGAAATAAATATGATAAATATTGCTGATGAGAAAAATCTGTTCAAATTGGTTCTCCTGAATGTTTGATGTTACTTATTCAAAACTATTCCGCAGTTGTAACGCGGGTTGAGTTAGACCTGAAACCTTGTTGTGAAGTGATCGCCCATCAACAGGGACAAGCACACTATAACATGGTCGCTGAATTAGTTTATTAACAGATGATAGAAATGAACATGGAGAACGCGAACGCGCTCCACGCTGAGGGGGTAAAAAAGAATTGCCTGTTTGAAATCCGGGCTTTCCGGAAGATTGTGGGTTCAAAATCTCGGATAATTGTGAAAAACCTGAGGTTAATATAGATAATAATACCGAAATAGCATAACTACAATTCGTTTTTCTAAAAAAAACCCGCCACATCTTTCAACATGGCGGGTTAATTTTTTGAACACGATATTCAGGATGGGAAACGATGGTCACGATGGATTCTCTATTCCACTAAGTTTTTCTTAATCCTGAAAATCTTGTTAATTATCGTGATTATCTTTAATAATCGTGATCATCGTGTTCTACTTCATCAAAAGCATTTTCTTAATCGAGCTAAACTCACCTGCTTTGATCTCATAAAGATAAAGTCCACTGGGGAGATTTGCCGCATCAAATGATACCTGATGATAACCTGATTCCATTGCTCCGTTAAGAAGAGTGACCACTTTTTCACCAAGGGTATTGTAAACATTTAAGGTTACAACAGAAGCTGTTGGTAACGAAAAACGAATCATGGTTGCAGGATTAAATGGATTTGGATAATTTTGATCAAGTGCAAAAGTTGTCGGGGCAAGTTCCACTTCAACAACATTTGAATACTCAAACGCACCATCATTATCCACCTGACGAAGTCTGTACTGGATTTTGTTTCCGGTTACAGATTTGTCAGTAAAATTATAATACTTTGGTGAGTTCGCAGTACCATGACCTTCAACAAATCCTATCTTCTGCCATGTACCCGTTGAATTTCTTTCAACATCAAAACCGTTATTATCAACCTCGGTGGCAGTCTCCCAATTAAGATTCACAACACTTCCGGTTGCTCTCGCAGTGAAGGAGGTAAGTTCTACGGGGAGGGGTTCGGATTCGCTCTGAACTATTATTTCACTAAAACTGGTGATTTCCAAATAATACTCGTCATTTACACCATCATAAGTCATAAATCCAAAATCGGTAAAATCTCCTGAACCAGGAGTCCCCCTCTTATAAAGTTTAACATCCGAGTTTTCGGGAGTTAAAGAGGTTAATCCTAAAAAGGAACTTCTTTTTATTCTAAAATTTACGGAAAATCCTGCAACACCGTTGTTCGTTATTACCCATCTGTATTGGCTGACATTTCCGGGGAGACCGGAAGCATTAGATGGAGGAGTGCCATAAAATGCTACTTGGATTGTACCACCTGTAATTACGGAAGTAAAATCTAACCGCAAATGTTCATCAATAGGTATTATACTCGCCCCGGCAGTAACGGTTTGGGTGCCAATTGCCGTCGGAGTTGAATATGTATGAGAACCTAAATCAGATACATCATCAATATTATAAACATTCCATTCTGTCTCTAAAGTCGGGAATCCTGCGACAGGACTTGTAGTTATTCCACCAGTCACAGTACTTTTTCTTCGGAGTGTTTTGTTAAGAGTTGAGTGGGTCGCTGATGACCATTCAGTACCAGGATCACTTCCAATACTGCCAAAAATATCAACATTCGAACTGGTTGAAACTTTAAAAAGTGCTACAGCATCGTCTCCATTAAAACCGCAGGCAGCACTGGTGGTCGAAATTCCTCCATAAATTGTTGCCGCAACATCTCTGAATACAATGGTCGAATTATTCAACAAGCTTCCAGTGAGACCAATATCAGAGCTAGGTGTGCCTGCACCATTACTAAAAAGTCTTAATCTATAGTCGCTTAAATTTACAGTCGCGCCAGTTCCATTAAAAATCTCAATATATTTATTATTTGAAGAGCCTTCAACATATTCAGAAATAAAAAGATCAGTTGCATTGGTAGATTCAACGCAAGAAATATTAGAACCTGATCCAGAAGTTAAGCCCGAAGCAGATGCAGAAATTTCAAAAAGCTCATTTGTATTATACTTCAGGTCTGTCCAAGATTTACTCCCCGAAGATAAAGACTGTGTTAATCCTAGAAGAACGGATGAAAGAATCCCACTGCCTCCTGTTCTCGATAAGGTTACAGAGTTAGCAGCATCAAGATCTTTGTTACCATTTTCATCAACGGCATCAACGGTCACAGAAAAATCTTCATCCAAATTAACAATTGACGGATAAGAAGAAAATGTCAATTTTGTCGAGATAACTTGAATCGTGTTCTCGTTCGAAGACACCTGTGCAGCAATCGAGGATGCAATTCCCGATCCGGTGGGATCAGTTGTGAAACCATGGCCGGTCTGAGGGATTGAAAAAGCCAAGATCTGATTATCTGTGATGCCGGAACTTTGCAAATATACTAAAATTGTTATTTCTGATGTTTCGCCGTCACCTATAACCAAATTTTCACCTGTTACAGGTATGTTGATCTCATCGTTAGTTATTGTGACAGTACCAGTAGTTACAGCGCTAACACCATTTTTTACGAGAACTCCTTGAATGGCTGATGCCCAGTTTGCTGTGTTTGAACCGCCAGGAGAAATACGAATATTTGTTATTTTTGTCGCAAGTCCATCTGTAGATCCTTTATCCTGAATTCTAATTTTGAACACCTCATCTGCTTCACCTAATTGGTCTGTTAGCGAAGAAATATTTTGAGCAGAAACCTGAGCAAGAGGAACGAGAATGTCGGAATCGCTGTCATTTAGAAAAGGATCAGTACTGAATGAGGTAGTGGCGGTTGTTGTAGTCTGATAATTTATTCCAGACCCTGTCCCATTATACTCATAGATATAGATAAAATATTCAGTGCCGGCTGAAAGATTTGAAAGACTGACACTCAAAGCGGCAGGAGAAGTGTTGTTGAAGACGCAATAATAACCAGTAGAACCCAGTTGGGTACCTTTGCTGCTCCAATTTGTACTTGCAGTATAAGTTGTTCCATCTGTTGGAGCTGTGTGGGAGCCACTAGTACCTTCTTTCACAAATACCGCTCTTCCGGCACCATCACCAATTGTCCAGTTGATTGTCATTTCTGATGTTGTCACCGATGAAAAAGCACCTATAGTAGCACTTGTGGTGGGTTCTGCTGTTCCAACCAATTTAACATCATCGATGACCCAACGCTCATTGTCGCTATTATTTAATAGTGTGACTCTGACTTTTGCTTGGGACATATCGTTCGGTAAATCGATTGTTACTGTACTTACCCCACTCGATCCGGAGGGTGATGTAGTCGCTGTTGGTGAACCATTCCCGTCATATGTGATAGAAGCCGTCCCGGTAGCAGTAAAATCCCATCGTTGATTGGCAGCGCTGCCAGCGACAGTAATTTCGCTCGAATAACTACTTCCATTGTCAGTGCTAATTTCAACTCTAACAATATCAGTACCATCTATACCATTATTATTAGTCACTGACATACCGGCTAATCTAAATGTTAAGGACTTATTTGTATAGCCAGATAAATCTAAATTAGCAAATGTCAATGTTGAAGTAGTGTTCAAAGCCTGCCACCCTCGCGAGCCAGAAACAAAGAGGTTTGAGTTGGCAGGTAGACCCCCAGATCCATTTGTACCGGAACTATTTCCGCCATTAGTGTTTGTAAAAGTTAATGTGGGTGTAGCAGGAGTTGATTCAAAATCCTGTATTGCGATTGTGATCTGCCCAAAACCATCAAAGGCGAGGGCAGTGAATAATAGAAGTAAAAAAGTATATCTTTTTAACATATTTAATCCAATTGTATATAAAGAAAATTCATAAATGTATGGTCAAAGCTAAACAACTCAATTTTAAGGAATTGTTAAGAAAATGTAAAACTTGCTTTTGAGAAGATTAAATAGTTCCGGCGTATAAGCAAGTGGTAATTGATAGCCAAAAATCGGCACAAAAGTGCATAATACACACAATTACCAAGGAAAAACCGGTTAGATTTTTTTTGGGTGACTACTGCGGCTGCAGTAGCTGAATGAATGGGTGCTAATTGGGAAAAGGCACATGCAAAACTATAAAATTATTGATTGAAATGCAAGGAAAAAAAATAATAATATTGATTAAATTAATGTTAATTTTTTTGAACACGATATTCACGATGGAAAAAGATGTGCACGATACTTCATCTGAACACGATATTCACGATGGAAAAAGATGTGCACGATGGAAAAAGATGTGCACGATAGTCTTCTTTTTGAACACGATATTCACGATGGGAAAAGATGTGCACGATGGAAATAATTCATTCCAACAGAAATTTCATCATGATCATCTTTAAAAATATTACTCAAAGTGTTTTTGAGTAAGAAATGTTAAACTTTAGAAATCTCATCGTGAATATCTTTAAAAATCGTGATTATCGTGTTCAAAAATCGTGAATATTGTGTTCAAAAAATGATCGTGACCATCGTGTTCAATCATCCAAGGGGGGAGTTGATTTGACAGAAGAAATCCAGGAATAATTTTTATCAACCAAACGATTATTAAAAACTCTATGATATTGTAGTTTGGTTGAGCCAAAGTTGATCAAAAGTCCATCTCGAACCTGGTACGCTTCGAGATAATTAATAGCTTGAGTTTTGTGTACCGGTAGAAGATCAGAAATTGCCTTCAATTCAACCATTATTAAATTTTCAACAAAAAAATCCACTCGCCTTGTACCAAGAACCGCCCCTTTATAATTAATTGGCATCTCGAGTTCCCGCTTATAAGACAATCCCGCATTGTTAAATTCAATCCGTAATGCTCTTTGATATATTGTTTCCTGAAACCCTGTTCCCAACTCAGAATGTACCTTCATTGCACATCCGATAATAGCGTGGGTAATTTTATCCGTTTCCATTCAATTGCACCTTTGTGATTGTTGTTTGAACACGGTGATCACCATTGTTGTTTGAACACGATATTCACGATTAAAAAAGATGATCACGATGTTTGTTAACAGTTAATTATGAATTCTAACAATTACAAAATTAAAATAAAAAAATAAAAAACCTCTACTTGTTTGAACACGATGACCACGAGGAATAAAGACGATCACGATAATTGTGAACAGTTAATGCTGAAGCTGTAAATATCAACAAAAATAATACTCTCAAAACCTCCATTTATGCAAAAACTATAAATTCAGACAACTCATTTGTTCTCCATCGTGAACATCTTTTCAAATCGTGACCATCGTGTTCAAAAAATAATGCAATTTGCAAGAAATCCCAATAATTCAGACAACTCATTAGTCATCCATCGTGAATATCTTTTTCCATCGTGAATATCGTGTTAAAAAATAATCGTGAATATCTTTTTCCATCGTGAATATCGTGTTAAAAATCATTAAATTAATCCCGGCATTGAAAAATTTTTATCATATAATCATCATCAATAAAAACCTGAGACCATCATGTTACAAGGCTCTAATTTTCTCTTTGCACGCACAAAAATTTTATGCACACTCGGACCGGCGACCGCGGATAAAGCGGTAATTGGCGAGATGATCAAGGCAGGAATGGATGGAGTGCGGCTCAACTTTTCACACGGTTCCTACGAATTTTTTGACAACCTGTTTTTTAACATCCATGAAGCTTGTGTTAATGAATCCACTTCACTTGCGGTACTGGCAGATCTTCAAGGACCCAAAATCCGCATTGGTGAACTGTCAGAACCTGAAATTGAAATTACAAATGGCGATTCCATTACTATCACAGTAAGGGACATTAAAGGCACAAAAGAGATTGTTTCGACATCTTACAAACTCCTTGCACAGGATGCCAAAATTGGTGATATCATCCTGATTGATGACGGATTGATAAAACTTGTTGTCGCTTCAAAAACTGAAGATGCAGTTCTTTGTACGATCGTAAATGGTGGAACTCTCAAACCTAAAAAAGGGATGAATCTGCCGGGGATGCACCTTTCAACTCCATCAGTAACGGAACAGGATCTTAAAAATCTGGAATATATTTTTAGGAAACACAGAGTGGATTTTGTTGCTCTGTCATTTGTTCGCAGTGCCTCGGATATAACAAAACTGCGTGCCTGGATGTCGGAAAGAGGATTTGATGCACCAATCATTTCAAAAATTGAGATGAAAGAGGCGGTTGATAATTTTGAATGGATCTTAAAAGTATCCGACGGAATCATGGTTGCCCGTGGTGATCTGGGCGTTGAGATGGCTCCGCATGAAGTGCCATTGATTCAAAAAAACATAATTAAAAGATGTAATGCGGCGGGGAAATTAGTGATTACTGCCACCCAGATGCTTGAATCGATGGTACACAACCCGATCCCAACCCGTGCAGAGGCTTCAGATGTAGCAAATGCAGTGTGGGACGGAACAGATGTTGTGATGCTCTCAGCCGAAACTTCCGTTGGCAAATTCCCCGTTCGAACTGTGGAAACGATGAACCAGATTGTCAGAAGTGCCGGTTTACATGCCAATTGGACAAGAGCGATTAAATTCGATGATTCTGATGAATTTGAGGATCAGCTTTTTGATTCAGTTAATAAGGGTATTGTTCAGATGAGCAAGGAAGTGGATGCTGCTGCTATTGTTGTATTCACTGAAAAAGGAAGAACTGCTCAGAAGCTGTCAAAATACAGACCAAACGCAAGAATTATTGCAATATCAGATCAGTTTAATACGATGAACAAACTTTGTCTCTATTGGGGTGTCTCCTCGATGTTTATGCCTGATCTAAGCCGTGACTCTGAAGAATTGATCGCCGAGGCAACAGAGATAATTACAGAAACGGGTCATGTGAAAAAGGGAGATGTGGTTATCTACACCTCCGGAGCTCCTGTCTCAGAAACGGGAAGGACCAACAAACTGAAGATATTTGTGATTTAGGCAAAAAAAATGATTGGAAAGTTAAATCACCATCCCGCCAAATGGTGGGAAGTGACTCATTCTGATAAAATTCGGTGTACACTTTGTCCCCGGTTTTGTGATCTTGGCGAAGGTCAAAACGGATTCTGCTTCATACGGAAAAATCATGAAGGAGAATTGGTTACGCTGGGCTACGGAAACACGACAGGGTTTGCTTTAGACCCGATTGAGAAAAAACCACTTAATCACTTTCTCCCCGGTTCAACAATTTTATCCTTTGGAACTGCCGGGTGTAACCTTGGATGTAAATTCTGCCAAAACTGGTCGATTTCAAAAGCACAACTTGATCATGACAACTCTTTTTACTCTTCACCAACCGATGTGGTTTCTCTCGCTAAAAAATATTCAGCTCCTTCTATAGCTTTTACCTACAATGATCCTGTAATCTTTGGCGAATTTGCCGCCGATATCACAAATATTGCCCGGGAAGAGGGAGTTCACACGGTATTTGTAACTGCCGGATATGTTACCAAATCTGCCCGGGATGAAGTTTTCGCCGGTGCCTCTGCCGCAAATATCGACCTGAAAGCTTTCAGTGAAAGATTTTATAAAAATCTGGCTTATGCCTCTTTAATGGATGTGTTGGACACAATCATTTGGGTAAAAGAAAAAACCAATATCTGGCTTGAACTTACCACCCTTTTAATTCCCGGGGAAAATGATTCTCCTGCAGAAATCAAGGAAATGTCGAAGTGGATAATGGAAAACCTCGGCGACAGAGTGCCCATCCATTTTACAGCGTTTCACCCCGATTTTAAGATGAGAAACATTCCCCCTACTCCTCCCAAAACCTTACAAATCGCCAGAAATATCGCCCTTGATGTCGGATTAAAATATGTTTACACAGGAAATGTTCACGACCCTGAAGGTCAAACAACTTATTGTCCCGGATGTGGAGCAAAAGTAATCGAGAGAAACCGGCATTCAGTAACAAATAATCTGCTTGTAAAAGGTGACTGTCCATTTTGTTCAACAAAATTGGATGGTGTTTTTTGATGTTAAGCCTGTCCTCGATTATTCCGGCTAAAAATGAAGAAAAAAATATTATCAGATGTATCGAATCACAAATTGGGGTAGTTGATGAAATTATTGTATTAATCGACTCTGCAACCACCGACAAAACCGAAGAACTGGTTGACCAATACCCGGAAGTTAAAAAGTTGATAATTGAGTGGCAGGGATTTGCACAAACGAAAAAAATCGGGGTTGATTCCGCAAAAAATGACTGGATATTTTGGATCGATGCCGATGAAGCAATTACTCCACCACTCAGGACCGAGTTGATCGAATGGAAAAATAAGAACCATTCAACGGGAGTTTATTCTGTCCCGAGAAAAGCCTGGTTCCTTGGCAGGTGGATCAAACATTGCGGCTGGTATCCGGGAAGAGTTCCACGACTTTTTAACAAAAAGGAAGTGAAGTTCAACAACAATCTTGTTCACGAGGGACTCGACTATTCCTGTACTCCGGGAGAATTGATAAATCCACTCGATCACTTTACCGATCCTTCCTCCGAGCATTATTACAACAAATTTAACCACTACACCACTCTCGCAGCAGACCAGTTGTATCAAAAAGGAAAAAAGGGTGGAATTTTCATTGCCTACATTAGAGCATTATCCGTATTTTTAAAAATGTACTTCCTGAAATTAGGTTTTCTCGATGGTGCTCAGGGCTTTATTCTTTCCTTTTACTCAATGAACTATGTATTTACCAAATATGTAAAACTCTGGGAACGAAATGATAGCAGGCATAATAGCTAATACCGGAAAAGAAAATATTGCTGTTGCAACTGAAACAGTTGCAGATGTTCTCAAAGAAGAACGATTTGAATGTCTGATAAGCGACACAATTTTTGATCTTGCTTCGCCGGAAATGAAGGCTAAATTTACTTTCCTGAATGATGATCTACTTATCCAAAAATCTGACATAATCATCTCACTCGGCGGTGACGGCACTCTGCTTAACACCGCATCCATGACACTCGAAAGTGGAAAACCGATTGCGGGAGTAAACTTTGGAAAACTTGGTTTCCTCACCGAAATAAATAAAAACACCCTCAACGAAACCTTCAGAGAAATCAGAAACGGTGAATATTTCCTTGAGGAACGGATTGTCCTGAAAGGAGTCAGTGACGATCTTAATCATTGTTCGGTTTTGGGCATAAATGATATTGTAATTGAAAAAGGCGGGTGGCCCAAGATGATGGCGATCAATCTTTTTGCAAATGGTGAACTTGTCTCCGAATTTTCCGCAGATGGACTGATAATTGCCACCCCTACAGGATCAACGGGTTATTCCCTCTCTGCAGGTGGTCCCATCGTTAACCCTCGCGCTGATGTAATAGTAATAAGTCCCATCTGCCCCCACAGCCTCACAATGCGTCCATTGGTTCTACCGGCTGATATGGTGATAAAAGTTCAAATAAATTCCCATCCCGTGAAATTTTCAATTAATTGTGATGGACAAAGAGTAAATGAATTATCCTCCCCTTTTTCAATTGACATATCAAAAGGCGAAAAACCGCTTAGATTGATTCGAAATAAAAAATCAAGTTATTTTAATGTATTAAGAAGTAAACTCTATTGGGGCATCGATGCCCGCGAGGGGAAAAGCTGAATAAACTCATCAGAGTAAATTAAAAAATTGTTTTAGGACAAACAGAGCACGAAAGAATTAAAATGAAACCTGTAGCTGCAAGGAAACATTTAGAACTTAAACCATCTGCATACAGATGGAAATGTAATTTATCAACTTTTAAGTTTGAAACTACTGAGGAAATAGAACCCGTTGAAGGCATCATTGGTCAGGAAAGAGCAATAAAAGCGCTTCGGCTTGGGGTTGGTTTACATGCCTCGGGATATAATATATATATAGCAGGTCTCGCAGGCACCGGAAAAGCCTCCACTGTAAGAAAAGTGCTCGAACTGCTTGTCGATCAAAAAACAAAACTAAAAGACTATTGTTTTGTTAACAACTTCAGAAATCCCGACCAACCAGTTCTTCTCACATTCCCAGCGGGGATGTCCCTTAAATTTAAATATGATGTAAACTCACTCACAAGCCAACTCCGCGAAAGGATTCCTCAAGTACTTGAATCTGAAGTGCTGAATCAAAAAAGAAACAGCGTGTTAAACAAGTTTTCAGCTGCCGAGAGAGAATTGATCCAAAACTTTGAAGCGATGATTAATAAAGATGGACTTACACTCGCACAGGTTCAGCAGGAAGATGGAGTAAGACCCGAGATTATGCCGGTGATCAATAAAAAAGCGGTAATGATAACAGAACTTGAAAACATGATTACCAAAGGTGAGCTTACAAAAAAGAAAGCCCAGGATATCTATGCCAAATATTCTGCAAGACAACAAGACCTGATGATCCTCGTAAAAAAACATGTAAAACTGTCGCAGGATCTGCAAACTGAAGTAAGAGAACTCGAAAAAAATGAAACCGAGGGGCTTGTCCACGCAGCAATGATTCACCTCAGAGAAACTTACAAAGACAGCAAAATCTCTAACTGGCTCGACAGTTATGAAAAAGATGTACTCGAGAATATTCCACTTTTTAAAGCGGCTCAAGCGGGAGGAGAAGCATTTCTTGAAAATTTTTCAATTGATCCATTCAGAGTTTACGATGTCAACATTATCCTCGATAATGCGGGAATAAATGAAGTTCCGGTTGTGATAGAAACAGCCCCCGGAATGACAGCTCTTTTTGGGAACATCGAAAGAATTTCTGATCGCAAAGGCAACTTTTATGCCGATTTTATGAATATCAAAGCCGGCTCTATGTTAAGGGCAAACGGTGGCTTTTTGGTGCTTAGAGTGGGCCACCTGTTCGAAGCTCCGGGAGTATGGAAAACCTTAAAAAGAATCCTGACCTATATGGAACTTGACATTCAGGATAACCATATCTATTATCAGATGGCTCCCCTCTCCCTTAAACCGGAATCGATTCCGATAGACCTTAAAGTGATATTAATTGGCAACTCATATATCTATCAGTATCTCGCGGAGAGAGAAGACGATTTTAAAAAGATATTTAAAGTTAAAGCAGAGTTTGATTACGAAGTTGATAAAACAAAAGATATACTGATTGAGTATGCCCATGTAATTAAAAAGATTATCAGAGAAGAAAACCTGAGGGAGTTCCACAAGTCGGCGATTGCTTCTGTGATGGAGATTGCTGCGCGTTATGCCGGTTCAAAATTAAAACTCACTTCCCGGTTCTCGATGCTTGCTGATGTTGTTCGAGAGGCTTCTTTTTGGGCGGGTGAAGATGGCTCAACCAAAGTCCGTTCTGAGCATGTAAGAGATGCATATTTGAATGCGAGGGAACGCCACTCACTCTGGGAAGAAAAATATTCGGAGATGATCGAAAATGAAAGAATTTTGCTCGAGGTTTCGGGGAAAAATGTGGGACAGGTGAACGGTCTCGCAGTTTACGGGAATGAACTTGTGGCTTTTGGAAAACCCGTGAGGATCAGTTCCGCCGCAGCACCCGGCAATGGAGTGATAATAAATGTTGAAAAAGAATCGGGACTCAGCGGAAAAACCCATGACAAAGCAATTCTGATAATCACCGGCTTTCTCAGAGAAACCTTCTCCCATCTCGTTCCCCTTTCTGTAGCTGCAACCATAGTTTTTGAACAATCTTACGGCAATATTGATGGTGATTCCGCCTCAATCGCAGAAGTAGCGGTGATTATTTCTGCAATTTCCAAACTTCCGATAGATCAGGGCATTGCTGTTACAGGTTCGATCAACCAAAAAGGAGAGATTCAGCCAATTGGTGGCGTAAATGAAAAAATCGAAGGATTTTACAGATCGTGTAAAACAAAAGGTTTCACAAAACATCAGGGAGTTATTATCCCCGCCTCCAATGTTGATGATTTAATGCTTGATGAAGAGATTCAACTTGCTGCGAAAGAGGGTAATTTCCACATCTATCCTGTTATTGGAATAAATGATGCTCTTGAGATTCTATTTGGTGTGAAAGCAGGTGAAAAAAATGAAGATGGACACTATCAAAAAAATACTATTTATGGAATAACAACTGATCAACTTAAAAGGATGTATCATTTTGCAAAGGATCCGTTTAAACTAAGCAAACATCCTAAAAGCGACACAAAGGAAGCCACTCCATCGGTTTAGTATTCGATAACCCGGAATTTTTCCTTTAAGAAAAGAATAAATGGATCGGTTTCCACTTTTTCTTCCTCTTCAACCGGTTTCCGTTTTGCGAGCGAAGCGAAAAATTTCTTCTCCTGATGGTAATTTGGTAACTGTGCAGAGATTTCAGCTTCTGAAAGAATTTCGGGTTCAATAAACTCTTCGTTGACCGGCTCAGCTATAAAGTCAGGAACATCAATCTCAAATTCTGAAAAATCCGGAACTGTTGGCGTTTCAATTTCGGGTTCTGGCCTTACTTCTGTGGCTGGTGTCTCAACCACCTTTTCTTCTTTTACAACAGGGGTTTCAGCGATTACTGCAGGTTCAGACTTTTTTTTTTCGTCCTCTGTTGGCGAGGAGATTGTAGTTGCGGATGCAGGCAAATTCTGATTACCCATTGGAAGCGACGCAAGTTGATGAACAAGTCCCGAAATTGTCTGGGATGTTTCAAATCCTGTTATCTGCGACAAGGCAAGTTCAGACCGAAGTTTGTGATTCTGTGAAAAACGCAGTTCCGTGGTCAATTTGCTGATATAGTTCATAATTCTCAACAAATCCCCCTCTGAAAAGTGAGATGCAAGAGATTTATATTTTTCAAAATAAACCGCAGCACTTTCAAGCAGTGAAGTGTCTTTTACTGCTGCAACTGAAAGAATATTTCGGAAGTGTTCAAGCAGACCGTTGAAAAAATCGAAGAAACTCCAACCATTTTTATAAACCCTGTCGCACACCAAAAAAGGCATTTTAAAGTCTTTGGTAATAAGTGCATCCGTCACTTCAAAATAGATATCCTCATCGATAAAATTAAAAACCTTGATCACTGATTCGTAGTCGATCACATCCCCTGAATAGGCTGTCGCCTGGTCAAAAAATGATTCAGCATCACGCATACCGCCATCGGCTTTTTTTGCGATCAGAGTTAAAGTTTTGTCATCTATTGTGATGTTTTCTTTGATTGCAATATCACGCAATCCTGCTTTTATGATGTCGAGAGGAATACGCCTGAAATCGTATCGTTGACATCTTGAAATGATCGTGACAGGTACTTTGTGGATATCTGTGGTTGCAAAGATAAAAATTGTGTGTGCGGGGGGTTCTTCAAGCGTTTTGAGGAATGCGTTAAACGATTCCTTCGTAAGCATGTGAACCTCATCAATAATATACACTTTATATTTGGTGTTCACAGGTGCATACCTGACCGACTCGGTGAGTTGTCTCACTTCATCGATACCACGGTTTGAAGCAGCATCTATTTCGATAAAATCCATCGAATTGCCCGAGGAGATAGCCAGACAGTTGGCACAAACATTACATGGTTCAGAATTTTCAGGGTTCAGGCAGTTGAGTGATTTTGCAATTATACGAGCAGTGGTTGTTTTCCCGACTCCCCGAGGTCCCGTCAAAAGGTAGGCATGAGCTATCCTCCCCCGGGCAATTGCATTTTTTAGAGTTACTGTAACATGGTCCTGACCAAGCACAGTATCAAATAACTGGGGTCTGTATTTTCGTGCGGAAACCTGAAAACTCATAAAATCACTTTAAAGGGAATGGGATTGTTGAATTTGTAATTAAAATATCGACCAATTGTTCGAGGTAAATCTTGTCGATTTCTTCAAATGTGTTAAACAGTGTGCTGTCGAGATCAAGCACTCCAATCAACACAGAATCCTTTATAACCGGTACTACAATTTCGGAATTTGATTCTGAATCACAAGCTATATGTCCGGGAAATTTGTGAACATTCGGAACAATTTCAGTTATCAGGGTTTCTGCAACCTTTCCACATACTCCCTTGCCAAACTGAATTTGGGTGCAGGCAAGTTTCCCTTGAAAAGGTCCAAGTACCAATTTATTGTTATCAACTAAATAAAACCCCACCCAACTTGCATCTGACAAAACCTGATTCAACACCGCAACAAAATTAGAAAGCGATGACAACCAATGATCATCTTTTTGAATTAAATGCGGCATCTGCTCAAGAAGAAGTGTATATCTCTCCTCTTTGCTTTGAACCGTTAACAATTCGGGATTTAATTCATTGCTCATAACTTAGTTATAACTCTCAAGTGAAGCCGGACGGGTGGTTTTTCCTGTTGCAGGAGGTGTAAGATTAGCCAGTTCACCCCTCTTTTTGCTGATAAACTCACTCCAGTGTGGAAAAACTATTGGAAGAGCATCACGCACAGATTCAACAGGAATTATATTTAAGTCGTTGGTTATATTTGCCCTGATCTCAGCCACATCTGCTTTATTGTCCGCAGGAATTAAAATTGTTGTATAACCATTCCTTCTTGCAGCAAGCAGTTTTTCATTTAATCCCCCAATCGGAAGTACTTCACCCCGGAGGGTAATTTCACCCGTCATGGCAACAGCATCGTTCACAGGAATTTCGAGAAATGCCGAAAGCATTGCCATAACCATTGTGATACCTGCCGAGGGACCATCTTTAGGGATTGCTCCTTCGGGAAGGTGAATGTGTATCTCCTTATTGAGAATAAAATCGGGAGTTAACCCAAAATATTCAGAATTCGACCTTATAAAACTAAGACCGGCCTGAGCGGATTCTTTCATTACATCGCCGAGCTGCCCGGTAAGAGTAAGTTTCTCTTTCCCGTGCATTACTGTAACATCAACTTTAAGTATGTCACCACCCACGCTGGTCCAGGCGAGTCCAGTTACACTTCCAATACGTGAGGTTTTGTCGTAAATATGTTTTTTATATCTCGGTGCACCGAGATATTTTTCAACAAGTTGCGGAGTAACTGTAATCTGTTTTTTTGCATCCTTTGCAGAAGCCTGCAATTTGGCTACATAATCTTTTGCAACTTTTCGAAGTATGGCGGTAATTTCCCGTTCCATATTCCTGACTCCAGACTCACGAGTGTAGTTGGAAATCAATTCGAGAATCGCCTCATCGTTAAATTTAATTCTCGCTTTTGTGAGTCCATGAAGTTTCACTTGTTTTGGAATAATGTGCCGTTTGGCAATCTCCAGTTTATCCACTTCAAGATAACTTGAGAGTTCTATTATCTCCATTCTGTCCTGCAATGGCAAGGGAATGTTATAACGAACATTTGCAGTGGTTATAAAAAGCACCTGAGAAAGGTCGTAATCAACCTCAACATAATGATCATTAAATGCAAAATTTTGCTCCGGATCAAGAACCTCAAGCATGGCAGAAGAAGGATCACCTCTAAAATCAGAACTTAATTTATCAATCTCGTCGAGCAAAATTACAGGATTTACTGTTCCTGCCCGTTTCATTGCCTGTAATATTTTCCCAGGCATCGAACCGATATAAGTTTTTCTGTGACCTCTGATTTCTGCTTCATCCCTGACACCACCAAGAGATATTCTCACAAAATTTCTGCCGAGTGCTCTTGCAATGGATCTACCGAGAGAAGTTTTCCCTACCCCGGGAGGTCCCACGAGACACAGAATTTGACCGCGCATGTTTTTAACGAGATTTAGAACTGCGATATGTTCAATTATTCTCTCTTTTGGTTTTTCGAGTCCAAAATGATCTTCATCAAGGATTTTTTGCACATGATTAATGTCCAGTTTGTCTTTGGTTCGTTTCACCCAGGGCACCGCAATAAGCCAGTCGAGATAATTTCTTATTACTGTATATTCAGGTGACATCGGCGGAATCTTTGCAAGTTTGTTATACTCTTCAATTGCCTTGTCAACAACCTGCTCGGGCATACCTGCTGATTCGATACTTTCCAGGAGTTTCTCTTCCTCTGAAAGGGCATCATCTTCACCCAGCTCTTCCTGCAGAATTTTTATCTGTTCCTGAATAATAAATTTTCTTTGTGTTTTTGCGATGTTTTCCTGAACCTTGTGGTCGATCTCTTTTTCCACTTTGAGAATCTCCACTTCACCCCTTAACATCTTGATCAATTCATAATATTGATCTTTAAGCTTGTTTTTTTTCAGGATTTTAAGTTTGCTGTCGATTGCCTGATTTACATTTGCCGCAGCAAAATAGAGCTTACGGTCGGGTTCGGTGATATTTTCAAATGAAACAAGAGTTTCAGCATTGATATTTTTATTCAGTGAGGCATAATCTTTAAATGCAGTTTCTGCCTGTCTTAACAAAGCTGTAAGCTCTGCATCATAAACCGACTGAACTTCCTTCAGTTGAATCTCAGCTTCAAAAAACTCTGTCTCACCTGTGAATCTTTTGATCCTGCCCATCACAAGTCCATCAACCACTATCTTTAGAAGTCCGTTGGGAAGTTTCATCGTTTGAACTATTTTCGCGATGGTCCCCTCACGATAAAGCTCGTCGGGACCCGGTTCATCAATGCCCGAATTTTTTTGGGCAGCGAGGAAAATAAGTCGATGATGATTTAGTGCATAATTTACTGCATTAATAGAGAGGTCTCTTCCCACCATTACGGGTGAGATCATGTAAGGGAAAATTACGAGGTCCCTGAGGGGGAGAACCGGAATAATCTCGGGTATCTCCACGGTAATGCTTTGTTCTTCTAACTCTTTAACGGGCTTGTTCATATTCTGCTAATTTGTGAAAAATCGAACCTCTAAAATACCAATAACATGCGGCTTATTCAAGGCACTCTTTTAGGAGTGGAAATTAATTTTTTTTTGATGATATTGGGTAACGATTTTTGACTCTATTTAAGACAAATTTGTCTTAAAATCTCATTTTGATACACACTTAAATTACCGGAGTGTGAAAATTGAAAGGGAAAATCAATTTTTCCTGCGGCACGATTATTGCAGTTATAATTGAAATATTTAACAAAAAACCAACACGAATAAAATTATGCTAAAAATGACAAAACTTTTTCTTCTGGCAGTAATGCTTGTGTCTTTTGTCCCTTCCCTCTTTGCAGGGAATAAAATTGGTGACTACGACATAACGCTTAGCGGTTTGAATTGGGATTATGCCAATAACCGAACTACTTTTACTTATATAGTAAGAGGAGATGGTAATGGTAAAGACCTTTCACACTGGTCGGTTGCTCTCTGTAACAATCACACAGGAGCTTCTGCAACACCCACGCCGAATGAGGTTGTCCTCGACCCGACACTTCAAATCTACGGAATGAAGTGGGATGTGTCTGTTAAAATTTATCAAACCAAAACTTTTACTCTTACTCTCCCGGGAATCTGGGATACCACTCAGGTGGTTGCAGGTGTAAAAGCCGGAACAAATCTTCACTACGGTACCGTTACGGGACCGGCGTGCACCACAATTAATCCAAAATCATCAATCGGTGATAGAATTTGGTTTGATACCGATGGTGATGGTGTTCAGGATGCAGGAGAAAATGGTGTTGCGGGTGTAACAGTTAAATTATACAGTTGCGATAATACACTTGTGGCTACAACTGTAAGCAATGCATCTGGAAACTACCTCTTCTCAAATCTGACACCCGGTGATTATTACATTAAAGTTGAACCATCCTCTGAATATGTGGTTACCGAGATTAATGAAGGTTCAGATGACACCAAAGATTCAGATGTTTCTCCTTCAACCGGAAAATCAGGCTGCACCACACTTTCACCAAATGAAAACGATATGAAATGGGACGCAGGATTGATCTTTGCACCCGTTCCTGAAGGCAAAATTGGTGATAAAGTATGGAACGACCTTAACTTTAACGGTATTCAAAATGATGGTGAACCCGGCATTGCAAATGTTACAGTAAAACTTTATGACTGCAATAACAACCTGCTGGAAACAACAACCACCGACGCAACCGGAAAATATGAATTTGACGGTCTCGCTGCCGGAAGTTATTATGTAGAATTTACACTTCCTTCGGGTTTTGTCTTTACGACAAAAAACGCCGGATCAGATGACGAAAAAGATTCTGACGCCGATGTTACAACCGGTAAAACAGTTTGTTACAATCTTGGTAATAACGATGAGATCGAAACAATCGATGCCGGTATGTACGATCCGCTTACAATGAAAGCTTCAATCGGAAACTATTTCTGGAATGATGCCAATGCAAACGGACTCCAGGACAATACCGAATCAGGAATTGCAGGAGCCACTGTAAGACTGCTCGATTGCAGCTCCAATGTTTTGGCAACAACCACAACCAACTCAAATGGCGGTTACAGTTTTACCAACCTCACACCCGGTGACTATGTTGTTGAATTTGTAACACCCAGCGGATTTGTTTTTACCTCATACAACTCGGGACTTGACGATACAAAAGATTCTGATGTTGATCCCGGAACAGGAAGAACAATTTGTGTTAATCTCTCCCCAGGAGAAAATGACAATACATGGGATGCAGGTGCTTATGTTCCTGTAACTTGTGCAAACGACTGGACAGGTTCACTTGGACCCGATTCGGCAATCTGCCTTTTTACACCACAGTGGATTACCATTTCCGGATCAGTTGATTTGATGCCTCCGGCTACCAGAGCTCAACTTCAGTTGACTTGGAGAGTTGTGAAACCATCAAGTATCAATAACTGCCCTCCGGGATTCGACCCCTGTGACCAGGAACATTATACCACCAAATGGATTTATGGCGACACTACCTTTACCATGCAGGCATGGTGGCCGGGTGTCTCCCCAACCGATACTCTCGTTGAAATCCACTATGGAATGAATGTTCTCGATTGTGACGGAAATCCAATTAAAAACGGAATCGGTAGAGACCTCTATTGGAATCCGTCGGTTTGTCCCCCACCAAATTCACCTGAGGCAGATCTTAGCCTTTCGAAAACGGTTTCGAATCCAACACCTCAGAATGGCGAAACAATCCAATATACAATTGTATTAAATAATGCCGGACCGGGAACAGCAACAGGTGTTCAGGTTAGCGATGTTCTTCCTTCAGGAGTTGTTTTTGTAAGCGCAAGCCCATCAGTTGGTAGCTTCGACATCAACACAAACCTTTGGACGGTTGCATCTCTTGCACCAAACACCAGCGCAACTGTTATAATTTCTGCAAGAGTTGACATTGCACTCATGAACTCGGTTTCATTTGATCTTGGTGTTGCTAAAGATTATAACCTTTTTGTCCTGAACGATTACACAGCTCCTTCTTCAGATACTGAAGGTAAGGTTGCTGTAGGTAACGATTGCCGCATAAGCAGCTACAGCGTTGGCGACAAGCTCCCCAACTCCGGTGGTACCGAGGATGTTCTTGTAGTGGGTCACAACCTCTACTTCACTTCCGGAAGAGTATATCATGGAAATGTGGTTTATGGAAATTATGCTGAAGTTACTCCTTATGTCGCTTCCATTATGGAAGGAACATTAAGAAAAGATACAGTAATCGACTTCCAGGCAGCAGCTGCTCACCTTCTCTCCCTCAGCAGTCAATTTGCTGCCTATGGAGTTAATGGTTCTGCAGGTCTCCAGTTTGGAAAACTTGCTCTCCACGGTTCAGACCCGTCACTTAATGTCTTTAAGATTTGGGGTGATACTCTTGGAATGGCAAACGATTTCGAAATTAATGTACCAAATGGTTCATCTGTTCTTGTTAACATCTTTGGATCGTATGCTGAATGGAAAGGTGGCTTAAATGTTTATGGCACACCTTACTCCAATGTACTTTACAATTTTGTTGAAGCCGATTCAATTAAAATTTCAAACATTGATGTAAGAGGATCAATTCTTGCTCCAAGAACCAATGTTAACTTTGTAAGCGGTGTTCAGAATGGTCAGATGGTTGCAAAGAATGCAAAAGGAATTGGACAATATAATCTGATTCTCTTCAGAGGAAACATACCTGTTGATACAACAGTGGTTAATGTGGCTGAAGTGGTTGCTGCCGTGCAACACGATCCCGATTCAAGTCCTAACAATCATTTAGCTACAGAAGATGATATCGCTTCTGCTTCGATAATTATCGACAGAGAAATAAACTCAACTTCAGGAACCAACTACAACTGGCAGCAGATTTCAACTGTTGGTTTTAATCAGATAATTCTGACTATTACCACTGACCAGAATGGTAACCTCCTTGCAGGTACTTACGGTGGCGGTATCTTCCGCTCAACCAATGGTGGTGTTGAATGGACTCAGATCAACTCCAACATGTTATCAGTTTATGTATGGAGCCTTATTTCAGTACCGGGTGGTAAAATCTACGCAGGAACTGAAAGTGGCATTTATGCAACCACTGACAATGGAAACACATGGTTTGTTGCCGGTCTCAGTAACAACGATGTTAGAGCCCTCCTGACCGATAACAACGGTAGAATTTTCGCCGGTGTTTGGGGCAGAGGTGTCTTCTACACCGATGACTTCGGAGCAAGCTGGACAGAGTTCAACACAGGTCTAACCGATCTCGCAGTTCATGCTCTCGCCAAAAACACAAATGGTGATATCTATGCCGGAACAATGGGTGGTGGAGTTCATAAACTTTCCATCGGAAGTGGATCATGGATGCACCTCAATTCAAACCCTGTAAGCAGATTTATCTGGTCACTTACTGTTAATGGTAACGGCGATGTATATGCCGGTACTTATGGTGACGGTGTCATCAGAAGTCTCGACGGTGGCGCATCATGGGAGAGAATCTCAACCGGTCTTACAGCAGCTCACATCTATGCAATTGGTCACGATGCAAACAACAACATCTTCGCCAGCGCATGGGGTAGCGGTGTCTTTATGCTCCCTGCAGTTGTAACTGACAGGCTCAGCGGAAACTGGGTTGACTTCGGTCTTTCAGGCAAAAATATCTCTTCGATTGCTGTTAATTCGGCAACAAATCAGGTAATTGCCGGCACCGAAAGTGGTGATCTCTTCAAAACTGACATCGTTAATGGTATAACTGATAACTCTACATTACCAACAGAATTTAAGCTGTTCCAGAATTATCCAAATCCTTTTAACCCGGCAACTGTTATCGAGTTTACACTCCCCGCAGTTCAGGAAGTTAAACTGGTGGTTTATAATATTCTTGGTCAGCAAATTAAAGTTCTGAATGACGGACAGTTGAATGCCGGTTATCATAAATACACATTTGACGGCAAGGGACTTGCCAGCGGAGTCTATTTTTATAGATTGGTTGCGGGTCAGTTCACTGAAGTTAAAAAAATGATCCTTCAGAAATAGTAAAGCGCTAAATAACATTTATGGAGATATAGCCAACCACAGGTAACGGATCCATATTGTATAGTACTAAATAAATCCTTGATTAAAGGCTGCCTTTCAAAAGGCAGCCTTTTTTTTTGATTTGTATCACCTTTTATCCTCTTTTTAGACCATTTCACACATTTTTTTATAATTTTATGATGTTATGACATTGAATTATCATTTTCTAACATATATTTGCATACTAATTATCAAAAAATCTTGGATTGAAGTACTTTCAATTTATTTTAATCAAGATAGTTAGAGAGAGCTGTAAAGCTCACCGGATGTTTTAATCCAATCAACAATACACAATAAGGAGCCAATTTTATGAAACAAGTATTTGCATTTGTTCTTCTCGTTGCAATGTTTGCAGCTTCAGTAAATGCCCAGTCCGGGATCGTGCCTAAAGAAAGAAATGGTGGTTATGCCAGAGTACAGTCAATGGGCGGCGAAGGTGGTACCAATCCATTCCTGGTAGATGCTTTCAATATGACTACAAATCCGGCTTTTGCCAAATATTACAGCAACTTCCTTTGGGGAGATATCGGTGCTTCAACCGCTGCTGTTAATGACGGTGATGGCCAGTTTGCAGGTTTTAACTACTCACTGACAAATAAATTTACTCTTGGAGCAATCCTCGCAAGAAACGACTATAAAGGCGCCGGCATTTCAAGTGTTGGTTTAACCAACGGATTCGTCGGAATCCTCAATGGAATCGGTAGCACAACAAGAAACGCTGTAAACCTCGACAATAACTTCCAGGTTATCGGTGCTTATGCCCTGTCTGATGCAACCGTTCTCGGTTTTGGTGTTGCTTTTGCTTCCACCCAAAACGATCGTACTCCTGCTTCAGGAACTGCTGACAAATCATCAGCTACACAGTTTGGTATCAATGTTGGTTTAATCCAGCATTTCAGCAAAGACAACGCTCTCGATCTCGCTCTTTCTTTCATCTCAGGAAGTGCTAAAAACGAAGCTGCTACTACCAACAAAGTTTCAGGTTCAGTAATCGATGTTAGCGCAAGATATTTCCACTTTCTTGGAAAAGGTTTCTCTTTTGTTCCAACAGCCAACTTCCAGACCATCAGTGGTACTGTGGATGTAGCCGGAGCAAGCACAGACCTCGATTCATATATGTCACTTGGCGTTGGTGCCGGTCTTAACTACACAACAGGCGACCTTTTCCTCGCCGGCGGTGTTAGCTTCATGACTGAATCATGGACTGCAAAAGCAACCACAACAACCCCTGAACTTACAAGAAACCACTTCTGGTTCCCTGTTTGGAATCTTGGTGCTGAATTCAAACTTACTGATTGGATGAAAGCAAGACTTGGTTACAAAGTTGCTACCAACAAAGACAAACAAGAAACTGCCGCTACCACAACAACCAAAAATGAAGTTGTTATGACCGCTTTCGACAGAACAGGTGTTACTCTTGGTCTCGGATTTAACTTCGGTAAATTCAGCCTCGACGCAACTGTTAACGACGAAGTTTTGAGACAAGGTTTCAAAAACCTCTCAACAGGTGGTGTTAATACTTTTGGACACATCTCAGCAAGCTACGCTTTCTAAGATTTTCCACTCTATTTTCAAAAAGCTGTCCGATTCGGGCAGCTTTTTTTTTATATATTTGTTCTGACTATTTTTTCAGGTTATGAATAATTACAAACTTACCATTCAATATGACGGCTCAAAATTCAGCGGTTGGCAGATTCAAAAAAATGCCATTTCCGTGCAGGAAAAAATAAAATCCGCTATTGAATCCATCCTTAAAGAAGAAATTGTATTAACAGGAGCCGGAAGAACCGACACCGGCGTTCATGCACTCGGGCAGGTTGCAAATTTTAAATGTGAGCAGGATATCGATTTTTATCGCTTCAAATACTCATTAAATTCAATGCTCCCCTTCTCCATTCGGATTAAAAATATGGAGAGAGTCCATGAAACTTTTAATGCGAGATATGACGCAATATCAAGATCGTATCTCTACTTTATTTCTTACTCCCCCACTCCATTTAATTACAATTTTGTTTATAACTACCACTTCCCGGTTGACATAACTGTTTTGAATCAACTGTCACAACCACTCATCGGAGCTCATGACTTTTCTTCATTCACAAAATATGCAAAAGAACGCGAAACATTTAATTGTGAAATCAAAACAATAAAATGGACAAAAATCAAGGGGATTGTGGTAATGTTTATTGAGGCTGACAGATTCCTTCACGGGATGGTGAGAGCAATCACCGGAACTTTGCTCATGACTGCCAAATCAGGTGGCAACAAAAGCCATATTATTGATATTCTTCAAGCAAAGAATCGCGAAATTGCAAATGCCTCAGCACCTGCCAAAGGACTTTTTTTATATAAAGTGAAATACCCAAAAATAAATGAAATTTAAATTCGAAAAATCAGTTGTCATTAAAGCCGGCCTCCGGGAGTTGTTTAATTTCCACTTGAACACCCAAAATATCACCATAATCTCCTCACCGTTTCCGGTAATTGAAAAAATCGAAATGAGTTCAAATCCTCTCAAAACCGACTCCACCGTTTCTCTTTTATTAAATTTTTTAATCTTCAGACAAAACTGGATTATGAAAATTTCCGAGGTGAAACCGTTTGAAGTGGTAACAGATATCCAGGTTAAAGGTCCATTTAAAGTGTGGGAACACAAGCATATTTTTGAGGAAACTAACGCCGGGGTAAAAATGACTGATAACATAATATTTTCACCTCCCTGGGGGGTAATTGGGCTGCTAACACTTCCTTTGTTATATTTACAACTTTATTTAATGTTTTCTGACAGACATAGAAGAACAAGAAATTTTTTTGAGAGGTGAAGAATTGGAATTTTTGGCACAGTTTCATCCCAAAGCGGTGCATTTCCCCGTGGCACTTTTAACTATTTATCCTTTTTTGGTGATCATTTACAATTTTTATAAAAACGAAGCCCTGGCAAAAGGTACTCTTTTAATTCTTGCCGGTGGCCTTGCAGGGATTGTGCTTGCTCTTTTATCCGGTAACAGCGCTCTCCGGTTTTTTGTGGATCAAAACCTTAATCATCCAAAGATTGAGCTCGTTAAAGGTCTTATAGAAACTCACGAGAATTTTGCGACTGCAACCACTGTGTTATACTCAATGATCTTCATTTTGAATTTTTTCTATTTCGTTAAATATTTCATTAAAAAAGAGACTACAACCAATTATATGGTCGCTCTTCCAAAAATTATTCTCGCTTTGTCACTAATCGCACTTTATCTTCTTTATGTTACAGGTGACCTCGGGGGTGATCTTGTATTTAAACACGGTGTTGGCACCGATATTTTCAGGTAATAAATGAAAAGATTATTGTTAATTCTTCTCTTCCTCTTGCCCCGTCTTTTGTTTGCGGGCGATCCGGGTGAAAGCAAAGCCAGAGGTTATTTCTTTGCAGTGGGAGTGGGACCAAGAATACCCTTTGGAAGTTTTGCGTCAAAAACTGTTTTTGGATATGGTTTTAATGCCGAAATATCTTATGTGGACAATAAAATAATGCCGTTTTTCCTCTTTGGGAAAATTGGTTTTGAACAATTTCCCGGTTCTCAAGAATTTTATCAGGACAGCGAGTATTCTCACTACAGTGTCCAGTATCTCCCCGTTTCAGTGGGTGTAAGGCACTATTTTGCTCCAATTCTTAAAAATGTTTTCCTGCTTACACCAATCGCTGAAGTTTCAGGATCATTGATTGTTTTCCAGGAGCTCCACGATTTTAAGCCGGGTGTAAACCGTAACGGATACATAGATGATGGAGTCAAGTTTGGTGGAAGTGCCGGTTTTGGTGTTTCGGCTTTTGTACTTGAGATGATGGCTTCCTATAATGTTTACAATAACGATCAGTTCTTTTCTTTCGATCTGAAAGTAAGACTTCCTTTATATGTTTCTTTTTAATGAGGATAAAATGGACTACAAATTTTTAAACTGTGATGTTCAGAATTTTATTGCAACTGTGGTGATAAACCGCCCCGACAAACTAAATGCACTTAACTCCGCTCTGCTTGATGAACTGGATCAACTTCTTGACTCTTTCAGAAATGACCCGGATGTAAGAGTTGTAATTATCACCGGAGCCGGTGAAAAATCGTTTGTTGCCGGTGCTGATATCGCAGAACTTGCCGCTTTAGGAGTTAGCGAAGCAAAACGATTCGCCGCTAATGGACAAAGAATCTTTTTAAAAATCGAAAGACTTGGAAAACCTGTAATCGCTGCCGTTAACGGATATGCGCTGGGTGGCGGGTGTGAACTTGCACTTGCATGCCACATAAGATTTGCTTCTGGAAATGCCATTTTTGGTCAACCTGAAGTCAATCTTGGAACAATCCCCGGCTATGGAGGCACTCAAAGACTGACAAAACTTATCAACACCGGAAGAGCCCTGGAAATGATTCTCGGTGGAGATAAAATAACAGCGGATGAGGCTCTGGCAATCGGATTGGTAAACAAAGTATTTGATAAAGATGAACTTCTTGCCAAAACATTTGAATTCGCCGAAAAGATAGCATCAAAACCCGTTAATGCCATCTCCTGGGCTATTGATGCCGTGACCGCAGCACCGGATTTGAATATTGATGCAGGACTCGATTTTGAGGCATCATTGTTTGCGTTGTGCGCAGGAACCAACGATTTTAAGGAAGGCACAACAGCTTTTCTCCAAAAACGAAAAGCCGAATTTAAGGGAAATTAGGGAGCCGGAAAAAAATTGATCAAATTCAAATTATTTCTAATTGGTGTTCTCACTATGGCTTCTGTGGGTACTTATATTTATGTACAACCGGCAGAATCTAAAAAGGCTGAAGAAGAAATAAAACCGGTTGTTGTGTCAAAAAGGTTTCTTACCCGGGCACTCACCGACTCACTGATCAATTCAACACTCGAAGAATATTCCATTCCCGATTCATTTTATGTGATTCCCAAAAAGGGGAAAAAACTGCCGAAGGTTTTGGTTCCTGAAGACCTTCCGGTTCCAACACTGGAAAATTCCTTGTACAATAAATTCTCTCTTTTCGAAACCAACATAAAAGTTGTATATAACAAAAAGGAGAAGGCGTCACTTTTCACATTAAAATTGAAAGACAACTCTGATTTTCAGTTCTTGACCCTTAAGAAAAAGGGGTTTGTGAGAACAACGACTACTATCTCGATTGTGATTACAGGCTACGAAGAGGCTGAAGAAGCCTCAAAACAGTATCTTCAAGATTATCCTGAACCTTATGTCGTGTTGTTAAAACCCACAAAAAAGACACAGTTGCTCTCCAAAGAATTTGATGAACAAAATCTTCCTTATGCAGTGTTGGTGGGAGACGATGGTGCAGAACTTGAGTTTCAGATTGAGGAAAATCATCCCAAGCGGAGGATTGAAACCACCATCTCAGGATTGATAACCGCTTTCCCCAATTCGGTCTTTTTTTTCACAGAATCAAATTCATCATTAGCGAAATCAGTGATACTTCCATTTGTGAGGGAAAAATTTGAAGGGAAAAAGAAACAATTTATTAAATCCAATGTTTTTATCAATGTTGAAGGAACCGACTCGGCAGAGACCGTCTTCAAATTTAATGAACTCTATGGAAAGAACAGAAAAAAAGAGGGTCTCGTATTTATTGTAAACACATCAGCGATCAAGTGGATTGAACCGGAGATCAAAAAATTAAGAAGAAAAGGTGTCCATATCTCCGGCGAGATTGGAAAACCTAAAGAAGAACCTAAGGATTCTGTTCCCGAAGAATAACCTTTCCTGAATCGTTTATTTCTACAACTCCCCTTAACAACGGAGCCGGTATGGTTTTAACTATCTCATCAAAATCACCCACTAAAACTATCTGAAGATTTTCCAGCAACATGTAATTATTAGCTGCTGTTATCGCATTTTGGATATCAACTTTCGAAAACTGTTTTGGCTGTTCAGAATAATAATCCAATGGTAAATTTCTGGAAACTATTGACTGCATCAACATCGAAACAAAATGATAAGTCTCAAATTTAAATGGAGCTCCTTTGGTCAATAATTGTTTGCTAAATTCAAGCTCTTCGTCTGTGATGTTCTTCCTGACATCATTTAATTCTTTCAAAATTTCAAGAAGTGCGGGCCCTGTGTTCCCTGTATCAACCGAAGTCATAATCATATATTGGGCTGAATCCTTCATTGGTCTCAAAAATGAATTTATTCCGTAGGTAAATCCTTTTTCTTCTCTGAGATTTTTATTCAGTCTGCTGTTAAAATTCCCGCCATAAAGATTATTTACCACCAAAACTGCAGCATCATCCAAAGAATCACCCAATCTGGGAAGAGGAAGACCCGCAAGTATTTCAGTTTGTGAAGAGCCTTTCCTGTCAAGAATAAAAATTCTTAAATCTTTGTGAACAAATTCAGTATCAGCCGGCTCGGGATCATGGATGCCCGGAATACTCTTGAAGTTATAAATGATTGAGGCTTCGATTTCAGCATAAGGGAGATCAGAAACGACATTAAAAACAGGCTTAACGGGTTCAATATGCTCAGCGTGAAAATAAGTTACATCAGAAAGTGTGATGTTTTCAATCGATTCTTCAGTAGCTGAAAGATAAGCATATCCATTCCTTTTACCCTGAACAACAAGACTAAACAGAAACCACGCCATCGATTGAGGATCATTTTTTGCCTGCTTAACATTGTTTTTTACTCTGTCAATTTTGCGTTCAAAATCTTCAAGATTAAAGTGTGGCTGGTAAACCACCTCTGACAAAATTTTCATCATAAGATCGATGTCACCCGAGAGACCTTGAATGGTAACACTAAGGTAGTCAGTCTGCGCGCTTGCGCTCAGAGAGAGTCCCCTGCTTTCGAGAAGAGCATTTAATTCAAGTGCTGACCATTCTCCGGCACCTTCTTCAAGAAGCGATGCAGTGATTTGAGCAAGCCCTTCACCACCCTGCGGATCATATTTTGAACCCGCTTCGATGTTAAGTGTAACGATGGTTATCGGGAGTCTTGTTTTCCCGGCATAAATTACTTTGGATCCATTTGGAAGAAAATGTTCTTCAAAAGTTGGATACTTAAATTCTTTTCCTGTTTTTGGTGCGGGCACATTGGATCTGTTTAGTGATTCCATCTTATTTAACCCCCGGCACAATTAACAATCTTGCATAATTTTCAGTAAAATATTTTTGTGCGGTTTTCCGCATATCATCAGCGGTTATTGTCTCGATCATTTCTAATATTCTGTCCATATAATCAGGATCACCTGTATAAAAATTATATTCATTCATTCTTGAGGCTATGGCATTTACACTTTGAAGATTGTAGATCGCCTGAACTTTATAGCCATATTTAATCCTCTGCATCTCATCTTCTGTTATTTCGGAATTAATCGCTTTAAAGAGTTCGTCGATAATTTCTTTTTCAATCTCTTCAGGGTCAATTTCGGGTTTAACAGTGGCTGTAAGTAGATTCATACCGTGATATTTCCCGGTATAATTGGAAAGATTAACTGATTGCAAAGATTCATCCGTAAAAACGAATTTTTTGTGAAGCCTCGAATTTTTTGATCCCGTTAGATAATCACTAATCAGTGCAAACTCTATGTCCTCACGGGAGAACGCTTTCACTGAAGGCCATGCAAAATAGAGTTTTGGAAGATGAACACGGTCAACAAAAACATCTTTCACAGTCTCCGTCATAAAAAATTGTTTTACAAAAGCAGGAGGTTCCGGCTTGGGTGTGCCTGAAATCGAACCAAAATATTTCAGCACAAGGTCTTTGGCTTCTGCGGATTCAAAATCACCATGGATCACGAGTGTACAGTTAGCCGGAGTGTAAAATGTTGTAAAAAACTCTCTTACATCGGTTAGATCAATCGAAAGAATATCTTTCATATACCCGATAACAGGGCGTCGGTATGGGTGGTTTTCAGGAAATACAAGACCAAGTATCTTTTCAAATCCAAGTCCATAAGGTGCATTATCGTAGTTCTCGAGCCTCTCATTTTTTACCACATCAATTTGATTTGCGAGAGTCTCTTCCACTAATGCAGGGAGGAAATATCCCATCCTGTCGGACTCGAGCCACAATCCCATTTCGAGATGACTTGAAGGGAGTTTGTCGAAATATACCGTACGATCGAAGGTAGTGTTGGCATTTAAACTTCCACCGGATTCCTGGATATAGTGGAAATGTTTTCCTTTTGGAACATTAACCGAACCCTGGAACATCATGTGCTCAAAAAGATGAGCCAATCCTGATTTACGGCTTCCTTCGTTTGCGCTTCCGGTCTTATACAACAAATTTATAGCCACAATCGGGTTTTGAGTATCCGGTGCTAAAATTACTTCAAGACCATTGTCTAAAAAGTAGCGCTCATACTGTATATTGATCATCTTTCCTCTGTTAGTCGAGTATCTTTAGAATTCTTTCACCTCTTATCGAGCCGAGCAATCGAAACAGATCGCTGAACGGGATTTGATTATCCCACGAAAAGAGTACAAATATTGCTTGTCCAACTATCATGTCTCGAGCGACGGGTCCCCAAAAGCGGGAGTCGGAGCTGTCGTCTCTATTGTCACCCATCATAAAAAAATAGTCTTTTTGAAATTCATATTCGGTGACAACTTTTCCATTGATGGTGACCACACCGTTGGCAATTTCAACAACTTCAGCCTCAAATTCCCGGTTGATAAAATGTTTCCAACCAATTGCACTTCGAGCATCAAGCTGAATTTTTTGTCCTTTTTTAGGAACAATAAATCTGCCAAAATTGTCAGGAGTCCAGTCATTATTACCGGGGAACATATAAGCAGAAATCCGGGGATCGTTCTGTTTTTCACCATATTGAACATATGCCGGCAGAGGTGCAGGCTTTCCATTAACAAAAACCACTTTGTTTTTAATTTCAATTGTATCGCCCGGTAAACCTATACACCTCTTAACATACTGGATGTTTTCAGGATTGGGTCTAAACTCCCCTTTTTCACCGGGAAAGTCGAAAACAACAATATCACCTCTATCAGGATCGGTAAATATATCCCACCTGAAATGAGGGATGTCAATTTCAGTGTAAGGAATAAATTTGGGAGAATTGATCCCGTAGATGAACTTGTTAACAACTACGAAATCGCCAACAAGAATCGTACTTTCCATTGAAGGAGTGGGGATTCTGGTATTCTGAAAGAAAAAAGAAATGATAAAAAGTGCCGCGATAAAAGCTTGAAGTAAAGATTTAAGCTCTTTTTTTACATTCAAGATTTGTTCTCCAAATTAAAATTTAAATTTACGAAAATGAGAGTTATTAAGAGGTTTAAAGATTAGTGCCCTGAAACTATTTTCTGCGTGAATTCAGCAAATCCAACAAGATATTATTCACAGATGATGGATTTGCCTTCCCTTTTGTTTCCTTCATTGTCCTGCCCACAAAAAAGCCGAGCACTTTCTCTTTCCCTGCAAGATACTCTTGAACCTGTAACTCATTTTCATCAAGCAGTTTATTGATAATGTGACTTAATTCATTCTCATCGGAAATCTGGAAAAGTCCATCTTTTTCAACGATTTCGGTTGGGGAAAGAGTCGAGGATAACATCTGTGCAAATATTTCCTTACCTATTTTACCGGAGATTGAACCTGAGGAGATCAGATTCACAAGTTCAGCGAGGCGTTTCGGTTCAATTTTGAAATCCGAGAGATCGATTTTTTCCTGATTGGCAACTTTTAACACCTCAGTCATCATCCAGTTACTTAATTCTTTATAATTGGATGTGCAGGCTGCTGCCTCTTCAAAGTAACTTGAATAATCGGGTTGTTGAGTCAAAATCCCCGCATCATATTCAGGAAGTGAAAATTGTTTTACAAATCGTTGTTTTTTGGTTGCGGGAAGTTCCGGCATTTCCGATTTGATCTGCTGAAACCACTCTTCATCTATCACAAGAGGCATAAGATCGGGATCGGGGAAATACCGGTAGTCGTGTGAGTCTTCTTTTGATCTCATTGGAGTGGCAATTCCCTTATCTGCATTCCATAACAGAGTTTGTTGAACAACACTCCCTCCATCTTCGAGCAGTTCTATCTGTCTTTCAATCTCATAGTTGATTGCTCTCTCCACATTTCGGAAAGAATTCATATTTTTAATCTCGGTCTTGGTCCCGAGTCTGGTTTCACCAACCGGTCTTACTGATATATTGGCATCACACCGTAAAGAACCTTCTTCCATATTCCCGTCACAAATATCAAGAAAAAGGAGAATCTGCCTCATTGTTCTTAGATATGCCGCAGCTTCCGCAGCACTTCTGATTTCCGGTTTACTCACTATCTCAAGTAGCGGAACCCCGCATCTGTTAACATCCACAAGTGTGAAATCACCCCGGTCATGAATTGATTTCCCGGCATCTTCTTCCAAATGTGCTCTTAAAACCCCGATTTCTCTAATCCCGCCTTCCCCCGTCTCAACTTTAAGAACACCTTCACCAACAACAGGTAAACTGAATTGCGAAATCTGATAGCCTTTTGGAAGGTCGGGATAAAAATAGTTTTTTCTGGCAAATATGGAGGTGAGATTCACTTTTGCATCGAGAGCGAGGCCAAACCTGACAGCAAGTTCAACCGTCTTTTTGTTTAATACTGGGAGCACTCCCGGCATCCCCAAACAAACGGGACAAACATTTTTGTTTGACTCAACAGTGAAACCTGTGGAACAACCACAAAAGATTTTTGTGTTTGTTTTTAGTTGAGCATGAACCTCAAGCCCTATTACAGGTTCATACCTGACAGTCAAAGAAGTATCCGGCATTGGTTATTTTTTTGAATAAATAGCGTAACCATAAGGGGAAAGTTTTATGGAGACTCTGCCATCAAAATCCTTTACAGTACCTGAAAATGCTTCCTCATATTTCCCTGAATATTTTGTAAGATCAAGTTCAATCGTTTTTTCTTCACCCGAGAGATTAAAACATGCGAGTACATTGTTGGGATTTGAGTCTCTAACAAAGGCTATCACTTTACCATCAAGATTTTCATCAAGTCTCACCAATTCCCCACCATACATCCCGTTATAGAGTGCAGGATTTACTTTTTTCAAACGGGAAAGTGTTCTATACAATTCTGTCATTTTAGTTTGTCTCCAAATTATTTCGTCTTTTTCAAAAAAGGATAATCTTTTATCAAGGGAAGCTTCCTGACCACTATAGATCAAGGGCATCCCGGGTAATAAAAATGTGAGTGCTGCAAAGGTTGGTGCAGCCTCACCCAATCGTTCAAATTCTGTACCATTCCAGGAATTTTCATCATGGTTGGAAGTAAACTGCATTATGATCCCGTCTTTGGGAAGACTTTTGATGTGATCAAAAAGAGTTTTATAAAGGTCTTCTCTACCGGCTTTTCCTGCATGAATCTCATTAAACTTAGAATACATTTTCCAGCCGTATGACATATTAAATGCTGTATGAACTTCAGGTGTATCCCACTCAGCGAGCATAAAAACAGGCTTAATTGAATCGAGTGATGCGCGAGCTGACTCCCAAAATGGCTGCGGAACCATTCCGGCAACATCACACCTGTATCCGTCGATATCAAATTCTTTTACCCAGTATTTAAGGGCATCGGTCATCTCATACCAAAGCTGTTTATTGTCGTAGTTCAGATCGACAACATCATGCCAATCGGCAACCGGTGGAATAAATTCACCTTTTTCATTCTTTGTATAAAAGTCGGGATTTGTAGATAGCCAGGGATGATCCCAGGCTGTGTGGTTGGCAACCCAATCGATTATAACATACATTCCCCTGGCATGAACATCTTCTACAAATTCTTTAAACTCTTCTTTTGTTCCGTAGAGAGGGTCGATGTCTTTATAGTCTTTGACAGCATAATAACTCCCTAAAGTGCCTTTTCGATTCTTTTCCCCAATCGGATGAATCGGCATAAGCCACAAAATCCCAACTCCCAACTCTTTAAGCCGGGGAAGATGTGTCCTGAATTCTTTAAGTGAACCGTTTGGAGTATATTGCCTTAAGTTGACTTCATAAATAATCTGATCTTTTACCCACTCGGGAGTGATTAAATCCTGCCCTGGTACAATTATTGTAGTAACCAGGAATACCAAAATCGCTATTTTAAGATGTTTAATAATCATTTTTTGTCTTTTTTCATAATATCTGAACTATTATTCAGTCTCAAATGTTTCAAGATTAAAGAAATAATGTGTTGGTAAAACATAACTCGTAATTTACAAATATTCTATAAGATAAAAAACCGGAAAAACAGGGTGTTTCTTATAGAAATAGTATAATAATTATATTAGAATTAGTAATATTTTTATATCTTTATTGTTAGAAATTATAAATTTCTATTGTTTATTTATTAATAATAAAATCGTTTATTCGTATGAAGATTTATTTCAGAGAAAATCAGTTAGCTTATTTAAACCAGATTGCTGCCAATACTGTTGGTCATTCTAATTTCACACTTCTCGTGGGAAAGAGAAAAGTTGGT